>OCTW011604386.1_pt1 | contig 53467 bp, 42 predicted proteins | sample 1539671 | NCBI WGS metagenome assembly OCTW01 (sample SAMN02144230, study PRJEB22623) | gut metagenome | biome: sheep rumen | host: Ovis aries | place: New Zealand | reverse complement strand
GGATTCGTTTTTCAAAAAGTAAGCCCCTTAGTCAAAAAACGAGCGTTCCGGTGGTATAGATTCTTCTTTTTCAAGTATGGCCAGCCAATCCTTTTCCGGCTCCTCAAAGAACGAGTAGCAGTTGACATAGTACATGAGCATGATTCTGAACAAGGTGGCCATGCCAAAAAGAAACTTCAGTTTATTATTGATTGACCAAGCTTTAACAACCAGGTTAATCCGAAGAACGGTTTTTATTCTTGTTTGCCACAATGCGTTGCTTATTGTCGGCGATGACAGATATTGTCTCTTTTTCATGGTCTGCACAAAAAAAAGTGCGAAAAAGCTTCTTAATAAAAGAATTTATTGTATTTTTGCGGCCAAATTCAACTGATAGTTTATATAGTTGACCTTGCGAAAAACATATTTTTAAGAAAAACCAACACATGAGGCATCTTATCACGGCATTATTGTTGTGCTCATTGACTGTTGAGGCTGTGGCCCAGCAAACATTGGACTTGAGTGGGACGTGGAGCGTCACTGCAGGGCAGGAACGTGCTGTCATCACGTTGCCCAACACACTCGATGGGGCAAACATCGGTCAGGAGAATCAGCTCCAGCCAATGTTGCGGAAACCACAATTATCGCGACTCACCCGAAAACATTCTTATATAGGGGTGGCCATCTATCAGCACGAAGTATTTATTCCCAGAACCATGGCCGGCAAACCCCTTCAGCTCTCGCTCGAGAGAGTGATGTGGAGAAGCAGGCTTGCCATCGACGGGCATGACCTCGGACAAATGCAGGAGAGTCTTGTAGCTCCACATATCTTTAATATTGACAAGGGACTCTCGGAAGGGACGCATCTGCTTACTCTCACCATCGACAACAGGCAACAGCATGACATCTCCGTCGACCATCTCGCTCATTCCTATACCAACGACACGCAAATCATGTGGAATGGAGTGCTGGGAGAAATGAAACTATATGTCGCTCCCATGATCAGCGAGGTGCAGGTCTATCCCGATGTCGAACAGCAACAGATTCTCATCCGACTGGTGGGCGCCGACGATGCGCAGTTCGCTCTTGATGGCATCAGCGTGAGCCCTCTGAAGAGAGAGGATGGCATGTTTGTGCTGCACATCAATGACATGAGAACATGGAGCGAGTTCTCACCTCATCTCTACAATCTCAGTGTGACTGCTGGCGGACAAACCGAAAACGTAAGTTTCGGCATGAGGAGGTTCGCGGCCGAGGGCAACAGGTTGCTCATCAATGGCCGGCCCACTTTCCTCAGAGGTACGCTCGAATGCTGTGTCTTCCCCTTGACGGGCACGCCACCAATGGATGAACGGGGATGGATGAAGGTGTTCGCAACGGCCCGTGACTATGGGCTCAACCACCTGCGATTCCACTCATGGTGCCCACCAGAGGCGGCTTTCCGCGTGGCCGACAAGATGGGGTTCTATTGCCAGGTCGAACTGCCCAACTGGTCGCTGAACGTGAACAAAGACACGGCCACGGCACAGTTCCTATACGATGAGTTCCGCCATATCGTCCGCCACTACGGCAACCATCCTTCGCTCTGTATCATCAGCTGTGGCAATGAGCTGCAACCCGATTTCGATTTCCTCAACAAACTGACGCGCTATATGAAGTCGTGCGACCCACGGCACCTCTACCTCACGTCGACCTTCACTTTCGAAAACGGACATGGGAAAAGGCAGGAACCTGAGGACGACATCTTCGTCACACAATGGACCGAACGGGGATGGGTGCGCGGACAGGGGGTGTTCGATGAGCATCAGCCCGATTTCAACAGCGACTACCGTGAGGCCGCGAAGGATGTCACCGTGCCGCTCGTCTCACATGAGATAGGGCAGTATAGCGTATACCCCAATATCCAGGAGATAGATAAGTACAACGGCGTGCTCGACCCTCTCAATTTCAAGGCAATACGTGATGACCTGCGGCAGAAGGGGCTTCTCCACCGTGCCGGTGAATACCTCGAAGCATCAGGGCACTTCGCTGCCATCCTCTATAAAGAGGAAATCGAGAGGGCTTTGAAGACACCACAGCAAAGCGGGTTCCAGCTACTCGGCCTCAACGACTTCCCGGGGCAGGGCACGGCACTCGTGGGGCTGCTCGATGCTTTCTGGGATTCAAAAGGCCTCATCCAGCCGCAGCGCTTCAGGGAATTCTGTGCACCCGTGGTACCCCTGGCTCGGTTCGGGAAGGCGGTGTGGCGAAACCAAGAGCACTTCTCTGCCGTCATTGACGTGGCTGATTATTCGGCAGACTCCACAGAGAAAACCGTCTGCTGGCAACTGACCGACGAGGATGGAGCGGTCTATGCCCAGGGGACGGGCGCTCATGTGGATGTGCCTCTCGATAGGGTGGCGAAGGCACAACGGCTCGAACTGCTTGCCGTCATCAAGGATTCGCCATGGCGAAACCGATGGAATATTTGGGTCTACCCCGAGGTGGAAATAACACATGACAGGCAGCTACTCGTCACGGCCGACATCGACGAGGCGCTGCAGGCACTGAAAAGAGGAAAGAAGGTGCTCTTCTCACCCAAGACAGCCACCATCAAGGGACTGGAGGGAAAATTCCTACCCGTCTTCTGGAGTCCTGTGCATTTTCCCAAACAGGCAGGAACCATGGGGCTGTTGTGCCACCCCAACCATCCTGCGCTGAGAGATTTCCCCACCGACATGCATAGCGACTGGCAGTGGTGGAATCTGGTGAAGCGAAGCCGTGTGGTCGTGCTCGACAGCCTGCCACCAGTGAGCCCAATTGTCGAGTCCATCGACAATTTTGTCAACAACAGAAGGCTCGCGTTGGTATTCGAGGCACAGGTGGGAAAAGGAAAACTCATCTTCTCGGCCGTCGATTTGCTGACTGATGGCCAGTTGCCCGAAATACGGCAGATGCGCTACTCCCTCACAAACTACATGCTGGGACATGAGTTCCAGCCCAAGACGAAACTGGAGCCAGCACAGCTGCGCAACTTCCTCCAAGATGAGACTGATGAGCAAAAAACAGATGCCACATCAATCTATGAGTAGACACGGATGACACACCCACATCAACATACGATGACTTAACACTGGAAGACAAATCAATAAATCAAACTAAACAATACGCAACTATTATTCACCAAGCATGTTCAATGCTTATTTTAAACCTAAAAAAAACAACAAAATGATGAAAAACAAAATGCGAAGACTAACAGTTCTTGCATTGCTTGCTATTTCTTCGACAGTGGCAATGGCACAAAGCAAGATTACTGGTAAAATCGTTGAAGTGAATGGCGAACCAATCATTGGCGCCACAGTGAAGGTTAAGGGGAGCGCCACCGGAACGGTATCCGACCTGGACGGTAACTTCACCGTCGACGCGGAAAGGGGTGCCGAACTGGAAGTGTCTTACATCGGTTATAAGACACAGGCCGTGAAGGTGACGGGAAACTACCTGGAGGTCAAACTCCTCGAGGATGCCAAGGCGCTCAATGAGGTCGTCGTCGTAGGATTCGGCGTGCAGAAAAAAGTCAATCTTACTGGTGCCGTCTCTGTCGTCGATGGCGATGAACTCGCACAAAGACCCGTAGCAAATGCCACACAGGCACTGCAGGGTGTCGTGCCCGGACTGCAAATCGCATCCACAAGCGGTACGCTCGACTCTGCTCCGTCTATCAACGTGCGTGGTACGGCCACTATCGGTGAGGGATCGAGTGGCTCGCCGCTCATCCTTATCGATGGCATGGAGGGCGACCTCAGCACCATCAACCCGCAGGATATCGAGAGCATCTCTGTGCTCAAGGATGCCGCAGCATCGAGTATCTATGGTAGCCGTGCGCCTTTCGGCGTCATTCTTGTCACCACCAAGAGTGGAGGAAAAGACAGCCGCGTGAAGGTGAATTATAACAACAGCTTCCGATTCAGCAACCTGATACGTGGAAAGCACATGATGAACTCCGTCGACTATGCCTCATGGCTGAATGATGCCAAAACCAATCAGGGACAGTCGGTATTCTTCGACGCTGAGCGAATGGCGGCCATCAAGGAGTATCATGACGCCAAACCTATCGGACCGGGCACACGACTCACTGCCGACGGCAAAACGGTATATGCCATTGGCTCGCAGAATGGTGTCACATGGGATGATGGCTACGGATACGGAATCGATGACGTCGACTGGTATGATGTGGTCTACAAGAATTCCGCGTTCTCGCAGGAGCACAATGCAAGCGTCAATGGGGGAAGCGAGAAATTCAATTTCTACGCGTCGGTAGGATATCTCGACCAGGATGGCTTCATGAATATGGGAAGCGACGGATACAAACGCTATAACGGAACAGCAAAAATGAGCCTCGAACTGGCCAAGTGGATACGCATGAACTACAACATGCGCTTCACACGCACCAATTACCATCGGCCGGCAACCTTGGGATACGGACTATACAACGACATGGCGCGACAGGGATGGCCTATGCTGCCACTCTACGACAGAAACGGGTACTTGTACTCCTCGCCCTCGCCGGCACTGGGACTCGCAACGGGTGGTACCGACACCACAGAGCGCGATGTGATCAACCATCAGGTGGGATTCGTTATCGAGCCAATAAAGAACTGGATCACACACATCGACTTCAATTACAAAATCGACAATGCCGTGCGCCACTGGGACAGCCAGCGCACCTACAACCACAATGTGGCCGGAGAGGCCGTCATCTACAACCAGAGCTCAAATGTGCATGAGGATGAGGCCAAAGACAATTACCTCAACTTCCAGGCCTACACCGAATACTCCTGGTCGCTTGCCGAAAAGCACAACTTCCATGTGATGGGAGGCTTCCAGACCGAGCAACTGAAAAGGCTGGTGTTCGGACTGCAGCGCGACGGTATACTCGACCCCACAAAGCCCGAGGTCGACCTGACCAACGGACTGAGCTACTCCGGACAGAGCATCGTGCCGTCGGTAAATGGAGCTCGCAACCAGTGGCAGACTGCTGGATTCTTCGGACGTATCAACTACAACTACGACGAGAAATACCTGCTCGAGGCCAACCTCAGATACGACGGAACTTCGCGCTTCCGCACCGACAAGATGTGGAAACTCTTCCCCTCTGTGTCAGTAGGATGGAATATCGCACGCGAGCAGTTCTGGGAGAACCTCGTGGGAAAAATCAACACCCTCAAACTGAGAGCATCCTACGGTTCGCTCGGAAACCAGAATATCGACAATTGGTATCAGACCTACCAGACCATCGCCTACAACTCGGTGGCGGGCACATGGCTGCAGAATGGAGTGAAACCCAATATCACCAACGCACCAAGTCTCGTTTCCGCACTCTTGACATGGGAGAAAGTGGAAAGCTATGACATCGGTTTTGATATCGGAGCACTCAACAACCGACTCACAGCCACATTCGACTTCTATGTGCGCAACACACTCGACATGGTGGGCAACGCACCCGAACTGCCGGCCATTCTCGGAACTGGCGTGCCCGTGACCAACAACACCGACCTCCGCACCACGGGATGGGAGTTCCAGATCAGCTGGCGCGATGTGCTGAAGAACGGACTGTCTTATGGTGCCACTTTCAACATCTCTGATGCCCGCACCAAGATTACACGATATCCCAACAACCCCACAAAGTCGATCAACAACTACATCGAGGGACGCTACCTCAATGAGATATGGGGATTCGAGACCATCGGCATCGCAAAGAGCGATGACGAGATGAACAAGCATCTTGCAAATGCCGACCAAAGCTCGCTGGGAAGCAACTGGGCGGCTGGCGATATCATGTATCGCGACCTTAACGGCGACCATCAGATCACACGTGGAGCACAGACACTCGACGACCACGGCGACCTCAAGGTCATCGGCAACTCCACACCGAGATACCTCGTCGGACTCAATCTCAATGCCGCATGGAAAGGATTCGACATCTCGGCTTTCTTCCAGGGTGTCTTGAAGCGCGACTGGTGGATCGGTGGCTCATGGGGCGGTGGACTGGAGTATCTCTTCGGAACCACCAACTCTTGGGAGTGGTGGAGCGTCGGTATCACCGATGTGCAAGACTACTACCGCGACGCCAACACATGGTCGGTGCAGAACGGATACCAGGAGGCCAATCAGGACGCATGGCTCCCAAGGGTGCAGTTCAGCGACAAGAACGAGCAGGCTCAGACTCGTTACCTCATGGATGGCTCGTATATCCGACTGAAAAACTTGCAGATTGGATACACGCTGCCTCGTAAGCTCACACAGCAATGGGGAATCAGCAACCTGCGTTTCTTCGTCTCGGCCGAGAACCTCTTCACCATCACTGACATGCCTCACCAGTTCGACCCGGAACTGATGTCTACCTCTGTCAACCAGAACAATGGCTATCCTCTACAGAAGACGTATGCATTCGGTCTTAACGTATCATTCTAAATGCACAACACACGTAATAATAAACAGAAGATCATGAAACGATATCAATATTCACTCATAGCATTGGCGCTTACTGCCAGCGTCACTTCATGTAACGACTACTTGGAGCAAGAACCTCCATCGTCGCTCACACCCGAGAATTTCTATTCCAGTGAAGACCAGGTGCAGGCCGTGGCCAACAGATTCTATCAGGACATCATGCCCGGACATGGGGGATGGGACTATGGCACGTATACCAACGACAACAACACCGATGTGCAGGCATCACGAACACCGAGCGCCAAATTCTCAAAAGACCTGTGGCGAACCAGCCAGACCGAAGGCGACTGGTCGTGGGGAAATGTGAGAAACGTGAATTTCCAGCTCGGACAGCTGAAGGCCAAACTTGCACAGGGGGCCATCAGCGGCAACGAGACTAACATCCGGCAGTATATCGGCGAAATCTATTTCTTCAGAGCTTACGCTTATTTCGAGCTCCTGAAAAAATATGGCGATCTGCCCATCCTCACCGAGGCGTTGCCCGACGACGAGGCAGTGCTCGTGGCTGCCAGCAAACGACAGCCATGCAACGAGGTGGCGCGCTTCATCATCAACAACCTCGATACGGCGGCCACATACATGAAGGATGGATTTGAGGGACGGCATACACGTATCTCTGTCGACGTGGCCCGACTGTTCAAGTCAAGGGTCGCGCTATATATGGGGTCATGGCTCACCAACTTCGCCGGAACGCCCTTCGTGCCCTTAGGCACTGGATGGCCTGGAGCAGACAAGAATCCTGGCTATAACTTCCCCTCTGGCTCAATCGACAATGAGGCCAAGTTCTTCTTCGAAACAGCTGCCGAGGCTGCCGAACAGGTGGCCGAGAAATACAAGGCAAGCCTCACCGTCAATAATGGCGTGGTCCCACAGGCCGAAGGACAGAGCAATCCTTATCTCGAGTTGTGGGGAACAACCTCGTGCGCCGGAAAGAGCGAAATACTGCTCTGGAGAGAATACAGCAAGTCGCTCGGCGTGCAGAACGATATCGAGGTGGCTGTCGAGAAGGGAAACATCGGTACGGGTGTCACACGCTCGCTCGTGGAGCGCTATCTGATGGCCGACGGAAAACCCATCTACAACTCTTCGTTTACTTACGACGACTCCGAGATAGCCAAGGTGGTAGAGAATCGTGACCCGAGACTCGCCGTCATGCTCAAAGTGCCCGGACAGGTCAACTGCTTCAAGAACGTGAACGACGTGGCTGGAACGCACTGGACGGAGACTGAGCCTGTGCCAAATATCACCAACGCCAATGCCGAGGATGGTTACATCACTGGATATGCCATACGGAAGGGCATGACTTTCGACCGCTCGCTCACTGCCAACGGAGGAAGCTACAACGTATGCGTCATCTTCCGCGCCACAGAGGCTCTGCTCAACTACATCGAGGCTGAGTATATGCTCACCAAGAGCCTCAGCTCAGGGAAAATCATGGAATATTGGAAGAAGGTGCGCGAATGCGCCGGATTCATTGGCGACGCTATCAATCCACAGGTGACCATCGATGCTACCGACATGTCGAAAGAGACTCGCGACTGGGGAGCTTTTACAGCAGGAAAACTACTCTCCGATCCCATCCTCTACAACATCCGTCGGGAGCGCAGCTGTGAGTTCCTTGCCGAGGGATTGAGAGACATGGACCTGAAGCGCTGGCGCTCTTACGAGCAACTTATCGCCAAGCCTGTCTATGCCGAGGGTATACACCTCTGGGGCACTGCCATGGAGAAGTGGTACGACGACCTCGTGGCCGACGGAACAAGCAGCTCAAACGTCTCGCAACGGAGCATCAGCGAGTATCATTGCCCGCATATCGTCAATATGACTAACAATAATTATGCCGACGGACTCACTTGGAGAATGGCTTATTATCTGCAGCCACTGCCGCTGAGGCAGTTCCTGCTCACCGCCGCCGACCACAGCACGGTCTCCACAAGTCCGATGTACCAGAATCCTTACTGGCCCACAGAGACCGACCAGCCGGCACAGCAATAAATGACCGCTGGCTATCTTCATTGAATAGTGACTGACGAAGACCTCCGGTGCATCATGCGCCGGGGGTCTTCCGCGTAAGGATGCTGGCTGTTGGGCTAATGCTCTCCTGTATCCGAGAAACCTGACGAATAGTTGCCAATTGCAAATTTTTTTATAAAAATGTAACCTATGAATAAATTGATGATCAGTTTGATGCTCGTCGTGGTCGGAACATTTCACGTCGCAGCACAGGATGCCACCACCATCATCCGGAAACATTATGCTGAGGCTCAGCAGAAAGTGGCAGAATACAGTAAGGGTGAGAATGACGACTACAGTTCTGTCTTCCCACAATATTATGAGGTCAACATCATGCAAAACCTTCCGGGAACCGGACCACATCATGAGCAAATGAGGTTGTACTTCTATGAACATGAACTGGGTGAAGACGGAGAGCCAGATGGCCCGATGCTCGCCAGAAGCCTGCAGTTTGTCACATATAAGTACAACTTCGCCGCAAGGGAGTTTTATGAGGAATATCTATACGATGAAAAAGGCAACGTCGAGTTTGTCTACATGCGTAATGTCGATATGTATGATGGAAAAGGGGGCGAATGCCGCATGTATTTCAAGAGTGGCCGGATGTTCAAGGTGATGCTGAGTGCCTGCAATCTACAGACAGAGAAATATGAGCCTTCCTTCTCGGGCTCCTCGATGCCCAATGACAACGCCGAATTGTATGACCATGGTGTCTATATGGTCGGAAAATTCAAAAGGCTGTTCGATGAGTTGGATCGCGATACTTTCCATTAACCACTTCACCTCCTTGAGACCATGCCTCTTATCCTCATCACCTGTAAAAAGTTAATAACTAACTGAAAATCAATGATTTATTTTTAAAATGTCAGATATTTTCGATCAAATTCCAAAGTCTGGATAAAAACCGAGAGGGACTGGCCGCAATGGTCAGTCCCTCGACTTTTTCCTACTTATGTCTACTTTAAAATGCCGGATGAATCCATTCGAACATGAAGTTGCTCCCCTCCCATCTAAGGGGAGGGACTGGGGTGGCGTTTACCTTACACCGCCGCCAGAACCACCGCCATGCGAACCGCCGCCACCGCCAAACGAGGAACGGCCGCCGCCACCACTGTTGCGCGACTCCACGGCATGCTTGATGGAGGAAGCGCTGCTGTAGGTCGTGGCCATCAACAGGGGCACGACTTTCTCGTCGGTCAGGTTGCGGGCGATCTCGTTCATCCGCAGATACTCCGGATTGAGCTGCTTCATGTCGGCCTTCACCTGATCGGCGACGCCAAACAGGGTGGCATAGACAAGATAGTCGTTCCACAACGATACCTCGGAGAGATGACGCTCATTGGCCAGCGTGAAATCATTGAGGAATTTCTTCAGGCCGAATACCTTACGCACATCATCGATGACGTTCTTGGCCTCCTTGAGAGAAACCGAGGTCTCCAGACTCCGCATGAAAGCCATCACTTCGCTCTCATGGTGGTGCATCCACCTCTTCAACTCATTGGGCTGAAGCACCAGGTCATCACCTGATGCCAGGCGCAGCATTTGGTAGAGCTTGCGCTGCGGTTCCGACTGCAACAGACGGTTGCGCTCATTGTATTCGCAGATCACGATGCAGTCCTGCATCTTGCCTTCACCGCCAAACATCTTCTTGAGACCCGAAGGTGCCACAAGACGGTTCTCGATTTTCAACGTGCCCGTGCGGATAAGACGCAGGATCAAGGCACTGATCATATCCTCGTTCTTGATGCCACCCGAGAAATAAAAAGCGTTGTAAAGGCCTTTTGCGCGGAGCAGGTCACCATTGACGGGAATCTCCCTGTACCAGTCGACGGTGGCAAGCATCTTCTTGCGCTCTCTCCTCTTCCTGATGCCTCTCCAAGCCATGACTACAAAGACGAAGAAACAGAACAACAAACCGAAGAAAAACGAAAGATCGGCCGTGATCTCATCCCAGAGACTCTGATACCAGGTAGGCTCCTTATAGTCGCTGCCCTCGAATGCTTCTTCACGGGCATCCTCAAACGATTTGCCCTCCGACAAGGTGGGATGCAGCAGACCCTTCGGCATCTCCATCATCACGATCATCGCATTCTCAGGATCCATCGGCCGGGTGGTGTAGACCTGCACGCCTTCATCCACCAGCTCCACTTCTCCCTCAAAACCGAAAGCCCAGGCTTTCACCGTGTCTGCGGGCAGACCACCCTCGAGGTCGGGGGCGGTGATGGTGATGGAGGCCTTCTGGGCACTGGGATTGATGTTGCGGGCGACAAACATCCAGTTGAAACCGTCGCTCTCCTCATAACTGCGCACCAGACCCGTGATCGTGTACTTGACCTGATAGTAGCGCTCACCACTGTCTCCCAGACCCCAGCACAACTCATAACCGTCGCTCTTGGTGACAATGCCGCAACGGCCGGCCTTAGCCTGTCGCGAACGGTCGACATCCCACGACCCCTCGTTGATATACTGACGGCCGGTCTCGTCGGTGACAGAGAAATTCTTGATCTGGCTGCCTGCCAGGTCGCTGATCACGATATACGACTCTGTTCCCTCGCCGTCGATAGTCATATGCCGGTACTCCGTGATGTCGGCGTCGCCATTGTCGTGAAGGGCGACTTCCATCTGCAATTGGTGCAACACGGCACTGGCCGACACCGGAAGGACGGTGAACAGCAACGAGAGCAGCAACAAGAAATGTTTACTTGCCGAATGCCTCATTGAGATTGGGATAATTGGATTTCTTCTCCTCGTCGACAGTGAGATAGTCCTTCTCACGGAAATTGAGCATAGAGGCCACAAACGACGACGGCCACATACGCACCATACGGTTCATCTTGGTGGCGGTGTCATTATACACCATACGGCTCATGCGCACGTTCTCTTCATAGGAGTTGACGCTGTCCATCGTCTTGGCGAACAGGTCATTGGCCTTGAGGTCGGGATATGCCTCACCGATGGCCATCAGCCTGCCCATGATCTGACTGAGCTCGCCCTGCTGCTGCTTCACTTCCTCAGCACTGGTGGGAGGGGCCTGACGGCGGGCGTTGATGGTGTTGATCAGTGTCTCCGACTCATGCTTGGCATATTGGGCCGCTGTCTGCGCAAGGGCAAGCAGGGCATCCCAACGGGAGTTGAGCTGCACGGCGATCTGGCTCATGGCATTCTTGCAAAGCTCATCCAGTCCGACCAGCTTGCGCTGTGTATTGAAGATATACACCAAAATGGCTACAACAAGGAAAATGATGATTCCTAAAATCAAAACAAGTACTGCTACCATAGGAAATAGAATTAATTGTTAATAAAGTATCGCAAATATAATGCAATAATCTGAAAATTGCAACGTTTTGGCAAAAAAAAACGACAATTTTCTTATTTTGACAGCAGTTTGCTGAATTCCCAAATCACGATTCCTGCCGTCACCGACACATTCATCGAGTGCTTCGTGCCGTGCTGGGGTATCTCAAGGCAGTTGTCACAACGGTCCACCACTTCTTGGTGCACACCCTTCACCTCATTGCCGAAGACCACGGCGTAACGCTCGCCATCGGTGGTGCGGAGGTCTTGCAGTTTCGTGCTGCCTTCCACCTGCTCGATGGCATAGACGTAATAGCCTTCGTCACGCAAGGCTTCCACGGCTTCCACGGCCGTGGCATAATAGCGCCATGCCACACTGTCCTCTCCTCCGAGGGCTGTCTTGTGGATCTCAGGATGGGGTGGACAGGCCGTGATGCCACAGAGACAGACGGCCTCCACACGGAAAGCGTCACAGGTGCGGAACACGCTGCCCACGTTGTAGAGGCTCCGCACATCGTCAAGTACCACTACAAGCGGCAGTTTCTCGGATGCCTTGAACTCCTCCAGCGTGAGACGCTGCATCTCGATGGTCCTAAGCTTGCGCATCCTCCTTGGTTTTATAGGCCAGTGCGTAAACACGTATCTGCTTCACCATCGCCAAAAGACCATTGCTGCGTGTCGGACTGAGATGCTCACGCAGTCCGATACGGTCGATGAAATAGAGTTCGGCATCGAGAATCTCCTGTGGTGTGTGACCGCTGAGTACCCTCAGTAGGAGTGCGATCAGCCCTTTCACAATGAGTGCGTCGCTCTCGGCCGAGAAGGTCACCAGTCCGTCTTGGTAGTCTGACGTGATCCATACCCTGCTCTGACAGCCGTTGATCAGGTTTTCCTCGGTCTTGTACTTGGCTTCGAGGGGCGGCAGCTCATTGCCCAGGTCAATCAGCAACTGATATTTGTCCAACCAGTCGGTGAAATCGGAGAATTCCTCGATCACCTCATTTTGTAGTTCGTCTATGGTCATCATTCTGAGTTTCTATGCTTATATATGGATTTAGGATGTGGCTTTCACCAATTTGAATAACTTGTCGCTGGGCCTCACCTTCGAGGGCACGGGGATGGAGATATGAGTGCCTTTCGGAGCGGTCGTCACAGGTTGCAACTCATAGCGTATCTCCGTGGCGTCCACATACATCACGCCGGTCGTGGGCCCGGTGATGAGCAGTTGGTCACCCACGCTGAACTCCGCGGCCTCGCAGGTGAACTCCGCCACGCCGAGGCGGGAATAGTATTTCACACCCCGACCGACGTAGACCTTGCGCACCGTGGCGTTGCTGCCATAGTTCTTGTTCCACTCTCCCATCCGCTGTCCGAGGTAATAGCCATCCCAGAACCCGCGGTTGAAGACGCTGGCGAGCTGCTTGTCCCACTCATCCTTGAACTCCTCGGTGAAGGTGCCTTCCACCACGTGGCGGATGGCTTCCTTGTAACATTTCACCACGGTATAGACGTATTCGGGACCGCGCGCCCTGCCCTCGATCTTGAAGACCCTCACCCCAGCAGCCATCAGACGGTCGATGAAACGGATGGTCTTCAGATCCTTGGGGCTCATCACATACTTGTTGTCGATCTCCAACTGCGTGCCGGTCTCATTGTCGGTCACCGTGTACGACCGACGGCACAGTTGCATGCACTCTCCCCGGTTGGCCGAACGGTTGGCATTGTCCAGACTCAGGTAGCATTTGCCGCTGATGGCCATGCACAGCGCTCCATGGCAGAACATCTCGATACGCACCTGCCGGCCACTGGGCCCGAGGATATGCTGCGCTTCGATCTCACGGTAGATGTCGGCCACCTGATGGATGTTGAGCTCACGGGCAAGCACCACCACGTCGGCAAACTGGGCGTAAAACTTCAAGGCCTCGGCATTGCTGATATTCAGCTGGGTGGAGAGGTGCACCTCCTGCCCGATCGACCTGCAATACGTCATCACTGCCACGTCACTGGCGATGACGGCGGTGATGCCTGCCTCATGGGCCGCATCCACAATGGTATGCATGGTGCCGATATCCTCACCATAGATAATCGTGTTGACCGTGAGATAGGTCTTGATGCCATGACTCTGGCATTCCGCGGCGATATGCCGGAGATCGGCGATGGTAAAGGCGTTGGCGGAATGGGCACGCATATTGAGCTGGCCGATTCCGAAATACACGGAGTCTGCACCAGCCTGTATGGCAGCCACAAGCGACTCCCGTGAACCCACAGGTGCCATCACTTCGAAATCCTCACAACTATACGTCATTTTTGCCATCATTCAGGTTTCAACTCTTCCATATATTGACCGCAAAGGTACGAATAAGCGAGGGAAGTGCCAAATTTATTTGAGCAATTCCGAGCGACAGTACCTTCGGCGAAGCCAACCACCACCCCACAGCGGAAATTATTCAGGCAGTGAAGAAAGCAATTTGATTTACAACCTACAAGGAATACCCATGAGGGAACCATCAAAAGGCGTTATCATTAAAAAAAGGAAGAAATTTATAGTGAAGTAAATTATCTTTCGCTGCCATGCCTCGTGGAAGGATTGCGATTGATTGCCGTCATTCAGGAGAAGCGGCTAGACGGAACCCACCAAAACGGGATTTCATCGCTGGATTGACACCATAACGAGAGAAAACGCAGCATTCTTCTATTCTTTCTTGAAGACTACCACCACGAACCACGTTGGTAGAGGAATTGAGCGCTCCCTTGGGGTTGGTCTGGGGAGAACTGTCATAAATACCATAAAAGTCGTAACACCATTCCCATACATTGCCGTTCATGTCGTATAAACCCAGTTCGTTGGGCAACTTCTGGCCTACAGGGTGGAGTTTTTCGCCGCTGTTGTAGCAATACCACGCAACAGAGTCTATAGAGTTGCTCCCACTGTGCCTGGTATGGCAGCTCTTGTTGCCTCCGCGGGCTGCGAACTCCCACTCTGCCTCTGTGGGTAGGCGAAAGTTGATACCGGTCATATAGACAAGTTTGAGGACAAATTCCTGACAGTCATCCCAGCAAACATTACTCACTGGCAATTTTGCACCTTTCACCACCGAAAAGTCGACTCCCATCACTGCTTCCCAAACTTCCTGCGTCACCTCGTAGCGACTGATGAAAAAAGGACTGACTGTCACCTGATGTTCTGGTTTCGCTATTTGAAATGGATTGCTGTAGTCTAACTTATCGTCTCCCATGGTGAACGTGCCGCCTTCCACATAGACCATGTTTTCAATGAGGTCTTGAATCACCTGGGGAAGCTGTTTGCCTATGGTGTCCGCCTTCTGTGCGTTTGCGCAGAGAATGACAGACAATAGCATCATGATGGTTAGTACTTTTTTCATCGGGGATGGAATTACATTAATAATAGTTGGAGCTTGAGTTTGCAAAATGGAGTTTGCCAAAACTACAGCAAAGAAACAGACAATCTTTTATTCCACAATAGGATTATCCCTACTATGTCATAGGGGTTCCCCTATGATCAGACAGAGGGCCTGACGTAATCGTCAAGCCCTCTGTTGAGTAAATATCCGAATACAGGGATTAGTCGGCCAACTTTGCCTTGATGAACTCGCGGTTGAGACGAGCGATGTTGGCGATAGTCTCGTTCTTCGGGCACACAGCCTCGCAGGCGCGGGTGTTGGTGCAGTTGCCGAAACCTAACTCCTCCATCTTGGCCATCATGGCCTTGGCACGCTTGGCTGCCTCAGGACGACCCTGGGGAAGCAGTGCCAACTGACTCACCTTCGACGATACAAAGAGCATCGCAGAACCGTTCTTGCAGGCTGCCACACAGGCTCCGCAACCGATGCAGGAGGCGCAGTCCATGGCTTCGTCGGCATCCTGCTTCGGAATCAGGATGGCATTGGCATCCTGGGCCTGACCCGTGCGCACACTGGTGTAACCTCCAGCCTGGATGATCTTGTCGAAAGCACCACGGTCGACCATACAGTCCTTGATGACGGGGAAACCGGCTGAGCGCCAAGGCTCGACGGTGATCACGTCGCCATCGTTGAAACGGCGCATGTAAAGCTGACAGGTGGTGGCGCCACGCTCGGTCTTGCCGTGAGGCGTACCATTGATATAGAGTGAGCACATACCGCAGATTCCCTCGCGGCAGTCATGGTCGAACACGAATGGCTCACGGCCTTCGTTGATCAGTTCCTCATTGAGGATATCCAGCATCTCAAGGAATGAGGTGTCGTCGGGGATGTCCTTCATCTCATGTGTGTCGAAATGTCCCTTCTCGAGCGGTCCGTTCTGACGCCAGAACTTGATAGTGAAACTTATATTTTTAGCCATTGTTATTTCCTTTCTTCATGATTAGTTCTTGTAGTTACGGGTCTGCACCTTGATTGCCTCATACTCCAGAGGCTCCTTGATCAGCTCAGGAGCGGTGTCCTCATTGCCTGGATACTCCCAGCAACCCACATAGAAGAAGTTCTCGTCGTCGCGCTTGGCTTCGCCTTCCTCCGTCTGGTACTCCTCGCGGAAATGACCGCCGCAGCTCTCGTTGCGCGAGAGGGCATCATAGGCCACAAGCATTCCCATCGTGAAGAAGTCGCGGAGATGGATGGCCTTGTCGAGCTCTACGTTGAGTCCTTCCTTGCTTCCGGGAATGAAAAGGTTGGTGTTGAACTCCTTGCGGAGCTTCTTGATCAATTCAATACCTTCCTTCAGACCCTCTGCCGTACGGCCCATTCCGACATGCTCCCACATGATGTGACCCAGCTCCTTGTGGATGGAGTCGACACTGCGTTTGCCCTTGATGTTCATCAGACGGTCGATCTCGGCATTGACAGCCTTCTCAGCCTCATCAAACTCGGGCAGGTCGGTGGAGATGCGCGGCCATACCGACTGGTCGGCCAGATAGTTCTGGATGGTGTAGGGCAGCACGAAATATCCGTCGGCCAGACCCTGCATCAGTGCGGAGGCACCCAGACGGTTGGCTCCATGGTCGGAGAAGTTGCACTCGCCGATGGCGAATAATCCCTTGATAGAGGTCTGCAACTCGTAGTCTACCCAGATGCCACCCATCGTGTAGTGGATAGCGGGGAAGATCATCATCGGATGATAATAGGTCACACCATTGATCTCGCAGGCTTTCTTGCCCGGGAAGACATCGGTGATCTCCTCATACATCTCGAAGAGGTTGCCGTAACGCTGCATGATCACATCCAGACCGAGACGGTTGATCGACTCGGAGAAATCAAGGAACACGGCCAAACCGGTGTTGTTGACTCCATATCCCTTGTCGCAACGCTCCTTGGCGGCACGTGAGGCCACGTCGCGGGGCACGAGGTTGCCGAATGCGGGATAACGGCGCTCCAGATAGTAGTCGCGGTCTTCCTCAGGAATCTCATAACCTTGCTTGGTGCCGGCCTGCAATGCCTTGGCATCCTCCAACTTCTTGGGCACCCAGATACGGCCGTCGTTACGCAACGACTCCGACATCAGCGTCAACTTCGACTGCTTGTCGCCGTGTACGGGGATGCAGGTGGGGTGGATCTGCACATAAGAGGGATTGGCAAAATAGGCTCCCTTGCGGTAGCACTGCACAGCGGCGGTGCAGTTGCAACCCATAGCATTGGTGGAGAGGAAATAGGTGTTGCCATAACCACCGGTGGCGATCACCACAGCATTGGCGGAGAAACGCTCCAACTTACCGGTGACGAGGTTCTTGGCGATGATGCCGCGGGCACGGCCGTCGACGATCACCACATCCTCCATCTCATAACGGGTGTAAAGCTTCACCTTGCCAGCCTGAACCTGGGCACTCAGCGAACTGTAGGCACCCAACAGCAACTGCTGGCCGGTCTGACCCTTGGCGTAGAACGTACGCGACACCTGGGCACCACCGAAGGAGCGGTTGGCCAACATGCCACCATACTCACGGGCAAAAGGCACACCCTGAGCCACACACTGGTCGATGATATTGTTCGACACCTCGGCCAGACGGTACACATTGGCCTCGCGGGCACGGTAGTCACCACCCTTCACGGTGTCGTAGAACAGACGGTAGACGGAGTCGCCGTCGTTCTGATAGCACTTGGCGGCATTGATACCTCCCTGGGCTGCAATCGAGTGAGCACGACGGGGGGAGTCCTGGATGCAAAGGTTGATCACATTGAAACCCATCTCACCAAGGCTGGCGGCCGCACTGGCTCCTGCCAGACCCGTGCCTACCACGATGACGTCGAGCTTCAGCTTGTTCTTCGGATTCACCAGACGCTGGTGGGCCTTGTAGTTGGTCCATTTCTCTGCTACTGGTCCTTCAGGAATTCTTGAATCTATTTTCTTTGTCATGATCTTTCGGGATTTAATGAGTTAGAAGACTGTTATAACGTGCAACAGAGACTGGGAGCACACTTGAAGGCAAAGGCCAGCACCACCACCAGGAAACAGAGCATCAGCACGGTCACGTAGACCAGACCGATCAACTTCCAGCGGTTCAACCAAATCTTGCCACTCCATCCGAGGGTCTGCATGGCACTCCAGAAACCATGAGAGAGATGGAACCAGATCGCTACGATCCAGATCACGTAGAGAACGACAAACACGGGATTCGAGAAGGTCTCCACAATCCATGCGAAACCGTCACTGGGCGAATGAGCCAGACCTTCCATACCCAACAACTCGGCAAACATCATGTTATACCAGAAATTGTAAAGGTGAAGCAGAAGACCGATCAGGATGATGATACCCAGCACCAGCATGTTCTGTGATGCCCACTCCACTTTGGCCGGCGTGTCGGTCACCGCATAACGCTCATTGCCACGGGCACGACGGTTCTGGGCCGTCAGGATGAACGCATAGACAATGTGAATCACTGCAAGGGCAGCCAGTCCAAGCGTAGCCACCACTGCATACCAGTTGGCACCCAGCAACTCGCAAATCCAGTTGTAGGCATCTGCAGAGAAAAGTGCCGCGACGTTCATACAGCAATGGAACGTCAGGAATAGGATCAACGCGACGCCTGTGACAGACATCACCACCTTCCTACCGATAGAAGAATTTAATAACCACATAAATGATTGAGATTTAATGATATAAAAAATAATTTGAATTTATTCCCAAAAGGATAGTATTCGCATCAATGGTTAATAAGGCTCAAAATACCTGCTTATAGGTATTGTCCACACACTTTGGACATGCAAAAATAGTATATTTTAATGATAAATCAAAGCATTTTCTTAAAAAATCGGATTATTATGCTTACTTTTGCGGTGGAAAGATGCTTTCAACAAGGTATGAACAACTATAAAATGAAATATGACGTGGTGGTCGTGGGCGGCGGACATGCCGGATGCGAGGCCGCAACAGCTGCCGCCAAGATGGGGGCAAGCACACTGCTCGTGACCATGGATATGAACAAAATCGCACAGATGAGCTGCAACCCGGCCATCGGAGGCATCGCCAAAGGACAAATCGTGAGGGAAATCGATGCCCTCGGCGGTGAGATGGGAATCGTCACCGATGCCACCGCCATACAGTTCAGAATGCTCAACCGCTCAAAAGGACCTGCCGTGTGGAGCCCGCGCGCACAATGCGACCGCGGTAAGTTCATCTGGAAATGGAGAGAGAGACTCGACCTGACACCAAATCTCGACATCTGGCAAGACCAGGTGGAGGAACTCATCGTCGAGAACGGGCAGGCCACTGGCGTGAAAACCATATGGGGCGTCGAAATCCATGCCAAGAGCATCGTCATCACCGCCGGCACCTTCCTCAACGGACTCATGCACATCGGACGGTGCAAGGTGCCGGGAGGACGCATCGCAGAACCTGCCGTGACTCACCTCACCGACAGCATCACACGGCACGGCATCAACACCGCCAGGATGAAAACAGGCACTCCCGTGCGCATCGACCGGCGATCCGTGCACTTCGAGGATATGGAACTGCAGGACGGTGAACACGACTTCCACCAGTTCAGCTTCCTCGACCAGCACCGACCGCTGCGACAACTCAACTGCTGGATCTGCTACACCAACAACGCCGTGCATGATATCCTCAGGGGAGGACTCGATGACTCTCCGCTCTATAACGGACAAATCCAAAGCATCGGACCACGATACTGCCCTTCGATCGAAACCAAACTGGTCACCTTCCCCGAACGCGGACAACACATGCTCTTCCTCGAACCGGAAGGGGAAACTACCAACGAGATGTATCTCAACGGATTCTCCTCAAGCATGCCCATGGACGTGCAAATCGAAGCCCTCCGACAAATCCCCGCCCTGCGCGACGTCAAAGTCTACCGACCTGGCTACGCCATCGAATACGACTTCTTTGACCCCACACAACTCAAACACTCTCTGGAGTCGAAAATCATCAGCGGACTGTTCCTCGCAGGACAGGTCAATGGCACCACAGGATATGAGGAGGCGGGCGGACAGGGTATCGTGGCGGGCATCAACGCCGCCATCTGCTGCGGAGGGGGACAACCCTTCGTCATGCACCGCGACGAAAGCTATATCGGCGTACTGATCGACGACCTCGTCACCAAAGGGGTCGACGAACCCTACCGCATGTTCACCTCCAGGGCAGAATACCGCATCCTGCTCCGACAAGACGACGCCGACGCTCGACTCACCGAAAAGGCCTACCAACTGGGCATCGCCTCGCAAGAACGCTACAACTGGTGGATGGAGAAAAAACAGGCTGTCGAACAGATCATACAACTCTGCCAGAATACGTCCATCCATCCCAAAGACGTGAACGCAATGCTCGAACATCTCGGCACTACCCCACTCCACTATGGATGCAAAGCCGTCGACTTGCTCGGACGTCCACAGATCGATATGAAAGCTCTCATGGAAATGGTGCCGCGACTCAAAGAGATGATCCTCTCACTGCCCAACCGACAGGAAGAAATCTCCGAGGCCGCTGAGGTGAGAATGAAATACAAAGGATACATCGACCGAGAACGCATCATCGCCGACAAAATGCACCGACTGGAGGATATTCATATCCGGGGACACTTCGACTACCAAAACATGACACAGATCTCTATCGAAGCACGACAAAAACTCCTCCGGATCAATCCCGAAACCCTGGCCCAGGCAAGCCGCATCCCAGGCGTCTCACCCTCCGACATCAATGCCATGCTCGTGATGATGGGCAGATAAAAATGTAAAATAAAAATCATGTTTCACGTGAAACAAACCAAACCAAATATCACACAACAATGAACAACAAAGTATTACTAGACAACCTGCGATGCATCCCCGACTTCCCGGTGAGAGGCGTCAACTTCAGAGATGTCACCACACTCTTCAAAAACGCGGAGTGCCTCAAGATCATGCTCGACGAACTCTACGAACTCTACAAGGACAAAGGCATCACCAAAATCGTGGGCATCGAAAGCCGTGGCTTCGTCATGGCATCAGCACTGGCCGTCAGACTCGGAGCCGGAATCGTGCTCTGTAGAAAACCGGGAAAACTGCCCGCCAAAACCGTGCAGGAATCCTACTCCAAAGAATACGGCATCGACACCATCGAAATACACGAGGACGCCATCGACGAAAACGACGTGGTGCTCCTGCACGATGACTTGCTGGCCACCGGAGGAACCATGAAGGCTGCTCTCAACCTGGTCAACAAATTCCACCCCAAAAAGACCTACATGAACTTCCTCATCGAAATCACCGGCGAAGGACTCAACGGACGGGAGGCTTTCGGCGATGCCGTGGAAATCACAACACTCATGCAAGTGTAGAAAAAAAACAACAGGGGTGTGCTTGGGTGCACACCCCTACCCCAAGCCACGTTTCACGTGAAACAAACACCTATGAAAAACGAGGAAAAAGAAATCATCAACGCCAAACTCAAAAACATCGTCGCCAACATGCCAGAACAACCAGGAAGCTACCAGTTCTGGGATGCAGACGGCAATATCATCTACGTGGGCAAGGCCAAGGCGCTTAAACGACGAGTGGCTTCCTATTTCCATAAAGAGGTCGACCGGTTCAAAACCAAAGTGCTGGTAAGCAAAATCTGCGACATCTCCTACACCGTGGTCAACTCCGAAGAAGATGCCTTGCTCCTTGAAAACAGCCTGATCAAAAAATACAAACCTAAATACAACGTACTGCTCAAAGACGGTAAAACCTACCCGAGCATCTGCGTGACCAACGAACCTTTTCCTCGTATCTTCAAAACCAGAAACCTCAAACCCAAAGGGGGTACGTACTACGGACCCTACAGCCACCTGGGACCGATGTTCACCGTTCTTGAACTGATCAAGAAACTGTTCAAACCGCGTGCGTGCAACATGCCGATGACGCTCGAACGCATACAGGAAGGTAAATACAAGACGTGCCTCAAATACCACCTCCATATCTGCGATGCACCCTGCGTGGGAAAACAATCCTACGAGGACTATCAGAACAATATCAATAAAGCTCGGGAAATCCTCAAGGGGAATACACGAAACGTCATCCGACAACTGCAGGAGGAGATGACCAGACTGGCCGGACAACTCCGATTCGAAGAGGCGGAAATCATCAAACACCAAATCGCCATGATCGAAGCGTTCTGCGCCAAAAGCGAGGTGGTGAGTCACACCATCAACAATGTCGATGTTTTCAGCATCACCAACGACGAACATCGGAAAACGGCGTTCATCAACTATATGCACGTCACCAACGGCAGCATCAACCAGGCCTTCACCATCGAATACAAACGCAAACTCGATGAAACGGATGAGGAACTGCTGGCCCTGGCTATACCGGAAATCAGAAAGCGCTTCCACAGCGATGCCAAGGAAATCATCCTGCCAGAAGACATCGAATGGCATCTCGATGGCGTGACAGTCACCATTCCACAAAGAGGGGATAAAAAACACTTGCTCGACCTCTCTGAAATGAATGGAAAACAATATAAAGTGGACAGACTCAAACAGAGCGAGAAACTCAATCCCGAACAGCGACAGACTCGGCTCATGAAAGAACTGCAGACCGCGCTGAAACTGCCAAAACTGCCCTACCAGATCGAATGCTTCGACAATTCCAATATCAGCGGATCGGATGCTGTCGCGGGTTGCGTGGTGTTCAAAGCCATGAAACCAAGCAAAAAAGACTACCGGAAATACAACATCAAAACCGTCGTGGGTCCGGATGACTACGCATCGATGAAAGAGGTGGTCTACCGACGCTATTCACGCATGATCGAAGAGGGTACTCCCCTACCCGACCTCATCATCACCGATGGAGGAAAAGGACAAATGGAGGTGGTCAGGCAGGTCATCCAGGATCAACTGCACATCGATATTCCAATAGCAGGACTGGCAAAAGATGACAAGCACCGCACCAACGAACTGCTCTATGGCTTCCCGCCAGTTGTCATCGGGATGAAAACCGACAGCGAACTCTTCCATATCCTCACACAGATCCAAGACGAGGTGCACCGCTACGCCATCTCTTTCCATAGGGATAAACGCAGCAAGCATGCGCTGCATTCAGAACTCGACAGCGTGAAAGGCATCGGTCCGAAAACCAAGGAAATCCTCTTGAAAAAACTGAAATCGGTGAAACGCATCAAAGAGACGCCGCTGGAAGAACTCATTCCTCTCATCGGCAGTGCGAAAGCCAATATTCTCTTCGATTATTTCCAAAATACAAAACAATAAATACACATGCGTACGGTCATACAACGTGTCTCTAAAGCCTCTGTCACCATCGAAGGCCAAGTGAAGTCGCAAATCCGACAGGGAATGCTGGTCTTGCTGGGCATCTGCGATGATGATGACAAAGAGGACATCGAATGGATGGTGAGAAAAATCATCAATCTCAGGATCTTTGATGATGAGAATGGCGTGATGAACAAAAGTATTCTCGAGACAGGCGGCGATATATTGGTCGTCAGCCAATTCACACTCTATGCTTCCTACAAGAAAGGAAACCGCCCTTCGTGGATCAAAGCGGCAAAACCCGAAACTGCTGTCCCTCTCTATGAGGAATTTTGCAGAATTCTCCAACTTTCATTGGGAAAAAACATCGGTACAGGTGAATTTGGAGCGAATATGAAAGTAGAATTGCTCAATGATGGACCTGTCACCATCTGTATGGACACCAAAAACAAAGAATGATATGAGCACAAAAGAGCTTTCTATGAAAGAAATCCAGCGGCAAGTCGACAACTGGATCCATGAATATGGCGTGAGATATTTCTCAGAGCTCACCAATATGGCATGCCTTACCGAAGAAGTGGGAGAACTGGCGCGCGTGATGGCCCGGAAATATGGCGACCAGAGTTTCAAACCAGGGGAAAAAGACAATATCGGCGAGGAAATGGCGGATGTCTTGTTTGTACTGGTGTGCCTGGCCAACCAAACTGGGGTCAACCTCACTGAGGAGTTCATCAAAACCATGCAAAAGAAAACAAATCGTGATAGTCTGAGACACATCGCCAACCCGAAACTGAAAGCGTAAATCGCATAAAAAAACATAGATTCATAATTTTAAAAAGCAAATTTATTCACTAAAACCATTAATATCATGCAACTGAAAAAAGAAAATGCTCTGCCTAAGAGCAAATACGATGAGGTGCTGAGCAAATACAACACCCAACTGGATGATAACGCCATCGCCGAAGAGGTCAAGCGGATTATTGCCGAGAAAGTACCGCAGAATGATACGCTGGAAGTCAAGAAATTCCTCATGGGAAGCGTGGAACTCACCTCACTGAGCACCACGGACTCCGACCAGAGCATCATGGCTTTCACCGAGAAAGTAAACCAATTTGATGAAGTCTACCCTCACCTACCCCACGTCGCCACCATCTGCGTCTATCCTTGTTTCGCCAGCGTCGTCAGCAATACACTGGAGGTCGATGGGGTCGAAATCGCATGTGTCTCGGGCAGTTTTCCATCATCACAAGCATTGATCGAGGTAAAAGTGGCTGAAACCGCACTGGCCGTGAAAGACGGTGCTACCGAAATCGATATCGTTATGCCCGTGGGTAAATTCCTCAGCGGCGACTATGAGGGTGTTTGCGACGATATCAACGAACTCAAACAGGCCTGTGGCGAGAAAGCCATGAAAGTGATCCTTGAGACAGGATGCCTCAAAACGGCTTCAAACATCAAAAAAGCATCTATTCTGTCGATGTATGCTGGTGCGGATTATATCAAGACTTCCACCGGCAAACTGAGTCCTGCTGCCACACCGGAGGCTGCCTATGTGATGTGCCAGGCCATTAAGGAATACTATGAGCAGACGGGTATTCAGATCGGTTTTAAACCGGCTGGTGGTCTCAACACAGTCACCGACGCGCTGATCTACTACACCATCGTCAAGGAAATTCTGGGTGAACAATGGCTGACCAACAAATGGTTCCGCCTCGGAACAAGCCGATTGGCAAATATGCTGCTCAGCGAGGTCATCGGACAAGAAACAAAATTCTTCTGATCAATAAAAACCCAATCCAAAAAAGTAGAGACGTCTCACTGAGGCGTCTCCCATGGCCAAAAAAAGTAGAGACGTCTCACTGAGGCGTCTCTCATGGCCAAAAAAAGTAGAGACGTCTCACTGAGGCGTCTCCCATGGCCAAAAAAAGTAGAGACGTCTCACTGAGGCGTCTCCCATGGCAAAAAAAGTAGAGACGTCTCACTGAGGCGTCTCTCATATTTCAAGGGTGAATAAATACCTTTATCCCTCCCCCACTTTTTATCTGAAATCATCTAAATATGACGTAAAGCCACAAACTCAAGATACTTGGAAAGCGCTTCTCGGATTGCAGAATGTTTCACGTGAAAATCAATATATGCTTGTGCTTGCTGACTAAACTCATTCATCTTCGATACCGCATAATCAATACCTCCACTCACCTTGGCAAAGTCGACCAAAACGGCGATTTCATCCTTATTAATGGCGCCGGTTTTCACTTTCCGGGCGAGATTCAACATCGAATCATAGCCAAAATTCTTCAGTGCATAGATCACCGGAAGGGTCAATTTTCCCTCTGCCATATCATTTCCAGTAGGCTTGCCGATCTCCTTGGAGTCATAATAATCGAAGATGTCATCACGGATCTGGAAAATCATTCCGATGGCATGACCGAATTGATAGGCGGCTTTCACCTCTTCATCCGAGGCTCCTACCGACAACGCTCCATTCTGGGCACAGGTGGCAAACAATGAGGCGGTTTTCTTACTGATCACCTCATAATACACCTCCTCAGAAATACCCTGGTCCTTGAAATTATTCATTTGGAGCAGCTCACCACTCGACAAAATCCGTCCCAACTGGGCAAGACTGGTGATGATACGGGTATTCTCTGTCAAGGAAACATGATAAAGCGCAGTTGACAGAATATAATCCCCCACAAGCACGGCCACCTTGTTGTTAAACGAGGCATTGACTGACGGTTGACCACGGCGCTCACTGCTCTCATCCACCACATCATCGTGCACCAAACTGGCCGTATGCAAGAGCTCAAGACCCAGCGCAGCTTGCTGCGTCGTACTATTCACCTGATCATAATTCTTGGCGATCAGCAGCGTCAAAATCGGCCGCATACGCTTGCCACCGCGCTTGCGGATATGTTCCAAAGTCTCGGAAAGCAATCCGTCAGTGTGGGAAAGTGACTCCTCAAAAAGCCGGATAAACTCCGACAATTCGTCATCAATCGGTTTTCTGATCAGTGAAAGATAATCCATTGCAAATAATTTTGATACAAAATTAAGCTTTTATCTCGTAATAATCAAAAATAATTCGTACTTTTACACAGAAAATTCATCGTAAGTCGTTTTATTCACCTCATTCATAAAGATGGAAAAACTATTCCTCATTGATGCATACGCCTTGATTTATCGGTCGTATTATGCTTTTATCAAAAGTCCCAGAATCAATTCCAAAGGACTCAACACGTCGGCCATCCTGGGATTTTGCAATACACTGCATGAGATCATCACCAAAGAAAAACCCAAATATATCGGTGTGGCCTTCGACCCGCACGGACCTACATTCCGAAGTGATGTTTTTCCGGAATACAAGGCCCAAAGAGAAAAAACACCTGAGGATATCCTGCTCTCAGTGCCCATCATCAAAGATATCCTCAAAGCCATGCGTATTCCGGTCTTGATGGAGGATGGATTCGAGGCTGACGACATCATCGGTACCTTGGCGTTGCAGGCTTCACAGCAAGATCTTTCCACCTATATGCTGACTCCCGACAAGGACTATGGCCAACTGATTCGTGACAACGTATATATGTACCGACCACGACATGGCGGGGGGTATGAGATCCTTGGTGTCAATGAAATCAATGCCAAATACGGCATAGAGAAACCACAACAGGTGATCGAACTGCTCGCGCTCATGGGCGACTCTGCTGATAATTTCCCTGGATGCCCAGGGGTAGGGGAGAAGACGGCTGTCAAACTGATCTCCGAATTTCAAACCGTGGACAATCTTCTGGCTCATACCGATCAACTCAAAGGGGCTCTCAGAAAAAAAGTGGAGGAGCATGTCGACGATATCAAACTCTCACACTTCCTCGCTACCATCAAAACAGATGTGCCGGTGAAACTCAACCTCGATGATTTGCTGTTCACCACTCCTGACGAGACACAACTCAGAAGCATCTTCTCCGAACTCGAGTTCAAAAGCCTTACCGAAAAATTTATCGGACAAACTCAAAAAATTGTTAAAAAACCCTCTTTCCAACTTGATTTATTTGGAGATTTTTCGACCGACGATGCGGATTCTGAAAAAAAATCGAGTTTTGAGAGCCTTAAAACAATCGATCACGATTATCAACTAATTGAAAAAGAGGAAGATATTAAAAAATTATATGATTTTTTATTGACATTTGATTTTTTGAGTTTAGACACGGAGACGACATCCACATCTCCCATTGAGGCAGAATTGGTGGGTTTGAGCTTCGCTGTCAAAGAAAACCAGGCTTTTTATGTGCCTGTTCCCGAAAAAAAGGAAGATGCTCAAAAAATCGTGGAAATTTTCCGACCTCTGTACGAAAATCCAAAAATTGTTAAAATCGGACAAAACATCAAATACGACCTTCAGGTGCTGGCCAACTACGGCATCGAACTCAAAGGTGATCTCTGGGACACGATGATCGCTCACTATCTCATCCAACCCGAACTGAGACATAACATGGATTTCATGGCTGAAGCTTATCTCAACTATAAAACCATCCATATCGATGAACTGATCGGACCTAAAGGAAAAAAACAAAAATCCATGCGTGACCTCAAACCCGAAGAGGTGTATGAATATGCCGCTGAGGATGCTGATGTCACACTCAAACTCAAAAACGTGCTTGATCCCAAACTCGATGAAGTGGGAGCCAGACAACTCTTTCATGAGATAGAGATGCCACTCGTCAGGGTGCTCGCCGACATGGAACGAAACGGCGTGCGTATCGACACACAATCCCTCGCCGAGACTTCACGCTCCTTCACACAACGCATGAATGAGATCGAACAACGTATCTATGCACTCGCCGGACAATCTTTCAATATCTCGTCCCCTCGGCAGGTGGGTGATATCCTCTTCGACAAGATGAAAATCATCGAAAAACCCAAAAAGACGAAAACCGGACAATACGTCACTTCTGAAGAGGTGCTGCAAACCCTACGGGGAAAACACGAGATCGTGGAGAGAATCCTGCAGTTCAGAGGTCTCAAAAAACTCCTCGGTACCTATATCGATGCACTACCAGAACTCATCAACCCCAAGACCGGACATATCCATACTTCCTTCAACCAAACGGTGACGGCCACCGGCAGACTCTCGTCAAGTGATCCCAACCTGCAGAATATCCCGGTCAGAGGCGAGGATGGCAAGGAAATCCGCAAGGCTTTCATACCCGAGGAAGGTGAACTGTTCTTCTCTGCCGACTATAGCCAGATCGAACTCAGGGTCATGGCCCACCTCAGCGATGACCAGAACATGATACAAGCGTTCAAAGAGGGGCATGACATCCATGCCGCCACAGCTGCCAATATCTATAAAGAGAAAATAGAAGAGGTGACCAGCGACCAGCGGCGTAAAGCCAAAAGGGCCAATTTCGGCATCATCTATGGCATCACCGTCTTCGGACTGGCAGAGCGCCTGGAAATCGACCGTGCAGAGGCAAGGCAGTTGATTGATGGCTATTTCGAGTCTTTCCCGAAAGTGAAAGAATACATGGAGACCTGCAAGGAAGTGGCAAGGGAGAAAGGATATGTGGAGACCTTCTTCAAACGCAGGAGATACTTGCCCGATATCAATAGCAGAAACGCTACAGTGAGGGGCTTTGCCGAGCGTAATGCTATCAACGCACCGATACAAGGGTCAGCGGCCGACATCATCAAGGTGGCTATGATCCATATCCATCAACGATTCAAAGAAGAGCACCTGAAATCAAAAATGATCCTTCAGGTGCACGACGAACTCAATTTCAGCGTGGTACCCGAAGAAAAAGAGATCGTCGAGCGTATCGTACTTCAGGAAATGGAGAATGCCTACCAACTCAAAGTGCCCCTCATCGCTGACGCAGGGTGGGGGAGCAACTGGCTCGAAGCCCACTGACACCAATGCCACCACTGCCTCGCCTGTCAAACCCCATAGACAAAGTATAGCAGACACTGTCCGAAGAAGTCCATCTGTTCGGACAGATACACTGTTCGGGAGGATTTGCAATCCTCCCGCATTGAATATAAGCATTTGCAATGCGATTATCGGATTAAAAATCCTTATACTCAAAGCATCGGGATTGCAAATCCCGATGAACCAACAACTACGACAAATCAAGATGAACGAAGGAACAATCTGTTCGGACGGATACACTGTTCGGGAGGATTTGCAATCCTCCCGCAAGGAGTATAAGCATTTGCAATGCGATTTTATCGGATTAAAAATCCTTATACTCAAAGCATCGGGATTGCAAATCCCGATGAACCAACATCGACAAATACAGATGAACCAACAACAACGACAAATCCAAATGAACCAACATCGACAAATCCCGATGAACCAACAACGACAAATCCAAATGAACCAACAACTACGACAAAACCAAATGAACCAACTACGACAAATCCCGATGAACCAACTACGACAAATCAAGATAAACCAACAACTACGACAAATCAAGATGAACCAACAACTACGACAAATCCAGATGAACCAACAACTACGACAAATCCAGATGAATAGGTAAAAAAAGAACGAGTTCTTTTTGTTCTGCACTCCTTTTTCAGTAACTTTGCCGAATAATTGCGTTTTTTAAAGTAAAATCATCATATCATGGCATTAAAATGCGGTATCGTAGGACTACCTAACGTAGGTAAATCCACTTTGTTCAACTGTCTGTCGAGTGCTAAAGCGCAGGCGGCCAACTTCCCTTTTTGCACCATAGAACCCAATGTGGGAGTGATCACCGTTCCCGATGAGAGACTCAACCGCCTTGCAGAATTGGTTCACCCCGGACGCATCGTCCCTGCTACCTGTGAGATCGTCGATATCGCAGGACTCGTGAAAGGGGCTTCGAAAGGGGAGGGGTTAGGCAATAAATTCCTCGGAAATATCCGTGAGACAGATGCCATCATCCATGTGCTGCGCTGTTTCGACGACGACAACATCACCCATGTCGACGGTACCATCGACCCCATCCGCGACAAGGAAATCATAGATACCGAACTGCAACTGAAAGACCTGGAGACCATCGAGTCGCGGTTGGCCAAACAGCAGAAAGCGGCTTCCGTGGGAAATAAGGAAGCAAAAATAGAGGTCGCCGTTCTCACAGCATACAAGGAAGTGCTTGAGAAAGGACAAAACGCACGCATCGTCTCTTTTGACAGCAAAGACGAGCAACAGGCTGCTCACGACCTCTTCCTGCTTACCGCCAAACCCGTTCTATATGTCTGCAACGTCGATGAGTCAAGTGCCCTCAATGGCAATGATTATTCCCGGCGTGTCGAGGAAGCTGCTCGCGAGGAGGGTGCCGAGGTGCTGGTCATTGCTGCCAAAACAGAGGAAGATATCGCCAGTTTTGAAAGCTACGAGGATAAAAAGATGTTCCTCGATGAACTGGGACTGGAGGAAAGCGGTGTCAACCGACTGATTAAAAAGGCATATTCGCTGCTCAATCTTGAGACCTTCATCACAGCTGGTGAAATGGAGGTGAAAGCCTGGACCTATCATAAGGGATGGAAAGCCCCGCAGTGCGCCGGTGTCATTCACACCGATTTCGAGAAAGGTTTCATCCGCGCAGAGGTCATCAAATACGATGACTACATCAAATATGGATCAGAGGCCGCTGTGCGTGAAGCCGGGAAAATGGGCATCGAAGGCAAGGACTACGTCGTACAAGACGGTGATATCATGCACTTCCGTTTCAACGTATAATCACAGCTGATCATCATTAAAACCGTATTTTCCATGAATCCACTGCTCTATATCGTATGGAATCCCAATGAGATGGCTTTCACCATCGGCCATTTCGGCATCAGATGGTATTCGCTCTGCTGGCTCATCGGACTGATACTGGCTTATCTCATCGTCAAGAAACTCTATAAAGAACAGAAAATCAAGGAGGAACTCTTTGAACCGCTTTTCATCTACTGCTTCTTAGGAATACTCATCGGGGCACGACTGGGGCACTGTCTCTTCTATGAACCCGACTATTTCCTCAGTAGTTTCGATCACGTGATAGAGATGTTTCTACCCATCCATAAAATGACTGATGGATCATGGAAATTCACTGGATATGAAGGACTTGCATCGCATGGTGGTACACTCGGACTGATGCTCGCTCTCTATATCTATTACAAAAAGACACACCTCAACCTGTGGCAAGTGCTTGACAACATCGCCATCGCCACGCCCATCACCGCTTGTTTCATCCGCTTGGGAAATCTCATGAACTCTGAGATTATCGGAAAAGTGACGGATATGCCTTGGGGGTTCTATTTCATACAAGCAGGACCCGACATGGCATCAGCACCGCGCCATCCCGGACAGCTCTACGAGGCCATCGTCTATCTCCTCTTTTTCTTCATCGGATGGTGGATCTACCGCCGTCGGCCCGAAAAGGTAGGCACGGGATTTTTCTTCGGACTGTGCCTCACCCTGATCTTCACGGCTCGCTTTTTCATCGAATTCACCAAAATCAATCAGGTGGAATTTGAGAATGCACTGCCGCTCGATATGGGACAGTTGCTGAGCATCCCATTCGTCCTCCTCGGCGTCGCCTGTATGATAGGAGGTAAATGGATGAAAATCAAGTGAATCTATGACTTTCCACTGACGATTTTCTTGATCTCATTGAGTTTGTTGAGTGCCTCTACAGGAGTAAGGTTGTTGATATCCAACCCTAAGATCTCATCACGCACCTGCATGAGCACAGGGTCATCCAACTGGAAGAAACTGAGTTGCATGCCCTCTCTCGACTGCTGTATCGACTGAGCAGAGGGCTTACCAACCACACCCACATTGCTGTTGTCTGCTTCCAACTGCTTCAGTATCACGTTGGCACGCTTCACAATGCTTTTCGGCATACCGGCTATCTCTGCCACATGAATACCAAAGGAATGCTCCGATCCTCCTCGCATCAACTTGCGGAGGAATATCACTTTCCCGTCGATCTCCTTCACGCTCACATTATAGTTCTTGATGCGGGGGAAGTTCTTCTCCATCTCATTCAATTCATGGTAATGCGTAGCGAATAAAGTACGTGCGCGTGACTTGCTATGCTCATGCAGATACTCCACGATGGCCCATGCGATCGATATGCCATCATAGGTAGAGGTACCACGTCCCAACTCATCAAACAGCACCAACGATCTCGACGACACGTTGTTGAGAATATTGGCGGCCTCGGTCATTTCCACCATGAAAGTAGACTCACCCAATGAGATATTATCCGAGGCACCCACACGGGTGAATATTTTGTCCACCAGACCGATTCTCGCTTGTTCTGCGGGCACGAAACAACCGATCTGGGCCATCAGTACGATCAATGCCGTTTGACGCAACAGCGCCGATTTACCGGCCATGTTAGGACCTGTGATGATCACGATCTGCTGCCGCTCGTTGTCCAAGAGGATATCATTGGGCACATACCGCTCTCCAAGGGGCAGTTGGGTCTCGATCACCGGATGCCTTCCTGCTTTGATATCGATTACTTCAGAGTTATCGATCACCGGCCGCATATAGTGGTTTTCTTCTGATGACACGGCAAATGACAGCAGACAGTCGATGCGCGCCACCAGATTGCCATCGATCTGTATGGCTGGGATGAATTCCTGCACAGCCATCACCAGTTCGTTGAAGAGTTGGGTTTCCAACGACAGGATCTTGTCTTCCGCCCCCAGGATTTTCTCCTCATATTCCTTCAGTTCTTGTGTGATATAACGCTCTGCCTGGGCGAGCGTCTGTTTTCTCACCCATTCAGCCGGCACTTTGTCCTTATAGGTGTTGCGCACCTCCAGATAATAGCCGAAGACGTTGTTGTAACCGATTTTCAGAGACGAAATGCCTGTCTGCGCAGCTTCCCGCTCCTGGATTTTCAGCAGATAGTCTTTTCCACTGTAGGCGATGCTGCGCAACTCATCCAACTGTGCGTTCACCCCATCCTTGATCACTTTGCCTTTGTTCACCAAGAGAGGAGGGTCATTCTGTATCTCACGTGCGATACGGTCCCTGATCGAACGGCAGATGTTGATTTGCTCTCCAAGCCGCTTCAAAACAGGATTGTCGGCACTCATACAGGCAGTCTTGATCGGTTCGATGGCCTGCAAAGCCACTTTCAACTGCACAATCTCCCGCGGCGACACACGTCCCGTAGCTACTCTCGAGATGATGCGCTCCAAATCGCCGATCTGGTGCAACTGCTCATCCATGCACTGCCTGAAGTCGGGCTCACGGTAGAAATAATCCACTATATCCAACCGGTCGTTGATGGGTTTCTCGTCCTTGAGGGGGAAAATCACCCACCGCCGCAGCATACGGCCTCCCATGGCTGTGATTGTCTTGTCGATGACTTTCAGCAGAGAGGTTCCCTCATCCTGCATCGTATTCACCAGTTCAAGCGAGCGGATCGTGAACTTGTCGAGTCTGACGTATTTTTCTTCTTCAATGCGTGAGATCGACGTGATATGACTGATCTGTGTGTGCTGTGTCATCTCCAGGTATTGCAGGATCGCTCCCGCTGCCACCACACCATTCTGCAGATGGTCGACACCGAATCCTTTCAGATTGCGCGTATGGAAATGCTTGAGCAACTTCTGACGTGATGTCTGGTCGGTGAAAACCCAGTCATCCAACTCAAAAACGCAGTATCTTGAACCGAAGTAGCGCTCGAAATCGGATTTGTGCGACCGGTCGTAAAGCACTTCCTTGGGCTGGAAATTGCCCAAGAGCTTCTCCACGTAGTCATAAGTTCCCTCACCGGTGATAAACTCACCCGTCGAGATGTCGAGAAAAGCCACGCCACAAGCCGTCTTGCCGAAATGAACGGCGGCCAGGAAATTGTTTTCCTTGTAATTGAGCACATTGTCACTCAGCGCCACACCGGGCGTCACCAGTTCGGTAATCCCTCTTTTCACCAAAGTCTTGGTGAGTTTGGGATCTTCCAACTGGTCACAGATGGCCACACGCCTCCCTGCGCGGATCAGTTTGGGCAGATAGGTGTCGAGCGCATGATGCGGAAAACCGGCCATCTCAGCCGATCCCGATGTGCCGCCGTTGTTACGCTTTGTCAGGGTGATACCTAATATCTTTGAGGCCGCAATGGCATCCTCGCAATACGTCTCATAGAAATCACCACAACGAAACAGCATCAGTGCGTCAGGGTGCTTCGCCTTCAGCGTGAAAAACTGTTTCATCATCGGTGTCAGTCCATTTTCTTTCTTGGCCATAGCTGTGTCGTGCGTTTTTTCAATGCGCCATACCTTGAATTTCTCCGCTGGCGCTTTATCCACCACAAAAATAAACTTTTTCCATCACTTCCAAAAATAAATCCTGATGAAATTGATTTCTCATTGTGGAAAACACTGTGGATAACGTGTGGATAAGTGTATAAAAAACCCTTTTGATATCCACATTCTTTTTCTTTTTCACGAAAAAGTGGGAAAAGTATTCCTTTTACAACCCATTTTTCCCATCGTTTTCCACACCTCCTTCCTTGCACCACATTTCCACACTCTGATTATCCACCATTTCCATAAAGTGTGGATAACCTCATAATCCGCTGATTATCAAACTGACAAAATCCACCATCACCATTGGATAACCATCTCATAACTTGGAATAAGTGAGACGACTTCCGGAAAACTGGAGTTTTCCACTTTTCAACCCCACATCATATTCCATTTATTTTTTTATTTTCTTTTTAAAAAGAAAAAAGAATATGATGATATCCTGTTGATGATACCGACGACAATGGTGGAAATCAAATACACCATCACGAATACCACCATCACTTGCGGATAGATACCTTGATAGGAGAAACCGACGGTTTCCATCGCCTTGCTGACAGTGAAAGGCACACCTCCACAGATGAAATAATAATAGAGGGAGTGCCTGCCGGTGAACGATACGAGGCGGATGGATGGCAGGTGACGGATTATTCCGATGAATACGATGATGCCCAATGACCCGTCTATGAGCAACAGCGTGAATGAGGTGACGTTGACGGGTTGAAGCGTGAGCATCCAGTTTTCTCTCCAAATCGCGTATTTGAGGATAATCAGCACCACCGACATGAGCATGATGACACCAGGTCTCTGCATCCATGCCAGGCGGTGCTCCATGCGTCGGTAGAGAAAGCCGCCGAACAAGAAGAACAACAGCAGACAAGCATTCTGCCAGCACCAGAGATTGAGGTCTCTCCATGTGTCGGAAGGCATCAGGCCATACAGCAATGCGATCAACAGGTAGGGTAGGGCAGAGGCGATGAACATTACCCTGATCCGGCCACGGCCGATGCGCAGCACCGCGAGGAAGAGCAACTGGCATACGATCAGTGCGGCGATAAACCACGACGCATGACCCGTGAGAATGCGGGTCAGCACCTCGGCGATGCTCGTGTCATCGTGCGCAAGGGCCTTGGGAAGGGCCAGGATGAGCGTGAACACGAAATAGGGGATAATCATCGTCCGGAGCACCGAACGCAGCTTGTGGGGCACGGAAATGGCCTTCTGGGGATTCTGGAAGAGATAACCTGAGACGAAGAAGAACAGGATGATGGCATTGTCGACATAGAGGGCGTATGGGATGATCTCCTCGCCGACATAGTATTTCTCGGAATGAAACAGCAGGATAGCCGTCATGCAAAGGCCTCTGGCCATGTCCACCCATGCTATTCTGTGTCGGTCGTCCATGGTGGGATAGGATTATCGGTTTATCTGACGACGGCGATTTTGCACACCGTGCCTTTTTTGCCGTCGCTGGTGGCTGTTTCCACCATATACACGCCAGAGGCCACCTTTCGGCCGTTGTCGTCGCATCCGTCCCAGGTGAAGGTGCCGCCGTTGCTTCTTCCCTGAGCCACGAGCGTACCGTTTGAGGTGACGATTTTCACGTCGGCGTCCATGGTGAGGCCCGTCACGGTGATGAGTCCGGTGTAGTCGGGTGTCACGGGATTGGGGTAGGCATACACATTGTCTTTGGTCATCGTCTCGCTGGTGGAGGTGGCATCGCTCATGTAGGAGCAGAGTCCGTTGTCGGTGCCGAAGAACACCTCACCCGTCTGGTCGTTGATGGCTATCGACTCGATGTTGTCGGAGAGCAGCAGGCTGTTGGTGGAGAGGAAGTGGTGTATCTGCGTCATGTTGTCGCCGCTGATGAGGTAGGCGCCATTGCCATTGGTGCCAAACCACTTTCGGTTGCCTCCGTCCACGGCGATGCAGGTGATATCGACTCCGCTGAGCAGGTAGTCGGCGAAGTTGGTGCCGTCGTTGCGGGGCACTTTCACTTGTTGCAGCACGACGTTCGAACCGCCGCTGATGTCTTCTGCGGGCAGGAGCAGCGGACCCACGTTCGAGCCTATCCAGATATTGCCTTCCTTGTCTTCTGCTACGCAGCGGATGCCGTTGGGATTGAGTCGTGTGCCGTCTTCGTTGATGAATTCTGTATAGTGGTTGATGCCTTCTGTCGACGGGTCGAAGCAGAAGAATCCAGGCACCGACCAGTGGTTGTTGCAGAACCAGAGCAGTCCGCGGCTGTCGAGGATGAGTGATTTCATGTTGGGCAGACTCCTCTTGTTGTCATCCATGAGTATCTCTTGGTGATGGTCTTCCCAGGTGCCGTCGCTCTTGAGCTGGAGGATGGATCTTCCTTCTGTCAGACTGTTCAGGCACCAGAGGTTGCCTGCTTTGTCGAATTTGATACCGAGTGTGAGGATATAGTCACGGCTGTTGTCGGGTGTGGAATACATCAGCGGACTGTTGTCACAGTCGTAATGCTTGATGAATTTCCCGTCGAGGTATTCATAGAGTCCTGCCCTGCCGCCGACAAACACGTGTGAGGGGTTTTTGGGGTCATAGTCGAGGCAGGTCATGTCCTGCATCTGGTTGTTCACTTCTTCCTTGATATCGTCCTGGTAGATGTGCCATTCGTTGTCGCTGTAGGTTTGCACGGTGGCTTCCCTGAAGAGTTCGGCGAATGCGTCAAAACCGCCTCCGCAGGAGTAGAGTGTGTTGTTGGCATATCTGAGGAATCCGAAATAGTTGTATTTGGGTCCGTCAGGATTGATGTCGGTGATTATCGGTACGATGTTTTTCCCCTCGAGCGTGAGTGAGTATAGTTTTCCGTCGGGCTGGTTGCTCCAGTAGCATTGGTTGGCGGCATCATAGGCGAAGGCTTTGAGGCTGTTGTCATTCTTGCTGGTGGTCAGCAGTTGGTTGTCTTCATCCATGATCCACACCGAGTTGGGTTCGCCGAAGACGAGTTTTCCACCGATGAGGTTGCAGAAACTGTAGTAGCGGTCGTAGAGTTTAGTCCATCCTTGTTGTTCTTTTCTGTAGATGACCCCGTTGACCGCAGCCACAAGCGTGTTGTTGTGGCAGAAGATATGGTTCACATGGATGCCGCTCTCTTTGCTCCAGAAGCTCTTGTCGAGCAAGTTGTCGGTGAGCCGGGCTTTGAGGATACCGTTGGCGCCGCAGGCGGCATAGATTTCGTCGCCCATGATGGCCGTCGACTTCACCGGTAGTCCGAGGTTGTAGGTAGCAGTGATTTCGGCTTCTGCCACATTGATTTTCAGGATGCCGAAGTTGGTGGCCACATAGGCATAGTTACCTGTGACTTTCACCTCATTGATGGTTTTGTCGGCAGTCATCGACTTGTTGTAGTAGGCGGAGATATTCATCACTTCTCCGTTGTCGTCGAGCAGGTCGATGTTCTGGTTCTCATACACGATGATGAGCCGTCGTGCTGACTGGCAGTAGCTGATATGAGCGATGTTGCAGTCATTCAGCACATTCATCTTGTCATAAGTCTGCACGCTTTGGTCGGAGGGTTGGTAGGAGAAGAGTCCTTTGCTGCTCAGCACATACACCTTCTTGCCGGCAGGTTGTATTTGGGTGATGTTGCCATAGGCTAGGAAACTGCTCCAGGTGCCGATGGCAGCGGCATCTGCGGTGAGTGACAGCAGTAGGGTGAGGACGACGGTCAGACAGCGTCTCATCCCCTTCGGATGTTGTGATCTATGTTGGGTTATGCTCATTTTTGAAAAACTCCGCCAGTTGCTCCACGGCTTTCGCGCGGTGTGAGATTTTGTTTTTGGCTTCAAGGCCCATTTCGGCGAAGGTGGTGTCATATCCGTCGGGTTGGAAGATAGGGTCGTAACCGAATCCTGTGGTGCCGCGGTGCTCTCTGATAATCGTGCCTTCGACACTACCCTCAAAGAGGTGTTGCTCTACTTCACCGTCCTTCACCAATAATAACGCAATAATGGTGCGGAATCTTGCATTCCGATTGTTATTATCTCCTAATTTCGACAGAAGTTTCTGCATATTGGCCTCGCTGTCGTGCCCTTCGCCGGCATATCTGGCAGAGTAGATGCCTGGCTCGCCGTTGAGAGCGTCGACCTCGAGTCCTGTGTCGTCGGCGAAGCAACTGATGTGGTAGTGGTCGCAGACGTATTGTGCTTTCTGCAGTGCGTTTCCCTCGAGGGTGTCGGCGGTCTCGGGGATATCGGCATGGCAACCGATGTCGCTCAGCGAGAGCACTTCTATCTGCTGACCGAGGATCTGTCTGATTTCTGTGAGTTTATGGCTGTTGTTGGTGGCGAAGACGATTTTCATGATTCTTTGTTTTTTACTTTCACTTTCATTTCGTCGAATCCCTCTCCATAGACTCCGATCACGCTGCTCTGGCTGACGAATGCGTTGGGGTCGATTGATTTGATGAGTCTGAACATGCTCACGCTCTCTCTCTTTCGGGCCAGGATGCAGAGCACCTTCATCTCTTGTCCGGTATACCATCCGTGACCGTCGAGGATGGTCACTCCATGCTGCATCTCGGTACCGATGGCATTGGCGATCTCCTGGTATTTCTTTGAGAAGATGAAGAATTGCACCGATTCTCGCCGTGAGTTCATCACATAGTCGAGCATGAAGTTTTCCACCACCATGGTGCAAAGACCGAAGACGATCTTATACAAGGCATCGGTGATGGTGAAGTCGCGGGCCAGGATGAAGACCGGGAAACTGGTTCCGATGATGAGCAGGTCGACGATGATGAGCACCGTGCCGAGCGACATGTTGTGGTATTTGTTGACCACGGCGGCCACGATATCCGTACCGCCCGTACTGCCGTTGTGGAGGAAGACGATGGCCAGTGCCGTTCCGGTCATGCAGCAACCGATGATGAGCGACATGAAGTCCTGGTCGCCCAGCAGCCGTGTCATCGTGCCGTCGGGGTGGGTCACCACATCCTGCATGATACCGAGCATCACCGAGAGCATGGCGATGGCGTAGATGGTCTTAATCAGGAATTTCCATCCCAGTATTTTCAGGGCCAGCACCAGCAGCATGAAGTTCATGATGAAGTAGGAATACATGATGGGTATTCCATGCCCATGGGCGTTGGTGGCGTAGAAGATGATGGCCGAGATACCGGTCACGCCTCCCGTCACGATCTCGTAGGGCAGCAGGAATACGGTCCATCCGACGGTATAGAGCAGGAGGCCAAGGGTGATGAAGAAGTAATCCTTGGCCTCGTTGTATATTCTTTGTCTTTCGAGTGTCATCATATTGTCGTGAGACTATTTGATGACGACGTTGACGATCTTTTTGGGCACGATGATGACTTTCACCACCCGCTTGTCGCCGATGTATTTCTGCGACCGTTCGTCGTCGAGCACCGATTTCTCTATTGTGGCATTGTCGGCATTCACGTCAAACTGCATCTGGAAGCGTGCTTTGCCGTTGAACGAGATGGTGAGTTGCATCTGGCTCTCCACGAGATATTGCTCGTTGTATTCAGGCCATGCGGCATCACACACCGAACCCGCTTCGCCCAGTGTCTCCCAGAGTTCCTCGGCGATATGTGGAGCGAAGGGAGCGATGAGCGCCACCAGTGTTTTCAGCAGTTCTCGGTTGCGGCATTTCATCTGCGAGAGTTCATTCACGCAGATCATGAAAGCCGAGATGGAGGTGTTGTAGGAGAATGTCTCGATGTCCTGCGACACTTTCTTGATGAGTTTGTGCACACTCTTGAGCATCTCGGGTGTGGCTTCGCCGTTGAGGTCGAGCAGGGTGTCGCAACTCTCCTTGCCACTGCCGAAATAGAGTGCCCAGAACTTCTTCAGGAATCTGTGGCAACCATCGATGCCGTTGGTATCCCAGGGTTTGCTTTGCTCCACGGGTCCGAGAAACATCTCATAGAGCCTGAGCGTATCAGCGCCGTAACGCTCCACGATCATGTCGGGATTCACCACGTTGAACATCGACTTCGACATTTTCTCGATGGCCCATCCGCAGATGTATTTTCCGTCTTCGAGCACGAACTCTGCGTTCTCGTATTCTGGTCTCCATGCCTTGAAAGCCTCGATATCGAGGATGTCGTTGGTCACGATATTCACGTCGACATGGATGGGAGTGGTGTCCTGCACTTCATTTTTGCGTCCGAGACTGATGAAGACGGGATGTCCTTTCTCTTGGCTGGCCACGTTGTCGCGGTAGACGAAGTTGCTGCGTCCTTGGATCATGCCTTGGTTGACGAGTTTCTGGAAGGGTTCTTCCTTGCAGCTGTATCCGTAGTCATGGAGGAATTTGTTCCAGAAGCGGCTGTAGATGAGGTGTCCAGTGGCATGTTCGGTACCACCCACATAAAGGTCCACGTTCTGCCAGTACTCATCGATTTTCTGGTCCACGAGGGCTTTGTCATTGTGTGGGTCCATATAGCGCAGGTAGTAGGCACTCGACCCGGCAAAACCCGGCATGGTGTTGAGTTCGAGCGGGAAGATGCTGACATTGTCGATGAGGCTTTTCTCCACTACGGCATTGTTTTTCGTGTCCCAGGCCCATTTTGTGGCATGTCCGAGTGGTGGCTGTCCGTCTTCCGTGGGTTTGTATTGGCTGATCTCAGGCAGTTCGAGGGGCAGGCATTCCTCTGGTATCATATAGGGCATGTTGTCTTTGTAATACACGGGGAAGGGTTCGCCCCAGTAGCGCTGTCGTGAGAAGATAGCGTCTCTCAGGCGGTAGTTCACTTTCACCCGTCCGAGTCCTTGCTCAGTGACGTATTGCTTGGTTTTGGCGATGGCCTCTTTCACGGTGAGCCCGTTGAGTGAGAATTGTCCGTTCGAGCTGTTCATGACGATACCTTCCTTGGCATCAAAACTCTCCTCCGAGATGTCAGCCCCTTCGATGAGTGGGATGATGGGCAGATTGAAGTGCTTGGCGAAGGCATAGTCGCGGCTGTCATGCGCCGGGACGGCCATGATGGCTCCCGTGCCGTATCCGGCCAGTACGTATTCAGCGATCCAGATGGGGATGGCCTCATTGGTCAGTGGGTTGATGGCATACGATCCGGAGAATACGCCGGTCACTTTATGGTCCATTTGTCGGTCTCGCTCGGTACGTTTTTTCACGTAGGCCAGGTATTCCTCCACCTCCTTTTTCTGTTCAGGCGTGGTGAGTTGCTGCACCAGTTCACTCTCAGGAGCGAGCACCATGAAAGTGACGCCGAAGATGGTGTCGGCGCGTGTGGTGAAGATGGTGAATTCGATGTCGCTGTCTTTCACGTGGAACTGCATTTCCGTGCCTTCCGACCTTCCGATCCAGTTGCGTTGTGTCTCTTTCAGTGAGTCGGTCCAGTCGATATGGTCGAGTCCGTCGAGCAGTCTTTGTGCGTATGCGGAGACGCGGAGGCACCACTGTCTCATTTTCTTCTGCACCACGGGGAATCCGCCGCGCACGCTCACACCGTCCACCACCTCGTCGTTGGCCAGTACGGTGCCCAGACCGGCGCACCAGTTCACCATGGTCTCACCCAGGTATGCGATGCGGTAGTTCATCAGCACTTCCTGTTGTTTCTTCTCATCCCAACTGTTCCATTCCTCGGCGGTGAAGGTGAGTTGGTCGGTGCAGGCGGCGTCGATGTCTTCAGTACCATTCTCGGCGAAATGCTTGGTCAGTTGGGCGATAGGAAGTGCCTTTTGTGCCTTGTTGCAATAATAGGAGTCAAACATTTTCTGGAAGGCCCATTGCGTCCAGTGGTAGTATCCGGGTTCGCAGGTGCGCACTTCACGGTCCCAGTCGAAGCAGAAACCGATTTTGTCGAGTTGTTCGCGGTATCTCTTGATATTGGCCTCTGTGGTGATGGCGGGATGCTGTCCGGTCTGGATAGCGTATTGCTCAGCGGGCAGTCCGTATGCATCATATCCCATCGGGTTGAGCACGTTGTATCCCTGTTGTCTCTTGTATCGTGCGTAGATGTCGGATGCGATATATCCGAGGGGGTGTCCCACATGCAGTCCGGCGCCTGAGGGATAGGGAAACATGTTGAGCACATAGAATTTCTTCTTGCTCTCATCCTCAGTCACTTTGTAGGTTTTCTGCTCTACCCACTTCTTCTGCCATTTCTTCTCGATTTCTCTGAAATTGTATTCCATTGTCTACCTTATAAAATTTTTTTGCAAAGGTAGTGCAAGGTGATTGAAAAGCAAAATAATTCGCCATTTATTTTGCTTTTCCGAATTGCAGCCTGCCTTCGAAACAAGCTTTCTTCACATCACTCAAGGTGCATGATTACAGAATCAAATTGCTCAGGTGTTCCTTTCTTTTTATAGATTTTGAAAAACAATCTTGATATGATGCCCTAATTTCACCATCATGCTAACATGTTGTTCTTTTCATCAGCAATTTGGTTATTCATAACTGAAGCCTCAAGTGTGCTTATGATATTTGGTTAAATTGAATTTTTTTCTCGATAAATTGCTGCTTGGATTTTTCTCTTTCCTTTATTGTAAAAAATCTTTTTACCTTTTATTCACCATCGCGCAGACGCACGAATCCGACCATACGTTTTCGGCCGTTTCTATCATATCAATAATGGTATAGATGGGGAGAATGATGCCCAGCACACTCACCGGGGCGCCTATGCCCGACATCAGGGAGAACGTGAGAAAATAGCAGCCCATCGGCACCCCGGCATTGCCCACGGCAGAAACGACAGAGATGAGCAGCCACAGGAGCATGGTGGTCCAGGTGAGGGGCATGCCGCCATTCTGCATCACGAAAAGGGAGGTTACCAGGATAAAAGCAGCACAGCCATTCATGTTGATGGTGGTACAAATGGGTAGTACGAAACGGGCTACACGCGGCTCCACCCCCAGCCGCTCCTCGGCACTCTGCATCGTCACGGGCAGCGTAGCGGCACTGCTCTTCGTGAAGAGAGCCATTAAGACGGCTGGCATCATCTCACGAAGTGCCTGTAGCGGATTGATGCCGCGAGCCAATAGGAACAGGGGAAGCACCACAAAAAACTGCACCGCATTGCCACCCAGGATGATGGCGACATATTTACCCAATGAAGCCAGGGCCACACCCGCCGAGAGCTGCGAAGAGAGTTGGGCGGAGAAGGCCACGATACCCAAGGGCAAAGTCCAGATAAGCCAGCGTATCAGCAGGAAGAGCAACTCCTGAAGCCCCTGCAGGAAATTCACTACCGCCTGTCGGCCCACGGTTTCCGGCAGGCGTGCCAGCCCCAGTCCCACGGCTATGGAAATCAGCAAGATGCTGAGCACATTACCTTCCAGGAAGGGCTTCACCACATTATTGGGGATGACCGCGAGGATATGATCATAGAAAGACACTTCGGGCGTCAGCCCCAGAGATTCAACGTTTGTCTCAGCCGTGGGCACCGACAGATTTTCGGGTGCCACCACCACATAGATCAACAGTCCGACAGCCGCGGCAACGACAGTCGTGAAGAGTGTATAAAACAATGTTTTCCTGAATATACGTCCCGCGCCCTGCTGCCGTCCGAACGAGGTGAGCGTGGTGATGACGGCCAGCGCTATGGTGGGCACAGCCAGCAACTGGAAAAGCCGTGTATAGACCATGGCCACGAAATCCATCAGGCCATTAAGCCATTCCACGCCCAGCAACCCCAACACAGCACCTACTACAAGGGCACCAATCCAAGCGAGAGTCCTTTTCATACTATAGTTCAAACGTAAGATTCACAAAAATATTGCGTCCCTTTTGCGGAATATGGCACCAGTCGGCCGTAAGCGAAACGTTGGCGATAATGGCCCTGGGAGAGGGCTGTTCTTGAAGACAATGCTGAAAGTGGGCGAAGCATAGAGCAGGGAGAGTAACGCTGGCGTGAGGCTGTCGCTGAGCAGAAGCCACTGTTCTTATAATGCTTGATTCGTAATGGTTAATGCATAATTACTATCTCATAACTCATAATGCACCTGCTTATCCGCCACTTCGCCGCCCCTGATGGCAAACGAGTTGAGATGGATGCCCTCGTGGAGCGAGAGGATGGCATAGCGGATGGTAGGGTCGTTGGCCAGCCGGAGGTCTTCCTGGGAAGGGCGTGAGGGCGAAGCCGGATGACTGTGCCAGTTGGCCAGAATTTTCAGACCCTTGCTGCGGGCATACTTCAGTGCTGCAAACTGATCGCGGGGTGCAAAGGAGAAATGCTCGCTGGAGTGGTCGATGTTCTCCATCCAGTAGTTCTCGGTGACGGTGTCGCCCTGTCCCAGCAGGTAGCCGCACGATTCGCAGGGTGCGTCCTTCTGGGCCTGGGCAATCATTTCGTCGATTACATGCTGTGGTATGGTCATTTTTTTAGAATTTAGAATTATCAAGACAGTTGTTAAGCCATTACCTTGATGGCACAGTGGTGTGACACGCCGCATTTGGCTTAACTTCTTTAACTACTGAATTCTTAACTGCTTCAGAAAATTGAATGAATTGGGAATGAATTCTTAATCGCAGCAAAACGAGAATAAATCCCAACTCTTAACTCTTGTTATGCAAGTCGCATGCTGCTTGTTCGTAGTCTATCAGGTGGTCGATAGTGGGTTGGCTGCCGCAGACGGGGCATGTGTCGCGATGACGGACGGGTATGGTGCGGAACTGCATCGACTTGGCTTCGAAGGTGAGCAGACGGTTGGTGAGAAGCTCGCCTACGCCGGTGAAATACTTCAGTGTCTCGGCTGCCTGGATGGTGCCAAGCATGCCGGCGATGGCTCCGAGCACTCCGGCCTGTGAGCAGGTGGGCACAGCTCCGGCGGGTGGCGGCTCCTTGAACATGCAACGGTAGCAGGCCGTGCCGGGCAGATGGGTGAACGTCTGGCCGTTGAAGCGCAGTATGCCGCCGTGGGAGAATGGCTTGCCTGCCATGACGCATGCGTCGTTGATGAGGAACTTCACGGGGAAGTTGTCGGTGCCGTCCACGATGAAGTCGTAATTCTTGATGATGTCGAGGGCATTCGTGGAGTCGAGAAATTCGTAGTAGGTGTCCACAGTGACGTCGGGGTTGATGGCCTGGATTTTCTCCTTGGCACTCTCCACCTTCGGTCGGCCCACATCCTTTGTGAAATGGATGACCTGCCGCTGCAGGTTGCTCAGGTCCACCACGTCGGCATCGATGATGCCTATGCGTCCGATGCCGGCAGCGGCAAGATAGAGTGATACGGGGGCACCGAGGCCTCCTGCTCCCACCACCAGCACGCGGGCGTTCAAGATTTTCTCCTGTCCCTCAACGCCCACGTCTTGCAGCAGTATATGTCGCGAATAGCGCTGTATCTGATCTTCTGTAAAATCTATCATAGTGAGCCTCCTCCCATGAAGTACAGGAAATCTACCACGTCGCCTTCTTTTATCTCCAGCGCGTCCCACTCTGAGCGATCCACGAAGTCGTCGTTCACTTGCACCGAAACCATTTCGGGCTGTTCCACATTGTTCTGTCTGATAAGTTCTGTGAGGCTGAGGCCTGACTCCACCTCCTGCACCTCGCCGTTTACTGTAATCTTTGCCATAGTTTTATTTCACAATTTTACGATCTGCCTATTATCTTCTTGATTGCTATCACTAATTTGTCTACGTCGTCACGGGTATTGTAGAGTGCGAATGTGGGGCGCACGCTCATCTCGTAGCCGAGGGCACGCAGGGCGGGCTGGGCACAGTGGTGACCGGCACGCACGGCAATGCCTTCCTTGTCGAGCAAGGTGCCCACTTCGGGCACGGGGATGCCGTCGAGTACGAAGCTGACTACCGAGACACGTTGCTTGGGATTGCCGATGAGTGTCAGTCCGGGTATCTGGCCTAATTGCTCGCGGGCGTATTCCGTCAGCTGGTGCTCGTGGTGCTCAATGTTGCGGATGCCGATATGGCTCACGTAGTCGAGGGCTGCACCGAGTCCGATAGCGTCGGCCACATTGGGTGTGCCGGCCTCGAAGCGTGCCGGCGGCACATTGTATTCCGTGCGCTCTATGGTGACGTCCTTGATCATGTTGCCGCCGCCCTGCCAGGGCTGCATCTTGTCGAGCAGTTCCTTGCGGCCATAGACCACACCGATGCCGTTGGGGCCGTAGATTTTGTGGCCGCTGAACACGAAGAAGTCGGCTCCCAGCTGTTGCACGTCGACGGGCGTGTGGGCTATCGACTGTGCGCCGTCGATAAGCACCGGAATCTGGTGGGAGTGGGCGATATCGATGATACGCTGCACGTCGTTGATGGTGCCGAACGTGTTGTTGACATGGCCTATAGAGACGAAGCGCGTGCGCGGCGTGATGAGCCGCTCCAGTTCCGAGAGAATCAGGTCGCCGTTCTGGTCGGTGGGGATGGCTCTGAGTGTGGCACCACGCTCCTGGCAGACACGCTGCCAGGGCACGATGTTGGCGTGATGGTCCAACTCCGACACTATGACTTCGTCGCCTGGCGTGAGGTATTGCCGTCCGTAGGTCTGCGCCACGAGATTGATGCCCTCGGTGGTGCCGCGCACGAAGATGATTTCCTCGCTCGTGGCGGCATTGATGAACCGCTGCACCTTTTCGCGGGCCTCCTCGTAGGCATCCGTGGCACGGGCGGCCAACGTGTGGGCCCCGCGGTGGATGTTCGAATTATACGTCTTGTAGTAATCCGAAATCTTGTCAATCACCTGGATGGGCTTCTGCGTTGTGGCACCGTTGTCGAGCCATACCAGGTCGTGGCCGTTCACCCGCTGGTTGAGCACGGGGAAGTCTTTCTTGATCTGCTCCGAGTTCAGCGTGTCGGCCTCTTCGTAGTGCAGGTCTCTGAGTTTCTGCGTCTCGGGGATGCCTATGCCGAAGCCGTCTTCCTGTGGGAGTGTCCGGGGCGTGTCGGCTTCGGTGTCGTCGATGTAGGGCAGTTCCTCGAATCCGTTGCCGCCCACCAGCAACTGCTGGAATCCAGCCTTGAGCCCGTCGAGGTTCAGGGGGGTGTCCAGCCATTGGCCTGCCGAGAGCAGCTGCCCGTCGGGCAATACCTGCCGTCGGGCATCCTGCCACTCTTCGGGACAATATTTCTGGGCGATTTCCTTCAGCAGAGCCAGCGAGTTGTCTTGACCGGGAAAACTGTTGAGTTCTGATAGGTTGATCATTTATTTCTCCACTTTATTACGGTGCTGATAGTCGTGATAGTAGCCTACTTCTACGTTTTCCAGTACAGCGATGGCATCATCGGTCAGTGTGGCCAGCGAGAAGTATTTGGTGAGCAGATAGGAAGCCACGCCGAACTTGTCGAGCCCCATCAGACGGGCCGAGAGCGAGGGGCCTATCTCGCCGGGAATGCCGCTTTGGTGAAGTCCGATGACACCCTGGCTCTTCTCGCCGACACGTACAAGGATAATCTTTGTGGTGCCTACGCCGCGGCCTGTCAGGTACTGGCCTTCCACTTCCACCTTGTCGGATGGGATGATGGGTACGCCGCGCCAAAGGATGACTTTCGTGCCAAAGAGGTCGGTGGTCACGGGCGGAACGCCGCGCCAAGTGCACTCGCGCTCGAAGGCGGCGATGGCACGCGGATGGGCAATGAAGAAGGCGGGTTCCTTCCACACCAGCGAGAGCAGTTCGTCGAGGTCGTCGGGCGTGGGCGATCCGTAGCGGGTGGTGATGCGGTAGGCAGGGTTCACGGCCGAGAGCAGGCCGAACTTCTTGTTGTTGATTAGTTCCCACTCCTGGCGTTCCTTAATGCTCTCTATCGAGAGGCGCAGCTGCTCTTCCAGCTGGTTGTAGGGATTGTTGTATAGGTCGCTGACGCGGGTATGTACGCGCACCACGGTCTGCAGCGTGTTAAGCGAGTATTCCGTGGGCTGCTCCTCGTAGTCGATATAGGTTTCGGGAATGATGTTGTCCTCCTCGTGACCACTCACCAGGTCGATGTGTTTCTCGCCGTGGTCGTTCACTGTGGCTTTCAGGCGGAGCTGCTTGTCGACGGCCTTGGTGAAGGTCTCGCGGAAGTCGGGCACCTCCTTGATGAATTTCTCCAGTTCTTTCAGTTTCAGGCCCAGGAACACGGTGGGGGTGACGGCACGCACCGAGACGGTCGACTCGGCATCGTCGAGCAGGTCGGTCTCGCCGAAATACTCACCGTCGCCCAGCAGGGCTATGCGCAGTTCCTCGCCGTGGGGTCCCTTGCTGATGACCTCGGCCTGACCGTTGGCCACGATAAAGAATTTCTGCTTGTCCTTGCCTTCCTCTACGAAGAGCTGGCCTATCTCCACTTCCTTTGTCTCAAACGAGCGGGCCAGGCGGTTCACTATCTCGTCGTCGAACTCCGAGAAAAGCGGGATGGCCTTCAGGCTCTTGGCCGAGAACGATGGCACACCGTTCAAATACTGAATCGGCAGGCGTTCGCTCTTGCGTAGCTCTACTTTCGTGCGGTTTACGCGGAATGTGCCGCCGCTTACCTGCACCCACGGCAGCAGTTTCAGCAATAGCCTTGGGGTAATACTGCCCATCTGAGGGGCGGTCTTGGTTGTCGTCGCCAGTCTTCTGGCGGTGGCAGTGGTAACACTGCGCTGGAGATTTGAATCTGCCATAGTCTTAATCTTGTTTATTGTTATACATTTTTAGTAGTTAAGCCATTACCTTGATGGCGCAGTGGTGTGACATGTTGCAATTGGCTTAACTTCTTTAACTACTGAATTCTTAACTACTTCAGAAAGTGGTATTTCCTATTTTTTCTTGATGATTACTTTGTAGGTCGTACCTTCCACATGCTCCACGCCAATGACGTTGTAGCCCTGGTCTTTGGCGTTGCGCGGAACGTTGTCGAGGGGTTCGCCCTCCGTGAGAAGTACCTCCAGAATGTCGCCCGGCTGAAGCTTTGATAGTTCAATCTTGGTTTTGACGAATGTCATCGGGCAGTGCTCTTTTGTGATGTCCAATACGTAGGGCCTGCCTTTATCCTCTTCTGAATGAATGGCTGGCTGGGTGCTTTTTTTCTTGAATAATCCCATAACTCTTATATTTTGTTGATGTATCATGCCATATTTGTCTTTAGAAGGGGTGGTGGACTGCTAAATAAACAATGTCTGGCCGCCTTCGCTCAGTTTCAGGAATGAGGCCACGCCGAGCACATCCTTCACCTCGGGTATGAAATCCTCTTTCTTCAGCCCGAGCACGTGCATGGCCATCTCGCAGGCATAGAGGTTGATGCCGAGTGCCTTGGCGGCCTCCACCAGTTCCTCCAGCGTGGCCACATTGTTCTTGCGCATCAGATGGCGGAAAATCTTAGGACCGGCTCCGAGGAAGTTGAAGCGGCTTGTCGGGGCTACGCTGAGCCCACCCATCATGAAGCCGAAGAGCTTCGTCAGCCAGTTGCCACCGGTAAAAGAGCGTCCCTTCTTCTGCTTGATGGCGTCAAGTCCCCAGAAGGTGAAGAAGATGTTCACCTCGTAGTCCACGGCGGCTGCTCCCGTGCCGAGTGTGAACACAGCCGTCAGTTTGTCGAAATCGCCGCTGAAGGCGATGATGGATAGTTTCTTTGTCTCTGCCATAGTCTTATTCGTGATTAAACATTTGAGTGGAGAGGTAACGCTCACCCGTGTCGGGCAGCAACACCACGATGGTCTTGCCTTCGTTTTCGGGGCGGCGGGCCAGTTTGATGGCGGCGGCAGTGGCTGCACCGCTCGATATGCCGGCCAGCACTCCGTCTTTCGTGGCCAAAAGGCGGCCCACAGCAAATGCCTCGTTGTCCTTGATGCGTATAATCTCATCGTAAACAGTGGTGCTGAGCACCTTTGGCTGGAATCCTGCTCCGATACCCTGCAATTTGTGCGGTCCGGGCTTCTCGCCGCTGAGCACCGACGAGCCGTAGGGCTCCACGCCCACAATCTTCACCTTCGGGTTGTATTGTTTCAGCACCTGACCCACGCCCGTGATGGTGCCGCCCGTCCCGATGCCGGCCACGAAGATGTCCACCTTGCCGTCGGTGTCGCGCAGAATCTCTTCGACTGTGGTCTGACGGTGCACTTCCGGGTTGGCGGGATTCTCAAACTGCTGGGGTATGTAGGCATTGCCGATTTCCTCTTTCAGCTCATGTGCCTTGCGTATGGCGCCTGCCATTCCCTCGTAGGCTGGAGTGAGCACCAGCTCGGCACCGAGCGCCTGCAGCAACTGGCGGCGCTCCACCGACATGGCGTCGGGCATGGTCAGTATGAGGCGGTAGCCGCGGATGGCGGCAATGAAAGCCAGGCCGATTCCGGTGTTGCCGCTTGTCGGTTCTATGATGGTTGTACCGGGACCCGCGAGTCCCTTGTGCTCAGCCCGGTCAATGAGTGCCAGCGCCGTGCGGTCTTTCACGCTGCGTGCAGGATTCAGGTATTCCAACTTGGCCACCACCCTTGCCTTGAGTTTCAGTTCACGTTCCGTTCCCGTCAGTTCCAGCAGCGGCGTGTTGCCGATCAATTCTATCAAACTTTTTGCTATCTTTGCCATGTTTCCTTTTTGTTAGTTTGTTTCTTCTCAGATGTCGTCTGTCAACAGTGCTTGCTTGATGTCGTGCAGCAGGTCGAGTGGGTCCTCAAGGCCAATAGACAAACGGATGGTGGTCTGCCTGACGTCCATCTGCTCCAGCTGCCTTTCGGGGAAGAGGCCGAAGATGGTCGAGGCGGGGTGGATGGCCAGTGTGCGGCTGTCGAAAAGATTTGTGGCACGGTGGATGAGCTTCAGACGGTTGAGGAAACAGAAGCATTTCTCCCTCGAATCCAGGTCGATGGTCATCATGGCTCCTGCACTGGGGCCAAACTGCCGTTGGGCCAGGGCGTGGAATGGGTTGTCGGGCAGTCCGATATAGTTCACTGAGTTGATTAACCCCACGTCCTTCAATTCCTTTGCCAGCCAGAGTGCATTGGCGGCCTGACGCTGGTAGCGTACGTCGAGGGTTTCAAGTCCGAGTGTCTGCTGATAGGCCACCTTTGGGGTCATGTAGGCTCCCAGATTCACCAGCAATTCATATTTCACTCGTTGGTTGAACACAGGGTAGTTGCCGTAGTCGATAATAAGTCCGCCAAGCGATGTGCCACCGCCAGAGATGTATTTTGTGCTTGATACCACTTCGATGTCAACACCAAGGTCTTTTAATGATGTTTCTGTGAAAGGGATAACTGTTGAGTCGGCTATCACGGGTACGCCTTTGCGGTGGGCTATTTCCGAAATAGCCTTCAGGTCGGCTACTTCCTGCTGGGGATTGGTAACAATTTCCAGAAATATGCAACAGGTCGTCTCGTCGATGGCTCCTTCCACGGCTTCCAGGTCGGTAAGGTCGCGCAGACGGGACTTCACGCCAAACCGCAGCAGTGTGCCCGAAATCAGCGACAGTGTATTGCCGAAAAGATGGCGCGACGTCACAATGGTGCGGCCTTGGGCACTCACAGCAAGCAGTGCATTGCTGATGGCAGCCATGCCAGAGTTGAAGGCTGTCACATGGGCTGCTCCAGTCAATGCTTTCACCCTTTGCTCGAAGTTGGTCACTGTGGGATTTTCCATACGGGCATAGTCGGGGGCGCTGATGCGGTTGCAGAAAGCATCCGACATCTCCTCAGCGTCGCTAAACTCGTATGCCACATTGTTGTATACCGGTACTGCCAGCGCACCATAGGCATCGGGCCTGACATAAGGCGTATGTATTGCTATCGTCTGTCTTTTCAACATTGTATTCCTTCTTTGATTTCGCTTGCAAAGTTACTTAGTTTGGAAATATTCTCCAAATCTCATGCATATTTCAGAAAATATCACTATTTTCACATCAAAAAAAGAAAATACTTCTAAATAATGTAAATAAAATATTTGCAAAATAGAAAAATAATCTGAAAGATGGCTGATACGTTAGACCAAACAGACATGCAGATACTCAAAACGCTGCAAAAAAACTCGAAACTCGCCACCAAGGAACAGGCCGACGCGGTGCATCTCACTCCGACACCGGTCATGTCGCTGATTATCATTAACCACCAACACATAAAATCCCTATTTTTCCGCTTGATATTTTGCTTTATACCAAATAATTATCTATATTTGCGAATTAAACCAATCAAATTATGAAGAAGCTATTACTCTTATTGGCATTGATGCCCAGCCTGCTCCCTGCCCACCACAGGTGTCATTTACGACCTCCAGGGCCGCCGCCTTGCCTCTCCGCCCGACAAGGGGGTGTATATCCTCGACGGGAAGAAGTATGTGAAGTGAATAACTCTCCTCAAAAAACTAGCATCCCCACCCCTCTGAAGGTGGGGATGTGATAGCCCAAGGCGGGTGATAAAACAAGTAGAGACGTCACATTGGGGCGTCTCCCCGTTTAATTGATTACGTGATATCCGAGAATGTAGAGACGTCACATCGGGGCGTCTCCCCGTTAGAAAATGATGAGAGTTTGAGTGATAGTTGCCGGCCTATGCGAAACATGTAGGGATGATGTCCCTGCTTGCTCATTCTCGGCCCGCCCGCACTTTATATCCGCTAATGGAGGAGACGCCCCAATGTGACGTCTCTACATTTTATCGATCCGGAGGGACGCTTGCCTAAGCAAGAATTTTCAATTTTCAATATTCAATCTTCAATAATATACCCCGTCATTGCCCGCTTCTCGACGGAGAAGCCGATGCCGGCCTTCACGATGCGTCGGCCGTCGGTGGCGTAGCGCAGGGCATAGCCCCTGTCGTTGATCTGGTCGAGGGCGTCCTGCGCCGTGCCGTTGATCTTGAGCTCCATC
>OCTW011617165.1_pt1 | contig 53584 bp, 41 predicted proteins | sample 1539671 | NCBI WGS metagenome assembly OCTW01 (sample SAMN02144230, study PRJEB22623) | gut metagenome | biome: sheep rumen | host: Ovis aries | place: New Zealand | reverse complement strand
TTGACGTACTTGGCAACCGCTTCCTTCATCTGGGTGTCAGACAAAACGGGAGTTGCAATGAAAACGGTTTCGTACTGGTTAACCATTGTTTGTTAATTAATTGTTAATAAATGTTTTATGCTCTCCGGTCCCATAAAAGGGCCGAAAAGGACTGCAAATATAGGAAATAAATTGATGAAAAACAAATTCTTTTCTTCCCAATAATTGCTTATATTTGTAGATACAATGGATACGAAGAGGTCATTCAAGGTCTGGCTGGCGGGAGGGTTTCTCCGGCTGCTCGGCCGTCTGCCCCTGGGCTGGCACCGCTTCTGGGCCCGGGTACTGGCGTGGCTGCTGCAGCGCGTCCTCCGCTACCGCACCCAGATCGTGTCCACCAACCTGGCCCGCAGCTTCCCCGAAAAAAGCTACGAGGCCCTCGAGGACATCCAGAACCGCTTCTACCGCCATTTCGCCGCCACCTTCACGGAAATGATCTGGTTCGGCGCCTGCCGCGGTCCCAAAGGAAGGGAGCGCCTGCACCGCAGCCACATCGTGGAATTCACCAATCCGGAGGAATTGAACCGCCTGGTTGCCGCCGCCCCTCAGCTCATGCTGCTGGAGGCCCATACCGGCAACTGGGAACTCATCGGCGGCATCAATCTCTACTCGTACACCGAGCCCATGGACATCACGCCCCAGACCGTCACCGTAGCCTATCACGGCATCTACGACAAAGTCTGGGCGCAAGTCATGGCCGATGGCCGCACCGCCCCGGTCCGGGACCAGGACTTCCAGGGATACGTCCACACCGACAGCATCCTCCGCTACGCCCTCTCCCATCGGCACGACAAAAGGTGCTACATTATGATTACGGACCAGTATCCCTATATGCACAACGGCTCCCTTACGGTGGAGTTCATGCACCAGCGCACCCGCTCGATGGACGGCGCCGCCGCCCTCGCCTGCAAGCTGGGCATGTCCTGCGGCTACCTGCGCTACCGCTGCCGGAAAGACGGCGGCTACACCCTCACCGTCATCCCCCTCGCGGACAACGCCTCCGAAACGACGCCGGAAGCCCTTATGAAGCGGTATTATCAGCTGCTGGAAGAGGATCTCCACGCCCAGCCCTGGAACTACCTCTGGTCCCACAAAAGATGGAAAGTATGAAAAAGACAATGCTCATCGCCGGTCTCTCCGCTGCCTTGACGGTCACTTCCGCCTGGGCGCAGGATGCCACCTATGCCCTCCCCACCACCACCGTCACCGTCCAGGTGGAGATCCGGCAGGACAACTTCTTCGCCGGCCCTTACGCCTCCTTCGCCCATCGCATGCTGAACATGGAGGCCGAAGAAAACGACGCCGTCACCAGCTCGCTGGTCAGTGCCCGGCTCATCCCCTCCGTCGAGGCGGATCCGTCGGCCTGGTACACCTGTGATGCGGAAAGCGCCGCCCTCCTGTCCCTGAGCGCCCAGGGCCTCATCGCCCTCACGGACGCCGGAAAGGAACGGCAGACGCAGTGGCGCTTCCTGCCCGGCCTGGGGAAAGACTTCTCCCGAAGCGGTCTCACCGGCCCTGACAAGCCCGTCACCCGCATCGAATACAAGACCGTCCAGACCGACACGGCCGAAATCACCGTCCCCGTGGAGCACCGCGTCCTCGTGGACAAGACCCTCGAAGACAAAGCGGCCGACGCCGCCGACATGATCCTCAACGTCCGTCGCGACCGTCTGAACATCGCCTCCGGCAATACCGACGCCTCCTACTCCGGCGAGGCCATGGGCGCCGCCCTCCGCGAACTGGACCGCATCGAGAAGGAATACCTCTCCCTCTTCCGCGGATACACCGTCAGCCGCACTTACACCGCCTCCTTCGACATCCGCCCCGTCGCCGCCGAGAAAACCAGCCGCTATCTGGTATTCCGCCTCACGGACCAGGGACCCGTCACCCAGGGGGTCAAAGGCGTCCCCTATTACCTGGAGCTGGAACCGGAAGCCCTCATGATCCCGGAAGACGTGAACGACCGCCGCAAAGGAAAGGGCACCCCGGTGCATTACCGTATCCCCGCCGTCTGCAAGGTCCGCCTTACCCAGGACGGCGTGACGCTCCTGGAAACCCGCATTCCCTTCTACCAGATGGGAAAGGAAACGACCCTGAATCTGACAAAATAACTTATTAATAACGCTACAACTATGAGTATTGAAAAGTTGGAACCTCAAGTAGTCTGGAAGAACTTCTATGCGCTCACCCAGATTCCCCGCCCGTCCAAGCACGAAGGCAAAGTCATCGAATATCTCCTGAACTGGGGCAAGTCCCATGGCATGGAGACCGTCAAGGATGACACCGGCAACGTCATCATCCGCGTTCCCGCCACTCCGGGCATGGAGAACCGCAAGGGCGTGATCCTGCAGGGCCACATGGACATGGTGCCGCAGAAGACCTCCGACTCTCCGCACGACTTCCTCAAAGACCCCATCAACGCATATGTAGACGGGGAATGGGTCACGGCCGACCGCACCACCCTCGGGGCCGACAACGGCATCGGCGTCGCCCTGGGCCTCGCCGCCCTGGAGGACCCTTCCGTCAAGCACGGCCCGCTGGAAGTCCTCGTCACCTACGATGAAGAGACCGGCATGACCGGCGCCAACAGCCTCAAGCCCGGCGTCCTGAAGGGAGACATCCTCCTGAACCTGGACTCCGAGGAGGAAGGCGAACTGTGCGTAGGTTGCGCCGGCGGTCTGGATGCATCGGCCGCCTTCAAATTCCGGAAATATCCCACTCCCGCCGGTTACAAGGGATTGGTGCTGGATCTGAAAGGCCTGCAGGGCGGTCACTCCGGCATGGACGTTTCCCTGTACCGCGCAAACGCCAACAAAGCCATGGCCCGCATCCTGCTTCCCCTGGTGGAACTGTTCGGCGCCAAGGTCGTGAGCCTGAGCGGCGGCAGCCTCCGCAACGCCATCCCGTTTGAAGCCTGCGCCGAGATTGCCGTCCCCGAGGAGAACCTCCCGTCGGCCCGCAAGCTGATCGACAACATCTTCGCCGAGATCAAGGCCGAATACAAAGAGTCCGATCCTTCCGCCGTCCTCACGGTGAAGGAAGTAAAGGCGGCCGACAAGTTCATCCAGGGCTCGGTGATGCTGCGCGCCATCAAGGCCATCATCGCCGCCCCGCACGGCGTGATCCGCATGAGCCGCACCATGGAAGGCCTTACCGAAACCTCCATCAACCTGGCCATCGTCCGCACCGAGGGCGGCAAGATCACCGTCCACAGCCTCATGCGCAGCGCCATCGACACCGCCAAGGCCTACCTTGCCGAACGCGTCCGCTGCGTCTTCGAGCTCGCCGGTGCCGATTCCATCGAATTCAAGGGCGGCTACTCCGGCTGGACCCCGAAGCTGGACACTCCCATCAACAACGTGTGCATGGAGCAGTTCCAGAAGGTCTACGGCAAGCCCATGAAGATCATGGCCACCCACGGCGGTCTCGAGTGCGCCATCATGGGCGCCAAGTACCCGGCCTGGGAGATGGTCTCCATCGGCCCCACCATCAAGTACCCCCACAGCCCGGACGAGAAAGTGAACATCGCCTCCGTCGCCCGCACCTGGGACTACCTGAAGGCCATTCTCGCCAACATTCCCGTGAAGTAAAACCAAAACCTTATACTTATGTTCAAAGGACAACCCAAAGGGCTCTTCGCCCTGGCCCTGGCCAACACCGGTGAGCGGTTCGGTTACTACACCATGATCGCCGTCTTCGCCCTGTTCCTCAGAGCCAACTTCGGCCTGTCGGCCGGTACAGCCGGTACCATCTACAGCACCTTCCTCATGCTGGTGTATTTCTTCCCGCTGATCGGCGGTATCCTGGCCGACAAATTCGGCTTCGGAAAGATGGTCACCACCGGCATCATCGTCATGTTCCTGGGATACCTGCTCCTGTCCATTCCGCTGGGCGGCGGCACGGTGGCCCTCATCGCCATGATCGCAGCCCTTGTGCTGATCGGATTCGGCACAGGCCTGTTCAAGGGCAACCTGCAGGTCATGGTAGGCGACTTGTACAACGACCCCGAGTACGCCGCCAAGCGCGACTCCGGTTTCTCCCTCTTCTACATGGCCATCAACATCGGCGCCCTGTTCGCTCCGACGGCCGCCATCAAGATCCGCGAATGGGCCATGAGCCTCGGATTCGACGGCAACTCCGCCTATCACTTCTCCTTCGCCGTGGCCTGCGTGTCTCTGATTGTCTCCATCGCCATCTACTATGCGTTCCGCAGCTGGTTCAAGCACGTGGAAGGCGGCCATGCCAAGGGTGAAAAAGCCCAGGTCGTGGACACCCTCACCCCCGAGCAGACCAAAAAGCGCATGGTGGCCCTGTTCCTCGTGTTCGCCGTCGTCATCTTCTTCTGGATGAGCTTCCACCAGAACGGTCTCACCCTCACCTACTTTGCCGACGAGTTCACCGAGCGCAGCGCCGAAGGCCTTGCCTCCATGCCCTTCAACGTGTTCAACCTGGTCGCCGTCATCGCCATCGTCTATGCCCTGTTCTCCATCTTCGACAAGGAAGCCTCCCAGAAAGGCAAATGGATCGGCGTGGGCGTCGTGGCCCTTGCCTGCGCATACCTCGTGTGGCAGTACTCCCGCCTGAGCGGCTCCATCGCCATCAGCGCGCCTATCTTCCAGCACTTCAACCCGTTCTATGTCGTGGCCCTCACACCGGTATCCATGGCTATCTTCGGCGCCCTCGCCAAGAAAGGCAAGGAGCCTTCCGCTCCCCGTAAGATCGCCTATGGCATGCTGGTCGCCGCCGTGGCCTTCGCCGTCATGGCTTTCGCCTCCATCGGCCTGAACACGCCGGCCTACCAGGCCACTGTGCGGGACACCGCCGCCGAGACCCTCGTTTCCCCGTACTGGCTCATCAGCGTGTACCTGATCCTCACCTTCGGCGAGCTGCTGCTGAGCCCGATGGGCATCTCCTTCGTCTCCAAAGTCGCTCCGCCCAAGTACAAGGGTATGATGATGGGTATGTGGTTCGTCGCCACCGCCCTGGGTAACTTCCTCGTGCAGGTAGGCGGTCACCTCTGGGGCAACCTGCCGCTGTGGGTGGTCTGGGCCGTGTTCCTCGCCGTCTGCATCATCTCCGCCATCTTCATGTTCGCCATGATGAAAAAGCTGGAGGCAGCCACTGAATAACCTTGCCCAGGCTCTACATCATATCTGGTCCAAACGGCTCCGGGAAGACAACAGCTTCGTACAGCGTTCTCCCGGAGCTGCTGGACTGTAGCGAGTTCGTCAACTCCGACGAATTCGCCAAACATCTCTCCCCTTTCGCTCCGGAGAGCGCCTACATCACGGCCAGCCGCCTGATGCTCCGGAAGGTCCAGTACCTGTTTGACCGGCGGGAAGATTTCTGCATCGAAACCACCCTCGCCACGCGGGCGCTTCTGAAAATGACGCGCAGTGCCCAGGAAAAGGGCTACTACGTCACCGTCCTGTACTTCTGGCTCCGCAGCCCGGACATCGCCGTCGAAAGGGTGGCGGCCCGGGTCAAAGCCGGAGGGCACGACATCCCCGAGGAAACCATCCGGCGACGGTACCGGATGGGCCTCAACTACCTGTTCCACAGTTACATGCAAACCTGTGACAAATGGATTCTCGCGGACAACTCCACCCCGCCTTTCGAAGTCATCGCAGAAGGCTCCAAAAAAGGGTTCGTAGTCCACGACATGCAGCGCTACAACACCATCCGCAGCCTGGTCACAGACACACTCGACCCCATGACGCCCATCGAACTCGTGACGGAAAGCATCGTCAAGGAGATCCCCAAGGCTCCGATCGCACATGACGGCGTCCCCTATCAAGAATGATTCATCCCAAAGCACATTATTTCAGTATCTTCCAGGTAGACACCCCTGTCCTGGACCGCCTGGTGGAGGAAGGCCTCCGGAACGGCGGCAACTACTGTGACCTATATTTTGAAAACACCACCTACGGCAGCCTCCTGCTGAGGGACGGCGCCGTCTCCTCGGGCGGGAACCACATCGACTTCGGCGTCGGCATCCGTGTCCTCGCCGGCGAAAAGACCGGATACGCTTATTCCGAAAGCACCCTGGAGGCTGACATGCTCGCCTGCGCCCGCGCCGCCGCCCAGATTGCCGACGCACCCGTGGACGTGAGCCCGTACGGCACCCGCAACCCCAGCCGCGGCGAACCCAATCCGGCCGCCGACCGCTACCCTGTCCGCGACCACTGGCGCGGCCGTCCCATGGACAGTTTCCTCCCCTTCCTCAGAAGCCTGGAGGAAAAAGTCCGCACCAGCGACCCCCGCGTGGAGAAAGTCGTCGTGAGCCTGGCCTTCCAGGTCAGCGACATCCTCATGTACAACTCCATGAAGGAGCTCAAATGGGACACCCGGCCCATGGGCAGCGTGTCCGTGTCGGCCGTATTCCTTCAGGGCGGCCGCCGGGAGAACAAATCCACCTCCCGCAGCTTCCGCACGGGGGCCGACATGCTCTCGGAAGCCCTCGCCGCGGAAATGGCGGCGGAAGTGGTCCGCGGGATCGACGCCCGCTTCGAGGCACGCCGCCCCAAAGGCGGCCAGATGCCCGTCGTCATGGGCGCCGGCGCCTCCGGCATCCTCCTTCACGAAGCCATGGGCCACGCCTTCGAGGCCGACTTCAACCGCAAGGGCACCTCTGTCTTCGCCGACAAAATGGGCCGGCAGATCTGCTCCCCGGGCATCCAGATCATCGACGACGGCACCATCGAGGGCAACCGCGGCGCCCTGAACTTCGACGACGAGGGCGTTCCCGGCCAGAAGACCTATATGGTAGAGGACGGCATCCTCACCAGCTACCTCCACGACCGCATCAGCGCCGCGCACTACGGCGTCCGTCCCACCGGCAACGGCCGGCGCGAAAGCTTCCGCTACGCCCCCCTGCCCCGCATGCGGGCCACCTACATGGAAAGCGGCACCGCCAAGGCCGACGACCTCATCGCATCGGTCCGGAAAGGCATTTTCGTGGATGAATTCTCCAACGGACAGGTGCAGATCGGCGAAGGGGACTTCACCTTCTACGTCAAGTCCGGCTATCTGATCGAAGACGGTCGCCTCACCATGCCCGTCAAGGACATCAACATCATCGGCAACGGTCCCGCCGCCCTCGCAGACATCCAGGGTGTGGCCGACGACCTCGCCATCGACCCCGGCGCCTGGACCTGCGGCAAGGAACAGTCCGTTCCCGTGAGCTGCGGCATCCCCACGGTCCTCGTGAGTCACTTAACCGTAGGAGGAGAATAACAATGGAAAACGCACTTTTATCGCAGCAGGAAATCGACCTCGCCCGCCACTGCCTCGATTACGCGCAGCACGAAGGCGCCCAGGCCGTCCGGATTACCCTTTCCAAGAGCCTGATGAACCTGGTCGGCGTACTGAACGGCGAGGTGGACAAAACCGCCCACGCCCTGGACCGCAGCCTGCAGCTGCAGCTGTTCGTGGACGGCCGGTTCGGCACTTTCTCCTCCAACCGCCTGGAAAAAGAGGGTTTGGAGGCCTTCATCCGCAGCGCCATCGGCACAGTCCGCATGCTTGAGGCCGACCAGCTCCGCACCCTCCCCGACCCCGGGCGAGAGGCCAAGGACGCTCTCACCGGCCGCGAGCTGGACCTCTACGACCCGGCATACGAAACCCTTACGGCCACAGAGCGCCGCGCCCTGGCGCTCCGCTCCATGGCCTGGCCCCGGAAAGAGACCCTGGAGCAGGGCCGGTTCCGGATCATCGCCGAGGAAGGCGAATACTCCGACAGCGTCTTCGACAGCCTGACCCTCGATTCGCAGGGCCTGTACGCCCGCCATACGGAGACTTCCTTCGAGATCGGCTACGAAGTCACCGTGGAGGACGGGGAGGGCAATCATCTCTCCAGTTACTGGTGGGACGCCACTCCGCGCCTGAAGGACCTGCAGCTGGAGGGCTGTGCCGAAAAAGCCTGCGAGCGGGCGGCGGCCCAGATTGGCCCCAAAGGGATTGAGGGCGGCAAATACAACCTCATCGTGGACAGCGAATGCGCCTCCAAACTGCTCACGCCCGTCCTGAACGCCCTCGGCGGATTCGCCCTCCAGCAGAAGAATTCCTTCCTCATGGACAGCCTGGGACAGCAGCGTTTCCCTGAGACGCTCACCATCCTGGACAGCCCCCGCACCCCCGGAGACACCGGCTGCCGCCTCTTCGACTCCGAAGGCGTGGCCACCCGGGAGATGCCCGTCATCGAGAAGGGTATCGTAAAGACTTATTTCTTAAATACATACATTGCCAGGAAGCTGGACATGGAGCCCACCGTGGAGGATGCCACCCGCATCCGCGTCCTTCCCACCGGCGGCTGCCGCTCCCGGGAAGACGTCCTAAGGAAAATGGGAACGGGCATCCTGGTCACCGGCTTCAACGGCGGCAACTCCAACCCCGCCACCGGCAACTTCTCCTACGGAATCGAAGGATTCACCGTGGAGGACGGGAAAATCGGCCATCCTGTGCGGGAAATGCTCATCACGGGCAATTTCCTCACGCTGTGGGGCAACCTCGCCGCCGTGGCCGACGACGCCCGCCCCTGCATGTCCAAACTCATCCCCACCCTGGCCTTCAGGGACGTAGATTTCAGCGCATAGCCCATGAAAACCGCCGTCGTCATTCTCAATTACAACACCCGCAGTTACCTGGAGCAGTTCCTTCCCGGTCTCATCGCCTCCACCGAAGGGCTGGACGCAGAGGTCATCGTGGCCGACAATGCCTCCCGGGACGGCTCCGCGGACATGATGAAAAGCCGTTTCCCGGACGTTACCCTCCTTCAGTTCGAGGAAAATTTCGGCTTCACCGGCGGTTACAATAAAGCGCTGGAAAAGATTGATGCAACGTATTTTGTCCTGATCAATTCCGACATCGAAGTGCCCTGCGGCTGGCTCCGTCCGCTTGTAGAGTGGATGGACAGTCATCCGGACTGTGGCGCCTGCGGCCCCAAGCTCCTGTCCTATGCCCGGCGGGACTGCTTCGAATACGCCGGCGCGGCGGGCGGGTACCTGGACCGATTCGGCTTTCCTTTCTGCCGCGGCCGCGTCCTGCAGCACGTGGAGAAGGACAGCGGCCAGTACGACTCCCCCGCCGACGTCCTCTGGGTCAGCGGTGCTTGCCTGATGGTCCGGTCCGCGCTCTGGAAGGAACTGGGCGGCCTGGACGACCGGTTCTTCGCCCACATGGAGGAAATCGACCTCTGCTGGCGCATGCAGCTCAGGGGCTGGAAGGTCACCTGCGTCCCCGCCTCCGCGGTCTACCACATCGGCGGCGGCACCCTTCCCAACGAATCGCCTTTCAAACTGCGGCTGAACTACCGCAACAACCTGCTCCTCCTGGAGAACAACCTGGCCGCCACCTTCAAGGCCATGGGAAACACGCAGAAAAGGGCCCGCCGCCGTGCCCGCTGCCGTATTTTCGGCCGCATGGTGCTGGACGGGGTCTCTGCCCTGATGTACCTGCTCTCAGGGCGCCGCGACGCCTACAAGGCCGTGGTGCAGGCCCATCTGGAATACCGGAAATTAAGAAAGACCCCGGACATCTCTGCCCAGGGTCCTGCAAACATCGTCGGGCTGGATGCCCGCTGCATGGTGCTCCGCTACTTCATGGGGCGGCGCACCGTATAAGTACCGGCCTCGTAATCCTTTGACTCGTCCTCTCCGGGAAGGGTCACCGTGGCGGTGGCGCCCTTCGGTACGGTGAAGGTCCATACCCACTCGTCCCCTTCGTACTGCCAGCTGCTCTTGATGAGGCCGGCGGCGGAGTCGTATTCAGCCGTGAGCGGGCTCAGGCGGCGGTCCGGAACGGGAGACATGATAATGTGGCGGAAGCCAGGGGCGGACGGGTCGGCGGCAATGCCGGCGGCCGTTTCCCACAGCCACTGGCACACGCAGCCGTAAGCATAGTGGTTGAAGCTGTTCATGCCTCTGGGCCCCATGCCCTTTTCAATGGTATAGCTGTTCCAGCGCTCCCAGATGGTGGTGGCGCCGTTGTCCACGGAATACAGCCAGCTGGGGTTTTTGTGCTGGAACAGAAGCTCGTAGGCGACGTCGGCCATACCGTTTTCCGTCAGGGTCTGCATCAGGATGGAGGTTCCCAGGAAACCGGTCTGCAGGCAGCCGTCGTGATCCGCGAAGTTCTGCCGCAGGCGGGCGAGCATCGCATCTTTGGCGTCCCCTTCCACCAGCTTGTTCTTCAAGGCGAACAGGGCCGGGGTCTGCATGGTATTGAGGATGGACAGCTTGAAGCTGCCGTCGTCTTCCAGGAAACGCTCTTTCAGGTAGGTCTTGGCGTCTTTTTCCATGGTCTCGTATTTGACGGCGTCGTATCCGGCGGCGACGGCCATGTCACGCATGTAGGAGGCGTCCAGGGCCCAGTAGCAGGCGCTCAGGTAGTTCCAATACTCGATGGCTTCCGGCAGGCGGTTCCAGGTACCGGGTTCATAGCACCGTCCTTCGCAGCTTTCCAGGGGCTCGTAGCTGAGCCAGTCGGCCCACTGGTAGTGCCCGTTTTCCTCGATCAGGGCCATGTGGTCGTACTTGGTTTCATTCATGTGCGCCATGTATTTCTCCATCGATTCCCAGCTTTCCTTGACGATGGAGACGTCGCCGAACTGCTTCCAGACAATCCAGGGCACGATGACGCCGGCGTCCGACCAGCCAAGGCGGAAAGCCTCGCCGCCGTACTGTGCCTTCGGAGAAACGCCCGGATAGGCGCCCGTCTCCAGCTGGGAATCCCGCACATCCTGCATCCACTTGTGGAAGAAGTCGCGGGTGTTGGCGAAGAAGGTGCCGGTTTCGGCAAAGACCTGCGTGTCGGCCATCCAGCCCAGGCGCTCGTCACGCTGCGGGCAGTCGGTGGGAACGGACAGGTAGTTGGAGCGCTGGCCCCATATTGTATTGGATATCAGCTTATTGATATCATCGGAACCGGTGGTGATACGGCCCGTTTCCATTTCCTTTGTGATGGAAGTGGCGGGGATGGAGGTGATGGAGCGGAATTCGACCGGAGCCGACACCGTCACGCTGATGTAGCGGTAGCCGAAGAAGGTGCAGTGCGGGTAGTAGGAGACAAACGCGTCGCCGGGGCCGAAGGTGTAATCCACACGGAACAGGTCCGGTTTCGGAGCGCGGAGGTTCCGGCGGTGGACGCTGCCTTCAGGGCCGTCCATGCCGCGGGATTCGGCGCCGTTGCCGTCGTTGAGAATCTCTCCGGGCAAACAGGCAAGCGTTGTGCCCTCCGCAGCCTTGAACGTGAAGGAAGGCACGGCGGCGGCATTCTGGCCGAAGTCCACCACCAGATTCTCGCCGGGATTCAGGACGACGGGCTCTCCGGCAGCGTATTCGCGGAGGATGACCACCTTGCCGTACTGGATGTCCTCGGTCTTCTCAGCCGCGACGGCGCCATCAACATCTTTCCAGACATAAGTGCGTACAGGCTTCAGTTCCAGGTCTTTGCGCAGATACACCTCCGCACCGTCAGTGGGAAGGATGCGGCCGGGAAATTCGGTGTTCACCTCGGGGGTTCCCAGCTTTTCAGGCGTCTCGAATCCGGGCTTCTCACGGGCGTCGTATTCCTCGCCGTCGAAGATGCCCGCATGCTTCACGGGACCGGCGATTCCGGCCTTCCATGACGTGCAGTCCGTGCCATAGCGTTTGGTGGTGCCGTCGGCAAAAACCAGCTCCAGGACACCGCGGAAGGCACATTTTTGGCCGATCATTCCGACATGTCCACCGGGGGTGGCAATCTTGTCGGCCCACCAGCCGGGAGTGACCTGGGCACTGAGGACATTCTCCTTGCCCTTGCCCTTTTCCAGCAGGGCGGTGATGTCGTAGGTGAAGGAACGGCGGGTCTTCTCGATGTGCGTGAAACCGGGTTTGAGGATTTCCTCGCCGACAGGCTTACCGTTCACGTAGAGCTCGAACACGCCCAGGCCGCTGGTCATCCAGCGGGCTTTTTTCACTTTTCCCTCATTCACAACGGTGGAAAGGAACCAGCTGGCACCGTCGGCCGAACGGTAGACCTGGCCGATTCTTTCCGTAACCACCGGGGCGTCGGCTGCGGAAATCCATTCAGAGACCTCCCAGGCAGCGTCGTCCAGCGGGTCCGTGAGCGTTACGGCCGGTGGGGTGGAACAAGCGGCGGCAAGGCCGGCGGCCAGCACACCAGCAAGAATACTGTACAGTTTCATTTCAATTATTGTTTAGTGATCCGTTTTAGCTTTACAAAAATAGCATATTTTTCGTATATTTGCAGAATATAAAAACGCTTCCGTCATGAAAATTATCATAGAAGGCGCCGGACAGGTGGGATCGCATCTGGCAAAGATGCTCAGCCTGGAATCCAATGACATCACCGTCATCGACCAAGACCCCGAGCGCATCCGCGCCCTCGCCTCCACGGCCGACGTAGCCACCATCGAGGGCCCGCCCTCCACCATCGGCCTCCTCAAGGAAGCCGGCTGCTCGTCGGCAGACCTTTTCATCGGCGTCAATCCCCTGATGGACCAGAGCGTCAACATCGTCAGCGCCCTTCTCGCGAAGAAACTGGGCGCCAAGCGCGCCATCGCCCGCATCGACGACGAAGCCTACCTCTCCCCCGAGAACAAGCTCCTGTTCAAGGACATGGGCCTGGACATGCTCTTCTTCCCCGAAAAAAGCGCCAGCGACGAGATCGTGGACATGCTCCGCCACAGCGCCTCCACCGATTCGATGGACTTCGCCCGCGGCAAGCTCCAGCTCCTGGTATTCAAGCTGGACGACGACTCCCCCCTCCTGGACATGAACGTCGCGGAATTCTCCAACGCCGTCAAGGGCGTCCAGCAGGAGGCCGATTTCCGCATCGTCGCCATCTCCCGGAATTCCACCACCCTCATCCCCAAGTCGGACACCCCTTTCAAATACCACGACTACCTGTACATCATCACCTGCCGGGACGGACTCCCGACCCTGATGAAGTTCCTGGGAAAAGACAAAGTGGAAGTGCGCCGCGTGATGATCCTGGGCGGCAGCGAGATCGGGGAAATGGTGGCCAACCGCCTGGCCGTGCAGAACCTGGACGAGGTGAAGATCATCGACATCGACCCGCACCGCTGCCGTCAGCTCTCCGAAGACCTCCCGGACCAGGTCAGCGTAGCCTGCGGCGACGCCCGCAACACTGACTTCCTCCAGGAAGAGGACATCCGCAGCTACCAGGCCCTCCTGGCCGTCACCGGCAACGACGAGGTGAACATCCTCTCCTGTGTGGTCGCGAAGAAGATGGGCGTCCCCCGCGTCATCGCCCAGGTGGAGAACCTCGAATACATGCGCCTCGCGGAAGAGATGGGCGTGGACACGGTCATCAACAAGAAACTGATCACCGCCAGCCGCATCTTCAAGTTCACCCTTTCGGACAAGGTCCGTTCCGTGCGTTACATGTCCGGTACGGATGCGGAGGTGCTCGAATACACCGCCGCTCCCGGTTCCCGGGTCACCAAGTCGGCGCTCAAGGAGATCGATTTCCCGCATAACGCCATCATCGGCGGCGTCATCCGCGGCGGAGACTCCTTCATCGCCGTGGGCGACACACACATCGAGGCGTACGACCGCGTGGCCGTCTTCGCCCTCCCGGACGCCGTGAAAGACGTGGACAGAATGTTCAGATAACAACCTAAATAGCTATAAACTACAATGAGTATCCAATCGGACAAGATCTCTTCCCTGGTGGAGCGCCGGGCCAAAGCCCGTCTGGGCGGCGGCGAAAAGCGCATCGAGGCCCAGCACGCCAAGGGCAAGAAAACCGCCCGTGAGCGCCTGGAGCTCCTCCTGGACCCCGGCAGCTTCGAAGAATATGATATGTTCGTGCAGCACCGCTGCACCAATTTCGGCATGGAAAAGAGCCATCCGGACGGCGACGGCGTCGTCACCGGATGCGGCACCGTAAACGGACGCCTGGTGTACGTATTCGCACAGGATTTCACCGTCAGCGGCGGCTCCCTGAGCAAAACCATGAGCGAGAAAATCTGCAAGGTGCAGGACATGGCCCTCCGCAACGGTGCGCCCCTGATCGGCCTCAATGACTCCGGCGGCGCCCGCATCCAGGAAGGAATCGACGCCCTGGCCGGTTATGCCGATATTTTCGAGCGGAACATCCTCGCGAGCGGTGTCGTGCCGCAGATCAGCGCCATCATGGGTCCCTGCGCAGGCGGCGCGGTCTATTCCCCCGCCCTCACGGACTTCACCCTCATGGTCAAGAATACCTCCTACATGTTCCTCACCGGCCCGGCCGTCGTGAAGAGCGTCACCGGCGAGGAGGTGGACCAGGAGCATCTGGGCGGCGCTTCCGTCCATGCCACCAAGAGCGGCGTGGCCCATTTCGCGGCCGACACGGAAGAAGAGGCCATCGGCACTGTCAAGCAGCTCCTGGGCTATCTTCCGTCCAACAACATGGAGACCGCTCCCTTCAAAGAGACGTCCGACCCTGTCTCCCGCACGGACGACGCCCTGAACAGCATCGTTCCCGACAACCCCAACAAGGCCTATGACATGTACGCGGTCATCCGCTCCATCGTGGACGACGGGGATTTCTTCGAGGTGCACAAAGACTTCGCCAAGAACATCATCGTCGGTTTTGCGCACCTGAACGGACGCAGCGTCGGCATCGTTGCCAACCAGCCGGCCGTGCTCGCCGGCGTGCTGGACATCAACGCCAGCCGCAAGGCCGCCCGCTTCGTCCGCTTCTGCGACGCCTTCAACATCCCCCTCGTCACCCTCGTGGACGTTCCGGGCTTCCTTCCCGGCACCCAGCAGGAATACGGCGCCATCATCACCAACGGGGCCAAGCTCCTGTACGCCTACGGCGAGGCCACGGTCCCCAAGGTCACCGTCACGCTCCGCAAAGGCTACGGCGGCGCCCACATCGTGATGAGCTGCAAACAGCTCCGCGGCGACATCAACTACGCCTGGCCCAGCGCCCAGATCGCCGTCATGGGGGCCGACGGTGCCGTCAATGTCCTCTACGCCAAGGAAATGAAGGCCGACCCCGAGAATGCCAAAGCCATCTTCGACGAAAAGAAAAAAGAATACGAGGACCTCTTCTCCAACCCGTACCAGGCCGCCCAGAAGGGCTATGTGGACGACGTGATCGAGCCGCGCAACACCCGCTTCCGCGTGATCCGCGCCCTGGAACAGCTCGCCGGCAAACGGGGGACGGTCCCCGCCAAGAAACACGATAACCTGCCGCTGTAAAGCTATGAGAAAATTCCTCACCACGGTTTTCCTGGTGCTGTCAGCGGCCGTCCTCCACGCCCAGAACGTCAGCGACCTCATTCTCTCCGAGGCGCTGGCCCAGCCGGACTCCACCGGCATCCTGGACGACTATGGCCGCCGCAGCGGCTGGGTGGAACTGTTCAACAAATCCACCGGCACGGTCAGTTACGGCGGCTGCTTCCTCACCGACGACCGCACCGACCTCCGGAAGAGCATCATCCCCAAGAGCGACCTCCGCACCAAGCTGGGTCCCCGCCAGAGCGTCATCCTGTTCTGCAGCGGCAACGGGGCCGAAGGCACCTTCTACGCCGGCTTCACCCTCGCGCCCGGGAAAACCGTCTACCTGGTCTCCAACGACGGACGCACCGTCATCGACTCCCTGCAGATTCCCGTCGGCCTTCCCGAGGGCCGGTCGGTCCAAAAACTGGCCGGGGACCTGCGTCAGATGGACTTCCAGCCCCAGGCGGAACCGGCCCTTCCCACGCCCGGCATCCTGAACGGACATGCCAATACCTCCTCCAAGGCGGAAACCATGGCCCGGCAGGACCCGCACGGTTTCACCCTGGCCATCGTCTCCATCAGCGTGGTATTCAGCGCGCTCGCCATCCTGTGGTTCCTGTTCTGGCTCCTGTTCGACCGTCAGGCCAAGAAGAAAGCCGCGGCGCCGGCCCCGAAACGGGTGACCGGCACCCACGACGGCGAAGTGGCGGCCGCCATCGCCCTGGCCCTTGACATGCATCAGGACGGCGACACCTATGCCGCCATCGCAACGGCCGTGCACCTGTACCTGACAGAAGCCGTCCACGACGTGGAGCCCGGCATCGTGACCATCGTCCGGAAAGACTCCGCATGGAACAACAAATCCCTTACTTTCAGACAATTACCCTAAACTTCGAATAACAATACAACCATGAAAGAATACAAATTCAAGATCAACGGGAAAGACTACGCCGTCACCATCGGCGAGGCCGAAGGAAAGATGCTCTCCGTGAACGTGAACGGCTCCTCCTATGAGGTGGAACTGGAAAACGCCCCTGTCCAGGCTCCCGTCCAGGCCGCCCCCGCCCCGCAGGCCGCAGCCGCCCCGGCTCCCGCCGCCGCGCCCAAAGCGGCCGCCGGTGCCGGCGAGAAAGTGAATTCCCCGCTTCCCGGCGTCATCATCGAGGTGAGCGTGAAGGAAGGCCAGGCCGTGAAGGCCGGACAGAAAGTGGCCGTCCTGGAAGCCATGAAGATGGAAAACGAGATTTCCGCCCCCAAGGACGGCACCGTCACCGCCATCCATGTGAATAAAGGCGACAGCGTACTGGAAGGTGCACCCATCGTAAGCATCGGCTAATGGAACAGATCTTCCAATCCCTGTCCCAGTTCTGGGAATATACGGGTTTTGCCAACTGCAGCTGGCAGAACCTGGTGATGATCGGCATCGGCATCGTCTTTATCACCCTGGCCATCGTCAAGGAGTGGGAGCCCATGCTGCTCGTTCCCATCGGATTCGGCATGATCGTGGGCAACATCCCCATGTTCCCCGGCCTGAACATCGGTGTCTATGAGGACGGTTCCGTGCTGAACACCCTCTACCAGGGCGTTAAGCAGGGCTGGTACCCTCCGCTGATCTTCCTCGGGATCGGTGCCATGACGGACTTCAGCGCCCTCATTTCCCAGCCGCGCCTGATCCTGATCGGCGCCGCGGCCCAGATGGGCATCTTCGGCGCATACCTGCTGGCCCTGCTGCTGGGCTTCGCGCCCAACGAAGCGGGCGCCATCGGCATTATCGGCGGTGCAGACGGTCCTACGGCCATTTTCCTGAGCTCCAAGCTGGCGCCGGACCTGATGGGCGCCATCGCCGTGTCGGCCTACTCGTACATGGCTCTCGTGCCCGTGATCCAGAAACCCATCATGCTCCTGCTGACCAACAAGAAGGAGCGTCTCATCCGGATGCCGGCCCCGCGCACCGTTTCGCAGAAAGAGAAGATCATCTTCCCCATCGCCGGTTTCCTCATCACGGCTTTCATCGTCCCTTCCGGCCTTCCGCTGCTGGGCATGCTCTTCTTCGGCAACCTCCTGAAAGAGAGCGGTGTGACCCGCCGTCTGGCCGAGACCGCCCGCGGACCCCTCATCGATGTGGTGACCACCCTCATCGGCCTCACCGTGGGCGCTTCCACCCAGGCCGACAAGTTCATCTCCGTGAAGTCCCTGCTGATTTTCGGCCTGGGCCTGCTGAGCTTCGTGATCGCCACCATGAGCGGCGTACTGTTCGTGAAACTGATGAACCTGTTTATCAAGAACCCCGCGAAGAAAATCAACCCGCTCATCGGCAACGCCGGCGTGTCCGCCGTACCGGACAGCGCCCGCGTATCGGAAGTCGTCGGACGCGAGATCGATCCCACCAACCACCTCCTCATGCACGCCATGGGGCCGAATGTGGCGGGTGTCATCGGGTCGGCCGTCGCCGCCGGCATCCTCCTGAGTTTCCTCGGATAAAAACCTGCAGCCTGACTATGAGAAAATTCTTCCTCGCCGTGAGCGCCGTCCTTGTCGTGGCGTCCGCATCGGCCCAGGAAACCAGAAAATCCGGGTGGTCCTTCACCCCGATGCCGGATTTCAGCTACTCGTCGGACCTGGGCCTGAACCTGGGTGCCTGGGGTGACTTGTTTTACTACGGGAAGGGCGACAAGAGCCTCTACCCCAATTACGTGCACCATGCGGGTTTCACCGGGGCCTACACCACCAAAGGCTCCTGGCACATGCACGCCTTCTATCAGTCGGACCACCTGATTCCCGGGATCGGCGTCAAAATGTCGGCCACCTACCGCAGCGCCGGCGCCAACAACTTCTACGGATTCAACGGCATCGCCTCTCCCTTCGACCCCTCGCTGGAGCTGAACAAAGACACCCGTACCGCCTTCTACACCAACCGACGCCGCTTTGCGCGGGTTGCCGCCCTGCTGGACGGCCGCGTCAAAGGGAACCTGGGCTGGATCGGCGGCCTGGTGTTCCGCCATGTGAGGATCAGCGACTACTCGCTCCAGAATTACGACAGCGGCCACAGCCTGTATCTGGACTACATTGACAAGGGTCTCATCCGGGCCGACGAAGCCTCCGGCGGCACATCCCTCGAATTCAAGGCGGGTCTCACCTACGACTCCCGCGACTACGACATCATCCCTTCGAAGGGAATCTACAGTTCCCTGTACCTGATCCAGAACATCGACCTCCGCGGAACCCATTACAATTACGGACAGGTGGTGGCCCATTACAGCCAGTTCTTCCCCATCCTGCCGGAGCGGATCATCCTCGCCGGCCACCTGGCCCTGCAGCACCAGCTCTGGGGATCCATCCCTTTCTACAACATCAACGAACTGGGCACCCCGGAATACCGCTATGAGGAATTCTCCGGACTCGGCAGCCGCTACAGCATCCGCGGCTACCGCTACAACCGCATTGCCGCCGCCGGTTACGCCTGGGCGAACATCGAGCTGCGCTGCACCCCGTTCATCTTCGACATCTGGAACCAGCACATCGAACTGCTGGCCATTCCGTTCGTGGACCTTGCCTGCATTACCAAGACCTACCGGCTCGAGGAGCAGAAGGCTCTCGGCGCCCCGTACTACCAGGACAGCAAAATGCCCCTGATGCCCAGCTACGGACTGGGCCTGAAACTCCAGCGGAACCGGAACTTCATCCTCTCCGTCGACTTCGCCTGGGGCCCCAATCCGCAGGTGAATGCGTTCATGGTGGCCATGGCATCGTCGTATATCTTCTGACAGGGGTTTTTCTTCTGCCTTATTTTCATTATATTTGCATACTTTCGGAAACACTAATCATATCATCTATATGGACAAACTCCAGGAACTGACCCAGAAACTCTACAATGAGGGTCTTTCAAAAGGAAAAGAAGAAGGCGAAGCCATCCTCTCCAAGGCTAAGGAAGAGGCGGCTGCTATCGTGAAGAAGGCGCAGGAAGAGGCCCAGGCCATCCTGGCCCAGGCCCAGAAAGACGCCGCCGACTACCGCATCAAGATGGAAGGCGACGTGAAGATGGCCTCCACCCAGGCCCTCCAGGCCACCCGCAGCAGCATCGAGAACATCATCATCACCAAGGCCGTGGCACCCGCCGCAGACGCCCTCAAGGATGAGAGCTTCCTCAAGGAAATCATCTCCGCCGTGGCCCAGCGCTTCTCCGCCCAGGAAAGCACTGACCTTTCCCTCATCCTCCCCGAAAAGCTTCAGAAGAGCCTGGAACCCTTCGTAAAGGGCGAGCTCGCAAAAACCCTCGGCAAAGGCGTGGAAGCCTCCTTCTCCAAAAAACTGGACGGCGGCTTCAAGATCGGCCCCAAAGACGGCAGCTATTTCATCTCCCTGACGGATGAAAGCTTCTCCGCCCTCATCGGCGACTACCTGCGTCCCGCAACCAAGAAGATCCTGTTCGGCGAATGAGCAACTTCGAGTACATCATCTCCAGCCTCCCTTTCCTGACTGCAGACTTCAAGTATGCGGACGGCGTCGGTTTCCAGACTGTCCTGGACGAGATCCGCGACAACCTGGGGGAAAAGGACACCGCCGTCATGGATTTCCTCCTCAAAGGCTTCGACCCCGACAGCCTCACCCCGGATTTCTATGCCCAGGCCCTCTCCCACCCGGTCAAATTCATCCGTGAGTACTTCCGCTTCGACCTGAATCTGCGCAACGCCAAAGTCCGCTACCTGAACAGGGAGCTCGGCCGTCCGGAAAACCAGGACGTCATCACCGGTGAAGGTACCGACCAGGACACCGACCTGGACATCGACCTGTACCGCTTCCACGGCGGCGACTTCGAGGAACAGGAGAAAGTCCAGTCAGCCCTCCAGCAGGCCGACCTCCTCTCCCGGGAAAAAGCCCTGGACGACGTGCAGTGGGAAAAAATCGGCTCGCTGGAAACCTTCCATTACTTCGACATCACCGCCGTCCTCGCCTACATCGGGAAACTTCACATCGTGAACCGGTGGCTGGCCCTGAACCCCGAGCGCGGCCGCAAGCTGTTCGCCCAGCTCGTAGACGAAGTCAGAGGAACATTCAAAGGTGTAAATTATCAAGCATAAACATATGAAAACTAAAGGATTCGTAACAGGCATCGTCTCCAACCTCGTGACCGTCCAGGTAGACGGCCCCGTCGCCGAGAACGAAATCTGCTACATCGACCTGCAAGGCGTCAAGATGATGGCGGAAGTCATCAAGGTCAACGGAAACACCGCCTCCGTGCAGGTTTTTGAAAGCACCCGCGGCCTCCGGGGCGGAGACAGCGTGGAATTCGAAGGCCGCATGCTGGAGGTCACCCTGGGCCCCGGCCTGCTGTCCAGCGTCTATGACGGCCTCCAGAACAACCTGGCCACCATGAAGGAAGTCTTCCTCCAGCGCGGCGAATACACCGACCCGCTGGACCACGAAAAGCTGTGGGACTTCACCCCGCTTGCAAAACCCGGCGACAAAGTCATCGCCGCCGACTGGCTGGGCGAAGTGAAGGAAGGCTGGCTGCCCCATAAAATCATGGTTCCCTTCTCTTTCGAAGGCGAATATACCGTCAAGAGCGTCATCGCTGCCGGACAATACAACATCGACACGGTGGTGGCCACCCTCGTGAACGCCGCCGGGGAGGATGTCCCCGTCACCATGACGCAGAAATGGCCCGTGAAAGTGGCCGTCAAGGGGTATAAGGAAAAACCGCGTCCCAACAAGATCATGGAGACGGGCGTCCGTGTCATCGACACCATGAACCCCATCGCGGAAGGCGGCACAGGTTTCATCCCCGGTCCTTTCGGCTGCGGAAAGACCGTGCTGCAGCACGCCATCGCCAAGCAGGGCGACGCCGACGTCATCGTCATGGCCGCCTGCGGTGAACGCGCCAACGAAGTGGTGGAAATCTTCACCGAGTTCCCCGAACTGATCGACCCCCACACCGGCCGTCACCTGATGGAGCGCACCACCATTATCTGCAACACCTCCAACATGCCGGTCGCCGCCCGTGAAGCCTCCGTCTACACCGCCATGACCCTGTGCGAGTACTACCGCGCCATGGGCCTGAAATGCCTCCTTCTGGCCGACTCCACCTCCCGCTGGGCCCAGGCTCTCCGTGAGATGAGTAACCGTATGGAGGAACTCCCGGGTGCAGACGCCTTCCCCGTGGACCTGTCGGCCATCATCTCCAACTTCTACGCACGTGCAGGCATGGTCGTCCTGAACAACGGACAGACCGGCGCCGTCACCTTCATCGGCACCGTCTCCCCCGCCGGCGGTAACCTCAAGGAGCCCGTCACGGAATCCACCAAGAAGGCAGCCCGCTGCTTCTACGCCCTCGAGCAAAGCCGCGCCGACCAGAAACGCTATCCCGCCGTCGGCCCCCTGGAGTCCTACTCCAAATACCTGGACTACCCGGAAATCCGCGAATACCTGGACAAGACCGTCGAGCAGGGCTGGGTCCAGAAAGTGCTCCTTGCCAAGAACTACATCCGCCGCGGCAAGGAAGCCGCCGAGCAGATCAACATCCTCGGCGACGACGGCGTCCCGATGAGCTACCACGTCAACTTCTGGAAGAGCGAACTTGTGGACTTCGTCATCCTGCAGCAGGATGCCTTCGACGCCATCGACGCCCTATGCCCGATGGAGCGCCAGCGCTTCATGCTGGACCTGGTCCTGGACATCTGCGAGCATGACTTCGACTTCGAAGACTTCGAAAAGTGCCGCGACTTCTTCAAGAACCTTATCAACGAACTCCGCCAGATGAACTACTCCGCCTATGAAAGCGAACAGTTCTGGGCATACAACGAATCCGTCAAGAAACTCATCGCATAAACTATGGCAACCAAAGCATACCAAAAAGTCTACACCAAGCTGGAAGGCATCACCAAAGCCACGGTATCCCTGCGCGCCAAAGGCGTGAGTAACGACGAACTGGCCGTCGTCGGCGGCAAGCTGGCCCAGGTGGTCCGCACCAAAGGCGACTTGGTCACCCTCCAGATCTTCTCCGGCACCGAAGGCATTCCCACCAACGCGGAAGTCACCTTCCTCGGAGAACCCCCTACCCTGAAAGTCTCAGACCAGCTCAGCGGCCGGTTCTTCGACGCCTACGGCCACCCCATCGACGGCGGCCCCGAGATTGACGGCGAGCCCCGCCCCATCGGCGGCCCTTCCGTGAACCCCTACAAGCGCCGTCAGCCCTCGCAGCTGATCCCCACCGGCATCGCCGGCATCGACCTGAACAACACCCTCGTCTCCGGACAGAAGATCCCTTTCTTCGCTGACCCCGACCAGCCCTATAACCAAGTCATGGCCGACGTGGCCCTCCGCGCCGACGTGGACAAGATCATCCTCGGCGGCATGGGCCTTTCGAACGACGACTACCTCTTCTTCCGCCACAGCTTCGAAGCCGCCGGCGCCCTCGACAAGATCATCTGCTTTATCAACACCACCGAGAACCCGCCCGTGGAGCGCCTCCTGGTGCCGGATATGGCCCTGACCGCCGCCGAGTACTTCGCCGTGGAGAAGAACGAGAAGGTGCTCGTGCTCCTCACGGACATGACCCTGTATGCCGACGCCCTCTCCATCGTGAGCAACCGTATGGACCAGATCCCTTCCAAGGACTCCATGCCGGGCTCCCTGTACAGCGACCTCGCAAAGATTTACGAAAAGGCCGTGCAGCTGCCCACCGAGGGCTCCATCACCATCATCGCCGTCACCACCCTGAACGACGGCGACATCACCCACGCCATCCCGGACAACACCGGTTACATCACCGAGGGCCAGCTCTTCCTGCGGGCCGACTCGGACACCGGCAAAGTCATCATCGACCCCTTCCGCAGCCTGTCCCGTCTGAAACAGCTCGTCCAGGGCAAGAAGACCCGCGAGGACCACTCCCAGGTCATGAACGCTTCCGTGCGTCTGTACGCCGACGCGCAGAACGCCAAGACCAAGCTGGAAAACGGCTTCGACCTGTCCGACTATGACCACCGCTGCCTGGACTACGCCAAGGACTACGCCCGCGAACTCCTGGCCATCGACGTCAACATCTCCATCACCGAGATGCTGGACACCGCCTGGAAGCTCTTCGCCAAGTACTTCACCCCGGCCGAAACCGGTATCAAACAGGCATTTATCGACAAATACTGGGTCAAATAACAATGGCTATCAAATTCCAATACAATAAAACCTCGCTAACGGAAATCGGCAAGCAGCTGAAGATCCGCCAGCGGGCGCTCCCTACCCTGCAGAACAAGGAGAGCGCCCTGAGGCTGGAAGTCCGCAAAGCCAAGGCCGACAGCGAACGTTTGATTGCCTCGTTGGAAGATGCCCTCAAGCGTTACGACTACCTCGCCGCCCTGTGGAACGAGTTTGACCCCGGCCTGATCAGCATCACGGATGTAGAGCTCTACACCAAGAAGGTGGCCGGCGTGAAGACCCCCGCCCTCGGGGAGATTCACTACGAGCTCAAGCCCTTCAACGCCTTCGTCAAACCCGCCTGGTATGCCGACGGCGTCCGGATCCTGCAGGAGCTGAGCCGCCTGGGCATCGAGTCGGAAGTGTTCCTGGAAAAGGCCCGTATCCTGGATTACCAGCGCAAGAAGACCACCCAGAAGGTGAACCTGTACGAAAAAGTGCAGATTCCCGGGTACCAGGAAGCCATCCGCAAGATCAAACGCTACATGGAGGATGAGGAGAACCTCTCCAAGGCATCGTCCAAGATTGTCAAAAACCGCCATGCACTAGAGGAAGAGGAGGCCTCAGCCCTATGATTGCTTCCATGACCAAATATTCCTTCATCCTCCTTCGCGGTCAGGAGCAGACCCTGCTGGAGACCCTGCAGGATGTGGGGCTCGTGGACATCACGCGCAGTTCCAAGCCCATCGACGAGCACTCCCAAAAACTCGTCGGCGAAATTGAACTGCTGGACGGCCTGATCCAGGGTCTGGAGAAGGCCGAAGTCCCGGAAGGCACTGTCCCTGAAGTGATTGACGGCGATATCGTGCGCCTTGCCGGCGGCATGCTCATGCGCTACTCGGACGACTCGGTGAATCTCAAACTCCTGCGAAAAGAGGTGGAATCCCTCCGCATCTGGGGCCAGTTCGATCCCGAGCTCCTCAAAAAGCTGGAAGCGGCCGGCGTCCCCATCCATTTCCACGCCGTCCCCACCAAGCAGTTCAGCCCTGAATGGGAACAGGAATACGCCCTGTCAGTCATTTCGGCCGACAAGACCACCACCTGGTTTGTCGTTGCCGGCGAAGACGCCCTCCCCGGCGAACTGCCCACTCCGGAAGGCGACATCACCGAAAAAAGCGAGGAACTCCAGGAAAAGGAGAAGCACTACGCCCGCGTTCTCCAGCGTATCCTGGGGGCCAAGAACCGGATCGGCGAACTGCAAAAGATGCGGGCCGACGACTACGCCAAACTGGACCTGTACCTGGCCGGCGCCGCCGCGGTTCCCGCAGCGGAAGACACCATCGTCACCCTCGTGGGTTACGCCCCCGCCGACAAGGACCAGGCCGTATCGGCCGTCTTGGACCAGAGCGGCGTCTTCTACCTGAAAGAGGCGGCTACCGTGGAGGATAATCCTCCCATCCAGTTGAAGAACAACTGGTTCGTCCGTCAGTTCGAGGTGCTTACCGACATGTACGGCCGTCCCGCCTACGACGGGTTCGACCCCACTCCTTTCATCAGCGTCTTCTTCCTGCTGTTCTTCGCCTTCTGCATGGGTGACTGCGGCTACGGCCTCATCCTCATCGCCATCGGCCTCCTGCTGAAGAAGGTGGACAGTTTCAAGGACATGGCGCCGCTGGTGGTGATTCTTGGTATCGGCACGACGGTCATCGGCTTCCTGTTCCATACCTTCTTCTCCATGGACATCTCCACCTGGAGCATTTTCCAGCCTGTCAAGTGGATTTTCCTGCCCGGGAAGATTGCCGGTTACGACGGAACCATGGTGCTCTCGATCATCGTCGGCGTCATCCACCTGTGCCTCGCAATGTGCGTGAAGACCTATGAGGAAACCAAGAACAAAGGCTTCCTGAACGCACTGGGCACCTGGGGCTGGACGCTTCTGATCGTAGGCGGCGTCACCATCGGTGCGCTGGCCCTCGTCGGCGTCCTGTCTTCGGATCTGACCAAGTGGATCATCATTGTCCTGGGTGTCGTGAGCGCGCTCGGAATCTTCGTATTCAACGACCTCAAGCGCAACAAGCTCGCCAATGTGGGCGTCGGCCTCTGGGACACGTACAACACCGTTACCGGCCTTGTGGGAGATGTCCTGAGCTATCTCCGCCTGTATGCCCTGGGCCTTGCCGGCAGCATGCTGGGCCTTGCGTTCAACAACATCGGCCAGATGATCCTCGGCGACGGTTCTTCCGTCGTGGCCTGGATTCCGTTCATCCTGATCGTCGTCATCGGACATACGCTGAACATCGCCATGGCGGCGCTGGGCGCCTTCGTGCATCCGCTGCGTCTGAATTTCCTGGAGTTCTTCAAGAATTCCGGTTACGAGGCCCGCGGCCGCAACTACAACCCCTTAAGCAAATAAATAACAAATAAATATCTTATATTATGCTCAATTTAGTTCTCGGTTATTTAGGTCTGGGCCTGGTACTGGCCCTGGCCGGTATCGGTTCCTCCATCGGAACAACCATCGCCGGCAACGCGGCGGAAGGTGCCCTCAAACGCAAACCCGAAGGCTCCGGTAACTACATGGTGCTCAGCGCACTCCCGGCCACTCAGGGTATCTACGGCTTCGTCGCCTTCTTCATGCTGATGGGCAAAGTCGCCGAAAGCGGCGCCCTGGTCTTCGGCATCGGTGTCAGCGTGGGCCTCGTGTGCATGCTCTCCGCCATCCGTCAGGGTCAGGTCTGCGCCAACGGTATCGTGGGCGTCTCCCAGGGACACAACGTGTTCACCAACACCCTTATCTACGCCGCTCTCCCGGAATTCTACGCCATCCTGGGACTGGTCGGTGCAGTTATGGCCGCCCTCATGCTCTAGTATGAAGCAGCACATCACCGTTTTTGCGGTCCTGCTCATGGCTGTGGTTTTCGCCACGCCTGCGCAGGGCCGCAAAGTGAAAAAATTCAGCCATGAGACCGTGAAGGTTCCCGCCGTGGAGCCCCGGATCGTGGCTGTGGAAACCGACGCCAGCTCCCTTATCCTCACCGTCCGTCCCAACGGAGAGGTCCACCAGCTCTACTACGGCAGCCGCGTCCCCGCCGCCGAATTCCTGGATGTCCCCGTCGTCAAAGGCCGATACAGCTCCGGCACACCGGCCTACCCCGCCACCGGCGGCCGTTACCTGGGCGAACCCGCCCTCCATGTCAAATACGCCGACGGGACCCATAACACGGAACTCTATTACACCGCCCACGACGTCGAGACCCGCCAGGGCGTGGTCACCACAACGGTGCATCTGAAAGACTATGTCACAGGCCTGGAAGTGCGCCTTGTCTATGACGCCTATCCCAAGGAGAACGTCATTGTCCAGCATACGGAGGTGGACAACAGGGGAACCGCTCCCGTGGAACTGCTGAATATCGCCTCCGGCGCTCTGAACCTGCAGGCCGGAAGCTACCTCCTTTCGCACGTAAACGGGGCCTGGGCGCAGGAAATGCAGCTGGAGAACACGCCCCTTCACCATGGCCTCAAAGTCATCGAGAGCCGCCGTGGAACGCAGACCACCCAATGCGAGAACCCCTCCTTCCTCCTGAGCCTGAACAGCTCGGAGCTCAAGGAAGACAGCGGCGAAGTGGTGGCCGGCGCCCTTGCCTGGAGCGGCAACTTCCGCCTCAGCTTCGAGCAGGGGCCGGAGAAGCACCTCACCGTCCTTGGCGGCGTAAGTCCCTTCGCGTCGGCCTATCCCCTCGCCGCGGGAGAGACCTTCCGTACGCCGGACATGGTGTGGACCTATTCGGCCGACGGAGCCGGCGGAGCCTCCCGCAACCTCCACCGCTGGGCCCGGAAATACGTCGTCTACGGCGGTGAAACGGTGAATCCCATCCTCCTGAACAGCTGGGAGGGGGCCTACTTCACCTTCACCACGGAAACCCTCCTGAGGATGATGGACGACGCCGCCTCCATGGGTCTCGAGATGTTCGTGCTGGACGACGGCTGGTTCGGCAACGCCTTCCCCCGCAACGGAGATGACGCCGGCCTGGGCGACTGGCAAGTCAACACCTCCAAGCTCCCCGAAGGCATCGACTATCTGGCCAGCTATGCCCACTCCAAGGGCCTGAAGTTCGGCATCTGGATCGAACCTGAGATGGTGAATCCGGCATCGGAACTGGCCCATGCCCATCCTGAATGGGTGCTGCAGAGCCCCGGACGGGAGATTTATCAGGAACGGAACCAGTGGGTGCTGGACCTGAGCAACCCTGCCGTGCAGGACTTCGTCTTCAATACCTTCGACAGCATCCTCGCCCTCTCCCCTTCCATCGACTACGTGAAGTGGGACTGCAACAGGCCCATCCTGTCGGCCGGAAGCAGCTATCTGGGCACGCAGCAGGACCGCCTGTACATCGACTATGTCCAGGGCCTGTACAAGGTGATGGAACGCATCCGTGCCAAGTATCCGGACGTCCTGGTACAGTGCTGCTCTTCGGGCGGCGCCCGCGTGGACTTCGGCCAGCTGCGCTATTTCAACGAAGTCTGGGTCAGCGACGACACCGACGGCCTGGAGCGCATCTTCATGCAGTACGGCACCTCCCTGGTGTACCCGGCCTCCATCATGGGCTCCCACGTCTCCACGGTTCCCAACCACCAGAGCCGCAATGTCACGCCCCTGAAATTCCGCTTCGACGTGGCCTGCCAGGGCCGGCTGGGCCTGGAACTGCAGCCCAAGTACCTGAGCAAGGAGGAAATGGCCCTCGTGAACTGCTGCGTGGCATCCTACAAGGGTTTCCGCGACATCGTCTTCACCGGCGACCTCTACCGTATCGGCTCGCCTTATGACAGCAAGTACTACGGCATGCTCTACGTCACGCCGGACAAGTCCCGCGCCGTGGTGTATACCTACTGCATCGGCTTTGATACGCTGGGGAATGAAGGCGTACCCTTCCGCCTGAAAGGACTGGATCCCGGACGGAAGTACAGAGTGACGGAACAGAATGTGGACCATTCCTGCTGGTGGGGCAACGGCAAAGCCTTCACGGGCGCCTTCCTCGGGAGCGGCGCATTCGCCCCGTCCCTGCCGGCGCTCTACTCTTCTGCGGTTTTTGTCCTGGAAGCGGTAGACTAGTACTCCCTGGGGCCGAAGATGTCGGTCCCGATTCGAATCATCGTAGCCCCGTGCCTGACGGCCAGTGGCCAGTCGGAAGACATTCCGATTGAAAGAACGTCAAAGTCCGGAAGCCCCTGCTTCCGGATTTTGTCATACAGGGCCTGAATGCGGACGAAATCGGCCTCTACGACCGCCATATCGTCGGTATTTGTAGCCATTCCCATCAGTCCGCGAATCCTCACTCCGGGTATGGCGGAGGCTATGCCGACAAGGGACAGGATTTCCTCCTCGGAGAAACCGTGTTTGGTCTCTTCGGCCCCGAGATGGAGTTCCAAGAGGATGTCGATGACCCGCCCGTTCTCCACGGCCCAGCGGGAAATGGCCTGCAGAAGATGGAATGAATCCACCGACTGCACCAGTTTCACATACGGCAGCACCAGTTTCAGCTTGTTGGTCTGCAGGTGGCCGATAAAATGCCACTCGACATCCGGGGGCATCAGCGGGACCTTTGCCGCCAGTTCCTGGGGACGGTTCTCCCCGAAAACCCGCTGTCCGGCGGCATACGCCTCCATCAGCCGTTCGACAGGATGGAATTTGGACACGGCCACCAGGGTCACCCCTTCGGGCAGCCTCTGACGGAAATCCTGGATAGAAGAAGCGATCATCGGCTTAAAAACGATAGGTTAAGGAAACACCGCTGTACGTACCCCGCGGCGTGGGTGCCACATAAGGCAGGGCGAACCACTTCCTCTCCAACGGAAGAAGCCAGTAGCCGATATGGGCGCTCAGGATGCCCACGCCGGCGCCGGCAAGCACGTCGCTGGTCCAATGCCACTGGTTGAACACCCGGAGAAATCCCGTTCCGACGGCAGCCGCATAGGCCGCAAGGCCCCAGCCCCAGCCATACTCCAGGCGGATGAGCTCGGCCGCAAAAAAAGCCTGGGCGCTGTGCCCGGAAGGGAAAGACATGCGATTGGCGGAATTCGGCCTTTCCACGGCTGAGAGCCCCTTGATGGAGAACGTGATGGCCAACATGGCAGCGAAGGAGGTGCCCAGCACGAGCATCCTCTCCCGCCAGTCGTGATCCCCGGGAACCAGGGGCGCCGCCATGGCATAGGCCACCGCAGGAACGAACTGCAGATAGTCGTCCAGCAGGAAGGGCTTCCCGCCGCTCGCCTGCGCCGCCCAATCGCGGACCGGCGTGTCCACATGGGCCTGATACCAGGGACTGACAGACGCAACTGTCCCCGCAGTGACCAGCACTGCAGGGACAATCAACTTGGTAACTTGAAACTGCTCAGATGCAGAATAGACGGAATCCCGGCGCTGGGCAAAACCCGGTACCAACACCAGGCACAGGGCCAGCGTGGCGATTCCTCTCAGCATCTTATCGGCGGCCCTTCTTCTGTTTCTCCATTTCGCGCTGCATCTTCTGGGCTTCTTCCAGACGCTGCTGCCACTTGCTCTTCGGGGCGGGCTTGTTCTCGGCGGCCTTTACCTTGGCAAGGATCTCGTCCGGTTTCACCACCCACTTCTTGATCACCCAGGTTTCCGCCATGGTGATGAGGTTGGAAAGGAGATAGTAGTAGCTGAGGCCGGAGGACAGGTTGTTACAGATGAAGAACATCATGACGGGCATCATATACAGGCTCATCGCGCGCATCATCTTGGCATTGGGATCGTCGCCGACGGTCTGGTTCTGCATGGTGATCTTCGAGTAGAAGAACATGGACAGCGCCATCAGCAGGGCGAACAGGGAGATGTGGTCCATGCCCAGGAAACTGGTTCCCCAGTGGATGACGTCGTCATAGGCGCTCAGGTCCTCGGCCCACAGGAAAGGCTGCTGGCGCAGCTCGATGGAAGCCGGGAAGAAGCGGAACATGGCCCAGAGGATAGGCATCTGCAGGAGCATGGGAAGACAGCCGCCCATCGGGGAAACGCCCGCCTTCTTGTAGAGGTCCATGGTCTCCTGCTGCTTTTTCATGGCGTCCTCCTGCTTGGGATACTTGGCGTTGATCTTGTCCATGTAGGGCTTCAGGGCCTGCATCTTGGCGCTGGAGGAGTAGCTCTTGTAGGCGAACGGGAACACCACGATCTTGATGAAGATGGTCATCAGGAGGATGATGATACCGTAACTGGAGATGAACTTGCTGAGCCAGTCAAACAGCGGGATGATCACGTATTTGGTGAAAACGCCGATGATGCGGCCGCCCAGCGGAATCACCTTCTCGTAGGCATGTCCGTATTCTTTCAGGCCTTTGTAGTCATTGGGGCCGAAGTAGAACTCGAACGGGACGTCGATGCGGCCGGCGCCCGGGGTGATGTCGGCCCGGAGGGCTGCCTTGCAGTGCATGAGGTCCGTCTTGTCCTCCTTGGGGAGGAATTCGATGGAGAAGTCGCCGTAGGAGAAGTTCCCGGGGGCGCGCATGATGGCGCTGAAGAACTGCTGCTGGAAGGCGAACCATTCGATGTTGTTGTTGAAGCGCTTGTCCCCTTTCCGGCCATTGCCGATACTGGAGGGCTTGTTGTCGTCCGGGAAGTAGTAGTTCAGGCGGGAGTACTGCGTCTCGTTCTTGTAGCCTTTCTCCATGCGGGGGATGACGGCGTCGAAGTCGACGTCGATGCTGCCCACATTCTGGGGAATCAGGCCGCCCATGCCCACGAAGGAGACCACCTCATTGACGGAGTAGGAATCCTTCACGAGCGTGTACTTCTGTTCGATGTATCCGCCGCCGGCGAAGGGAAGACGCATGACGACGGTGCTGTCGGATGATTCTTCCCGGACATACTGGAAGTTGAACTTCCGGGTGTCGATGGCAGTGGGGGCGTAGACCACGTAGCCCAGTTCCGATTTGCCGGCCTGGAGGATGTACAGGGGCTCTTTGCTGTAGGTGAGGTAATCCTTCACCAGCACGGAGTACGGCTGGGCGCCGCGCGTTGTGAACACCACTTCCAGTTTGTCGTTGGAAAGGGTGACAAACTGCGCATCGGAACGGGCGGCGGCATTCAGGAGGGAATCCGAATACACCGGCGCGGCCTGGGCCGAAGAAGGTGACGCAGCGGCCGTGGCGGCCGAATCGATAGCGGCGGCAGCCTCAGGATTATTGGCCCGCCAGATACTGTCCTGCTGCCACTGGGCATAGGCCTCTGCGGCGGCGATGGAATCCAACTGGGCCTGATAGGCTTGCTGTTTCTGCTGCTGGCGGCCTTGGTACCAGAAGGTCCCCATCATGATGAGGAAGATCAGGACAAAGCCGATCACTGAATTCTTGTCCATACCTTACTCCTGACTCTCCTCCTGTTCTTTTGCACGGATCTGGGCCTTCAGATCCTCGAGTTTGGCCTTGGCCGCGTCGATGCGTTCCTGCATCTGGGCTTTCAGCGCCTCGGCACCCTTGGAGAGGCCGAAGAAGCCGATGTTGTTCTCGTAGGTCTGGATTTCCTGCTGGAGGGCGGTGAACTGCTCCTTCAGACGGTCTTTCTCCGTGAGCGGACGGCGCTCCTGACGGGGCGATCCGCCGCGTTCGCGACGGCTGCGGCCGCCGAATCCGGGGAATTTCTCTTCCAGGGCCTCGCGGTAGGCGGCCTGGATGGCGTCTTTTTCCTTGAAGGGAACAAAGCCGATGGCGTTCCACTTCTCCACAAAGGCTTTGCGGGCCTCTTCTTCCTTGCCGGCCTCTACCTCGTAGGCTTTGATCTCCTCGATCAGGGCTTTCTTGGCGGCGAGGTTGGCGCCCAGGTTGCCCTGTCCGGCGGGACGGTTGTCACGTGCGGTGAAGAAGGTGTCGCAGGCGGCGCGGAAACGCTTCCAGATCTGCTCGCTCTTCTTGCGGGGCACGGCGCCGATCTCCTTCCACTGGCGCTGCAGTTCGATGAGGCGGTCGCCGGTGGCTTTCCAGTCGGTGCTGTCCTTGAGGGATTCGGCCTCTTCGATGATGGCCATCTTCTTGGCGAGGTTCTCGTTCATGGAGTCCTTGAACTCGGAGAAAGAGGCGCGCTTGCGCTCGAAGAACTTGTCGCAGGCGGCGCGGAAACGCTCGTACACCTTCTGGTTCTCCTTGCGGGTGGCAAAGCCGATGGTGCGCCACTTTGCCTGGATCTCCTCGATCTCCTTGCTCAGGGCGTTCCATTCGGCCGACGAGGTGATTTCCTTTGCGGCGATCTCTTCCACCTGCTCGCAGAGGGCGGTCTTGGCGACGAGATTGTCGGCCTGCTGGGCCTTGAGTTCCTCGAAGTGGGCCTGGTAGCGTTTGTTGATGACGGCGGTGGCGGCGCGGAAACGCTCCCAGATGGCGTCACGGTATTCTTTGGCGACGGGACCCAGGTCTTTCCACTGCTCGTGGAGCTTCTGGAGTTCCTTGAAGGATTCTACGACGTCGTCGTCTGCGGAAAGGGCCTCTGCGGCTTCGCAGTAGGCGGTTTTGGCTTCGAGGTTCTTCTTGAAGTCCAGGTCGCGCAGTTCGCGGTTGATGTCCACCAGGTCGTAGAATTTGGTGACATACAGCTGGTAGGTGTCGTTGACGTCACGGAAATTCTGCTGCGGCACGGGGCCCGTTTCGCGCCAGCGGTTCTGGATGTCGCGGAATTTGGGGAAGGCGTCTTTCATGTCGCCAGGCTCTTCCACCAGGACCTTCAGGTCCTCGATGATGGCCTGCTTCTTCACGAGGTTTTCCTCGCGGACGGATTCCTGCTCCTTATTATACTCGGCCCGCTCTTTCTTGTATTCCATGTACAGGCCTTTGAAACCGGCCTCGATGGCGGCGAAGGGGCTCACGGGACCGCTCTGCAGCGGCACGGTGGCTTCTTCTACGGGCGTGTTCTCGTCCGGTTCTTCGACGGCGGCGTCCTCGCCGGCTTCTGCCTTTTCTTTGGAAAGGCGTTTATAGAAAGCGGATTTGATGGCTTCCGCTTCCTTGGACCGTTTCATACGGTCGGCGCTGTCTTTAAGGGTCTGGAACAGATCCGACAGTTCCGCGAGGGTTTTCTCCCCGAGGTTCACGGCATCCTGCTTCACCTCTTCCATCACTTCCTGAACCTTTTCCTGGGCCGTATCAACGGCGGCGGCGATCTGCTCTGTTACAGAAGATTCCTCCTGCACGGGTTCCTGTTCCACTTTTTCTACATCTGGGGTCTCAGGGTTGACCACAGGCTTAATTTCTTCACTCATAGCAAGTTTTATTAAAAATCATTAGCTTACAAATTTACTGAAAAAGAATCACTTTTCCAAAAGAGACGGGCGGCGCTCCTTCGTGCGGGCGATGGACTGCTCGTCCTGCCAGGCGCGGATGAGCTTGGGGTTCCCGCTCAGGAGCACGTCAGGGACCTTCCAGCCGTTGAAATCGGCCGGACGGGTGTACACCGGGGGCGACACCAGCCCGTCCTGGAAAGAGTCGCTGAGGGCCGACGTCTCGTCGGTCAGCACGCCCGGAAGAAGGCGGATGATACTGTCGGCCAGAAGGGCGGCGGGAATCTCTCCCCCGCTCACGACAAAGTCTCCCACCGAGATTTCCCGGGTCACGAGATGCTCGCGGATTCTTTCGTCGATACCTTTATAATGACCGCAGAGGATGATGAGATTCTCTTTCAGGGAAAGTTCGTTGGCGATGCCCTGGGTAAGGACTTCCCCGTCGGGGGCCATGTAGATGACCTCGTCATACGTTCTCTGGGCCTTCAGGTCCCGGATGCAGTTATACACGGGTTCCACCATCATGACCATGCCGGCGTCGCCGCCGTAGGAGTAGTCGTCTACGGTGAGGCGGGAGCCGAGGCCGTATTGGCGCAAGTCGTGGATGTGGATTTCTGCAAGGCCTTTTTTGACGGCCCGACCGGGGATGGAATAGCTCAGGGGGCTGTCCAGCAGCTCCGGAACTACGGTGATGATATCGATTCTCAGCATAGGGTGCAAAGATAGTGATAAAAACGTTAAAAAGCTCGCATCACTGCGAGCTTTTTAATTGGTTAGTTAGTAGTGTATTCTTACCTTTTTTGAAGAAGGTTAATAGTTGGTTAGAAGATGCGTTTTATTATTCTACTGCAAATATAAACAAAGAAAACAAAACACCAAAATTTTTCAAACTTTTCTCAACTAATTAAATAATTTTAAAAAGTATAAGTGGCTTTAAGCATGAAATTACGCGGAGCCTGGGGGTAAACCCCAATACCCAGATCCACGCGGTCGGCCGCCTCGTTGTAGCTTTCCCAACGCCATCCGGAGGCGTAATAAAGCCGGTTCAGGAGATTGTTCACATAGGCCGACAGGGTCACACTCCCCCTCCGCAGCGGGAAGGTATGGCCGGCGCTGAGCCCCATCACGAAGTAAGCCGGAACAGTGACTCCCTCCCGCATGGAGTTGTCCAAGTACTGCTTTCCCACATACTTTCCGTCGAGGGACGCCATGCCGCCTTTCCAGGGAAGGAGCGTCACGCGCGCCATCCCGATCAGTGACGGAGACATGAGCATGGTGGTGCGACCGTACTGTACGGGATGCGTCCGGCCGGAATAGTCGTCCAAAGGAACGTAGGAGGTGTAGTCGGCAATCTGGTTCATGGAAAGGGTGGCGTTGCCGTCCACACGCAGCCACTGCACCGGTTGCACGGCCATCGCAAGTTCCACGCCCCGGCGCCATGCCCTGGGCATATTCTCCTTCAGCGCATAGCCCGAACTCGACAGCCGGCCCGTCTCCAGCAACATGCCCCAGTATTCCATCGCATAGAGGTTGGCGGATGCGGTAAACACCTCGCTCTCAAACTGATATCCCACTTCCACATCCAGCATTCTCTCCGGCTCGATGGGCGTCGCCGTTCCCTTCACATTCTCCTTGATGTCGGCCCTGCCAGGCTCTCGGTGCCCCCAGGCGGCGGATGCATACAGCCGGTGCCCGCCGAAAGAAGCCGTCACGCCCGCGCGGGGATTGAAAAAGCCCCAGCTTTTGTGATAGTTCAGCCGGTCGGCCTCTGCGGCGCCGTATTCCAGCCAGTCATCGTCCACGCCGTCCAGGTCATAGCCGATGAGCCGGTACTGCAGGTCGGCATAGGCTGTGAGCCACTCCACGAGCCGATATTCCGCCCGCAGGAAAGCCCCCGCCTCCCGCTTGAGACCCGTATTGTCGTACCAGGAAGGCTGCGTGCCGATCTTCCCCAGCGTCTTCACCCAGAGGACTTCGCCCCAGTGTCCGCCCCGGTAAGTGGAAAGATTCACGCCGCCGGTCACATCCAGCACGGCGGAGCGGTACCCCAGGTTGGAGTTCAGGACCCACAGGTCGTTGTCCATCTTCTTCCGGTAGGTCATGTCCGACCGGCCGGAGCCCGGCTGGAAGCCGAAATTCGGAAGTTTCCGGTTTTGCTTATAGTATTCGTCATATCCGTCACCGCGGGTGTAATTGAGCGTGCTCGTCCAGGTGAGCCGGTCCGTGAAAGAATGGGTGTAGTTCAGCTGGATGTGATGCTGGATGTAATTGTCGGTCTGGTTGGGATAGTAATGCACGTTCCCGGCCTCGTCGTAATACTCTCCGGCGCCGTTGTACGTGCGGTCCCGCTCATACTGCTCCAGGTCAATTCCGTCCCAGGTGATGCCGCTGGTCTGGTCGCCCATCAGGTAGGTCAGCCGGAGGGAATTCCGGCCTTTCAGATAACCCAGCACGGCAAACAGCGAGTTCGAGTAGACCTGGGCATTCCGGATGTAGCCGGCGGTCATGCCCACATTCCACGCCAGGTTGAAATACAGTCCACCGGGAAGAAGGCCGGTAGACGCCGCCACCGAGGACACGAAGGTCCGGTAAGAGCCGCCGCTCAGTTCCACCCGCGCCGAAGGGTCCTGGCCCACAAAGGCGGTGTTCATGTTCAGGCTGGCTCCGAAAGCGCCCGGTCCGTTGGCCGACGTTCCCAGTCCCCGCTGCACCTGGATGCTGCTGACAAGGCTCGTGAGCGCAGGGATGTTCACCCAGAACACCTCCTGGCTTTCCGCGTCGTTGAGCGTGATACCGTTCAGGGTCACATTAATCTGCGACCCCTTGGAGCCGCGGATGGTCATGGCCGAATTCCCCAGCCCCGTGCCACCTTCATTATAGGTGACCACCGAGGGCAGCAGGTTCAGCGCCATGGGCAGGGAGTGCATGGGATTGGACGCCTGGAGGGCATCTTTCCCGACAGTGGTGAAAGTTACCGGTGTGGATTTTCCGGCCCTGGAGGCCGACACGACGGCCGAATCCAGCCGTTCCGGGGTTTCCTGCGCAAGCGCGAAGACGGGCAGCACGGACAGTGCTGCAAGAAGCAGTGTTTTTTTCATTTCCTTACGACGGTATCAACCGTATCAAGTTCAATGGGTATGATCTCAATCAGAAACCTCTGATACCCCAATTATTTATTTTTTAATCAGTTCTATCTGATAAAGCTGCGGCCAGTATTTGCCGGTAACGTAAACCTTTCCGGATGCATCCGCGGCAATGCCGTTCAACACATCGGTCGTGGGCTGACGGAGCTTTGCAGGCAGAAGCCCGGTGCAGTCCACCGTCCCTTCAACTTTGCCGGAAGAAGGATTGATGATCACCAGCAGGTCCGTCAGGTAGACGTTGGCCCAGATCTTTCCGTCAATCCATTCCAGTTCGTTCAGATTCCGCAGCGGACGGCCGTTCAGGGTCACTTTCAGGCGTTTTTCCACCTTCAGGTCCTTATCCATGTAATAGAGGGTGGAACTGCCGTCGGAAGCAATGAGGGACTTGCCGTCCGTGGTGATGCCCCAGCCTTCGCGCGGATAACTGAGCGTGCGCTTATAGGTGAGCGTGGCGGGATCATACTGGAAAGCGACCTTATTGATCCAGGTAAGCACATAGAGGGAGCCGTCGAAGATGACGGATCCCTCTGCGAAGTACTTGTTGCCGAGTTTCTTGTTCTGCAAAGGCGTGCCGGTGGAAAGGTCCACGGTACGGATCGAGCTCTCGCCCCACTGGCCGGTGGTCTCGTACAGGGTGCCGTCATGGAAGAACAGTCCCTGCGTGTAAGCCGCCCTGTCGTGCGGATAGGCAGCCGTCACTTTGGCCCGGTACTCCTTGACCTGGGCCTGGGAGCAACTGCCCGCAAGCAAAGCGATGACGGCGAATATGAGACGGAATGCTTTCATTTTGCACCCGCAAATATACACATATTCGCCCGGAACGCCAAATCTTCTATCCGCCGTACGAATGCATGCCGCCCAGCAGCAGGTTCACCCCGAAATAAGTAATCAGTACGCACAGGAAGGCGCCGATGGTGAACCAGTGGAAGAACGCAGGATTGCGGAAGGGTTTCAGGGCACCGCCGTGCAGGGTGAACGAATACACCAGCAGCGTCACCAGCGCCCAGGTCTCCTTGGGATCCCAGGCCCAGTAGCTGCCCCAGGAAATATTGGCCCACACCGCTCCCAGGAAGGTGCCGAAGGTCAGCAGGAACACCGCCGGGTACAGCACCACCAGGCTCACGTCACGGAGCATTTCCTTCGCCTGCACAGACGGAACCACGACACCCATGATCCCGTTGAACGCCACCAGGCCGAAGAGCGTGTAGCACATCATCATGCTCACCACGTGGATGGACAGCAGCGGCGACTGCAGCACCGGCATCATCGGCATGATCTGCGGGCTCACTCCGGCCTTGGAGGCCATCAGCATCGTAAACCCGGCCAGCAGGAATCCCAGCGGCTCGATGAGCGGGAACTTCTTCCACAGCAGCACGACCGACAGGGTCGCGAACCAGGCCATCAGCATCATCACACTGTACCGGCCCACATACGGACCGGTGCCCGAGACGTACCAACGCAGGCCGATGACCACCGTCAGGTACAGCCACAGCAGGAGGGCGATCACAGCCCCCGTGACCAGCACCCAGACGGGAAATTTCCGCCCTTTGGACAGCAGCACCACGCCCAGGATGAACAGGAGCAGGCCCAGTCCCAGGCACAGCATGAACTGCATCCGCGGACGTGCGATACGGATATACAGTTTCTCCGCCTTCACCTTGGCGGCCGACGGCAGCAGCGCCCCCGCCACCTTCTCCTGATAGGCCCTGATGCCCGAAAGCACCTTCAGCGCGTCCGCATCGGCCCCGGAGGAGAGGCTGCGGCGGACAACACCGGGCGACTTGCGCACAAACGCCCAGAGGTCGCCGTCCTCGTAAATGCCTTCCGGAAGGGTATCCTCTGCACTGAACCAGGACACGGTGCCGGTAGAGTCGGCAAGGGGGAAGAGTTTCATCTTGTCAAGCGACTCAAGCGCTTCGTCCAGGCCTTTTTCCTGCAGGTACGTGTCAAAGGGGCAGATCCGGTGACCATAGTAGACATACAGGTCGCCAAGGGCCGATTCCACGTCCTTCGAAGCCGCCCGGGCCCCGGAAGAGACCAGCAGCAGCACGATGCCCGCCGCCGTTGCCGACGCCACCCGTTTCAGCGCTTTGCGGAACGCCGTGTCCTTCTGGAAGAAAAAGCCCAGCATGGACACCAGCAGCAGGAGATAGCCCGCATAGGTAAGCGCGACGCCCCAGGGGTCATGGCTGACGGCGAGGATGCTTCCCTCCCCGTCCTGGTCGTAATCGGCCTGGTAGAAGCGGTAGCCGCGGTATTTGGCGATGTTGTTCATGGAAATCAGGACCTCTTTCCCTTCCGGGAGGAAAGTCACGCGTGAACGGAAATCGGACGGCATCTTGGAACCTTGGTGGTAGTCGATGTCAAATTCCTCCAGCCGGATGCTGAAGGGCAGCTCCGCCTGCGTCCCGTCGTCCAGTTCGAACGCGGCCGAAGCCTCCCCCGTCCTCAGATGGATGCTGCCGCTCTGTCCGAAGAGGAACGTCACGAGCGCACCGCAGAGGATGACCGCGAAAGACACGTGGAGGAGGAAGGTGAACAGCCGCTTCGGGGTTCCCTGCCGGATCAGGTACAGCATGCCTGTCACGGCGGTTACGGCCCAAAGGACGATGAACACGGGATTGTGATACACCCAGCGGAAGGCGACGGGCGTACCGTGGAGCTTCTCTACAACCGTAGCAGTCATCATCGCCACGATGATGACTGCCAGGGTTCCAAAGCTGATGTACTTGAGTAACTTGCTTTGCATGAATTAGATAGATTCGATAAACTTGACGACGGCGTCGCGGTCGGCCTTCTCCAGCTCGTAGAACTTGGCGGCAGAAGCGTAGGCGTCGCTCGTCTTGGAATAGGCATGCCACATGATGGCCTCCACCACATTGCGGGCGCGGCAGTCATGCAGACGGTCGCCGCGGCCGGTGTTCTGGGCATGGAGCCCGCGGCCCCACAGCGGCGTAGTGCGGCACCAGGTGCCGTGGATGTCGTTCTTCATGTACAGACGGTGCTGGATGAAGTCGGAATAAGGCCAGATGGTCTGGTTCCTGTACCGGGGCAGCGGTTGCTTCTTGGGGTCGTTGATGGCCGGGCTCCAGTAATTGTCGTCTCCGGTGGTCCAGGACGGCTTGTGGCAGGTGGCGCAGCCCAGTTCCGTAAACAGCTTCTTTCCTTTCTGGACGTCGGGATCGTGCAGGTTGCGGGCACGGGGAATAGCCAGGCCGCGGTGCCAGACCATGAAGTCGTAGAACTCGTCGGCGCTCATTTCCGGCGTAGAATTGTGGTAGGGGTTGTCGAACTGGTTGGTGGTGGGGCTCAGGAGGGCAAGGACCGCCTCGGAGACTTCCTCACGGGTCACGGTGCCGTTTCCGTCCACATCCACATAGTAGGGAGAGGCGCTGCCCTCGGCCATGATCGCGTCAATCACGGAAGGGGTCTCGCTCATCTTCCGGGCCCAGGCCACCGTGGTGTAAAGGAAGGGGCGGTCGGGACGGGAGACGTTGGTGATGTTCCAGATGGCATTGGCACCTGCGCCGTCCTGCAGGGTTCCGCGCGTCATCGCGTACGTGAACTTCTTCAGCAGCTTGCCGTCCATGTAGCGGTCTCTCTCGTAGTAGTTGCCGTCAGCGTCATAGCCCGCACCGTAGGCGCCGGCCTGCCAGTTGTGATAGTAGGCCGATGCGGCAAAGTCGTCGGCCGTCTTGTCCCAGAAAGCCGGGTTCAGTTCAACAAACTGGGCCTCCGTCTGATACTGGCGTTTGATCTCCTCCTGCGGGATGGCATCGATCAGGCCGCTGCCGGGGATGCCGATCGTGCTTTCCAGGCGGAAACTCAGGATCTTGCCCTGCTCCTCGGCCGTGTCGTACGGGTTCGGATTGGTATTGAACGCCGTGCGGTCGATCGTGAGTTCCGGATAGATGAGCTGATAGGTCTCTCCGTCGGCAAAGGTCATCGGCAGGCCGCTTTCCATGGCGGTCACCTTGTTCCAGGAAATATGGATGCCGCTTTCGTCGATGGGCGGAAGGAAGGGCTCCACGGACATGGTCTGGGGCATGCCCGTCACTTCACTCACATAGGGGCCGTCATTGCTGCCGGCCTCGCTGGCCATGTACACCACCAGGAGGTAGCCGTTGCTCCAGGCACCGGTCCCGTTGGCGACATACTGTCCCTGCCAGTGACCATGGCCGTATCCCGGATGGCAGTCCAGGCAGGACTTTCGGACCGAGGCGGGACCCAGGCCCCGGAACGGGGCCGTATTCAGGGTCACATTGCGCTCGAAGAACATCTCGCCGTGGTTGAAAGCCCTCTCCAGGCCCTGCTGCGTAACGGCGGGAGCCGGATCCTCGTAACTGTCTTCACCCACGTTCATCGTGGTTCCCAGTTCGCCGCCGGGATACCATTCCGCCGCCGTGAAGTTGCCCACGCCTTTGCCGACGTAATTGGCATCGGTTTCACGGGAAACGACCGTTTCCGTGGACTGGGACCGACAGGAACACAGGATCAACAATCCCAAAGCAAGGAATTGGATTTTTCTCATAGTTTAAGTGTTTAAAGCTTCACAATCCAGTCAGAGGCGTCATCCAGAGCGTCACTGAGGACATTGATCTTCTCGATGGCCGTCTCCACATAGCTGGCGGTCGGGTCTTCCACGAATGCCTTTCCGCTGGAGATGCAGGCCTGCAGGGAGCTCAGGGCATCTTTCAGGGCAGCATCCAGGGCGTCGGCACCCTTGTAACCTTTATTCTTCATAAAGGTCATCAGGGACGCGCTCGCGGGAGCGGAGAGGTTGTATCCGCCATACAGGGAATACTGAATGGAGAGGATGTTGTCGCGGAAATCATAGAACGAGCGGTGGGAATACGGGGACTCGATGTAGTCCTTGTCGTAGGAGACGCTGTTCACGTAATGGGCGGTGCCCATCTTGGTGTTGGCCACCTCGTCGGCGATACTGACGCTGCCGCTCAGGATGGTCTTTGCAACGGCTTCCTGCCAGGTGCCGTAGGTACTGCCGGCCTTGGTGGCGCCCAGAAGGTTCTCTCCGAAGGTCAGGTCTGAGCCTTCGATGGTACAGGGCAACTCCAGATCTTCTATTATGAGGGCCTTGCGCTCCTTCGGGGCGGCGGGATTCCAGGACACCTCCAGCCGGGCGCAGGAATTGTACAAGTCCTCAGCCACTGCAGCGGCGAAAACCAGTTCCTGGTGACCGGACACTTCCTTGGTGAAGGCTTCATCGGTCTCGTTGGCACTGAGGGAAGCCACCGTGCGGTTTTTGCCGTCACGGAAGAGGATGAATTCAATGCCGTGGAAGCCCAGGACGGCAGGAGCCAGCACTTCTGCACCTTTTTCTTCCAGGCGGGCAAAGTCAATCTCGTTGGACAGGGTCTGGGCCAGATTGTCCTTATCCAGCGGCCAGGAGTCAATGTGCGGGTCGATACCGAAAGCGGTGGCGGGGCCGAACAGGAACGCTTCGCTCTTCTCCCAGTATTCGCGGGCCGACAGGAAGGTGGCGCACACCTCGTCGATGTCTTTCTGAGTAAGGCTCTTGCTGTCCCGGAGGGCGACGAGCTGCTCGGTAAGTGTTTCGGTCTGGTCGGCCAGAGAGCCGTAAATGGAGTAAATCACACGGGGAACATACTGCTCCACGACAGCCTGCAGGGCTTTCTCGTCGTCGGAGAGGGTTCCCTCCTTGTCGGTTGCTGCGGGTTGGCAGCCGATGAGGGCGGAAGCGCCCGCAATCAGCATCAGTGCAAACTTAAAGACATTTTTCATAGTAATATTTATTTATTGAAATAAGCCATATATGCCACTCCGACGGAGATGGAGGGCTCGGGATTGTATCCTGCAGGGAGGAAGCGGTGCGAGTACTCCGCCTTCACGGCGATCTGCGGAATGGGATACCAGTTGATGCCCGCGGCAATGCGGTGCCTGCGGGTGTAGGAGACATTGTCGGGCTGGTCGGGGCCCGGGATGTAAGAGTTGTAGTACTCGTAACGGCCGAAGACGAAAAGCCGGGAATCGGCCTTGGGAGCGAACCAGGGCAGGATGTCATAACCGGCTTCCACGCCCGCGGCCATGGCATTCTCTCCGAAGGTGGACTTGTCGTACGGGGCTTCGTTCGCCGTGCGGTTGCGCTTGAGCTTAGAGATGGTGGAAGCATCGCTGACATGGCCGAAGTCGGCATTTCCACGGGCGATGAAGCGCTTCCCGTTATAAGCGAAATCCAGCGAGCCGATGGCGGTGCGTCCTTTCACCCCGGCATACTGCTCTGACAGCTGCTCGTAGGGGTATGTGTTGTTCATGGAGTTGCCGTAGTAACCGCTGATGCCCACCCGGAGGTTCTTCACGGAATAATTGTCCACGCGGGCCACGAAGCCCAGCTGGTTGGCCACCTTGAACTCGAAAGGCGACCCGGCGCCGTTCTTCACGAAGTTGTCACGGCTGAACATGTAAGCGTCAAGGCCGGCGATCACCTGCACTTCATAGCGCCAGGAAGGAGTCCGTCCCCAGATGCTGATGCCCGTGTCGTGCCACGTGCTGGGAAGGATCGTGTACTCCCCTTCCGGCCGATAGACGGTGAAGAAATTCAGCGGCTCATGGGCGAAGTTGAGCCCGCCGACGGGGACCACGATATGGCCCGCACGTACGTTCAGGGCCGGGAAAAAGGATTTCTGGATCCAGAACTGTTCCAGTTCCACCTCGCCGCCTTTCTCCACTTCGCTCTCCCACTCGCCGGCTTCTTCGAACTCTTTTTCCACGGCCGTACCGGTACCCGTGTGCTCGAATTCAATCTCGGTCTGCAAGCTCCAGCCTTTTCCGAAGTCGTAGCCCAGGTAGATGACGGCGTGGGGAATGTCAAAACGGCCATGGGATTCACCCTTGTGGGCCGCTGCCGTGCTGTAACGGTAAACGTTGTCACTGTAAAAATTACGGCTCAGGGCCACTTCTCCGTAGCCGCCCACCGTGAGGCGCTGCGCCTGCGCTCCGACGGGAACCAGGGCAAGTGCCAGAATGATACTAAGATGCAGTTTCAAAACCTATTCTTTTAAAAAACGCACAAAATTACAATCATCCAAAGGATGGGGCAATCACAAATATTAGGGAGTATAAGGTGTCCGAACCCTCATTTATAATTAGAAAAAAATGCCGATATTTGCAGAAAGCCCTTTCCATGAAAAAAACCACGCTCCTGTCCCTCCTTTTCCTGGCCGCCTGCCAAGGCGCCGTCACCGTTCCGCAAATGGCGGACATCCCCGCCGGATCGTTCCGGATGGGAACCGAGTGCCCGCCCATGGAGGACCGGGACGAGGTGCCCGCCCGGACAGTGGAGGTATCGGCACTGCGGATGAGCACGACGGAGATTACCAATGCGCAGTACGAGTGCTTCGACCCTTCTCACCGGCAGAAACGGGGTTATGCAGGCTTTTCCAGCGCCGACGACGAAGCCGTCGTCCTGGTGTCCTGGGAGGAGGCCGACGCCTACTGCAAATGGCTCTCCAAACGCACCGGGAGGCATTTCCGCCTGCCCACAGAGGCCGAATGGGAGTACGCCTGCCGGGCCGGGACCACCACGGCCTACAACACGGGAGACACCTTCCCCCGGGAGCAGTGGAAAGTGCAGGAAAACACCCGCGACAAGGTCCCCGTATCCCTGCAGGTGGCGCAGTTCCCACCCAATGCATGGGGGCTGTACGACATGCACGGCAACGTGGAGGAATGGTGCCTGGACCTCATCGACGGCCAGTACAGGGCAGTCCGGGGCGGCAGCCACAATACGCCGGTCCGCTACCTCAGAAGCGCCAACCGGAGCGCATCCATCCCCGAGGACCGCTCTGTCCTCCTGGGTTTCCGCATTGTGGAAAGCGACCGGATTCCCCAAGAAGAAAACGGATGGGGTCCCCGGGTGGAAGGGCCGGTGTTCCTGGAGCCCATCCCCTATGTGATTCCGCCCCAAAACGACGCCGTTCCCTTCTATTCCCACAACCACCAGCCGGCCGTGACCTGGACCAAAGACGGGAAACTGCTGGCCGTCTGGTTCACCACCGAAGCGGAGGCAGGACGGGAAATGGCCGTCCTGAGTTCGACGTTTGACGGCCGCGCATGGAGCCCGGCCATGCTCTTCTGCAAAGTACCGGACAGGAATATGACCGGCAGCGCCCTGCTGACCCTGGAGAGCGGGGAAATCCTCCATTTCCAAGGCGTCGGAGACGCCGGTGAATGGAAGGACCTCGCGCTTGCGATGCGGCGTCTCCGCCCCGGGACAGAAGGTTCCTGGAGCCACCTGCGGTACATTGAGCCGGAGCATCGGCCCAGGCATCAGGTGATTGCGGGACCCGTCGTCACGGCCGATGGCAGGATCCTGCTCTGCTGCGACGCCGGACCGGACGGCGAGGCCGGCACCGCGCTCCACGTCTCCCGCGACGGCGGGGCCACCTGGGAGGACACCGGCAGCACCATCGCCGGCATCCACGCCGGCATCGTGGAAAGGAAAGACGGCTCTCTCATGGCCTTCGGCCGCGGCAATGCCATCGACGGCCGCATGCCCTGCAGCATCTCCCGGGACGGCGGCCTCAGCTGGGAATACAGCGCCACGCCGTTCCCGCCCATCGGATCGGGTCAGCGCCTGGTGCTGAAGCGTTTACAGGAAGGGCCCATCCTGCTATGCTCCTTCGGCCCGAACGGACTTTTCGCGGCCCTCAGCTATGATGACGGTGCCAGCTGGCCTGTGCAGAAACTCCTTACCGACGGGGTTGCCCGCACCCTGGACGGCGGTGCCTGGACCGGCACCTTCACCCTCGACGCCGCACACGCGGAGCCCAAAGGATACCTGGCCTGCACCCAGTCCCCCGACGGCATCATCCACCTGCTGTCCAGCCGCGTCCATTACCGCTTCAACCTCCCCTGGCTGGAACAATGACGGAACGCACTTATATCGCCATTGACCTCAAGTCCTTCTATGCATCGGCCGAATGTGTGGAAAGGGGGCTGGATCCGCTCACGACCCACCTCGTCGTGGCCGACTCCTCCCGCACCGACAAGACCATCTGCCTGGCGGTCTCCCCTTCCCTGAAAGCCTACGGCATCCCCGGCCGCCCGCGCCTTTTCGAAGTGCGGCAGAAGGTGGCGCAGATCAACGCCGCCCGGCCCGCCGGAGAGCCACCGCTGGAGTTTATCACCGCCACGCCGCGGATGAGCCTCTATCTGGAGATCAGCGGGCGCATTTACGGGATTTACCTCCGGTTCATCGCGCCGGAGGACATCCACGTCTACAGCATCGACGAAGTGTTCATCGACGCTACCGACTACCTCACCCTCTACCACACCACCGCCCACGACCTGGCGATGCGTCTCGTACGGGAAGTGCTGGCGGAGACGGGCATTACCGCGACGGCCGGGATCGGCCCCAACCTGTACCTCGCGAAAGTGGCCATGGACATCGAGGCCAAGCACAGCGCACCGGACAAGGACGGCGTACGGATGGCGGCCCTCACGGAACGCTCGTACCGTGAAAAATACTGGACGCATCGGCCCCTGACGGACTTCTGGCGCATCGGCCACGGCATTGCCGCAAGGCTGGAGAAAATGGGGCTCTACACCCTCGGAGACATCGCGCGCCGCTCCCTCAACGACGAGGAATCCCTCTACAAGGAGTTCGGCGTCAACGCGGAACTCCTGATCGACCACGCCTGGGGCTGGGAGCCCTGCACCATGGCGCAGATCAAGGCCTACCGTCCCATCTCCAGCAGCCTTTCCAGCGGGCAGGTGCTCATGCAGCCCTACACCGTCGGCCAGGCGGCCGTCGTCGCCCGGGAAATGGCCGATTCCCTTGTCCTGGACCTCGTCTCCAAAAAGCTCGTGACCGACCAGATTGTCCTGCACATCGGCTACGACAACAAGCCCTCCGGAACCTACAAGGGCGACCTTGTGACCGACTGGTACGGCCGCCCCACCCCGAAACCGGCCCACGGAAGCGTGAACCTGCCCGGCCCCACCTCATCCACCGCCCTCATCCTGAAAGCGGTGGACGAACTGTACAGAAGCATCGTGAAACCGGGCCTCATGGTGCGGCGCATCTACGTGGTGGCCGCGCATCTAATGAAGGAAGAGGAAGCCCCGGGCATCCAGCTGGACCTGTTTGACGAACATCCCTTGGACCTCCGGAAAGAGCGGCGGCAGCAGGAAGCCATCCTCGCCATCCGGGAGAAATTCGGGAAAAACGCCATCCTCAAGGGGATGAATTTCGAAGACGGCGCCACCGCGCGCGAACGCAACCGGCAGATAGGAGGACACAAAGCATGAGCAAAGGACCTTACGACGACATCATCGGCCTGCCTCATCCGGTTTCCCGAAGACACAGGCCGATGTCATTACTGGACAGGGCGGCGCAGTTCGCGCCTTTTGCAGCCCTTAAAGGTTACGACGAAGTACTGGACCGCAACCGCGAGGAAGAGATTTCCAGGTACGATGAGCCCTAGATGCGGGCTTTGATGGCCTGGGTGGCCTCTTCGTAGCCGGGTTTCTCCAGCAGGGCGAACATGTTCTTCTTGTAAGCCTCAACGCCGGGCTGGTTGAAGGGATTCACACCCAGGGTGTAGGCGCTGATGCCGCAGGCGAATTCGAAGAAATACAGCAGGGCGCCCAGGCGCTTGGCATCCAGGGTTTCCAGGGATACCTCGATCTGGGGCACGCCGCCGTCGATATGGGCGATGCGGGTTCCCAGTTCGGCCATGTGGTTGCAGTGCTCCACGTGCTTGCCGGCGAGGAAGTTCAGCTGGTCCAGGTTCTGGGGGTCGCTGTCGATGACCACGCTGCGACGGGCGTTTTCAATGTGCAGAACGGTCTCGAACATCACGCGGGAGCCTTCCTGGATGAACTGGCCCATGGAGTGAAGGTCGGCCGTGTTGTTGACGCTGGCGGGGAAGATGCCGGTGCCGTCCTTGCCTTCGGACTCGCCGTAAAGCTGTTTCCACCATTCGGCCACATAGGTGAGCTTGGGGTTGTAATTCACCAGGATTTCCACTTTGCGGCCCAGCTCGGTGAACAGGAGGTTCCGCATGGCGGCATACACCACGGCAGGATTCTCGGGGGTACGGACGGACAGGGCCCTTTCGGCCTTCTTGGCGCCTTCCAGCAGGGCGTCGATGTCGAAGCCGGCGGCGGCGATGGGCATCAGGCCCACCGGCGTGAGAACGGAGAAACGGCCGCCCACGTTGTCCGGAACCACGAAGGTCTTGTAGCCTTCCTGGGTGGAAAGTGTCTTCAGGGCGCCCTTCACCGCATCCGTGATGGCCACGATGCGGGCCGACGCTTCCTTCTTCCCGTAATGAGCTTCGATGAACTGTTTCACCACGCGGAAGGCGACGGCGGGTTCAGTGGTGGTGCCGCTCTTGGAGATGACGATGCAGGCGACATTGCGCTCGGCGGCCAGGTCCATCAGTTCTGCGAGGTACTCTTCCGACAGGTTGTTGCCGGCGAAGACCACTTCGGGGGCGGCTTTATGCTTGAGCTGTTTCGCGAAATTGTGGCTCAGGGCCTCGATGACGCACTTGGCGCCCAGGTAACTGCCTCCGATGCCGATGGCGATCACAAGGTCCACGCCTTTTTCTTCCCACATGCGGCAGATGCCTTTGATGTCGGCCAGGATGGTGCCGGGGATTTCCGAAGGGAGGTGCTTCCAACCCAGGAAATCGTTGCCGGCGCCTTTTTCGCTTTCCAGCACGTCAAAAGCGTCCAGGGCTTTCTTTACATAGGATTCATACAGGGCGGGCTCTACGAAGGAGGCGCATCCTTTTACGTCAACTTTTACCATATTATCTTGTTTTTTACTAAGTTTCAAGCCTACAAATATACCGTTTTTCTTCCAGCATTCCTAAAAATTAACTACCTTTGCAGCGCGTAAAAATGGCGGGACGATCTGTCGCGGCGCCCTTGCGGCGCTGAGGAAAGTCCGCACAGGAAAGGGCACCCGTCTGTGGAAAGCACAGTGGGGAGTAATCTTCAGATTCCTGTAACAGAAAACAACCGCCGGAGGTTTTTCTTTTTTTTCCTCCGGTAAGGGTGAAAACGCGGGGTAAGAGCCCACGACGGTGTGCGGCGACGTACGCCGGGTACAGGATCCGGGCCTGCAAGACCAAATATACCGGCAGATGAGGGCTGCCCGTCCGATGCCGGGGGGTAGGTTGCGAAGATAAATGACAGATTCAAAAACAGAAAGCGGCTTACTGCCCCGCCATTTTTTTTAACGCTTTTTCCACTTCATCATATTCATAGCCCCGGGAAAGGGCATATTTGAGAAGCTTCAGCCGGCGCTGCGGGTCTCCTTCCAGCGTCCTGTCCTTGGCGGCAAGCAGGCGGATCAGCTTCTCCCCGGCCGATTTCCCGTCCACCTGCTCCAGCGCATCGCGGATTGCCTCCTCCCCGATGCCCTTTGCACGCAGCTGGAAGCGGATTTTCACGGCACCCCAGCCCTGGAGCGAGGCCTTTTCCCGCGCAAACGCCTCCGCGTAGCGACGGTCGTCCACATAGCCGTCTTCCTTCAGGCAGGCCACGATGCGGGCGGCGGCCCCGGCGTCCCCTTCCATGTCTTTCAGCGCCTTGCGGTAAACGTCGGCCGCGCAGTACTCCGCCTTGGAGCACAGCCGCTGGAGCCGGTTCAGGGACTTCTGCTCTTCCATGGCCGCTAGAAATTATAGCCGAAACTCAGGTAACCGCCCAGACGGTGCGTGAGCGTGGACCAGTGCAGCTGGAACTTCAGCGGACCCATGATGGAGTCGTAGCCGTAGCCCAGGCCCATGCCGCCCACCAGTTCACCGTTCTCGAAGGTGTCGAAAGTGTCCCAGTCGTAGGAGACGTTGCCCATCGCGGAGATGTAGTGGTTCTTCCCGATCCGGTAACGGGCGTCCATGCGGATCATGGCCACATTGTTGCGCCGGAAAGCCGCATTGGAGATGCCGATGAACGGAATCTGCTGCGACACATAGCGGCCCTGCATGTCGCCGCCGAGGACGTTGGAGAAGATGACCGGGATGTCGGCCCCGAGCAGGAAGCGCAGGCTGCCCTGCGGGATCAGGCTGAACCGGCCGATGCTGACGGGCATCAGGCCGTCGGCCGCCACGATGCCCATCCACTTCTGCGGGGCGGCAGGGTCGAAGTAGCGGGAGATGACATCGCCCCGGATGCCGGCCGACACGCCCTTGGACGGGAAATAACCGTTGTCCAGGGTTTCCAGCCGTCCATCCAGGAAAGCGCCCAGATAGTCCCGCGTGGAGCTGGAGATGTCGTAGTCGCCCACGATATCCGACGCCAGGACATTGAACACATGCGTGTACTGGTTTTTCAAGCCCAGCTTCACATCCAGGCCGATCCAGCGCATATTGGACATATACAGCTCCTGGTCCGCGGTAAGGAAGCGGATGCTGTAGCGGTTGGTGCCGCTCAGGAAGGTGTTGCGGTCCGTATAGCGGACGATGGCGCGGGCGTTGAAGGTGGAGAAACGCGGGGCGTTGTAAGCGTAGTGCAGCTCGGCATACGGGTTGGTGCTGATACGGGCCGTCATGTCCAGCGACGATCCGCTCATGGCATTGGTGTTCAGGCCTATGTTCACCAGCATCGCCACCAGCTCCTCGGAGTCGATCCGGGCGCTCATGCCCAGCTGGTGCATGGGACCCCGCTTGCACATGATCCTGAGCCGGTAGGGCTCCGTCTTTCCGCGGAACTCATAGTTCACATAGTCGTAGGACCCCCGGCCGAAGATGCGGGCGATGTCGTCCTCGATAATCCGCTTGCTCACGATGGAGCCCGGCTTGGCGTACATCTTGGAGCGGATGTAGTCGGCCTCGGATTCGCTGACCCCGTAGATGTCGATGGCATTGATCACCACCGACTGCATGCCAATGTCCACCGCCCGGGGCGCCTGCAAGGTAAGGGTGTCCTTCCCTACCCGCTTCCGGAGCGCCTCGAAGTCCTTCTGGTGTGCCTGGGCCATCTTGTAGCCCCGCACGCGCATGGTGTCGATCGCCGTCCGGTTGAAGCTGAGCATGTCGTAGCCCGACAGGTCCGGATGAATCCTCAGGTCCACCGACTCGACATTCTGCTCGAACGCATCGTTGGAGAACAGGTCGATGGCCGACATGAAAATGTCACCCAGGTTGGCAATCTGGTCGGCCTTCATGGAGGCGTCGGACAGATCCACGCCGATGACGATGTCGGCCCCCATTTCACGGGCGATGTTCACGGGGAAATTGTTGCGCATGCCGCCGTCCACCAGCACCATGCCGTCCGTGCGCACCGGAGCGAAAAGGCCGGGAATGCTCATGGTGGAGCGCATCGCCTGGTTGACGGAGCCGCTGTGCCACACCTTCGCCTTGCCGGACACCATGTCCGTCGCCACGCAGGCAAACGGGATCGGGAACTTGAAAAAGTCCGTGGAGTCACTGTAGCCGATGGTGCGCGAAGTGATGATCTGGTTCACGTTCTGGCCGAAGACAAAGCCCGACGGCAGGCTCCCGAGGAGGTTTCCGCGGAGGATGTCGCTCAGGGACTGCTTCTGCTCGCCGGCGCCCAGGTGCAGCTGGCGGCTGAGGCCCGCGCTGAAAGGCATGTCGCCCTGAAGGAAGGCCTTGTAGTCGTCGGAACGGTAGTAGAACGGGAAAGAGAAGAGGAATTTTTCCTTGTAGCGGATGCGGGAGTACGGGACATACTTGCGGTCCACATTGTCGCTCAGGGCCATGTCCCAGTCAATGTTGTGGATGAGCGAATCCAGGTAGGCGGCATTGTAACCCATGGCGTACAGGCCGCCCAGCAGGCCGCCGACGCTGGTTCCCACCACCATGTCCACCGGAATCTTGTACTGCTCCATGTACTGCAGGACACCGACGGTGGCGGCACCCTTGGCCCCGCCTCCGGAGAGCACCAGGGCGACGGTGGGCCGGCGCTTCCGGATCCGCGCCATCCGGTAGCGGATCTGTTTCACCGCAACGGCATCCTCGCTGTCCAGGCCGAAGGTGGAAGACGGCGGTTCGCCCTGCGTCTTGGGCTGCGCCCAGGCAAGGGATGCTGCGGCAAGAAGCAGCGTTAGGGTGAAGAGAATCTTTTTCATAGTCCGTTTCAGGTGTTTTCGCCATGCTTTCCGGCCAGGAGGCCGCAGGCGGCGTAAATGTCTTCGCCCCGGGAAGCACGGATCGTCGCCGTAAGCCCCCCTTCCTGCAGACGGTCCCGGAAAGCCTCCATCGTCTTCTGCGGCGCCGTCCCGTACGGGAAATCCGGAATCCTGTGGAATCGGATCAGGTTCACCCGGCACTCCAGGTTCTTCAGGAGCCGGACCAGTTCCTTCGCATGGCGCTCCGTATTGTTCCAGCCGTCAAAGACCGTATATTCAAAACTCACCCGCCGCTGGCCGGTGAAATCGTACTGCTTGATCAGGCGGACCACCTCCGTGATGGACCACGCCTTCTGGACGGGCATCATGTCGGCCCGCTCTTCCGGGAACGGGTTGTGCAGACTGATCGCCAGGTGACACTTGCTCTCATCCAGGTAACGCTTCAGGTTCGGAAGCACGCCGATACTGCTCAGCGTAATCCGCTTCGGGCTCCAGGCGAGGCCCCAGTCGGCCGTAAGGATCTCTATCGTGCGTTTGACCTCCTCCCAGTTGTCCAGCGGCTCTCCCATCCCCATAAACACCGTATTCGTCAGCTCACCGGCCTCCTCGATCGAGAAAAACTGGTTCAGGATATCGGCCGCGGTCAGGTTTCCGTGGAACCCCTGCCGGCCCGTCATGCAAAACTTGCAGCCCATCTTGCATCCGGCCTGCGAACTCACGCAAAGCGTCTTCCTCTCCCCGTCCGGAATCATCACCGCCTCGATGAAAGTGCTCTCGGCCCGGGTTCCCACCTTGGTTTCCACCTCGAAAAGGTACTTGCGGGTACCGTCAACGGAAGTCTGGATGTCGACCGGCGCCGCCCGGCCCACCTCATAGCGTGCCTTCAGCGCCTCGCGGCCCTGCTTCGAGAGATTCGTCATCTGGTCGATATCCGTCACCCGCTTCTGGTACAGCCATTGCGCCATCTGCTTCCCGGCAAACCCCGGCAAGCCCGCCTCCAAAGCAATCGCCTTCAACTCATCCGGCGTCCGTCCCAACAACCGACATTTCATACCCATTGTATTATCTTAACACTTTCAACCCACAAAATTAACAATTTTGTCCCGATAATAAAAACTCTCCAAACGCAGACTTCAAGCCCTGGTCCAGTCTGGATGTGGCCCGGTTTGGTGCAGGGGTGGGTTGGTTTGGCATGAGCGTGGGTTGTTTTGGTGTGAGCTTGGTTTGGTTTGGCGCAGGTCTGGCCCGTTCTGGTGCAGGTGTGACCTGTTCTGGCGCAGGTACCTGGACACATCGTTCGGAACGTGACACGTAAGTGATTGATTGTAAACTACTTCCTGAAATCGCCTACGACTTTTTGCCGGAGGCGATTTCAGCATCTCACTGATTATCAGCTACTTAAGTGCCACGAATAGCAAGCCTGGCTGGCCCATTCTAGCCCAGGTGCAGCTCGGTTTGGCGCAGGTCTGTCCCATTCTGGCGCAGGTGCAGCTCGGTTTGGTACAGGTCTAACCCGTTCTGGCGATGGTGTAGTTTGGTTTTGGTGCAGGTCTGACTCATTCTGGTGCAGGTGTGACCTGTTTTGGCGCAGGTACCTGGACACATCGTTTGGAGCGTGACACGTAAGTGATTGATTGTAAACCACTTCCTGAAATCGCCTACGACTTTTTG
>OCTW011532354.1_pt1 | contig 53603 bp, 49 predicted proteins | sample 1539671 | NCBI WGS metagenome assembly OCTW01 (sample SAMN02144230, study PRJEB22623) | gut metagenome | biome: sheep rumen | host: Ovis aries | place: New Zealand | reverse complement strand
CCGCAACCGTTTCCCCGACTGCGATCTTAAAATCTCCGTATCCCTTTCCTTCAAAGCGCCTTTCCGCGCTTTCGATCGATTCTCCGCTGAATGCGGAATAGATCGTAAGAAGGTTCGAAATACCCGGTTTCTCTTCGGAAAAAGCGATTCGATTCTCGCTGTCCGTTACGGCACGCTTGAATTTTTTCATAATAACGTCCGCCGAGTCAATGATCGAAACGGTCGCGTTTTGATCTTTGTCCGATTTGCTCATTTTTTCCAACGGATTTTGCAAGCTCGTTATTTTCGCTCCCTGCTTGGGAATATAGGGTTCCGGAACGACGAAGGTATCGCCGTACCGATTGTTGAAGCGGATCGCGAGGTCGCGCGTCAGCTCCAAATGCTGCTTTTGATCCTTTCCGACGGGAACAAGATCGGTTTTGAACAAAAGGATATCCGCCGCCATCAAGACGGGATAGGTCAAAAGACCCGCGTTTATATTATCCTCGTTTTTGCGCGATTTATCCTTAAATTGCGTCATTCTTTCAAGTTCGCCGATATACGTCGTACAAGAAAGGATCCAAGCGAGTTCCGAATGCTGCGGAACGTTCGATTGGACGTATAAAATGCTCTTTTCGGGATCAAGCCCGCAAGCCAAAAACTGCGCGAAGAAAGAATACGTTCTCTCCCTTAACTCTTGCGGTACTTGGCGAACGGTCATCGCGTGTTGATTCGCGATCGCGAACAAACACTCGTTTTCCTCTTGCAGTTCCAGCCAATTTTTGACCGCGCCGATATAGTTTCCGATCGTGATGCAACCGGTGGGTTGGATTCCGCTGTAAATTCTCATTGTCGGGACACTCTCTCCATTACTTTTTCTTTGATCTTCGTTTTATCCAAAACGTCCGTAAAACGAATTTCCGCCGTTTCGAGTTTTTCGATCCCTTCGGGGATCTCCATTCCGCTCAGGGAATGCAGTTTTTTGACGGCTTTGAACGGATCCTCCACGCGGCTTTCGTCCAACGCTTCGTACACGTCCTGCGCGAACTTATACGGGCTTGCGGTGGAAAGAATGACGGTCGGCGTTTCGTCGCCCGTGATCATAAGATAATTATCGTACACGCTGACTGCGACCGCGGTATGCGGATCCACGACGTAGCCGTACTCGTCGAAGGTGTTCGCCATTGCGTCCATCGTTTCCTCTTCGTCCGCGTAACCCGCGGTAAATACGCCGAAGTTTCGGCGGATCACGGAGAGTTCCACTTGATATTTGCCCGTTTCTTTGAGATCTTTCATCAAAGAAGCAAGTTGATCGGAGTTGCGCCCCGTCATCTCGAAAACAAGCCTTTCGAGGTTGGACGAAATCAAAATATCCATCGAAGGCGAGATCGTTTTGTGGAATTCGCGCGAAGCGTCGTACTCGCCCGAATTGAAGAAATCGGTCAAAACGTTATTGATATTGGAAGCGCAAATCAGTTTGTTTACGGGGAGTCCCATACGGAACGCGTAATACCCGGCGAGAATATCGCCGAAGTTGCCCGTCGGAACGCAGAAATTGATTTTTTCTCCCTCTTTAATGTCGCCCGAAGAAAGCATATCGGCGTAAGAAGAGAAATAATAAGTGATTTGCGGAAGCAACCTGCCCCAATTGATGCTGTTCGCCGAACTCATAACGAACCCTTTTTCTTTGAGTTCCTCGGCGACTTTTTTATCGGTGAAGATGGTTTTGACCGCCGTTTGCGCGTCGTCGAAATTACCGCGAATACCGGCAACGTAAGTATTATTTCCGCCCGTCGTGATCATTTGCATCTTTTGCATATCCGAGACCCCTTCGTCCGGATAAAAGACCATGATCTCCGTCCCTTCGACGTCCTTGAATCCTTCGAGGGCGGCTTTACCCGTATCGCCGCTCGTGGCGACGAGAACGAGGGTTTTATCCTTTTCCCCTCTCTTTTTGCGGCAAGCGGAAATAAGCTCGGGAAGAACGGTCAGCGCCACGTCCTTAAACGCGAAAGTCGGTCCGTGCCAAAGTTCCAAAACGTAAAGCCCGTCGTCCACCTTGGTCAAGGGGCAAGCGTCCTCGTCTTCAAAGCGAGAATAGGCGCGCGACGCGATCTCGGACAGTTCCTCTTTCGTAAACTCGTCCAAATAGAGACCCATAACGTAAGACGCGCGCTCCGCGTAAGTCATATCCGCCATCGCGCGGATTCGATCCATCGAAACTTCCGGAAAGGATTCCGGAACGAAAAGCCCGCCGTCCGGGCTGATTCCCGTCAAAATCGCTTCGCTGCCCGAAACGGAGAGAGAAGCATTCCTCGTGCTGATAAATTTCATTTTTTCTTACATCACCTTTTCCGATTCGTAGGAGGACAAAAATTCCGGAAGAGAATCGGTACTGACGCTGAGAACGATCTCCACGGCGCTGTTTTTGCTCGCTTTCGAGATCTCGTCGTAAAAGAGTTGCATATCTTCGGGTTTCTTACCGGTCACGCGATGCGCTCCGTCCACGTACAGCATATCGATATCCGAGTTAGACGCCAAGATCCCTTTTACGAAACCCGCGAGCTGCTCTTCGCTGCCTACTCCGAAATTCTCAACGTTGATGAGCCTGATATTGTAGTTCAAGTCGAATTTGTAACGGTCGGTATAGGTCAGAAAAACGATGCTCCCCGAGCTCTTTTCGACCATTTCGTTCGCTTCCGCGATGAGTTTGCCCGTCTTGCCGCTTCCTTTCGCTCCGTAAACCAATCTTAACATATCAAGTCCTCCTTATAAGTTTTTTCTTTATTATACATCAAATAAAAGGGAAATTTTACGCCGAAGCGAAAATTTCCCGATTTTGCTTTATTTTCCCGCGCCGATCTTAACGAATTTTTCGTACAGCACGACGTCTGCCTCTTTTACGAGGGCGTCCAGCTCGTCGTCGCTCATGGCGGGAACGCGGCCGCTGGCGTACAGTTCGTCCACCCTCGCTTTGACGGCGGCGATGATCGGGTCGCTCTTTTTGACCTTCTCGCTTTCGGGCAGCCCGTAATTATTGTTGATCCAATATGCGATACCGGCAAGCCCCGAATTGTTATCCACGCAAACCATCGGGGGGCGATTCAAGATTTTGGAGGTGTTAAAGATATTGTAGATCTCCTCGTCTTTCATCAAACCGTCCACGTGTACGCCGGCGCGGGTAACGTTAAAGTCGCGCCCGACGAAAGGAGTACGCGGCGGGATCTTGTAACCGATATCGCGCTTGAAATACTCGGCGATCTCGGTAATGACCGAAAGGTCCATTCCGTCCGTCGTTCCTTTTAAGGAAGCGTACTCCACCGCCATCGCCTCCAAGGGGCAGTTGCCCGTTCTTTCGCCGATGCCGAGAAGCGCGCAGTTAACCGCGGAACAGCCGTAAAGCCAAGCGGTCGCCGCGTTCGTAACGACCTTATAAAAGTCGTTATGTCCGTGCCATTCCATTTGTTCGGAAGGAACTTCGCCGTAACGCCATAACCCGTAAATCGTTCTCGGAACGCTTCTCGGAAGAGACGATCCCGGATAGGTTACGCCGTAACCGAGCGTGTCGCAGGCGCGCACTTTGATCGGGATCCCGCTCTCTTTGGAAAGTTTCATCAGTTCCCTGACGAAAGGAACGACGTAACCGTAAGAATCCGCCCTCGTAATGTCTTCGAGGTGCGCGCGGGGAACGATGCCGCGGTCAAGCGCTTTTTTGATGATGGAAAGGTATTTATCCATCGCTTGCGCGCGAGTCAAATGTAATTTATTGAAAATATGATAATCCGAGCAACTGACGAGAATGCCCGTCTCTTTGATCCCCATTTCTTTTACGAGCTCGAAATCGGAATCGGTCGCGCGGATCCAGCTCGTGATCTCGGGGAACTCATAACCAAGCTCCTGACAGGCGCGAACAGCCGCCCTGTCCTTCTCGCTGTAAAGGAAGAATTCGCTTTGCTTTACGATTCCCTTTTTGCCACCGAGACGGTGCAGCATTTTATAGAGTTCCACGATTTGCTCCACTGTAAAAGGCTGCATGGATTGCTGCCCGTCGCGGAAGGTCGTGTCCGTGATCCACAGGTTTTCCGGAGTGTTCATCGGAACGGTAAAGAAGTCGAACGCCGTTCGGGGAACGTTCTCGTAATCGAAGAACTCGCGGAAAAGATTCGGCTCCGCCACGTCCTGCAAAGAGTAAGAATAGGTTTGCTCTTGCAACAAATGCTTATGCGAGTTATAAAAGATCATACTGCCTCCTGTTATGCCTCTTCGCTGTTTTTGAGAAGCTCGTTTTGCTCGTTTAAGGCGAGCGCTTCGATCATTTCCAGCATATCGCCGTCCAAAAATTGATCCAAGTTGTAAAGGGTCATTCCGATGCGGTGATCGGTTACGCGGCCTTGCGGATAATTGTAAGTCCGAATTCGCTCGGATCGATCCCCGCTGCCAACCTGCGTGCGCCTCTTTTCCGCATACTCTTTATCCGCCTGCGAACGATAGTAATCATACAATTTGGACTTCAAAACTTTCATCGCTTTTTCCTTATTTTTGATTTGCGATTTTTCGTCTTGACAGGTAACGACGATTCCCGTCGGAATATGCGTTATACGGATCGCGCTTTCGGTTTTATTGACGTACTGACCGCCTGCGCCGCCCGCGCGATACGTATCGATTTTAAGATCGGAGGGATTCACGGACGCGTCCACGTCTTCCGCTTCGGGAAGAACAGCCACCGTTGCGGCGGAAGTATGGATCCTGCCCTGCGACTCGGTCGCGGGAACGCGCTGAACGCGATGCGCTCCGCTTTCGTATTTGAGTTTGCTGTAAGCGCCCTTGCCCGACACGAGGAACACCGCCTCTTTTACACCGCCGAGATCGGTCATATTCATATCCACTTCCTCGGTCTTATAGTGCATTCTTTCGGCAAAGCGCATATACATTCTGAGAAGAACGGCTCCGAATAAACTCGCTTCCTCGCCGCCCGTTCCCGCGCGGATCTCGATCACGACGTTCTTATCGTCGTTCGGGTCCTTGGGCAGGAGCTTGATCTTCAATTCTCCGAGAAGCTTTTCCATTTCTTTTTTCGCGCTCTCTTTTTCTTCCTGCGCCAAAGTTAAAAGCTCCGGATCTTTTTCCGTTTGCAATATCGTTTCGCACTCTTCGAGCTCTTTTTCGGCTTGAAGGTAGCGGTCGTAATCGGCCATGATCTCGGAAAGGGCGGCGTGCTCCTTCGCGATTTTCTGCCATTCGTCTTGCTTGGCGATGACGGCGGGATCGGCAAGCTTATCGTTCAGCTCGACGAACCTCTCTTTCATCAGTTTTAATTTCTCTAACATTTTTTCTCCACAACGACCACTCGATCGTGATCTTCCATATCGCGGATCACGCGAACGCTTCCCATCGTTTCAAAGAGAGCGCGAACCGCGTTTCCCTGATCGAACCCGATTTCGAGAATAAGCTTTCCGCCGTCTTTGAGATAGGACGGGCAATCTTTTCGGATCGCTCTGTAATAGTCCAATCCGTCCTCGCCGCCGCAAAGCGCCGTTTCGGGTTCTTTGCGAACGTACGCGTCCAACTTTTCCATTTCCGCTTTGGGAATATAGGGAGGATTCGCCGTAATGAGATCGAACTTTCCCTCTATATTCTCAAACAAGTCGCTCTTTATAAACTTTACGCGAGCGCCGAGAGCGTCGGCGTTCTCTTTCGCGAGAGAAAGCGCGTCGTCGCTGACGTCCGACGCCGTTACGCAAGCGTTCGTTTTCAAAGCGAGAACAAGAGCGATCGCCCCCGTCCCGGTACAAAGATCGAGAACGGAAGACGCTTCGGTAAGCTCGGACTTCAATGCTTCCTCCACGAGGAATTCGGTATCGGATCTCGGGATCAAAGCGCGAGGATCGGTTTTGATTTTTACGCCGTAAAACTCCGTTTCTCCGAGAACGTACTGCATCGGTTCGCCTTCTCCGACTTTTTTCGCGGCGGCGATGATCCTATCCGCAACGGGTTCGTCTATCTTTTCGACGGAGGAAAGTTCGCTTCTTCCCGTTTTCAGATAATGAACCGAGATCCAGTCCGCAACGGCGTCCGCTTCGCCCGTTTTCGAAAGATAAGAAAGCGCTTCGCGGCGAACGAGTCGATAGTCTTTTTTGATATTGAATTTCCGAGTCGGGATCGATTCGTCCGCGTCCATTTCCATAACCGTCTTAAACGCGGTCAGGGAAACTTCGAGCATGGATTCGTCCGGCTCGCGCGTCGTAAGGCGCTGAAACCAAAGGCCGGGCGCTTTCAAAACGCGCACAAATGCGTTATCGAATTTCGCAAGAAATTTCAATACTTCGTAAGCAACTCCCGCAACGACAGGGAGAAGCGCAAGCCTCGTTACGAAACGAAGCAGGAAGGAAAGGATCCCGCTGAATTCGTCAAAAGTAGGCAAAAAAGCAGTCAGTATTACGGATACGAACACCGTAATAACGAGAAAACTCGTTCCGCAACGATCGTGTACCCTGCGCATCCTTTTTGCGTTCTCGACCGTCAATTCTTCCCCTTCCTCGAAGCAGGTAATGACCTTATGCTCCGCTCCGTGATACATAAACACACGCTTAATATCGGGGATCAGCGAAACGAGGAAAAGATAGGAAAACAAGATCAAGAGACGAACCGCGCTGACGATCAAATTGCGCCAAACGTAAAACACGCTTTGAAAGCCCGGAATACGGTCAAAAAGTTTTACGACGCCGACGGGAAGCGCGACGAACAGCCCGATCGCAAACACGACGCCGAGCAAAACGCCGATAAAGATCGCGATATCCATAACGCTCTTTTTACTTTTTTCCGCAAGCCAAAGCTCGAACTTCGTGGGTTCGCCGGAATCCTCTCCGTAAAGTTCGGCGCTGCGGGTCAAAACGCGGGAGCCGACGATCATCATCGCGAAAAAGTTGATAAAACCGCGAAGCACGGGGACCTTCTTCCACCATTTCACTTCTTGCGAAACGCGCTCGGTCTCCACTTCGATCCTTCCGTCAGGCGTGCGAACGGCGGTGGCGACGCTTTTTTCGCCGCGCATCATAACGCCTTCCATAACTGCCTGACCTCCGATTTTGGAAACGAATTTTCTCATACTCTTTCCTCGCCGCTATTCCGAAAGCTCTTTCCCCGCAGAAAGGGGAGAGCGTTCGATATAAAAAATGCGTTGTTTGTTTCAACAACGCACTTTCCGTTTTTATTATTTGTTTCTGTTATAGCGGTTGTTGAACTTTTCTACCCTGCCGCCGGTATCAACGAGCTTTTGCTTTCCGGTGAAGAAGGGGTGGCATTTATTGCAAATATCGACGGAGATAACGTCCGCCTTTTTGGTAGTGCCCGTTTCGAAAGTATTGCCGCAAGCGCAAACGACTTTCGCTTTTCTGTACTCGGGATGGATGGATTCTTTCATTATTTATACACCTCGTAAAGATAACTTTATGTATTGTTATTATACTTTCCCGCGAAAAGCAAGTCAACGATTTTTCGGCATTTATCGGAATTTATTTATATATTTTAATAAATCGAGTTAAAACCGGTTTTTCCGCGGGAAAACTTGCCGAAAAGGCTCTATCCGATAAGGGAAAAGTACAAACCGAGCGTTTTTAACATATTTTGCACGATGAAAAGAAGCCCTGCCGATAAAAGGAAGCCGAGCGCGAGAGCGGAAAGTAAAACCACCGTGTTTTCCAAAGCGAGTATTTTTGCGATCTCTTTTTTCCCGGCGCCCGCCGCCGCCAAAACGTCGAATTCTTTTTTTCGATCGCGGAGCGAAGCGAGATAGGCGTTTACGTATCCCGCCGCCGCAAACAAAGCCACGAGAATACTCAAAACACGAAACACGCGAAGGTAGGAATCCGCCAGCGAGATCACGTAAGAAAACACGTCTCTCGTTTTCGCGGAAACGGATACGGTGGAATACTTTTCCGAAAGCGCTTCGAAAAGCGCGGGATCCTTTCCCTTAACGAGGCAAGCGTTCGCGCCGATGGATAACCCGGACAAATCGGCAAACGCAAGCGTCAGCGGAGTATCCATCAAATAAGAAACGGCAAATTCTTCGAATTCTCCGTTCAGACGGATCGAAAGCGTTTTGCCTTCCGACACCCCGAGTTTCATTGCGAGGCCGCGGCTGATCGCGATTTTTCTTTCCCCCGCGATGGCGGAAGGGGAAAGTCCGAAAACGGAGAGATCGAGCGCTTCTTCCGCCTCTTGCGCGCGAACAGCGATAAAGGTAACGGTATTTTTCCCCTCGCCCACCGCGCACTTGTTTTCAAGGTAGGCAAGATAGGCGTTTTCCACTTGATCCTCCTGCCTGACCGATCCGAGAAGAGAGGAAGCGGTTCCGGAAGGCGCCGTCATAACGATTTCGGTTTTGAAAAGTTTTTCAAACGCGCGAAGCTGGCTTGCGGCTTCTCCCGAAAGAAGAGAGACCACGATCACCGCCATCGACGCAACGGCAAGAATGCGAGCGCCCGCAAAAGAATGTTTTTGTTCTTTCGCTCCCGATGACGCCACGTACAAAATCCCGGCTTTCCCGTCCTTGACCGCGCGCATGATCAAAGCGTTTGCGCCTTTTACGCAAAGAGGCGCCGCGAAGAAAACGAATGCAAACGCCGCCCCAAACGCAACGACGCCGAATCCGAAAGAAAGCGACGAAGGAACAAGCGCGGTCGCGGCGGTAAAGAGGAGAAGGATCAAAAAGCTGACGATCGACGGATATAAGCCGATCTTCGATACGGGCGAAGAAAAATGCAATGCGTCGTAAAGAGACGTCCTCGTAAGGCGAAGCAAGGGAATGAGCGAGGAGAGAAAAGACAACAAAACGCCGAAAAGGACGGAGAGCGCAACGAGCGCAAAAGAAGGTCGGATCACTCCCGAAGCAAACGAACCCGCAAGGGCGAAAAGGCGGCTGATCCCGAAAGAAAGAAAAACGCCCGCGATCGATCCGAGCAAGCCGTATAATAGGATCTCGGCGGCGAGGTAGAAAAAGAGCTGACCTTTCGTTGCGCCCGCGGTCATAAAGAGAGAGGCAAGTCCGATCCTGTTTTTCAAAACGAGAGTGACCGCCGTATAAATAAACACCGCGCCGATCACGGCAACGAGGGCGGCAATGACCCCGATCAGCGTTCCTTGATACGCTAACGTTACGCCGACGTTCTCCTCGTTTACCGGCGACGACAAAGAGAACGAAGGATTCTCTCTTCCGATCCTCTCCGTAGCGCTTCTTTCGCCTTCTCCCGCCGTTCGAAGTTTTTCATCGGAATAATCGAGGAAAAACCGATTGTAAATAGTCGCGCCGTCTCCGAGGGAAAACAGCCGACCCGCCGCCCGCTCCGAGAGAACGAGATCGGCAGACGCAAACACGCCCTTTTCTTCCGCGATCCCGCTTACCGTAAGCGCGATCTTCTGCCCCGAACCGTATCGGGAAAGGAGGATCTCCGAACCGACGGCTGCGCCGATCTTATCGGCGAAAGCGCGGGAAATGACCGCGCCGGTCCTACCGGTCGGAACTTCGCCCGACAAACACGAAACGGGATTATACGATCCGAGGGAAGAAAAGTCGGTCGCGTAAGAGCGCGTAAAGGCTTTTTTCGCCCCTTCACACGAAGCATAAAAGAAAAAACCGGCATATAGCTCCCCCACGCTGTCCGCGCTCTCTTTCAAACGCTGAAATTCCGCGGAAGAATCCGTTAAATAATAAAGATCAAGATCGGGCGAGAGGCTCGCTTCGATCTCCGCCTTCCCGGACAAAAAGCGATACGAGGCGATCGCTTCCTTTTCGATGGATTCGCGAAGAGCGACGGCGGATAAAAAAACCGCTACGGCGAGCGCCACGGAAAGAAAGATCAAAATCGGCTCCCCGACCTTTTTTCTTACGGAGAGCAAAAGACTTTTCAGAAACATGTTTCGATCCTGCCGTCCTTTACCGAAATGCGGCTGTTTCCGTAAGAAGCGCCCGTTTCGCTGTGGGTGACCTGAACGACGGTCACGCCGAGTTCCCCGTTCAATTTTGTCAATAGTTCCATAACGCCTTTCGCGTTCTCGCTGTCGAGATTACCGGTCGGTTCGTCAAGGAAAATGACCTCGGGGTTATGGATCAGGGCGCGAAGGATCGCCGCCCGCTGTTGCTCGCCGCCCGACAAGGTCTCGGGGTAAGAAGAAAGAACTTTCGTTAAGCGGGTATATTCCGCGAGTTCTTCGAGTTTCTCCTGATGATCTTTGATTTTCTCTCCCGCAAGGCGAAGAGGCAAAAGAATATTGTCGCGAACGGTCATCGTAGGAACCAAATTGAAGAACTGATACACGAATCCGATCGAAGTACGCCTCAAAAGCGCGAGTTTTTTCTCGGGAAGCGAGGTGATCTCCTCTTTTCCGATCGTAACCGTTCCCGCATCGGGGCGAAGAACGCCGCCCATAACGGACAAGAGCGTACTCTTTCCGCTTCCGCTCTCTCCCGTGATCGATAAAAAATCCCCCGATCGAACGGAAAACGAAACGGAATGCAAAACTTCCCTATCTCCGAAACTTTTCGAAACGTTTGAAACGATGATATCCGCCATAAAACCCGCCTTTTACATAACGATATCGCGAAAGAGGGCGCCCGTTACTTCCCGAAACGCTTCGGGGGAAGTACGCAAAAACACGCCGATCTTGCCGGCGCTGGTATAGATCCGATCGAATAAAAGCGCCGTCTCGTCAAACACCGTTACGAATTGTTTTTTCATTCCGATGGGGCTGCAACCGCCGTGTACGTAACCCGTCAGCGGAAACAGCTTCTTTTGCGGCAGCATCGACACGCTTTTTACACCGACCGCTTTCGCCGCTTTTTTCAGGTCGAGCGTTTCCCCAACGGGAATCACAAACACATAATGCGACAGATCCGACCCTTCCGTAACGAGCGTTTTGAAAACCGAAGCCGCGTCCGCATCGATAAGCGCCGCCGCCTCCACCCCGTCTTTCGGGATCGAAGAGAGTTCGGTCGCCTCGTAAGAAAGTCCTTTTTGCTCCAAGATGCGCATTGCGTTCGTTTTATCCATAAATAGATTATAATCTTTCGTTTTTTCTTTGTCAATAACGCGAGCTAAACGGGGAACGAAGCGCGAAAACGTTTGACTTTTCGCCCTCTTTTTTTTACCCTTGAATTATGGATCGCAAACTGAACAAAACCAAATTACTGCGCTATTTGATGCTGCTCGTCGCGGCGTTCTTTTGGGGCATGGCGTTCGTGGTACAGGCAACGGACAAGATCCCGCCTTTTACCTTTACCGCGATCCGCTCTCTTCTCGGTTCCTTCGTTCTCGTTCCCGTTTTTCTCGTTATGGACGCGATCAAGAAGAAAAAAGGAGACAAGGCGCCTCTTTCTCACGAAGAGAAAAAGCGCGCGATGAAAGACCTATGGATCGGCGGCGCGGTGTGCGGCGCGGTTTTATTCGCCGCAACCAACTTACAGCAATACGGAATGAGTATGAACCTCGAAGCGGGGAAAGCGGGCTTTATTACGGCGATGTATATCGTCCTCGTTCCGATCATCGGACTGTTTACGGGTAAAAAAAGCGGCGTCGTTATTTGGATCTCGGTCGCGCTCGCCGTCGTAGGGTTGTATTTCATTTGTGTCAAAGGCAAGTTTTCCGTAAACGCGGGCGACATTTGCTTGATCGCCTGCGCCTTTGCTTTCGCGGCGCATATCGCGGTCGTGGATCGCTTTACGAACAAAACGGACGGCGTAAAGCTCAGTTCCGTCCAATTTGCGTTTTGCGGTTTTTTCTCTCTCGTTGCCGCTTTGATTTTCGACCTCGGAAAAGTTTCGATCTCGACCCTGCTTTCCTTCTATCCTTCTTTCCTCTATATGGGGATCTGCTCCTGCGGCATCGCTTATACCTTCCAGATCCTCGGACAAAAAGGAACGAACCCGACCGCCGCGTCTTTGATTATGAGTTTCGAATCCTGCTTCTCTTTGATCGGCGGGCTTATTTTCCTCGGAGAAAAACTGACCGCAAGGGAATGGATCGGATTCGCGATCATGCTCGTTGCGATCGTTTTGACCGAAACGAAAGAACTTTTCGAAAAGGTTCCCTCTCTCCCCGCAAACAAAGAATAAAATGCGCTTTGCCCGATATTGACGGATTTTTCGTTTTATGATATAGTAATAAAGTATGAAAAAGTTTACGCGCGTTTTTCTCGTTTTGCTTTCGATCCTCGCCCTTACGGCGAGCTTTTTTGCTTGCAAACGAAAAAGCGAAACGCCCGCTTCGCCCGCCGATCTCGGCGCTCTTTCGAACGAGCTGACGGAGAGCGCTTTGCCGGACGGAGGTTTGAATCGGGAGATTGCGGAAAAAATTCTCGACCTTTTTAACAGCGCCGGATTTGAAACGGCGGAAACCGCCGCCTCTCTTCGCGCGTTGAAGGAAAAAGCAACGGACATTGCTCCCGCGCTGACGGGCGTCTATGAAAACGCTTTCTCCGAAGAATCGATCCCCGCCTATCGCGCCGCACTCGGCGCCGTATCCGAAGCGGTCAGCCCCGAAAAAGCGGGCGAGCTGTTCTATGCGGCGGCAAGCGAGGCTTACGACTCCCTTCCCTTTTCTCTTTCGGATTGCCGCGCCGCCGCGGCCCTTCTTTTCGGGATCAATCAAAAAGACGGCGACACTCTTTATTCTGCGGCGACGACCGGCGACTATTCCGCGATCGGAAAGCGAGAACTGAATACCGTTCTTATGACGTTCTCCTCCTCTCTTCTTCGTGCGAAAGGCATATCGGACGCAGCGAAAGAATACTTGTTCGGGCTTTTTTCTTCTTACGTTCAAAACTTTACGTACGACGTCGAGCTTACGAGCGAGCAAAAAGAACATCTTGCCCAAGCGAAAACCTATATTCTGCGTCTCGGCGAGGTTTTGAAAGAGCATTACGAATTCGTTCTTTCCTTCGCTTCGGCTTTTTGCGCGGAAGCGTCCGCCCGAGTTTTCCTCGGCGGCGAGTATGAAAAACGCGAACGCACGACTTATTACGGCTACGAGTACGATTCTTGGAAAGCTACGGAAATATCCGAAAGCGACTACGAAGAAAAAGCGGGAGACTTCGACGAATACTTTGCTTTGACCGATACGGTTCTCGGCTATTCTTCCGGCGATACTTTTACGTTGATCCCCGAGAAAGACGTTACGCTCGGAGAAAAAATATACAAACTGCAAACGGCGTATCGCGCGTATCTTTCGATGACGGACGAACAAAAAGAAGAATGCAAAGTGTTTTTGAACGACGCGCTCTCCGTTTTATCCCTCGATCCCGAGCTCGTAGCGATCCTTTTCGATCTTGAAATCAAAAAACCGAGCGAAGGCGCGCCGATCGCTTCTTTCGAAGAAGCCGTCTCGGCTCTCTCCTCTCTCCTTTCTTTCGAATCGACGGACGGCGTTTCCTCTCACGAGCGAGCCGCTTCTTCCGCCGCAACGGAAACCATCGCCGCCTATTTGCGAAGCTATCTTCCGACCCTGTTTTGATGGATCCGGATATAAAAAAAAGACTGCCGGCGGCAGTCATTTTTTTTTGCGCGTTTAACAACGGATCAAAGTTTTCAAATACATATTGTCGCCGTCCATCGCCTCGGTAAAAGCAACGGGCGCGGCGAGGAAATCCACCGTTTTATCCACGAGATGATCCACTTTTACGACCTCGTTCGCAAGCAAATTGATCGCGGCGTTCATATCCGCGGCGCCGTTATTGATCCCGACGACGGAGAGCTGCCTACCCATAATCGCGGAAATATCCGCGTTCAGCTTTAACGCGAACGTATCGTAACCCACGATACCGACCTTACCCCCTTCCGCCGTCAAAGAGAAGGCGAGCTGCGGCTGCTGGGAAGAGCGACATTCGAAGATCGTGCAATCCGCCATTCTGCCGCAAGTAATTTGGCGAATGCGGCGAAGCGCGTCCTGCTTGGAAGAATTGATCCTGTAATAGATGCCGTACTCCGCGGCGGTTTCGAGCTTTTTATCCGATTTATCGATGATGATCGGGATCGCCTGATAGTAAATCGCAAGTTGAGCGAAAATCAAACCGAGCGCATTCGCGCCGAGGATCGCCACATACTGCTCGTGTTTCAAATCGAGCTTATCGGTCAAGCCGGCGGCGATGGAAATATATTCGGTAAACACGCCCATATCTTCGGTTATGCTTTCGGGAAGGGAATACACGCATTCCTCGGGAACGACGACGTAATCCGCAAGGTATCCGTCCGTATCCTGCCCTTTGATTTTAAGCTTTCCATTTTTATCTTTCAAATAAGGAGAAAGAAGAACGCGTTCGCCCTTGCGGAAGCGGCTTCCCGGGTTCGCTTCGCTGATATAGCCCGTTGCGATACGCCCCGGAACGATCGGCAAAACGGCGGACGAAGCACCCTCGTAAACCGAAATATCCGCGCTCGTCAGCCCGAGTTTGGTCACTTTGACTTTGACGTACGACGGGATCAAATCTCCCGTTTCTTCTTCCATCGAGAGCGTTCTCGCACCCGTGATCTTCCAAACTTTCATAATACTCCTTCTCGCCCTTTCGGACGTGGTTATTATATCACGCTTTCAATCGGAAGTAAAGTCCGCGAACGTTATTAAGAAAGCCCTTCCTTTTTATCTCTTTTTAGCGGCGAGGATCAGCGCCGAATCGATCACCACGAGAATCGAAGCGAGATTATGGACGAGCGCGCCCGTTGCGGGCGTCAAGATCCCCAAAGCGGACAAGACCACCGCGACGACGTTTACTCCCATCGCAAAGAGAATATTCAGTTTGATCGTTCGGAGAACGCGGCGGGAAAGCTTTAAGATCCAAGGGATTTTTCCGATCTTTCCGTCCATCAAAGCAAAGTCCGAGGACTCCACCGCAACGTCGCTTCCGACTTCCGCCATCGAAACCGAACAATCGGCGGCAACGAGCGAAGGTGCGTCGTTTACGCCGTCTCCCACCATACAAACCTTGCCGCTCTCCTTAAACGCTTCCACTTTCGCCGTCTTATCCTCGGGAAGGAGGGAAGCTTCGAAACGTTCGATGCCGAGCGCGTCCGCAACGTTCTTCGCGGTCAAAGCGTGGTCGCCCGTCAGCATAACGGGGCTAACGCCCATTTCCTTTACTTCTTTTATCGCCTGCGCCGCCTCTTCGCGGATCCCGTCCGTCAGGCTTAATACGCCTTGAACGGCGCCGTCCACGAACAAACAAACCGTCGTTCTGCCCTTTTCCGCTTCTTCTTCCGCGGCGCGTTTATAATAGTCGTCCAGATGATCTGAAGCGCGCAGATAAGAAATCATTTCGATCGTTTTTCCTTCGATCTCGGCTCTTACGCCGACGCCCGCCTGCGCTTCGAGATCGGTCGCTTCAAACAGCTTTTTTCCGTCGGCCGCTCTGACGATGGCTTTCGCGATCGGGTGTTCGGAAGCCTTCTCCGCCGAAGCCGCGAGGATCAATAAGTCTTCTTCCGAAAGGTCGCGGGAAACGATTCTTACGACCTCGGGCTCGCCTTTGGTCAAAGTTCCCGTCTTATCGAGGCAAAGAACGCTTACCTTCGCCATCTCTTCGATCGCGCCGCCGTTTTTAACCATAACGCCGTCTTTTGCGAATCGCCCGATCGCCGCGGCGATCGCGGTCGGGGTCGCGAGCGCTAAGGAACACGGGCAAAATACGACGAGGATCGTTACGCCGCGAACGATAGCGGAAGGAATCGACACGGAAGGAACGAGCGCGCAGATCATAAATACGAGGAGCGATAAAATACAAGCCGCGGGAACGATGTAGCTCGCCCAGCGATCCGCAAGGCGCGCGATAGGCGCTTTTTTACCCTCCGCCTCGCGCATAAGCCCCGTCACTTTGCTGATCCACATATCTTCTTTCGCTTTCGCCACGCGAACTCTCAACATTCCGTTCTCGTTCATCGTTCCGCCGTAAACCGAACTTCCGATCTCCTTCTCCACGGGGATCGATTCGCCCGTGATGGCAGATTCGTTTACCGCGGACGATCCCGATTCCACAACGCCGTCCACCGAGATCACGCTGCCCGGACGAACGAGAACGAGATCTCCGACTTCGATTTCTTCTAACGAAACGATCTCCGTTTCTCCGTCTTCTTTTATTCGTTCGACCGTTTGCGGAGCGAGATCCATCATCTTTTTAATGCCGCTGCGGCTCTTTCGAACGGTCAGGTCTTCGATGATCTCGCCGAGATACATTAAAAACGCCACTTCGCCCGCGGCGAATACGTAACTTTCCCCGTGATCCGATCCCGCGATCAAAGAAGGCGCGGATAGGCGCACGATTTCAAGCGCGATCGAAGCTAAGATCGCGATCGCGATGAGTACGTCCGCCGTGATCTTCTTTTTCGAGATCGCGCGGATCGCAGAGCGAAAAATCGAATAGCCGCAAAGAACGACCGCGATCCAAGCGAAATCCGCATAATGGAAAAAAGCGACTCCGGTCAATTTATAAAGATCGATAAAGCTCAAAATCAAAAACGCGAGAGAAAAGCCGAGGATCAAAAAGTGCTTCAATACGCCGCCCTCTTCTTCCTCCTCTTCCTCGTGACAACCGCAACCGCAGCCGCAACCGCAACCGCAACCGTCGTGATCGTGATGATGTTCGTGATCGTGATGGTGATGATCGTGATCGTGGTGATGAGCGTGATCGTGGCAGTGGCAATCGTCGTCGTCACGATCGTCGTCGTGGCAATGGCGATCGTCGTCGTGGCAATGGCGATCGTCGTCGTCACAATCGTCGTCGTGGCAATGACAATCTTCATCGTGGCAATGGCGATCGTCGTCGTGATCGCGATCGTGATCCTCAAAAGCGCGCTTGCGGGAAGCGCTTTCTTCGCTCGATTCCGAAGCGGATCCTTCGACCTCTTTCAGAAGTTCCTTTTCTTCTTCCATACGATTCTCCTAATTCAAAAGGTAGCGATTGAGCATTTTGCTAAACGAGGAAAGCGCGTCCTCTTCTTGGTTTTCAACGCCCTCTTTTACGCAATGTTCAAGGTGATTGATCAAAAACTGTTTGCCGATCTTTTTGAGCGCGCCGTCCACCGCCGTAATTTGCATCAAAATATCTTCGCAGCTTTTTCCCTGCGTAACCATTTTTGCGATCGCCGCGATATGCCCCTGACAGGTCAGAAGCCCGTTTATGATCTTATCTTTAAAAGCCGCGTCCAAACAAACGCTTTCCGAATGGTTCTCTTTTTTCATTTTTCTCTCCTTACCCCCTCCCCCTGGGGGTGGGTCTTCATTTTTATAATATCGCGCGATCGAGTGTTTGGCAAGCGTTTTTTATATTTTTTATTCGGAAAACGAAAAGGTATGTTATAATTGTAAAGCGCATTTTTCGGTTTTTTCAATACCTAACGCAAGGTCGTTTTTAAGGAGGATACGAAAATGCGCGCGCGGCGGAAACGCCGCGTTTTTATATTGGGGAAAGGAGAAAGAAAATGATTTACGTAGGGATCGACGTAGCCAAAGACAAGCACGACTGCCATATCGTTCGGGAGAACGGCGAAATACTGCTCGACAATTTCAGTTTTCCGAATAGCAAAGAGGGATTCGACCGATTGGACGGCATTCTTCGGCAAACATCGGAGAAAATAAAAGACGAGATCAAGATCGGGCTCGAGTACACGGGTCACTATTCGCAAAACCTGCTTGCGCACCTAAAAGAAGAAAAATACGAAGTGATAGCGCTCAATCCGCTGCAAGTAAACTTATATCGGAAAACGAAATCTTTCCGAAATACGAAAACGGACAAATCGGACGCCCGCTTCATAGCGAAAGTTACGGCGGAAACGGAAATCACTCCGAAGAAGAACGGCTTACGGCATATCGCAACGATGAAGTCGCTCTCGCGCTATCGCTATCGTTTGTTGAAAACGATCCAATCGCTGAAAAACCGATATCGGCGCGTCCTTGAAATCGTTTTTCCCGAGTTCGAGCATCTGTTTAACCTTCGCAATATGAGCACGGTGGACGTTTTGGCAAAGTACTCATCCCCCCGCGAGATCCTAAGCGCCGGCAAGGATTCGCTGGAACGGAATTTAAACAAGCTCTCGCACGGTCATTACGGAAAAAAAGCGGACGAACTTCTCCAAGCCGCGGAAGACAGCATCGGAACGACCAACCTCAGCGACGCTTTCGAATTAAAGCATTTGGCAAAGCAGATCTCTTTTCTTTCCAAAGAACTCGAAATTCTCGAAGATAAACTCGCTTCTCTTTTAGGCAAAACGAACACGCCCATCCTTTCGATCCCGGGTATAGGCGTAGCCACGGGCGCCGCGATCCTTTCCGAGATCGGGAATATCAAAAACTTTGACAATCCGGCGAAACTTCTTGCCTTTGCCGGCTGCGAACCCGCCGTTTATCAATCGGGAAAATTCCTTTTACCGCACGGATCGATGGTCAAAAACGGATCGAAGTATTTAAGAAACGCGATCTTTCAAGCAACGAAAGCCGCTTACGTTTCCGATCCCTTTATGCGCGCGTACGTCAATAAGAAAAGAGAAGAAGGAAAGCATTTCTTCGTTGCCCTCACCCATGGAATGAAAAAGATGACCCGCATCATCTTCGCCGTTTTAAGATCCGGAAAGCCCTATACCCCGCCTCGCATTTTAGCTGAGGATGCGGAAAAAGAGTATATTCCCCTTACTTGATCCAATTATAAAAACAGGCGCGTCGAATCGTTCGACGCGCCTGACTGATTCAGAATCGATTACAGATCGCCTTTTACGCCCCTTACGGCAAGCGCGACCGCGCCGAGCAGTCCGGCGTCATTCTTCAAAGCCGCCGCCTTTACAATTACTTTCGGGTTTATGCCCGCGCCGTACACGATCGAATTGACCTTTCTCGACACTTTTTTGATCAAATAATCGCCTTGATTGCTGACGCCGCCGCCGATGAGGACGACGTCCGGTCTGAACACGTTTACAAGTCCTGCGATGCCTTGGGCAACGTACGAAACGTAATCGCGAACGACCTTTTTCCCCGCTGCGTCGTCCGCCTTTGCCGCGTCGAACGGGACGATCCCGCTCTCCCCCTTTTCCGCCCAAAGGCGCGCGAGGAGGCTATCCGGACGGCGAGCGACCATCTTTGCCGTTTGGCGAAGCAGCGCCGAAGCGGAAGCGTAAGCCTCAAAGCAACCGCGATTTCCGCACGAGCATTTTTCTCCGCCCATTTTAATAACGATATGGCCGCCTTCCGCGCCCGATCCGCCCTTGCCGGTAATCATTTTTCCGTTTGCCACGATCCCCGTACCGACGCCCGTTCCGAGGGTGATCAAAAGGACGTCCGACAGCCCTTTCGCGGCGCCGAATACCGCTTCGCCGAGCGCGGCGGCGTTTGCGTCGTTCTCCACGAATACGGGGCAATCGATATGTTTTTTTACGTCGCTGACGATGGGTGCGTTTTCGAGTTTGATATTATTGGAATACGCGATCACGCCTTTTTTACCGTCCACCGTTCCGGGCGTTCCCATTCCGATCGCGGCGATCTCGCTCTCTTGTACGCCGATTTCCGAAGCGAGTTTCTTTACGAAAAGCGCGATCTCCTCTCCCATTTCGGCAGACGTGATCCCCGGTTTCGTTTTGAAACTATCCTTAACGAGGATCTCTCCGTCTTCGTTTGCCAAACAGCATTTAATGCTCATTCCGCCAACGTCCACACCTGCATAAATCATAGTTTTTCTCCTTCTTGCGCTTTATCAGTTGATAAATTCTTCGTAAATCGCGTTGATCGCCTTTTCGTAATCGTCTCCTTTAACGGCAACGATGATATTCAGCTCGGAAGAACCTTGATCGATCATTTTGATATTGACCCCGACGCGCGAAAGTGCGGTAAAGAGGCGGCTCGCCGTTCCGGGCTTATACGCCATTCCGTGTCCCACCGTCGCGATCAAGGCGAGGTCGCTTTGGATTTCGAGCCTATCCGGGCTGACCGCTTCGCGGATCCCGCCCACAAGTTCCTGCATTTTATTTCCGATCTCGCTATCCGCAAGGATCAAAGTCATCGTGTCGATCCCGCTCGGGAGATGCTCGAAACTCATATTGAGATTTTCGAGAACGGATAAAAGTTTCCTCGTAAATCCGATCTCGTTATTCATCATGGACTTTTCGATCAAAATGCTGACGAAGCCGCGCTTGCCCGCGATGCCGGTGATCAAGCGCTCGTGTGAGAGAACGCCGGGCAGAATCATCGTTCCGGGATTGGACGGTTCGAAGGTGTTTTTGATATTGATGGGGATATTCGCTTTGCGAACGGGGAAAATACTTTCGGGGTGTAAAACGTTCGCGCCCATATAAGAAAGCTCGCGAAGCTCGCGATAGGAAAGCTCCGGGATCTGCTTCGGATGATCCACAATGCGCGGATCGGCGGTCAAAAAGCCGTTTACGTCCGTCCAGTTTTCATACAGTTCCGCCTTGACGGCGCGCGCTACGATCGCGCCCGAAACGTCGCTTCCGCCCCTTGAAAAAGTAACGATCCTTCCGGAAGAAGTGCTGCCGTAAAATCCCGGGATAACGACGCCGGATTCCCTCGCACCGAGGAGCTTTTGGGCGAGGTCGTTCGTGTACTCCGCGTTAAACACGCCGTTGTCCGAGAAGCGAACGATCTCCTTTGCGTCCACGAAATTATAGTCCAAATAAGAAGCGAGCAGCATTGCGGAAAGTCTTTCGCCTTGCGCCGCCGCAAAATCGGGGGAAGAAGAGGACGCGATCCCCTCTTCGATCGCTTGGAATATCGATTCGAGATCGAGTTTCTTTTCGACCCCGAGCCCGACCGCGATCTCGGTAAAACGCTCGCGAATGGGCTTAAACAGTTCGTTTACGCTCTTGCCTTTCTTGCTTTCCTGATAGCAATTCAAAAGCGAATCCGTAATCTTAATGTCTTTGGGAAAGCGCTTTCCCGGTGCGGACACGACGATATATTTCCTCGCCTCGTCCGAACGAATGATCTCCGCGACTTTCTTGATCGTGTCGCTCGAAGCCATGCTACTGCCGCCGAATTTACATACTTTCATATTGATCTCCCGTGTCGAACGCCCGTTTTCCCTTAAAACAAAGGGATCGCGCGGGCAATCGATCATTTAATTTTTCTTGCTTCCAAATAATATCTTTTTTCTTCCGCTTCACCCATCGAAAAGGTTTTTCGGGGGAGCGAACCGTTCTTTACGACGTAAGGGAACAATTCCTCTTTTTTGAGAACGGGCATAAAGATCGCCACACCGTCTTTCGCGGAAGCGACTTTCGAAAGATTCTCGTCTCCGTGAATATAATCGACGGCGGCGCCTTCGTGAGAAGAAAGATACCCGTCTATAAATTCCTGTATCGCGCGAACCGCCTCGGGCGCCCCTTCGGGAACGGAAAGCGAAAAAAGCTCTTCGCGATATAAAACCGTAACGTGTCCTTTTCCCGAAAGAGAAGAACGCATCTCTTCTATAAATTCTTTTCCCACACCGAACACCGCGCGATGGATCGGCTCGAAAACGAGGTCGTCATCGTACAGATTGTTGATCTCCGCGAGGAAATAGCGCGCGGGATGTGATTCTCTTTCCTTCAAAGAAAGCGTTTTCTTAGTCTCTTCCCACAAAACTTTCGCCGTCGCGACCGAGTGATTCCCGTCGCCCACCGCAAATACGAAGGGAGAAGCGGAACCGTAAAGCTCTTGGTTTCGCTCGGGACGCGCGAGAGCGGAAACGGCGGAAAGAATCCTTTCTTCGTTCTTTACTCGATACCCTTTGATCGATCCGCCCGCCATATTGAGAGGCGAATCGTACAACTTATCCTCTTCCGAAATTGACGCGGCAATCGGCTCGATCACCGTCTTTTCCTTATCGTCGATCAAAAGAAGAACGTGGGGCAGTTCGAGCGGCGCATTGCGGCGGATCTTAATGCGAACGGGAAGCCTTTCGCGAACGGTCGCTTCGGTCGCGCGAATGGGAAGCCCGCCCTTTTCGAAATCGTACATATCGAGATCGATCAAAGCGAGAAGCCCGGTACGCCGCCTCCCGTAAGAGGTCTCGCGCACGGTCAAAACGAAGCCGTTTATCTCGCGAAAAACGTTCTCGCAGAGATATTTGTTCATATAATAATTGATGCTTGCGATGCGCTCGTCCATATCCCCTTTATCCAAATAATACTCGGGGAAAATAACGTTCAACGCGGAAACTTCTCCGCATTCGTCTTTGAGCTTTTTCCAATACTCGCCTTGCGAGGTAAATTGATCGCAGGCGATGACCGCCCACTTTTTCAGATCCACGCACTCCTTCGGCAGAAGAACGCGCGGAACGCTTATGTAGCTATCCATTTATCTTCTTCCGCCCACTCCGAAATTTCTCGTTTTTCTGCGGCTGATGTCCGTGATCCCGAACGCGTCGTCCAGCGCGTCCATCAGCTTTTCGCCCGTCATATAGCGCTTGATCTCCCCGTTTTGAACGAGGCTGATGATCCCGGTTTCCTCGCTGACGACGATGGTCAAAACATCGCTCTCTTCCGTTATGCCGATCGCGGCGCGGTGACGCGTTCCGAGATCTTTGCTGATGGAAGGATTTTGCGAAAGAGGCAAGAAGCACCCCGCCGCCAGAACCATATTGTTTTTGATGATGACCGCACCGTCGTGAAGAGGCGAATGCGGATTAAAAATACTTTCGAGAAGAGGCGCGGAAAGAACGCCGTTCAAACGGATACCCGTGTCCAACATATTGGAAGAAATGATCGTCGGGCAAACCACGATGAGCGCGCCGATATTATTCTTCGCAAGATCTTGGCAGGCTTTTACGATCTCGCCCGAAGCGTAACGGAGATCGTCTTCATTGCGCGAGTTATGCAATTTGGCGTACACGTTCTCCTCGGCTTGCCCACCGAATTTCGCAAATAAAAGTTTGAGATCGGATTGATACACGACCGCACTCGACGCGATAAAAATGATCGCGAGGAAGCGGAAGATCTCCCGCGTAAAATACAAAGCTTTCAGTTCGAAAAGAGAGACGCACACATCGATCCCGACGAAGATCAAGGAAAACAGAACGAAGAAAAGTCCGACCCTATAATTCTTTTTGCGAAAGAAAAAGACCGTTACGGAGATCAAAAACAAGATCAAAATCGCCGCGTCCGCCAAAGACACCCAAGATAAATTCTTAAAATAACCCGAAAGTCCGTCCATACGCGTCACCTCATACTAAACTCTTTACAAGTATAATATAACGCGCGAAAAAAATAAAGCGAAAACGATCAAAATCTGAACACGTCGTCATCCCGATCGGATTTTTCCTCTTCCGATTTCTTTTCTTCCTCTGAAAAATCGGAAAAAGGATCGGAGCGACTTTCCCGCGGAGTATCGAAGGAATTCTCCCAAATTTTTTCTTTGCGGTCTTTGCCCTGCTTCAGGATCAAAACGACGAAGAACGCGATCACCGCCGCGCCCCCGATCAAGAGGATCAAAAGATAGGCGAGCCTGCTATTCAGATCGGCGCCCGTAACGTCCTTCGCGGATTTTTCGAGCGCGGGTTTCAATCCTTCGCCCGTTACGGCCTGCGCGATGACGTTCGACAGAGAGGCAAGGCGCGCTTCGGTTTCGCTTTTTCCGCCGTTACGAGCGTTCAACTCGGTAAAGGTATCCAGCCGCGTTCCCGCAACGTCCGCTTTATCCGCATAACGATACAAGCCCGCTTCTTTCTCCCAATCTCCGCCCACAAAGGAAGCGCACGGGATCTCTTCATTTAGAAAATATACGTTCGCGCCGGCAAGCCCGAGATGCGTATAGGAATACGCTCCGTCCACCGCGTAAAAGGAAGAGGCGCGCTTAAAGGCGGGGGCTTTTTTTACAAAAGCGCCCGCTTTTTCGATAACGGAGAGGAAGTAAGCGTCGTGAGAGCGAGGAACGTCATCCGTAAAAAGATAATCGTATTTACCGGCGGCGACCCCGTCCACGTTGATATACAGCGCGAGCGTTTTTAAGTTTACGCCGCATTTTTTAACGTCGAAATCCGAAAGCTCCAAACCGCCCCAAAAGGCGACTGCCACGTTGTAATCGGGAGAAGAAAGCGCGATCTTTTCCGCCGCACTGAGAATAGCGCCCACACCGAGCGCGACCTCGGCGCCCTCGCCCGCGCCACCGCTGTCAGAAGGAGAAAAACTTCCGTAATATCCGCCGATCAGAACGGTTTTTTCTTTCCCGAAATCTTTTATTCCGATCACATGATTGTATTCTACGAGCCGAGAAGCGGAAGAAGAGGCGCCGGAAGAGGCGTTATAATATTTGAAAGACGGCGTCGCGACTTCGTAGCCCATCAGCGAAAGCGCGGACGAAAGATAGGAAGAGGCTCGCCCTTCCTCGCCGCTCTCCGCCGTCCGAACGGGATATAACGCGGCGAAGCGTTCTGCATACGAATAAGCGGACGTCATCGTTTCCGCCGAAGAAAAAGAGGCGGTGGAAAACGCGAAAAACAAAAAGCAAAGCAGCAAAATCAAACTCAAACATTTTTTCATAACGCAATCTCCACGATCGTCAAAGCAAGAGTGATCCCGACGATAAACAAAGGAACGACGGATAAGGACACCGCAAGGGACTTTTTATCGTAATCGTGAGCGTAGCGGCGCATAAAATACAGCGCGCCGAGGGCGAGAAATACCCATATTACGACGCTTCGGATCGCGCTTGCCACACGCATAAAGGTCGGGAAGAACAAAACGGGGATCTCCGTTGCGCCGCAAAGCAATAAACACGGGATCGCGAAGAGCAAACAGATCGAAGTAAATTCTCCGTAATGAATCGGGAACGGAAAAAGCCGCCCGCTCTCTTTTGTAAATACCGCGCCCGCAATGCGAAATGCGACGCGCACGACGAGTTTCGCGATCAAGGCGGACAAAATAACCGTCGTGATCGCGACCGCCACCATCAAAGAGACATAAGAACTGCCCGTCAAGACGGAAGCCGAGCCGATGAGTTGAAAGGTCGTTGCGATCCTCGAAAAATAAAAGGCGATCCCCGTCAGACAAAACAGAACAAACGGTTTGATTCTTTTCAAAGTTTCCATTATCCATTCCTCTCTTCGATCGCATAAGCGATCGCAAGATCCATTGCGTTCTCCACGCCGATATTCCCCGTTTTGAAATCCTCTTCCAGCTCGTACAGCTTCATAAGTATGGACAAAAGGCGGCGCGAAGTATAAGCCGAAGCCGCTTTTTTCGCCTTTTGCAGAGGATAGGGCGAAACGCCCATTTTCTTCGCGAGATCGGCGTCCGATTCCCCCTTTGCGAGTTTCGTATGCAGCATCAGACGGACGTAATCGGTCAATCGGGTAAAGAAAGGAGAATACTCGTAAGCGTTCCGAGCGAGCGACGACAGCACGTCGTAAGCGCCCTTATAACTTCCCTTCGCGATCGCGTCCGTAAAATCGAAAACGCGATAGGAATACGAAGGCTCGACGTACGATTCCACGAGATCGTCCGTGATCTCCCCCACGGGTACGAGCTTAATGAGTTCGTTTTTGATCCGCGTCATCGAAAGTTCGGCGTATCGCGCGAGCTTATGCGCGGCGGATTCCGTTATGCTGCCGCCCATTTCTCCCGCGAGTCGCGTCAGATAAGGAACAAGCTCTCCCTCTTGAACGATCCCGAAATCGAATTCCTTCGCCCCGGGAAGGGAACCTTCGCAGTTATATAAAATCAAAATACCCGTCGGCGAGGGATTTTTCAAGTAGGACGAAAGGATTTTTACGTCCGCTTCTTTCAGTTTGCGGTCGCGAACGACGGCGATTTTTCTTTCCGACATCATCGGGAAAGAACCCACGCCGAAGATCGCGTCGTCCACCGGTTGATCGTCCGAAAGGATCTCGGTATCCAATTCGGAAGAAAGAGCCAAGAGATCTTTATAAGCAAGCTCCGACCAATATTTATCTTCGCCCCCGATCTTATAGATCGGCGCGTATTCGCCGCGGGAAAGCGCCGCCTTAAACTCGTAATACAGCATCATTTTGCGTCGTAATCCGCCGTTGCCACGAGGGCTACGCCGCTCCCGGCAACGTTCTCCAAAACGATCTCGCCCGCTCGAACGGATGAGGAGAGACGAAACGCCGCCGCCTCTTTCAAAACTTCTTTTACGAGTTTCTTTTCAACGGGTTCCGCGGTCTTAACGCTGACCACGCCGCCCTTTTCGCCTTTGATAAGAGTCGTTACGACGCGCTTTGGGCAAACGAACTCGCTTTCCCCGTATTTTTGTCCGCGCAAACAGCTGTTCCCCGTAACCACGATCTTGCCGCTCTCTTCCGTAACGGACAGAGCGCATCCGATCGGACACATAATGCAAACGGTGTTCATACTTCCTCCAAATAAATCGAAACGTCGCCCGTCAGCGCGGTTTTATCAATTTCGATATATTGCATTTCTCCAGGCGCCATAACCGCCGTTTTCTTCCGTTTAACGATTTCGCCGCCCGAGGCGACCGCCACGGTTTTCCCTCTGTAAACTTGATCCACTCGGAAATAGACGCGAACCTTTCCCTCTCCCGCTTGGATCCGCTGCGGAAGCGCATAGCGAACACCGCGAGAGGGCGTAACGGCATATTTTTCCCCGCGGGGCAGCTTTCCGAGCGCGTAAAGCGCCGCGCTCTCTCCCGCGATCGCCGCCTCTTCGCTGACGTTATCCACGAGATCGTGAACGTGCAGAACGTTGCCCGCCGAAAAAACGCCTTCGAGAGAAGTCTCGCGTCTTTCGTCCACCACGGCGCCCTTTGTAATCGGACTGAGCTCGATCATATCGCTTACGAGATCGTTTTCGGGGATCAGTCCGACGGACAAAAGAAGCGTGTCACAAGGGATAAATTCTTCTTTTTCGAGAATGGGCGCGAGCTTTTCGTCCACCGGCGCGATATACACGCCCGTCAGGCGATCCTTCCCTTCGGCCCGGGTAACCGTCGTGGAATAACGAAGCGGGATATCAAAATCGTTCAAACACTGCACGATATTGCGTTTCAGTCCCGACGAGAACGGCATGATCTCCATAACGAGCTTGACCTTCGCGCCTTCGCTCGTCATTCGGCGCGCCATGATCAGCCCGATATCGCCGCTGCCGAGGATTACGACTTCTTTGCCCACGAGACAACCGTCGATATTGCACAAACGCTGCGCCGCGCCCGCCGTATAAATGCCGGCGGGTCTTTCGCCCGCAAGCGCGATCGCGCCGGCGCTTCTTTCGCGGCAACCCATCGCAAGAACGACCGCTTTCGCTTGTATTTCGAGAAGCCCTTCCGCAGGCGAGAGAGCGCAAATGATCTTATCTTTCGAAAGAGACAAAACCATCGTTTCCAAAAACACGGAAATGCCTGAGTCTTGCAATACCGCGTCTCGAAACCGTTTCGCGTACTCGGGTCCCGTCAGTTCTTCGCCGAAATAATGCAGCCCGAAACCACTATGTATGCATTGATTGAGGATGCCGCCGAGTTTATCGTCTCTTTCGAGAACGGCGACCGACGCTCCCTTTTTTCTTGCGGAAAGCGCGGCGGCGAGTCCCGCCGGTCCGCCTCCGATTACGACAACGTCAAAGTTCTTCATATCCGTCTTTTACCTCGTAAGGCGCGATCTCGCTTCCCTCGTCTCCTTTTCGGATCGCGGTAAGCGGCAAGTGCAATTCGCGCGACAGGATCTCCATAACGCGCGGCATACAAAATCCCCCTTGGCATCGCCCCATTCCCGCTCGAACGCGGCGCTTGACCGCGTCCACCGTACAAGCGGGGACCGGCGAATGGATCGCGGAAAGGATCTCCCCTTCCGTTACTTTCTCACAGCGACACACGATCCTGCCGAACGCGGGATCTTCCTTTGCCTTTTCTCTCGCTTCTTCGATCGAACAAGCGGAAAGCTTGAATTTTTTCGGCAAAGGCACCGTTTTTTCTTTTTTCTTAAACGCGAATTTTTTCGCCGCCCATTCGGCAACGTACTCTCCGATCGCGGGAGAGGAAGTCAGCCCGGGAGAGCAGATCCCGAGGAGCATAAAATATCCGGGGAAAGACTTGGATTCTTCGATGATAAAATCGCTTCCGACCGAAGTCCTCGTTCCCGCGTAAACGCGGATCGCGTCTCCGATCCTGACGCCGGATATGAGGCGGTTTACCCCTTCTCTTACAAGGGCAAGCCCTTCTCTCGTGACGGCGTTTCTTTCCGCTTGCGCTTCCGAAACGCGGCGCGAAGTCGGTCCGAGGATCACGTTCCCGTCCGCCGTGGGCGCAACGAGGATCCCTTTTCCCTTCTCGTCGGGCAAGGGGAAAACGACGGTGTTTACGACGCCGCTCTGCTTACTGTCCAAAATATAATAGTCACCTGCGGCGTAAACTTGCTCGACCGACATTTCTCCGATCGCTTCGTTTATTCTTTTCGCGCCCGCACCCGCCGCGTTGACAACGGCTTTCGCCGCATATTCGCCTTTGCTTGTTTTTACGATAAAGCCGGTTTCCGCCCGCTCGATCCCCTCTACTTTTTCGTTCAGTTTTACCGTAGCGCCGTTCAATACGGCGAAATCGCCCTGCGCAATGGTCAGCTTATAAGGTGACACGACGCCCGCGTCGGGCGCATAAAGGGCGCTTTGGATTTCGGGCGAAATTTTCGGTTCGAGTTCGAGGATCTTTTCGCGGGAAAGGATCTCGGCGCGAACGCCGTTCTTTTTCGCGCGATCGAGCAAAACTTCGAGTCCCGCTTCTCCCCCCCCTTTCGCCGCAACGAGCGATCCGGTTTTTCGATAGGGAACGTGAAGTTCTTCCGCGAGCGCGGGAAGCATCTTGGCGCCGAGTACGTTAAAATACGCTTTCTTCGTTCCGGGTTCGGCGTCATAACCCGCGTGTACGATGCCGCTGTTCGCGCGGCTGCTGCCCATCGAAAGATCGGAAGCTTTTTCGAGAAGAAGCGTTTTCGCCTCGTAACTCGCGAGGCTTTTCAAAACGGCGGTTCCGACAACGCCGCCGCCGATCACGATCACGTCAAACGAAGTCATACTCAATGCACGAATTTCTCCCTGTAAAGGTCAAGCGCTTCGCGAATGATCGTAAGCGCGCGATCGCGACCGAGGATCTCCATAACGGTCGTTTCTTTATGTTCGAGCTGTTTATACACGTTGAAAAAGTGCGCGATCTCCTGCACGATATGAGGCGGAAGCTCGCCGACTTCGCGATAGGTATTATAAGTGGGATCTTTGAAGGGAACGGCGATGATCTTATAGTCGAACGCGCCGCCGTCTATCATCGCCATAACGCCGATCGGGTAACATTCCACGAGGGCGAGAGGGGCGATCTGCTCGCTGCAAAGAACCAAAACGTCCAAAGGGTCTTTATCGTCCGCATACGTTAACGGAATAAACCCGTAATTCGCGGGATAATGCGTCGACGTATATAAAACGCGATCGAGGATCAGCGCGCCGGATTCTTTGTCCAGTTCGTACTTGTTTTTACTGCCTTTGCTGATCTCGATAACCGCAATAAAATCTTGCGGACTGATGCGAGAGGGGTTTATATCGCGCCATAAATTCATCGGAAAAACCTCCAAAACGTATAATGTAATATTTTAACACTTTATATATGTATTTTCAAGAGAGAATCGAAATTTATTATCCCGAAAAACCGCCGATATTCCGATCCGTTACGACTTTCCCTTCCGAACCTTTTCGAGCGCTTCCTCTTTAAGAACGACAAAAGACGCACCGCCCTTTCGAGCGGTGCGATGAAAGGATCAAAGCCGGGCGCCGGCATTTTTCAAGATGTATTTTATTTCGTTTTCGCCCCACCTTCGACCTACCGTCGATCGTATTACAAGGGGCGCGCTGCGATTTTTTCTTTCGTGCTACTGTATCCTATGCGAAAAGCGCGGGAATCGTTCCGCCTTTTCCTAAAAAACGCTTGCAATTCTCCGATTCGCTATGTTATAGTAATTAGGCAAGCCGAAGTGGTGGAATGGCAGACGCGATGGACTCAAAATCCATTGTTGGCGACAACGTGTGGGTTCAAGTCCCACCTTCGGCACCAAGAGCATTCGCAAAAGCGAATGCTTTTTTTTTTACGTGGGGCTTGAACGGGTGGGGATCGGCGGCTGAAAAACTCCGCTTGTTACGCAAGGCGCCGACAAATAACGATTCTATCAAATAAAATTATTCCTCTTCCGAGATCGCGGGGTCGCTATTCGAGGCGAACTTTGCCCTCTCGTTTTGACGATAAAAGGCGACTCCGCCGACTATGTCCAAGCAGAAAATTAAGAGGCAAATCACGGTAACAATTCGTGACTTGCTCGGCTTCTCGGACTTTTCAACGTAAACCTTTCGAAGATAATTCGCCACGTCGGCGAGAGAAGTCCCGAGCATAAAGAAATAAGTCATACATAGCGAGAGCCCGATCACAGCGGGAATGCCGAGCATCATAAAAGGATTGGAAAGCACCGCGACAATGACGAAGCACATGACGAAGTTTATCACATACCAAGGGATCAGCGCGAGTTTGACCTTCAAAACCGTTTTGCTCGGATCGGTTTCACCTTTGAAAATCGAAATTACCGCGAAAACGATGTTGGCGGCGCAAATAAGAACCACCGGCACCGTTAAGATCAGCAAAGCAAGCAAAAGCCCTTTCGCAATGGACTGATGTTCCCCGGGAAAAAGTTCTACGATGAAGAAAATATAAAGCGGAATGTGCATAAGATACATTCCGATCGCCTGCGCGATCAATGTGGCTTTATTCGCTTTCATAAATTGATTGTATCATATTCGACCGAAAAAAACAAGGTGCGCGACTATCGAGCGCACTTACGAGAGCGAATGCTTTTTATTTTTACGCAACGCTAAATGCAAAACGTTTGCTCTATTCTCAAAACGAGATTCCCTCATATAAGACGCGTAACTTATATTCGGGCAAATACGTATCCCATAAACGTAGGTTCCTATGCGCATATATGCATATGAGAGTAAAAGAGAAAAAAAGAGCCGCGGCGGAAAGCGCGCGGCAAAGTTTTAATTGAATTCTCGTTCGGAAAGGCGAAGCGCGGAAGCGATCACGTCGTCCATATCGTAATACTTATATTCGGCGAGCCTGCCGCCGAAGAGAACGGAGGGAAATTCCGCGGCTTTTTCGAGGTATTTTCGATACAGCGCTTGATTCTTTTCATCGTTGATCGGATAATAAGGCTCTTTGCCCGCGCTCCATTCTGACGGATATTCGCGGCTGATAACGGTTTTTTCCTGTTTTCCGAATTCGAAATGCTTATGCTCGATCACACGGGTATATGGAACTTCCGCCGCCGTATAATTAACGACGGCAACGGGCTGAAACTCCTTTTGATCGAGGACTTCGGTTTCGAACGTTAGGCTGCGATAAGAAAGATGTCCGAAACAAAAAGAAAAGAACTCGTCGATCGCGCCGGTGTAAAGCGTTTTCTTTGCGATATTCGGATTTTGCTTGATAAAATCAAAATAATCCACGCCGAGTTTTACGGGGACGCCGGCAAGCATTTTTTCCACCATTCGGGTATAGCCGCCTATCGGAACGCCTTGATAGCGGTCGTTAAAATAATTATTATCGAAGGTAAAGCGGAGAGGAAGTCGCGTAATAATGGAAGGCGGAAGCGCTCTGCATTCCCTGCCCCACTGCTTTTCCGTATAGCCCTTTACGAGTTTTTCATACACGTCGCGCCCGACCAGGCGGATCGCCTGCTCTTCGAGGTTCGTCGGATTCTCCGGTGCGCCTTCTCTTTGGCTTTCGATGATGGCTTTCGCTTCGTCCGCGTCTGTCACGCCCCACATTTCGCGGAACGTGTTCATATTAAAAGGCAGATGATAGATCTCTCCGCGATAATTTGCGAGAGGGGAATTGATAAAACCGTTGAAAGATGCGAATCGATTGACGAACGACCAAACTTCCTCGTTAGAAGTATGAAAAATATGCGCGCCGTATCGATGGACGGAAATCCCTTCGATCGTTTCGGTGTAGGCGTTTCCCGCGATATGCGGGCGCCTGTCGATCACGAGGACTTTCTTTCCTTTGTCCGCCGCCTGATAAGCGAAAGCGGCTCCGAAGAGCCCCGCGCCGACGACGAGATAATCGAATTCGCTCATTCCTTGTTTTCCGTTATTTTTCTCGCGAGATAGACGCCCATGACCGACGCCATCATCAAACCGCGCGTCCAGCCGGTGCTGTCGCCGAGGCAATGCAAATGACGGATCGAAGTGGAGAGATCCTCGTCCATCTTGATCTTATTGGAATAGAACTTCAATTCGGGTGAATAAAGGAGCGTTTCGTCCGAAGCGAATCCCGGAACGATGACGTCCACGCTCTTGATAAAGTTGATAATGGAAAGCATGGCGCGATAGGGCATCGCGGCGGTTATATCGCCCGCGACCGCGTCTTTTAAAGTCGGGCGAACGTTGCTGTGTTCGAGTTCGGAAGCCCAAGTACGCTTGCCGTCCAAAATATCGCCGTAGCGCTGAACGAGCATTTTGCCGTTTCCGAGCATATTCGTCAGCTCGCCCACCTTTTTCGCGTACTCGATCGGTTGATTGAAAGGTTGGGTAAAGTTATGCGAGCAAAGGATCGCGAGATTGGTGTTCTCGGATTTAAGTTCTTTATAAGAATGTCCGTTTACAACGGCGAGATTTTCGTCGTAATTCTCTTGGCTGACGAAGCCGCCGGGGTTTTGGCAGAAGGTTCGAACTTTATTTTTAAACGGCTTGGGGTGTCCGATCAATTTCGCCTCGTACAAAACGTTGTTGATCTCTTCCATAACCTCGTTTCGAACTTCGACGCGCACGCCGATATCCACCGTTCCGGGTTGGTGCAGGATCCCGTGTTTGGCACACATCACTTCCAGCCAAAGCGCGCCGCGGCGACCGGTACAAACGATAACTTCCTTCGCGGTAACTTCTTCGATCCCGTCCTTAAAACGAACGAGCGCGCCTTTACATACCTCGTTCTCGATAATAAGATCGGTACACTCGGTATTAAAGAACATCTCCACGCCTGCGTCCAAAAGGTATTTTTCGATGTCGTAATAGATCTGCTGAGCCTTTTCCGTTCCCATATGGCGGATCGGGCAATCCACGAGTTTCAATCCCGCTTGGATCGCCTTTTTACGGATCGCTTTGATCTCTTCCGGATGCTCCACGCCTTCTATCTTTTTATCCGCGCCGAAATCGAGATAGATCTTATCCGTGTACTCGATCAAATTTTGCACGGTCTCAAAGCCGATCAATTCGGGAAGATCGCCCCCCACGTCCGCCGAGAGGGAAAGTTTGCCGTCCGAGAAAGCGCCCGCGCCCGAGAAGCCGGTCGTGATCGCGCAATTTTTGCAATTCATGCATTTGCCCGTTTTGGCTTTGGGGCAAGCGCGTTTCTCGATCGCGGCGCCTTTTTCGATAAAAGTGATCTTTTCTTTCGATCCGCGGCGCAAAAGTTCAAGGGCGGTAAAGATGCCGGCGGGACCGGCTCCGATAATCAAATAATCCGTTTTCATTTTTCTTCCTCAGCGGTTTTTCTATGCGCTCGAACGAGGCGGCGTAATACGCCGATCGTCTTATTCGCACAACACTTTTCTATCATACACCAAACGAAGATGAAATTACAACACAAATCTTTTTTTATTGATTGAAATAAATAAAAACGTATCGCCGCATTTCGCGCGTTTTTTCGTCAACTTCCGTTTTTTTCCGGCATATACAATGATATGACGATCGGGGTTATGGACAGCGGGATCGGCGGGCTGAACGTTCTCGCCGCGCTTATTGAGCGAAAATGCGCAAGCGAATACATTTACTTTTCGGACGGGATCCATCTCCCGTACGGGGATAAGACGAGAGAAGAAGTTCGCGCGATCGCTCTTTCGGGGGCGGAAACTCTGAGAAAAAGAGGCGCGAACGTCGTGGTTTTCGGCTGCAACACGCTCTCGGTCTGCGCGCTGGACGCGGTCAGAAAGAGTTTTTCGGGCCCTGTATTCGGGCTACTGCCTCGCCCCGAACTTTCTATGGGCAAAACCCTTTTGATGACCACGCCTACGACCGCTCTCTATCTTCCGCGCCTCGGGACGGAGATCTCTCTTCTGACCCCTCCGCTCCTCGCCTCTTTGATCGACCGACACTACCCTTCCTCGGAGCCGATCGAGCGCTATCTCTCCCCCTTCTTAACGCCCTACGCGGACGCGAAAACCGTGTATCTCGGGTGTTCGCATTACGCCTTTGCGAAATCGGTCGTAAAAAAGGCGATCCCGAACGCGAAGATCACGGACGGAACGGCTCCGCTCGCCGATCTGATCCACGCGGTTTTACCCGAAGAGAAAGTAAAAAGTCAAAACGTCGAGTTTATTTTCAGCGGCGCTAACGAAAAATACCGTTACGCCTCGATCCTCTCCTCTCTTTTATAAAAACGCCCGTTCGATCGCGCGCGATAACGCTTCCGCAAAGAGCGGAACGATCAGATCGATTTCTTTCGGAGTGACGACGAGAGAAGAAGGCAGCGAGGAACAGAGTTCGGCGTGACACAGCAAAGGAACTCCGATGGATAGAACGGGAACTCCGATCGTATTTTCGGATAAAACTTCCCTTCTGTTTCCGACGCCGCCTCCGGGGGCGATCCCCGCGTTCGTCAATTGCAGCGCGCGGCAAAGCCGCTCCGACCTTCTCGTGGCGAGCGTATCTACCGCGAGAACGAGATCGGGGTTGGTTTCGCCTTTTACCCCGCGAACGACTTCCGCGCTCTCGATCCCCGTCAGTCCGAACACGGAAGGGGTCAAGGAAAGAATTTCCACCTTTCCGTTTTTCCTTGCGCCGAGTTTTTTGATCGTTTCGCTCCCGAGCGAATCCACGACCGTAAGAGGATTCCCAAGTCCTACGGCGAGGATCCTTTTCGGAGAGGCTTTTCCTTTCAAAAGCGTCTTGATCGAAAGAGCCGCACATTGAGAAACTTCTTCCGAAAGTTCGGATTTTTCGAGAATATTCCCTTTAAGGAGAAGGGTATGATAAACCCCCTTTTCCCGCTCTTTTCCTTTTTCGCCGAAGTTTTCCTCCGCCGAAAAAGCGCGAAGAAGAACGCGCTTCCCGACTCTCTTTTCTTTTTCCGCTCCGCTGAGGCGGAGGCTTTCCGCGCTTTCAAGCGCAAGTTCTTCGAAGAATTCCATAAAATTAGACTGCGTGAAATATAAAATATTATTAAAAACGATTGCAAACGCCGCCGCCGCTATGCTAAAATACATATTACGTTATCAATAAATAAGAGGCGCCGCGTGCGCCGAAAGGAGAAAAAATGCCTAACATCAAATCCCAAAAGAAGCGCGTTCTTATCACCAAAGAAGAGTACCTTCGCAACAAGTCCATTCGTTCGGAAGTCAAAACCGCGATCAAGAAATTCAACGCGGCTATCGCCGAGAAAGACGTCCAAAAAGCGGAAGCCCTTCTTCCCGTTACCGTTTCCGTTATCAATAAAGCCAAGAGCGACGGCGTTTATCATATCAACACCGCTTCCCGCAAAATCGCATCTCTCAATAAGTCGCTGAACTCCATAAAGGCGTAATATATGCCCGGAGTTAAAATCAACACGAAAGAGGACGCGTTTCGCCTTTTCGACGAAGCCTTAAAGGCTCTGATCGGCAGTAATTTCATTATTACGCAAAAGCCGATAACCGACCTCTTACGTTGTTTGGTTTTCAGCGATAAACTGCGCGCGTTCGTTTCCGAATGCGTAAAGGGAGTGGATTACGAGGACGAGCTTAAAAAAGCCGTCACCGAAACCGACACGGGTTATTTGTTCACCCTTCCCAAAAGCAACAAAAGGATCATTGCGCTGGTGACCGGGCTCCTCTCCGACTTCGACAAAGGAGAAAGGAGCTTCACCGGCTTTCTTCGGGAATTTTACCCGGCAAGCGACAACAACGCCAAATACAAAATGTTTTGCGACAGCGTCCTTCTTCCCTATCACGCCGCTTTTCGTCAATCCTTTTTATACGATATCGACTCGGCGGAAGGCGCGTTGGAGCAAGATAAAGTCGCGGCGATTACGGACGGCGTTCTCGAACAGGCCGCCGCAATTTTAATGTCGCTTCGGACGGTTTTCCAAGGCGACAACAAAATCTCTTCCAAAAAACGGGAAGATCTTTTGATTCTTTCGGACGGCGTTTATTACGCGCTCGAAAAAGGAGATCCGCGCCTTGTCAAAGCGGTTTGGACGGGGCTGAAGATCGCCCTTTCCGGCAACAAAAAGGCGGAGCGCAAGTTCTCCGACCTGACGGAATTTCTCGCGCTTTACGCGCTCCTTTGAAAATAGGTTTTTATGGCAAGCGATTCCACCCTTATCAAGCTCATATTGCTGTACGTGATGGACAAGATGGAAGTTCCTCTCGAAGAGGACAATCTTACCGATCTTTGCACGTCCGATCACGCCTGGATGAACTATATGGACTGTAAGGACGCGATCTGCGATTTAGACGAAGTCGGTTTTTTGCATAAGAGGGTCGTTCAAAACAAAACGATCTATAACATTACGCCGGACGGAAGAATGTGTCTTGCGAACTTTTACACCCGCATTCCCATCTCTCTCCGAGAAGAGATCAACCAGTTCATCAAATCGCACAGAATGGATTATCGCCGCCGCCAAGAATACGTCAGCGACTATTTCAAAAATAAAGACGGCACTTACACCGTCCTTTTGAAAATTCTGAAAATGGGGAGCGAACTTCCGCTCGTAGAACTGAAAATGGTTGTGGAAAGCCGCGAAAACGCCGCGTTTATCCATAAAAATTGGCAAAGTCGCGCAGGCGCCGTGTACGGCGCGTTATGCGACAATCTTCTGGACGGCTGATCGCCGTTCTTTTTTTTCTGCTTTTTTATCGCCCCGTGGATCCGAAGCCGCCTTCTCCTCTTTCCGTTTCGCCAAGATCGTTCGACTCGAAAAAATCGGCTTTCAAATAGGGCGCGATGACGATTTGCGCAACGCGCTCTCCGTTCTCGATCGTTTGCTCTTTGTCCGATTGGTTATACAAAGAGACCATGATCTCGCCCCGATAATCCGAATCGATAACGCCGACTTTATTCGCGGGAGCAAGCCCTTTCTTCGTTGCCAACCCGCTACGCGCATATACGAGCCCTACGTATCCTTCCGGGATCTCCATTCGGATCCCCGTATGAATAAGAACGGTTTCTCCCTTTCCGATCCGGATCTCCTTTTCGCTTAAACACGCGTAAAGATCGGCGCCCGCGGCGCCCGCGGAACCGTAAGTCGGAACGCGCGCGTTATCATTTGTCTTCTTGATCGCGATTTTCATCTTTCACCTCTTTTCCGAACAGCCGTTCGGTGATCGCGCTTTTCAGCGCGTCCACACCGTCGCCGAATTTTGCGCTGATATACGTTTTTCCGTCTTCTTTTGCCGCCTTATCCGCTTTGTTATACACCGTAATCATCGGAACACTTTCCGCCCCGATCTCTCGAACGACCTCGTTTACCGTTTCGATCTGCTCTTGCATTTCGGGAGAAGACGCGTCCACGACGTGAACGAGAAGATCGGCGAAACGGACTTCGTCCAAAGTGGACTTAAACGCTTCCACGAACGTATGCGGCAACGAGCGGATAAATCCGACCGTATCCGTCAAAACGAAACTGCCCCGCTCCGTCCAAACGCTGCGGCTGACGCTGTCAAGCGTTGCGAAAAGCTTGTTCTCCGCAAGGACGGACGAGCGAGCGATCGCGTTCATCAAAGTGCTTTTCCCGGCGTTCGTATATCCCAAGATCGTTACGCTTTTTACACCGGTCTGCTTTCTTCTTTTGCGGCGGATATCTCTACCCTCTTCGAGGGTTTTGAGTTTTTCGGAGAGTTCCGAAATGCGCCGACGGATATGCCTCCGATCAATTTCGAGCTTGGTTTCGCCCGAACCTCCCATCGCGTAAAGCCCACCGCGCTGACGGCTCATCGCTTCCCCTTGCCCGACAAGGAGCGGAAGCGCGTATTTCAGTCGCGCGAGTTCCACTTGCAACCTGCCTTCGGCGCTCGTCGCGTGCTTTTCGAAAATTTCGAGGATCAAAGTCCCTCGATCGATGACCTTTTTATTCAGCCGCTCGGAAATAGCGGCGTGCTGAACGGCGTTCAAGGGTGCGTCGAAAATCACGATCGCAGCTCCTTTGACCTGCGCTTCCATCGCGATCTCGTCTATCTTCCCGCTTCCGACGAAAAATACGGAATCCGCCGCGCTTCGTTTTTGACTGACCGAACCGACAGGGTCATAATTCGCGGTTTCGGCAAGCCTCTTCAATTCGTATAGTGATTCCTCATCCCCCATACCGACGAGAAGACAACGGTTGTTGTTCCGATCCGTTTCCACGCTCGATTCTTTTTTTCCCACTCGATCGGATTCGACGATTCGGGAGAGCAAGGAAGCGTGATCGAGCGAAGAAAGATCGCAATCCGCTATCGTTACGCCCGTTCGCCCGAGATAGGCGACCTGCATCTTTTTCGCGCCTTGATTCGATACGCCCACCGCCGCCACGCAATCGAATTTCATCTCTTTGAGTGCGGAAAGATCCGCAGCGGATAGGCGGGAAACGCCGTTCGGATGGGTGTGGATCACGCGGATCTTGGAAAGAGAGTTTTCCCCTCTGCGCTTGCCGAGCGGCAAAACTTCCACTTGGATGCTGCTTCCGATCGCGATCGCTTCGACCCTTCCCGAGCGAGAAATATAAACGGATATCTCCCGCCCCGTGCTTTTCGTAAAATCGGCGATCAAAGAAAGAGTTTCCTCGCTGACGAAGGAAGTCTTATCCGTAAATCCGATATGCTTTTCCAAGCTCCAAAGGAGCGCGCGTTTTACGCCTGACACGTTTCCGTAAATCATACTTTTATTATAGTATTTCTTTCCTTATTTATCAAGTCAAATATGAAAGCGCATAAAGGGAAAAGAGAGAGCATAAGCTATACTACTTTCAAAACGGGAGAAATATATGAAAAGAAAAATTTGTATCTTTATCGCATCTTTTTTAACCATAATCTTCCTTTTCGCCTTCGCTTCTTGCGGAAAAAAGAATGCGACGCCGAAAAAACAAGGGCTTGAAAAACTCGTCAGCACTTATCACGACGCGGTGTACGTCGGTGCAAACGAAGATTTCAACGTTCATTTTGCGACGGGCGAAGCGGAAAAGCTCATCGTAGTGGACGGGAAAGTCGGCGAGCTGACGCGCTTCGCGACGCTGACCGTTACCCCCTTGACTTCTTCGCTTTTTAACAACACGTATTCCTACGTCCTCACGGGAGAATCGGGCGAAAAAACGGGCGATCTTATAAAAGACGTCATCGGCGCCACCTTTACGGCGGAAGTGGAAGGAGCGGACGGGATCGGAAAGATCACGGAAGTCAAAATCGTGGCGAAAGATATAATGGAAAGCGTCGTTCCCCTTACGAACAAACTGGAAGGCGCTATGGATTGGAAAGCGATCCTGAAGGTTGCGGAAGCGGAGCTTAAAGAGGCGATCGAAGAAGAAAGCGATACGGGTGCCCTGCCGCGCGAGATCTATATCAAACTCGTAAACGCGATGGCGGAAGGCGACGCTCCTTACTATTACTACGTCTCCTTTATCAAATCCCCCGCGGAATATTGGGCGCTCCTCTTGGATCCCGTTACGGGAGAAGTGATCAGCAAAAAAGTTTAATACGAAATCCTTTTTCGGGCGGCGCTTTTATCGGCGCCGCTTTTTTTATAAAACGATCATCGCGGTTATCAAAGCCCCTGCGAATGCGAGAAAAAACAACAAACCTTTGAATAGATAGAAAACGAGTTCTTTCATAAAAATAGTTTGTTTTTGCTTTCCTTTTTCATACGAATGAAAATCTCGCTTTCGAAAAAAATAAAAAAATCGTTGACAGCTTATGCGATCGGTGTTATGATTCTACTAACCTATTCGAAAGATTAGTAAATCAATCACGTTTTTCTTTGGGCAGGTAAATGATCCGACCGGTGGTAATGCTGCGATAGAGCAGACGAGTCCAACAGCCCCAACAGCCGATGCGGTGAGATCCCGCAACCGCCAGTAAAGTCTGAATGGGAAAGAAATGCGCCGTCTTTTTGCGTATTTTTTTCATCCCCTTTGCCTAAGAGAAAGCAAGGGGGTTTTTATTTTCCCCCGAGGAGAAAAAAAATGAAACGCTTTTCAGCAAAATCCATTGCCGTGTACGCGCTCCTGACCGCCCTCGTTGCGGCCGCGACTTTCGCCGTAAAGATCCCGACGCTCGCCACCGAAGGATACGCAAACCTCGGGGATACGGTTATTCTTTTCGCGGGGATCGCCTTCGGACCTCTCGCCGGTTTTCTTTCGGGCGGGATCGGAAGCGCCCTTTCCGATCTTCTCGGAGGCTACGCGCATTGGGTTCTTCCGACGTTTATCATCAAAGGAGCGGAAGGAGCGCTTGCCGGCGTTTTGTTTTTCCTTATCAAAAAAACAAAACTCAATCGCTTTGCAAACGCAGCTTTTTCTTCCCTGCCCTCCGCGATCCTTATGATCGCAGGGTATTTCGTTGCTTCCACGATCATGAAAGGCAGCGCCGCCGTCGCTCTTCTCAGCGTTCCCGCGAACTGCGTGCAAGGTTCGCTCGGGGTCACGGTTTGTATGTTCTTATTGTTCGCGACCTCGAAAATCAAGGATTTTTCCCGCGTGGTCGGTCCGAATGCCTTTTACGATTATCCGGAAAAAGATCGAAAAGCGGACGAGGATCCCGAATAACGGAAACGACGCGCTGCCTCTCGATCAAAAAAAACGCCCGTTCGGGCGTTTTTTGAATGGCTCTTTGATTTATCCGCGAACGACGTCCGTAACGGTTTTGATCTGCGCGAGTTTATTTTTTACGGCGGTCAGTTCTTCTCGATCCGCAAGCTCAACGGTTACGTCGATCTTAACGTTTTTGTCCTTATCCACCGTCGCGTTGATCTGCGAAAGTTCCACTCCCATTCCGAGGAACAACTCGGTCACGCGGTTGATCGCGGCGGTACTCGTGGCAAACACGGTCAAAGAAGCGGAGAATTTTCCCGCGGCAACGCCGCTCCATTCCGCTTTGATCAAGCGATCCTGTTCGAGAGCCAAAACGTTCTCGCAATCGGCGCGGTGGACGTTGATCCCCCTGCCGCGCGTAACGTAGCCGATGATCTTATCCCCGGGAAGCGGATTGCAACACTTACACATATGGACCTGCATTCCGTCTTCTCCATCGATCAAAACGCTGCTTTCGTTCGACGTTTTCTTTCGCTCGTGCGGGATCGCCGCGCCCGCTTCTTGCGGAACGGTTTGCAAATAGCGATGAACGAGCTTGTCAATGATCTGCTTGGTTTTCAACTCTCCGTAGCCGACCGCGGCAAGGACGTCTTCCGCCGAAGAAAAGGATTGCTTTTCGGCAGTTTCGAGGATCCAAGCGTCCACCATCAATTCTTTAGCCGTATATCCCGCTTTTTTGCAGGCGGCAATGAGCATATCCCGCCCGATCCGAACGTTTTCATCGCGCATCGTGCGCTTAAAATACTGGCGGATCTTCGCTTTGGTGGAAGAAGATTGAACGAAGCGCATCCAATCGCGGGAAGGTTTCGCGTTCGGTCCCGTTATGATCTCCACGATGTCTCCCGTTTTCAGCCTTGTGGACAGAGGAACGATCTTCATATTGATCTTTCCGCCCACGCACTTGTTCCCGACGTCCGAATGGATCGCGTAAGCAAAATCCACCACGGTGGAACCCACGGGCAAATTCTTAATATCGCCTTGCGGCGTAAACACGAAGACTTCGTCGTTAAACATTTCCGTCTTCAACGCGTTTATATATTCTTTGCTATCCTCCACGTCGCCCTCGTGGAGCGCCATGACTTCGCGGATCCATTTGATCTTTTCGTCCAGCGTGCGATCGGTTTTTCCGTCCTTGTACTTCCAATGCGCCGCGATACCGTACTCGGCGAGACGGTGCATCTCTTTGGTTCGAATTTGCACTTCGAAAGGCGCTCCGAAGGAATTCAAAACCGTAGTATGAAGGGATTGATACATATTCGCTTTCGGCATCGCGATATAATCTTTGAACCTACCGGGAAGCGGCGTCCAAAGGGAATGAACGACGCCGAGAACGTTATAACAATCCTTAACGGTATCCACGATGATGCGGATCGCAATGAGGTCGTAGATCTGGTCTATCGAAGAGTTTTGGCGCAACATTTTGCGATAAATACTGTAAAAATGCTTTGCCCTACCGTTGATCTCGTATTTCAATCCGATCTCGTCCAGCTTGGCTTTCAACTCTTCCGTTACGGATAAAACGAATTTTTCTCTTTCCTCTTTTTTGGAAGAGATCAGATCCACGAGTTCGTAATACTCTTTGGGATAGAGATATCGCATGGACAAGTCTTCCAGTTCGCCTTTGACCTGACTCATTCCGAGGCGGGCGGCAAGGGGCGCGTAGATCTCCATCGTTTCTTTCGCGATCGCCTTTTGCGCGTCTTCCGGCTTAAAGGCAAGGGAACGCATATTATGCAGTCGATCCGCGAATTTAATGATGATAACGCGAACGTCCTTCGCCATCGCAAGGAGCATTTTTCTGAGGTTTTCCGCCTGCGCTTGCTCTTTGCTCTTAAATTGCAGTTTGTTTAATTTGGTTACTCCCTCTACGAGGGTCGAAACGCCCTCTCCGAATTTTTCCGCGAGATCTTCGCGAGTGAAACGAGTGTCTTCGATCACGTCGTGTAAAAAACCGGCGGCAACGGACTCCGCGTCCATTCCGAGATCGATCAAAATATTCGCCACGTGGCAAGGGTGAACGAAATAAGGCTCGCCCGAGAGGCGAAGCTGCCCTTCGTGAGCGGATTTTGCGAAATCGAGCGCGGAAAGAATAAGCGAACACCCGGGTTCGGGATAACTCTTTTTGATCTTTTCTTTGAGTTCGTTTTCGTCCAAAATCACTTTTTTCATACTGCTTTTCGTTTCTATTATAACACTCTTTTATCAGAAGAAAAGAGATATTTCCATTAAGAAGGCACTTTTCTTATTTCCTCTTATATCGAACGACGGAAAGGAACGCGCCCGTTCCGATCAACACGCCGCCCGCGATCGCGCCCGAAAGGACAACGGAGAAAAAGGGAACGATCGTTCTTCCCTTTTCCGCCCCTGCGATCGATAAAACGAACAATACGGCGAACACGAGAAGCGCCGAGATAGCGAACAAGGAAGATAGGATCCATAATAGTTTTTCTTTCTTTTCTCTATTCGACATTCTTTTCCACCTCCGGGATCTCGTCTTCCGATGAATACCCTTCCGCTCCGAGAGAAAGAAGGGGCAACAGATATTCCTCAATTTCGTTTGCCGTACTTTCATTCCCCGAAGCGATCGCGTCCGCCTTCTGCGATTCGAATTGATACGCCGTATAAATAGCGCCGGCGCGAAGCGCGCGATAGCCGTTTTCCGCTATGATCGCGCCGCTCGTTTTTTCTTTTCCCTCTTCGCTTTTTACGAACGCGTTATCGCTCAAACTGATCGTGTAATTGGTAAAAAAACCTCCGCGAAGATACGTCGCGCCGCAAATCGCGCCCGAGATCACCGTTTCGGAATATGCTTCGCAAGAAGCGGTATAAACGGACGTTTCCACGCCGCCGGCGTTATATCCCGCGATTCCGCCCGCGAAAGAATAGAGACTTTCCCCTTCGCTTTCCGCTTTTACTTTTTCCGTCTGACGGCAAGAAGTAATGCGCGCGCCCTGACTGTTATTTGCCGCGATGCCGCCCGCGTAAGCGTTATGCGAAACGCTCTTTGCAAGGACCTCTCCCGCGCTTGAAGAATTTTCGATAACGCCGTATTTGCCGTAAGAGGAGTTATATCCGTTTATGGTGGCGACGCCGCCTGAAAAAGAATGTCCTCCCTCGGCGACGGACGAAACGACGCCCTCGTTTTTACACTCCGTAACGCTTCCCACGTTTACGCAAACGATCCCCGCCGCATAAGCGGACGCAGGGCTTTCCCCTTCGGCAAGCGCGGGCGCGCTCAGTTTCGCTTCGATTTTCCCTGCGTTTTCCGCGCGATAGATCGCGCCCAAGTTTTCCACGGCGATCCCCGCGACGTTCGGCGTCCAACCCGAGAGAGAGGAGGCTTCCGCGAGAGAAAGATTGACATAGCAATCGGAGATCGTTCCCACGCTGTCGTTCGATCCCGCAATACCGCCGAGATCGACGTTCTCGCCTTTGATCTCTCCTTCCGCACGGCAATTATGGATCGTTCCGGAATTGCTTCCGCACACGCTACCGAAGTAACAATTTCCGCCGCCCTCTCCTCCGACAGACAGAGTTAAGAACAGATAGGAAGATTCGATAATACCCGCGTTCTCATTTACGAGTGCGCCTTGATATTCCTCTTTTTTCCCGATCGAGAGAGACTCCGCCGTGATCGAGACGTCCGAGATCGTTCCTTCGTTCTTCCCGATCACCCCGCTCCCTTCATAAGAGGGTAAAAGATAGAAATTAACGTTTCGGATCTTTCCCGAAAAGGTCTTAAAAAGCGGCGCGGAAAGGCGGATCGTATTCCCGTTTCCGTCTATTTCGGAAGAAGAGGTCTCGATCGTTTCGCTTAAAGTAATCGTTCGCTCCAATCGAACGGAAGCTCCGCTCGAAAGCGCGGCGGCAAGTTCTTTTCCGTTTCGGACTTTATAAGGGATTTTCCCGCCCGTTCCGAAAAAAGCGCCGATAAAAGCGGTCAACGCGATCGTAAAGACGCCGAGGACGAAAAAAATCAGGGATAGTCTTTCCGTCCGCCTCCGCCCCGCAAAAGAGAGCGGTTCGGGAGGAAGGATCAGCTCTTTTCCCTTTACGACGACGTTTTTCCCGAGGCGCGTATAATAAATCCTATTAACGGACGCAAGATAAGCCTCGGCGCGCGGATAGCGCGCGAAAAGGTTTTTCAGTTTCTTATTCTCTCCGAGTACGGCAAGCATTTCGAGAGGCGAAACCGTTTTGTCTATAAAAAAGCGCGCGGTTTTTCCCGCTTTTTTGATGAAAAGCGCGTCCGCGGGAGAATAGGAAGGAAGCAAAACGCGGCCTCTTTCCTTGATCATTTTATCCTCGTACGCTTTTACGATGCGCTTTGCACCGAAGAGATAGCAAAGAGAAAGAATGGGGAAACGGCCGAACAAAAAGGAAAAAGTCTCCTCTCCCACAAGAGAGGAAAATGCCTTAACGTCATCCTTTTCCACTGCTTCCGCTATTTTCCTTTCGTTTCTTTCCATCATTATTTTTTTCGTTTAACGCCTCTTTCCGCCGCCCACTTATCCATTATATCGAAGATATATTCTTCGTTTACGCTTTCTTTTTCCGTGATCTTTCTGAGCAGTTCGGAAGTAGCCGTATAAGAAGACGCCAAGCGATCCAAACTCTCGTTTTCTTTCTTTACCCCTTCTTCGAGCGCGACAAAGGAATCTTTAATGGAATTCAGCTTGTCGCTATTGTCCGATAAGGATTGAGAAACGTCCTTATTGATAAATTCGGCAACGCGCGTAACGCCCGCATTATAGTTCGCGACCGTTCGTTCGAGTTCCTTCAAATTATAATTCTTTCTCTTTTCTTCCAAGGTGGATTCGAGCTTCCCGATCTGCGCTTCCGCCTCGTTTTCGAGCTCGGAAAGACTTTCGAGCGTCCTCTCGAGGCGAGAAAGAGTAGAAGAGAGCTTCTCCGCTTCCGCGGCGTATCTTTCGCTTCGGGAAAGAAAAGCGTCTATTTCTTTCGAGAGGCTTTGCGCTTTCTCCGCTTCGCCGCTCAGCGTCTTATAGATCCGATCGAGATTCCCGGTAACGTCCCCTTCGAAAGCTTGCGACAATCTTCCGATATCCCCTTTGAGGGAATCGTACGTATCCGCAAATTCGCGAAGATTCTCTGTGATCGGGGTCAAAAGATCGCGATATTCCTTAAACGATTCGATGAGATCTTTAACGTCTTGCATGTTTTTGCTCCTTCTTTTTATCAAATTTCAGAGAGTTCGAAAGGCTCCGATGCGTTTCTTTCATATAGCGAAGATCCTTTTCGAGAACGGAAGAAAAGATCCTTATTGCCGCCGCGCTGTCTTTCAGTTTGTCGTAATGTCGGAGAATGCGATAATCCAGCTTTTCGCTGTCGCCCTCGTCTATCGCGGAAACGAGATCGAGCAGTTCTTTTTCTCCTCCGATCTCAAAAGTTTCCTTCGCCTCTTTTACATAGCCTTTTTCCCAAAAGGCAAGTCCGCCGCCCGCAAAGTCTCCGCGGGAAATAAAGTCGCGCCAAACGGTGATCTCCGCGATTGCTTTTTCCCTTTCCGAGTCGTTTACGAGGGAAGACGCGGCAACGAGGGCGTTTTCATACTGCCCGAGTTTTTTGAATTCGTCCGCGCGGCGCAGCAGTTCTTCCTGACGAACGAGGGTATCCCCCACCGTTTCTTTGATCTTGCGCACCGCTTCCCGATCCGTTATCCGCTCGAAATTCTTTCTGAAAAAATCGGAAAAAAGAGGAACTTCCTCTTCTTCCGCCACAAAAAGATGGCGACGCGCGCGCGACACGCCTACGTAAAACAAATTGAAATAATAGCGATACACGCTGTTCTCGTCCGCCGTTTTTCGATCGATCTCGGTTCGAGAGAGTTTTTCGAATTTATCTTTATTCGAAGAAAGGACGTTATAGAGAACGACGGTATCCCTTTCAAGCCCTTTGATCTCGGATACGGTCAGGATCTCTTTTAAGGGGAGAAGCGCGCGCAGTTTTTCTTTTTCCGATTGCGTGGAAACGACGATGGTAAAATTGTCCGTTTTTTCCTTCGCGATGAGCGAGGCGAATTTCCCCGTTTCGAACAGCACGGCGAAAGAGCCTTCTTCGGATGAGACCGCGCTTGCGTTTAGCACGAATCCGTGATAGCCGAAAACCGAACGATTGAGGTCGGACAGTGCGCCCACGATGCGGGCGATCTCACGACTGTTTCGATAATTATAGCGAAGTTCCGCAACGTCCGTTACGTCCTTTTTATACAAAAGGTCTTTGAGGCGGGCAAAGGAAAAGTACGCCGGATTGACCATCTGCGACGCGTCGCCCACGCAAAACAACTTGATCGCCGCTTTCCTTAAAAAAGACAGCTGGATCTCGGTCAGATCCTGAACTTCGTCCACGACGGCGAGAGAATAGCTCGGAAACAAAAGATCGTCGCGGAGTTTTTCCGCGGCAACGTTCAGATCCACCGCGCCCGTCGCATCGAGATAGCGGCGATACTCTTCCGAAAGATCGAACACGAATGCGGATTCTTCCTTGGAAAAAGATCCTCGCCTTTCCTCGATATAGTCTGCTTTTTTCCCTCGATAGTTCTTTCCGAAGATGAATCCGTATATTTCCTTATACAGCATTTCGTCCGAGAGGGAGATCTTTTTATATCGGTTCAAAAGATTGTAATTTTTAAGTTCTTTCAAGAAGGAAACAAACGTTCTTTCGCTCGCGAAAACCGTTTCTCCGAAAGAAGCGCGATAAAGATCTTCGAGCAAAAGATAATCCACCTTATTTTCCAAATAATCGATCATGGATTCGAGGCGAGGGAGCGCCTCGGCAAGGGAGGAAACGGGAACGCCGAGAAGAGAAGAAAATGCCACGCTTTCTTCCGCCCCCCTCTCCGCTCTTCCTTCTTTTACCGCGATCGCGATCGCCTTTAAGGCGGAAAGATAATCCTCTATCTTTTTCTTAACGTCTAAAAGAAGTCCGCGCGAAAAGGTCGTGTATAAAGTTTTCCCGCCGTAATCCATTGCGGCGGCAAACAGGATCTTTTCAATGCAAAGGTTTGTTTTCCCGCTCCCCGCAATCCCCTGAACGAGTACGTTTTTTCCTTCGATCGAAAAAAGCGCGCGCTGGTTTTCATCGGGAAGAGGAAGATCGAAGCGAGGAGAAAACGCGCGATACAGTTTATCCGTTTCAATAGACTCGTTCGCGATCCTTTCCGCTTGAAATTCCGAAACGAGTTTCAATCTCGGGTCGTCCGACGCCGTAACGGGATAGGATAAAAAGCGATAAAAAACGATCGCCGCGCCGCCCGAACGAGAAAAGGAAGGATAAAAACGCGCGATCAATTTGGTTTTTCCGGAAGAAAAAGCAAACGTTCCCTCGCGAAAACCTTTTTTGAGAGCGGCAAAAGAAAGAGCCGTTAACGTTTCGTTTACGCCGGAAAGACGGCTCGTCGCAAGCGAAAACTTCTCCGTTTTGAACACGGAATACTCGGTTAAATAGATCTCGCCGAGGCGCAATACCGTTTTTTCGAAAAAATCGCTTGCCATACGTTTAGTATTCCGAAAGGAAGAAAAAGTACGCTAAGACAGAGAACGAAGGCGGGCAACCGTCTCGTCGATCCATCGGATCTGGAATTCGTAATAAGCGATGGAATAGTTCGTGGAATACAGCCAATAGGCGGGTTTCGCCGCACTCTCTTCCACCCTTCCGATCTCCGCAACCTGCGCTTTGACCTCTTCCATTTGCTCTTCGCAAAGCTTTCGATAGTTTTCGAGCAGTTTGATCGCGTGTTCCCGATCCACCAAAGAAGAGAAAAAGAGCTTCATCAACAACGGATTGCGAACCACGCCGAGTTCTTCGGCGCTGTCGTCTTTCAAATAGCGAATAAGTTCCGCGTTTCCTTCCTTCGTGATCGCGTAAACCCTTTTATTCGGACGCGCGTCCTGCTCCACTTTGGAAGACGCGACCCAGCCGATCTCTTCCATTTTGTCGAGTTCGCGATAGATCTGGCTTTGATTCGCGACCCAAAAATAGCTCAGCGATTCCTGAAAGAGTTTAGAAAGATCGTATCCGGAAGACTTGCGAAGCGTCAGCAAGCCCAATAATCCGTGTTTCAATGACATATCGACACCTTATCCTTATATCGTAAGTAGGTTTATTATATTACACAAGTTAGTATTCGTCAACGTCTTTTCCAACTTTTGGATGTCGGAAGGAAGGTAAAACGATTTTATAATGAATGGTGGTACTTATGAAAAAAATACTTCGCGATTCGGCTGTTTACATAGCTCTTTTCGTCTTCCTCTTTCTCTTTGCGTCCTGCGGCGGAGCGCGTTTTGAAAAAGAGACGGAAGATGGGTTTTCCGACATAGTGGATCCGCCGCCCCTTTCGGAAGAGGTGCAGCTCAAAGAGGAAGAAACTGAAGCGCCTTCTTTTTCTCCCTACTCTTATGCGTATCCCTCTTCCGATACGGCGCCGTACGACGCGATCGTTTCGACCGCTTCTTTGAACGTACGCAAAGGAGCGGGAACAAGTTTCGCTCCTCTTTTCACCCTCCCTGCAGGACAAAGCCTTCCCTATCTTTGGGAGGAAGGCGCCTGGTTCGCGGTCTGGACGGGCGAACGAGTAGGCTACGTCTCCCGATCGTACGCGTTTCAAACCGAAACAAACCGCGCCCTTGAGCGAGTAATCGAAGCGGGACTCGCCTTTCTCGGAACGCCTTACGAATGGGGCGCGCCGCGCGTTCTTACGGACAAAGGCAAAATCAATCCCTATTTTACGGGCACTTCCTTCGATTGTTCCTCTTTCGTTCAATATTGTTTTTACGCGGGTTGCGGCGTTAAACTCGGAACGTATACGGGTAGCCAAGCCGACCACACGGTGGGCAAAAGAATCACGCGCTATTCCGACCTTAAACGCGGCGATATTTATTTTACGGGAAGCGGTTCGATTTCACACGTCGTTCTATATCTCGGCGGAGGATATCTTCTTCAATGTTACAGTGCAAACGGAGGACCCGTTTCTCTGACGAAAGACGACAGATGGAAAGGAAAATTCATCTCCGGAAGACGCGTTGATCTCTCCGTCGTCGATCAGTACGCATGAAACATTATTTTTTCAAAAAAAAAACAGCCCGAACCGGGGTGACCCCGCTCGGGCTTTTTTTACTTTGATCCGTTACACGTTTTTCCTCGACGCCAAAAAGGACTTGGTTTTTTCGCTCTTGGGGCGCTTGAAAACTTCTTCCGGATTTCCCTCTTCTTCGATCACGCCGTTCGCCATAAAGATCACCTTATCCGCGACGTCTTCCGCAAACTCCATTTCGTGCGTTACGACGATCATCGTCGTGTCGGTGTTTTTCAATTCGCGAATGACCTTTAATACTTCGCCCGTCAGCTCGGGATCAAGCGCGCTCGTCGGTTCGTCAAAGCAAAGAATATCGGGGTTCATAATAAGGGCGCGCGCGATCGCGACTCTCTGCTGCTGCCCGCCCGAAAGTTCGCAAGGATAGCTGTTTTTCTTATCGAGAAGCCCCACTCTTTCCAGCGTTGCCGCCGCCTTTTCCTTGATCTCCGCAAGACACGAATAATCGAGCGAGGTCTTTTCTTTCAATTCGAGTTCGATCGCTTGCTTTTCTTCCTCGGTTTTCGCCTTTTTCAGCTTGGCTTTCGCTGCCCTTTCCGCTCTCTTCGCTTGCCTGACTTCTTTTTTGAATTGAAGGGTCGGCGCAAGCAAAAGATTGTCCATGACCGACTTATGCGGAAACAAATTGAAACTTTGAAAAACAAGTCCGAAATGCAGCCTCTTGCGGCGCAACTGTTTATCGCTATTTTTAAGTTTCTTCTTGGCTTGGCGCTCGGAAGCGCCGTCATAGAGGACTTCTCCGTTTACGGAGATCGTTCCTTCATCTGCGAATTCGAGAAAATTCAAACAACGAAGAAGGGTCGTTTTGCCGCTGCCCGACGAACCGATGATCGCTACGACTTCGCCCTTCTCAACGGAAAAACCGATTCCTTTCAAAACCTCCGTTTGTCCGAAATTCTTTTTGATCCCTTTTACTTCGAGAATCGCCATATCGCCCCTCCTACACCTTGTAATAGTTCAGCTTTCTCTCCACGTAGCCGAACAGAAGCGTCAGCACGCCGTTGAACACGAGATAGAACGCGCCGGCGTAAAAGAGCGGCCACATCAAGGCTTTCAGAGAAAGAATGGTTTCCGCCGCGAAAATGATGTCGATGACCGAGATCACGCGCGCGAGCGACGTATCTTTTACGAGGGTAATGATCTCGTTGCTCATCGGAGGAATGATCCGCTTGATGACCTGCGGCAAAACAACGTGGAAAAAGGTTTGACCTTTGCTCATTCCGAGAACCGCCGCCGCCTCGTATTGCCCCTTGCTGATGCTCTCGATCCCGCCTCTGAATATTTCGGAGAAGTAGCAGGCGTAATTGATAACGAACGCGATCAACGCGGCGATAAAGCGACCGTTTTCAAGGGTCGCGAAGATCGGCGAATCGAAAAGCATTCCCGGAACGTAAAACACAACGAAGAGTTGCAACATCAGCGGCGTTCCGCGAATGATCCATACGAACGCGCGCGTTACATAGCGCAAAGGCTTAAAGCGCGTTGTGGAACCGAAGCAAATGATCAGCCCGAGCGGAAGCGCGAACAGGATCGTCAATATAAATAAAAGGCAGGTAGTTCCGAACCCGCTCAACAATTGTTTGGTAACCTCGATAAAACTCACGTATATCCCCTTTTTCGCCGAATCGGCAAAAACTCTTTCGTAAACAAAATCGCGGAACGGATTTCTCCGCTCCGCTTTTTTTGATTACGGTTTTCTTATTTCGTTATGAGCTGACCCGCCACGCCGTACTTCTCGGCAAGCGTTTGCAAAGTTCCGTCCGCCAAAAGTTCGTCGATCACGGCGTTTACTTTCTCCGCCATATCGCTGCCCTTTCTGAAACCGATCGCATATTCTTCCGATTCGAGTTCGATCGCCGTTGCGATTTGGAGATCGGCGTAATCGCCCTTGCCGACCATACTGTTCGCGAGAATGACGTCCACTACCGCGAAGTCCGCGTTTCCGCTTTTAACTTCGGTCAAGCCGTTTACCTGCGCGGTGACGGGAGTAACGGAAGAGGTAAGCTCGTTCGCCGCGCTCTCACCCGCGCTGCCGGCTTCCGCAACCGCTCTTTTACCGCTGCAATCTTCCTTGCTCGCAAAAGACGCCGCATTTTGCGATTTGATAACGACGCACTGCGTGTTGTTCAAATAGCTCTTGCTGAACGTAATGTTCGCTTTTCTTTCCTCATTAACGGTGAACCCGTTCCAAATGCAATCGATATATTTCGCATTGAGTTCGATCTCTTTGCTACTCCATTTGATGACTTGGAAATTCGCTTTGATGCCGAGCTTTGCGCAAACCGCTTCCGCAAATTCGGTATCGAACCCGGTCATTTCGCCGTCTTCATCGGCGTAATTCATCGGTTCGTAAAGCGTAATGCCGCAAACGAGCGTTCCTTTGTCCATAATGTATTCCGCGTCGGTCTTCTTCTCTTTGCAAGCAGCAAGCGCCGCGATACAGGTCGCAACGAGCGCAAGGACCAAAACGATGGAAACGATTCTTTTTTTCATATTGATGATTCTCCTTATTTATCGGTATGGCGCTATTATAGCACGGAGAAAGATGCTTGTAAAGCGATTTAGCGCATTAAAGTGAAAAATTTATTTTTCGTCTGTTTTTGCGGGAAAATCGATCGTTTTCTTTCTTTTTTCCGGCAAATTGAGAACAACGATCGCACCGAGAACGAGCAAAATGCCGATGATTTTAAGCGCGCCGTGCGCTTCGCCGTAAAAGCAAATCCCAACGAGGCTCGCCACGAGCGGCTCGACCGCCACGAGGATCGCCGCGCGCGATGGTTCGAGATTTTTCAGACCTTGCGTATAAAAGAAATACGGCGCCGCGGTCGAGACGAGCGCAATGCCGAGAACCCAAATCCATAAAGTCGGCGCCGCGGAAAGAACGGTAAAAGTCTCTTTTACGTTCGAAAACGGCAGCGACGCAGCAAAGGCGAACAAGAAAGTGTACGTCGTTACGGTAAGCGTGTCGTATCGACGAAGAGCGAAGGTCCCGAAAATACTGTACAGCGCATAAAACAAGCCGGACGCCAGCCCCGCCAAAAGTACGATCGCGCGAAGATGCGCGCCCGACCCTAAAACGCCCGAAACGAGCAAGCAACCGGCAAACGTCATTAAAAGCGAAAGGATCTTTTGCAAACGGATCTTTTCTTTAAATAATAAAATCGAAAAAATCATAACGAAAATCGGCGACGTGTATAAAAGAACGACCGCGATCGAAGCCTCGGAATGAATGATCGTGTAGAAATAACAAACGTTAAAAAGAACGACGCTGACGACTCCCGTTCCGATAAACATCCAAACGTCTTTCAGGCGGAATTTCATTTTGGATGGCGAAACCGAAAGCGTTACGATCAAGAAAACGGGCGCCGCTATCAAAAGGCGCACAAAGCAAATCTGCATCGCGTTCAGCCCCGCGGCGGATAGCGGGCGAATGAACACACTGATCACTCCCCAAAGCACGCCGGACAGTAACACGAATAATAAAGAAAGCGTTTGCTTGCTATTTGATTTCATATCTCATATTATAAACGCGCGCACGCTAAACTTCAATTTTTTTACTCGAATCATTGCTATTTTTTTTCCCGTGTGGTAATATATCCCCCGTAAGTAACAAGCTGCTTACCCTTCTCTGCGCTTCCGTAGTTAAATGGATATAACAAACCCCTCCTAAGGGTTAGTTGTGGGTTCGATTCCCGCCGGGAGTACCAAAAAAGCGACCTGCATAGGTCGTTTTTTTGTGGACGAGTGGCGGG
>OCTW011348347.1_pt1 | contig 53757 bp, 47 predicted proteins | sample 1539671 | NCBI WGS metagenome assembly OCTW01 (sample SAMN02144230, study PRJEB22623) | gut metagenome | biome: sheep rumen | host: Ovis aries | place: New Zealand | reverse complement strand
TACGCAAGAGTTCTTGTTTTAATTCAGAAGTATTTACATACAACAATTTTAGTTGCAAGCCATAATCCAGATATGATTAGTGCTATAAAATATATATCTGAAAAAGAGAATATTTCTGATAATCTTACTTTCTACGTTGCTGAAGAAGTAGAGTCTGAAGGATTTGGGAAGTATAAATTTAAGAATTTAGGTAAAGATATAGAAGAAATATTTTCTTCATTCAACATCGCTCTTGATCGTATTAATCAGTATGGGGCATTTTCTGATGAATGATGTTTTTGATGGGTACAAATACGATAAAGAGACAGAATCTTCTCCTTTGCTTTCTAAAAAGAAATATTTAATAGATTATGCTAAATTTGTTGCTAGAGAAGGAGCTAAATCAAATATCAATAACATAAATGTCATTGATATGGATTCTTTAAAGGATTCTCTAGGCTATACCCCTACACCCAAAAGTATGGATTTAGTCTTAATTGCGAGTAAGTCTAAGGTATATGGAAAAAATACCAAAATGGATTTTAAATACATTCTAGCAGATTTTAAATTTAATATAACATCTCTAGATAAAGTTGATAAAAATATATCAAATGATGATATTAAAGGAAAATTTAATTTTACAGTAGAATATATTCATTCAGTTGATTCTGAAAAACAGGTTTTTGATACCGCTTTTTTTATTTTTAAGGATAACAATTTTGAACAAATAAAAAATCGTTGGCAAAGACGACATTTAAACAATCCTAAAAACTTAGCATTAAAAAAGTCTGATTTCGAGATTATTTTTCAATAATTATCATTTATAAAAACTTTTATAGCTTTATAGTTATTAGTTAATATTTTTTCTCTTGTATTTTCTTTGGGAGGTTTTTTGAAATGTCAAATATAGGTGAGTGTTCCTTAATTACTGATGAAACAACGGACCTGAGGCAAGGAGATATTTTTTATTACACTGATAAAGATGAAAATGAGAATTATGGAATAATTATTACAGGAGATTGCGATATAGATAAAAATAAATGTAATAATACTATATCATATTGCTCAATTTTTACTGCAAAGTATCATATACAAACAAAAGTATTACGAGAAAAAATCAACAAACAGCTTTCACCTTTAAAAGATAAAATTTCTTCTGAAATAAAAAAAAATGTTTTGCCTGATGGTGTAAATGATTTTAATTTAGATAATGTATTAATATTGGATGAGTCTGGTTTGAAAAAGTTTTTGACAGAATCAAATAATAACGAGAAAACATCAGAATCTATATTAAATGAAATAAAAATATATAAAGAGCTTTATAATAAAGAAAAATATACTTTTGAAGATTATGCAAAAGTTTTTCGAATAATGCATGGTAAAGATGCAGATATATCAAATTTAAAGAAGACTATTGGGAATGAAAGATTAGCGGAAGATTTATTTTTTATAAATGAAATTCCTCAAATTGATTCAAAGGGATTCATCGTATATCTAAGATATATAAATACCTTTCCTAAGGATTCATTTTATCGTAATGATTCTGGAGAAAAGAAAATCTTTAGAATTGCTCATTTAAATCCTCCATATATTCATAGTTTGACACAACATGTAGGGGCTATGTTTTCTGATATAGGTTTATCAAATGAATTTGAGAAAAATAAAGAAACAAATATGATGAATATTCTTGATGAGATAGGAGCGGGTAAATGAAAAATATAGTCTTAACAGAACAATCCATTTTAAACTTAGCGAATACAATAGATGAAGAAATAATTGAAAGAGATAGTTTTCCAAATTCAGATTTTTATCTAAGCCTAAATTATGATAAATATATTGTTTTATTAACAGGTAATGATAAAGATAAACATTTAGAACATTTACCATTTATTTTAATTGATTCTAGTTTCTTTAATGAAGATATAGATCTTATAAAAGATGCCTTGTTTACAATTCATTCTGCTGTAGTTAGTTTTAATCAAAATAAAAATTTAAGAAAATATATTCCTAATAAAAAGTTTTGTGAAAACAATTTGTTGGTTTTAGAAATTTCTCAACGTTATATCTATATTTTAGTAAATATAACAGAACATGGGTCTATATATGTTTTTTCTGTAAAAGACAAATTAATAAAAGAATATTCTAAAGTTGTTCCAAATGAATTGGAATTAATAAAAGAAATTGATAATAATAGAGAAAAAATATGTACTGATTATAGGGAAATTCTTGAACATAATAAATTATTATTAAGTGATAATTATAATTTTGATTTGTTTTTTGGTGATAAAAAGCAACAGAATTATACATATAAAGATTGGGAAAAAGTTTTAACAAATAAGCAAAGAACTTTTTTAGAGAAAAATATTACAAATAGATTAATTTTAAGTGGCCCTGCAGGAACTGGAAAAACTTTATTACTGGAATTAAAAATTATAAAATTGTTGACAGATAATCCTGAATTAAGAATTTTGTTTACCTGTCATAGCTGGGCAGTTGCGATTCAAGTAAATGATTTTTTATCAAATATTGATATTTCGTTTGGGACAAAAGTTGATTCCTATCCATTATTAGCATTAGCACAAGAACAAACTTCTGATGAACAGCTTAGAATACTAACATTAGGTGATGATAGTTATACAGGAAAAATTGAACAGATTAAGCTTCTTAATAGAATAATTCAAGATTTTAAAAAATCTTCTGATTGGAATATATTAAAAAATTCATGTTCTGATAGATTTATTAAAAATATAGAATCAATAAGTGATTCAAATAATAATTACACTTGGGATATTATGATAGAAATATCATGTACGCTTTGTGCAAATGGCATAATGGATGATATGCTAGGATTTGAAAAATATAATAAAATTGAGAGACATTCATGGATGCTTCCTTTAGAAAATGAATGTGAAAGAAAAGTTGTATATATTATCTATTCACAGTTACTTTCATATTTAGATACAAATAATATTCAGACAACTGATATGATATTTAATGATTATCTTAATTATCTTTCTGGTTTTTCATGGAATAAGAAAAGGAAAACGAGTGGGTATGATTATATTTTCATCGATGAAATGCAATTATTCAATTACCAGGAAAAATCCGTTTTAAATTATCTAACCAGAAACACAAAAGATTATCCAAAGATTATTATGGCAATGGATCCAAAGCAATCTGTAGACATGATTTATAGTGATTTTGGAGTAAACAGTGTTTTTGTAGGAGAACAATCATTACCAGATTCTGATAATAAAATTTGTTTAGATGAAGCTTTTAGATATACAAGACAAGTTTTAAAATTCTTAAAGCATATAGATTTTTGCTATCCAGAAATGGGATTTGGTGACAATTGGAATAATAACATCAAAAACATTGAATCAAAACAAGCTGATGGCGAAAAACCTCAGTTATATCTTGTTAATTCAAATCAAGAAATTAAAACTGCATTGAAAATTGCAAAAGAAAATGTTTCAAATAAAAGAATTGCAATATTAACACTTCAAGATTCTCTTTTTATACAGTTACAAAATGAACTTAATGATGATAGGCAGTTTAAAATAATTGATGCTATGAGTAAGTCTCATGCATTAAAATATGTAAAACAAAATATTTATATAAGTAAACCATCATATGTAATTGGCTTACAATTTGATATTGTTATATTAATTGGTTGTTATAGTATCTATGATAAAAACGCATCAAATACTTCGTTTTATAGACGTCGTTTTCTATCAGATTTATATTTAGGTGCAAGCCGTACAAAAGTCGGTTTATATCTAATTGGTAATAAAGATGCTCCGTTCATCCCTGATGTAATACAAAAAGCTGTTGATAATAAAATTATAGAATTAAATAAGTCCAATTAAATATAGTATGACTAGTTCTGCAATAATAATTCGTAAGCTATTATGTCCAAGAGTTATATATTTGTTTTTCTTGTCAATTATACAGACTTTTAATATCTTTTATTTAGCGAGTATGTAAAATAATGAGGTAAATGAAAAACTATGGATTTTGTAGATGATTACAATTTACTTGAAATTTATGCAGACTATGTAAATGAACCATTTTTCATAAAACTGGAAGAAATCATTGATTTGTTTGATTCTAGTTCTATAGAAAAGACAAAAGAAAGAATTAAAATATTATTTAGTGAAAATGCTAAGTTTTTGATTGAAAAAATATTTTCAGAGAATGATTTCTTTTACCGTGGACGTGTAGGTTTTAATAATGAAAAAGGTTCTATAGATGATTGTGATATTGATGTAACATTCCCCTATTATGGAAGACAAATTAGTGCACCCCCAACTTCAATGAGTAAAGCGGGTCGTTTTAATCGTAGTTCTTTCTCATACTTATATATGGCAACATCAAAAGCAACTTGTATAAGTGAATTAAAACTAGATGTAGGACAAGTTTGTAGCATTGCAGAATTCAAACCTATTAATAAAGGAAAATTCCTGGATTTATCTTCAAATAATAATTTTATTTATATTTTAAATCGAATTATACTTGTTCCGATTAATGAAACAAACAAATATTTATATTTTATTAGTCAAGCGTTTTCGGATGTAATAAAAGAATTGGGGTATAGAGGAATTGTGTATCCGAGTTCTAAGAGTGTTGATGACGAAAATTTTAATATTGTTTCTTTTTATCCAAAGGATTTTGAATATATAGAATACAGCGAAAAAATGTATTCAGTTCAAAAAATAACATACACCATAAAAGAAGAAGTGGAATCATTTAGGAAATATGATGATTATGAGCATTTATTATACTCATACAATCAGGAAGAAAATGAAACAAAAGAAGAACACTTTGACTATTTAGATAGAAAAATTCAGTTTGAAAAATCAAAAGGTAGTAATGTAGGAAAATATGAGTGATGTTGTCTGGGAATCTGTCACAAAAAATCTATCTCTTATGCTTATAAGAATGAAGTTAGAATCTTTGCCAACAGATTTGGAAAAACTGGTTGATAAGAGTTATGAATTAGCTGCGAATGCGGAGAAAGAGCTAAAGAAAGAAGCTGAAAAAGCTTTTGCAGATATAGAGAAAATGCCAGCAGTTTATGAAGAAACAGTCGATGGAGAACCTTTTTGTGAAAAGGTTTTGATAGAATCGCAGGCAGAAGATTATTATTGCGAACAAAGCAGTATTATTGAGTTATATAATAAATCCATAAATTTGATGCTTATAAATTTTTTTGTAGAAACTTTTGAGGGCTTAAAGAAAAATGTTGGAGATAAGTTAAAAAAAGAAAAAATAGAAACAAATACATTAGATAGATTGGTTTATACTCCTGCTGATGATGACATGCTGAAAGTACGTTTAATTAACAATTGTATTAAACATAATGATGGAAAAGTGTCAGCTATTCTTAGTGATAAATATCCAGGAGAATATAAAAAAAATGCTGAACTTGATATAAGTCCAGAACTTGTCTATAAATTATTGGAAATTACTATGAATTCAATTCAAAAGTTCTATAAGTTGTTTAACCAATATTACAAATAATCAATAGAAGCTAAATATACTTGACGTCTGAACGATGTTTGAATTATATTCGAGGTAAGGAGTTATGAAGGCTTAAGCGTAATAATATATTTTTTAAAACAGTTAATATTACATTCAAAGATATGTCTAGAAAAAGGCAGTCGAAAATGTCTACTACTTCCAATGCTGAAAAACGGAAGGTTCGTTTAGCTGAGTTTTCAAAGAGAATTAAAACTTCAAAATAATGGTTCCTGTATTATATAATAAGTCTATCAATTTTTTTATCTTGACTTTTCATAACTAATAACCTAAATTTTTATTTATAAGGAGGCTCTTATGTTATATTTTCAAATACCGTATGAAATTCAAACTGTTGTAAAAAAAGAGTCTTCTCTTACAGGTAAATCAATCAGACAGATTGTTCTCGAAAAGCTTCGCGGTGAAACAGTTGATAAGGTTTTCTCTCCAGAGTTAAAGGCAAATCTTAAAAAGCTTGATGAAATAAGTTCCTTAAAAAAGAACTGGAATGGAAATCATGCAAAACCTATTTGTAAAAAAATCATAAAAAAATCAAAAATATTAGTTATTGATTTAGATAAGCAACCACAAATTTTCCCTACAGCAAATGATTCTATTCAGATTGAATATGATGGTATTAATAATTCCTATCTTGAATTTCAGATTACGAAAAAGAATGTCATGTCATATTACATGGTAGATAAAAACGGATCTGAAAAAACTGGAAATATAGATTATTCATCATCTGCTGTAAATAAACTTGTAGGTGCATTTTATGGATAATTCATTTTCAGATAATGAAGTTTTGTACAGAGCTGTGTATCCTCCAGAGGTGAATTGTATGTTCTGGAAAGATGAAAATCATGTTTCTTCTGCCGCATTTTTAGATAAGAAAGGTCTTTCTGTAGAACGTGGCAATTTCAGAACTGATGAAACTGTTATTACAGAAATGAAAGAATTTTTTATAGGAAGAATAGTTTCTGTAACTGTAAAATTGTGTCGTGAAATTCAGGCACTTGTTCTTTATAGGCCAACGAAACGAAGTATTTATCATACAGAAATACATGGCAATATAAAATCTCCACTTCTTTCTCCGTCACAAAGACGTTTTCTAGCTTTGAATAGTAAAATATTGAATTTTTAAGGACAAAAATATGACCCTAATCCCCCTAATTCTCTCCGGTGGTGCCGGCACACGCCTTTGGCCTCTTTCTTGGGGTGACCACCCAAAACAGTTTTTGAAACTCACTTCTGAAAAGACTATGATTCAGGAGACCTTGCTCCGTCTTAAGGGGCTTGAGCTTGGTTCGCCTATTATCTCTTGTGGCGTTAGCCATCGTTTTTTGGTTGCCCAGCAGATTGGTGAGGTCATGGATCAGGTGCTTTCAAGTGCTTCAAGCAAGGTAAAACCTACAATTCTGCTTGAACCTATGGCAAAAAATACTGCCCCTGCTATTGCTGCCGCTTGTTGTGCCGCTATGAAGCAGGATAAAGATGCTGTGGTAATTGTTCTTCCAAGTGACCATGTTATTGCCGACCAGGATGCCTTCAAAAAGGCTGTAAAAACTGCCGCAACTAATGCAGAAAAAGGTTCTCTTGTAACTTTTGGAATTGTTCCAACTTTCCCTGCAACAGGTTACGGTTATGTTAAGGCTGCTGGTGAAGAAACTGATGGAGCATATACTTTGGAACGATTTGTAGAAAAGCCTTGTTTGGAAAAGGCTCAGGAATATCTTGCAAGTGGTCAGTATTCTTGGAACTCTGGTATGTTCGTTTTTAAGGCTTCTGTTTTTCTTGACGAGCTTAAACAACATAATCCTCAAATGGCTGCTCTTTCTATCCAGGCTTTTGAAAAGGCTCAGGTTGATGAAGACTTTATCAGACTTGATCAGGATTCTTTTGCTAAAATCCAGGGTGACTCCATTGACTATGCCGTTATGGAAAAAACTTCCAAAGGTAAAATTGTAAAACTCAATGCAGGCTGGGATGATGTTGGTTCCTGGTCAGCCCTCTATGACATCAGCAAAAAAGACGGTAATATGAACGTTCTAAAAGGTGATGTTATTTGTCTTGATACTACATCATCTTACATCCGTGCCGGCAAGCGTACAATTGCCACAATCGGTCTGGATAATATTGTAGTTGTAGATTCTGATGACGCAATCCTTATTGCCGCTAAAGGTAAAATTCAGGACGTTAAAAAAATTGCTGAAGAAATAAAAAAAAGAGGTGAGTAGATAATGAAAGTAGCTATTGTACATGATTGGCTTACAACTTATGCAGGTGCCGAAACAATCGTAGACCTTTGGTTGCAAATGTATCCTGGTGCTGATATTTACACCCTGGTATATGATGCTAAAAAAATGGCTGGTCATTTTGAAGGTTCTAAAATTTATACTTCCAGCCTGCAAAAACTGCCTTTTGCCACAAAAATCTATACAAAGCTGCTTAAATTTATGCCTAAGGCCTTTGAATCTTTTGATTTATCTGGCTATGACCTGGTTCTTTGTTCTTCATCATCTTGTGCTAAGGGGGTTATTGTTCCTCCTTACATTCCTCAAATTGCCTATGTTCATACTCCAATGCGTTATGCCTGGGACCTTTTTTTTGATTACAAGAAACGTTCCGGCCGCCTGACTCGTTTTTTTATGAATAAGTGGATGCCTTCTATCCGCCTTTGGGATTTTGTTTCGGCCCAGCGTATTGATACAATTGTTGCTAATTCTAAATATATTGCCCGCCGTATTAAAAAATTCTGGAATCGTGATTCTGTGGTAATTAATCCTCCTGTAAATGTCTCTCGTTTTTCGGATGATCCAGAAATTACAGAACGCGAAGATTTCTATGTTTTCTTTAGTCGTCTGGTTCCTTACAAACGTGCTGACCTTGCAGTTCAGGCCTGTAAAGAACTTGGTCGTGAGCTCATAGTGATTGGGGGCGGTTCCGAATATGATAACCTTAAAAAAATGGCTCAGTGCTGTGACAACATTAAGTTTACCGGCCGTGCCTCTGATTCTGATGTAAAACATTACTTGCAGCGTTGTAAAGCTATGATTTTCTGTGCCGAAGAAGATTTTGGAATTACTCCGCTTGAAGCTCAGGTTTGTGGTGCTCCTGTAATTGCTTTTGGCCGTGGTGGTGCCCGCGAAACTGTTCTTGAAAATAAAACCGGTGTCTTTTTTGAAAAACAGGAAGTTGACAGTGTCGTTTCCGCAATCAAAGACTTTGAAGAAAAAGATTCTCAGGGACTTTTCCAAAAATCTACCATAATTAAGCACGCAAAATCCTTTACTGAAGAAAAGTTCAAAAAGGAATTTGCCAAGGTCGTTGAAGATACTATCGAAAAAATAAAAGTTAAATAGTGATAAAGGAGCTCTCCTTAATCAGGCTTTTTTCTAAGTCGATTTTATACCATATTGACCAAAGCCTTCAAAATCACTAAATTCAGTCTATGGAAACAACAAAGGCGTATAGTATTAATTTTTTCAATTAAATACTAACGCCTTTTTGCGTTTAAACGAATTTAGTGTTAGGAGACACAAAATGAAAAAATCAATTGCTTTGGTTTTGGCTTTGGCTGTAATGACAAGTGGTTTGTTTGCAGCAAAAAAGGAAAAGAAGTCTAAGAAGACTCCTGCTTTCAAAGTTGGTGTAATTTACATTGGTGATGAAAATGAAGGTTACACTGAAGCTCACATGAAGGGCGTTGCAGAAATGAAGAAGGCCCTTGGTCTTTCTGATTCTCAGGTTATCGAAAAGAAGGGTATTCCTGAATCTGAAAAGGCTTACGATGCTGCTGTTGACCTTGCTGAACAGGGCTGTACTTATATTATTGCTACATCTTTTGGTCATGAATCTTACCTTATTCAGGCTGCAAAGGAATATCCAAAAATCGTATTTGCACATGCAACAGGTTATCAGGCTGCTATGTCTGGACTTAAAAATATGCACAACTTTATGCCTTCAATCTACCAGGCTCGCTATGTTTCTGGTATTGTTGCTGGTCTTAAATTAAACGAAATGATTGCTTCTAAAAAGATTAAGGCTTCTGAAGCAAAAATCGGTTATGTTGGTGCTTACCCTTATGCAGAAGTTGTTTCTGGTTATACATCATTCTTCTTAGGTGCTCGTTCAGTTTGTCCTTCTGCTACAATGGAAGTTCGTTATACAAACTCTTGGGCAGATATGTCTTTGGAAAAGGAAACTGCAGAAGCTTTAATTGCTGCTAAGTGTGTTCTTATTTCTCAGCATGCCGATACAACTGGTGCTCCATCTGCTTGTCAGGCTCACGGTGTTCCATGTGTTGGTTACAATGTAGATATGACTGCTGTTGCTCCAGATGCTGCTCTTACTTCTGCCGCAATGAACTGGGGTGCTTTCTATACTCTATCTGCTAAGGCTGTTATGAACGGTCAGGGCTTTGACGTTGACTGGTCTAAGGGTTACGAAGAAGGTGCTGTATACATCACAAAGATTAACTCTAAAGTTGCTACATCTGACGCTCAGGCTAAGGCTGAAGCTGCAGAAAAAGCTATTAAGGCCGGCACTTTGAAGGTATTCGATACAAAATCTTTCACTGTTAATGGTAAGTCAATTGAAGATTTAATCAAAGCTGGTGGTGATTTTGCAAAATATTCTAACTACGTTAAAGATGGTGCTTTCAACGAACAGAATGGTTTTGCAGCTCCTGCATTCGACTTGAGAATTGACGGTATTGTAGAACGCTAGTTCTTATTTCATTATAATAAAGGGGCTGTTTAAGGCAGTCCCTTTAATCATTTTAAAAATCAGGACGGATAAAAAAAGAATGAACAATCCTGTAGTTCAACTAAAAAACATAACCAAACGATTTGGAGACATAACTGCTAACGATAATGTTTCCCTTTCTGTAAACGCTGGTGAAATCTTATCCATTTTGGGTGAAAACGGTTCGGGTAAGACCACTTTAATGAACATGATAGCGGGAATTTACCGCCCAGATTCCGGTGATATTTTAATAAATGGCAAAAAAGTTTCTATTCATTCTCCTAAAGATGCCTACAAATATAAAATTGGAATGGTTCACCAGCACTACAAACTGGTAAACGTTTTTACTGCTGCACAAAATATTATTCTTGGACAGGAAGGTAAGCAGCACCTGGATATGTCCTTGGTTAAAACCGAAATTGCTCAAATTTGCGATGCCTATGGTTTTAAACTTAATCTTGATCAGAAAATCTACGACATGTCGGTTTCTCAAAAACAGACTGTCGAAATTATAAAGGTTCTTTACAAGGGTGTTGATATTCTTATCCTTGATGAACCAACTGCCGTTCTTACTCCTCAGGAAACAAAAGCCCTTTTCGACGTTTTAAGAAATATGCGTAAGGCCGGCAAGTCCATCATCATCATCACTCATAAGCTTAACGAAGTGATGGAGATTAGCGACCGTGTTTCAGTTCTTCGCAAGGGCGTATACATTGACACTGTAGAAACCAGTCAAACTTCTATACAGGCTCTAACCGAAATGATGGTGGGCCAAAAAATTGAACTTGATATTGAACGTTCTATGCCTGTAAATAGCCGCGATCTTCTTAAGGTCGAAGGTTTGACCTGTTATAACAAAGAAGGTCTTAAGGCTTTAGATAAAGTTACTTTTACCGCAAAATCAGGAGAATTTCTTGGCATTGCGGGTATTGCCGGTTGTGGTGTTCACGAACTTTTTGAATGTATTGACGGCATTTACAAATACAGCGAGGGTAAAATTGCCTTCCTTAATGATGATATGGAAGAAGTCGATTTGACCAATAAATCTACCCGCGAAATTAAAAAACTGGGCGTAAATATTTCTTTTGTTCCAGAAGACCGCCTTGGTATGGGACTTGTTGGTCTTATGGGTATGACCGACAACGTTATGCTCAGAACTTACAAAAAGGGTAAAGGGCAGGTTGTTCAGCGAAGGGAACCACGTCGTCTGGCTGGCAAAATCAAGGAAAAGCTTGAAGTTGTTACTCCAAGTATTGAATATCCTGTAAGCCGACTTTCTGGTGGTAACGTTCAGAAGGTTCTCGTTGGCCGCGAAATTTCTTCCAACCCGGATGTTTTAATGGTTGCTTATCCGGTTCGTGGTTTGGATATCAATTCTTCTTATGCCATTTACAACAAATTAAATGAGCAAAAGGCTAGAGGGGCTGCCGTTATCAGTGTTATTGAAGATTTGGATGTTCTGCTTGCTCTTAGTGACCGTATTATGGTTTTGAATAATGGTCGTGTTGCCGGTATTTTGAATGCCCGCACAACCACTAAAGAAGAAATTGGTTATCTTATGACTGCGGAGGTAAACTAATGTTTAATATTCGTCTTAGCAAAAAAGAGCCTTTACCTCTTTGGAAATCTCTTTTAATCAGATTGGGTGCAATTCTTCTTTCTCTTATTGTTTGTGCCCTGGTAATTATTTCGGTTACAGACCTTAATCCTTTTGAAGTTTTTGCCGGTATTATTGATGGTGCACTTGGTTCTAATCGCCGTATTTGGGTTACTATCCGCGATACTCTGGTTCTTCTTTTGGTTGCAGTTGCCTTAATTCCTGCTTTCAAAATGCGTTTCTGGAACATTGGTGCCGAAGGTCAGCTTTTGATGGGGGCTTTTGCATCTGCCGCTCTTATGATTTATTGTGAAAAATTACCAAATGGAATTCTTCTCCCACTTATCATGCTTGCTTCTTGTCTTGCAGGTCTTATCTGGGGTCTTATTCCTGCCTATTTTAAGGCCAAATGCAACACTAACGAAACTCTTTTTACTCTTATGATGAACTATATTGCAACTCAGCTTATTTCATTTAGTATTGTTTTTTGGGAAAATCCTGCTGGTTCAAACTCTGTTGGAATTATTAATCCTATGTCATCTAAAGGCTGGTTCCCAATGCTTTTTGGTCAGCGTTATGGACTTAATCTTTTACTGGTAATTCTTGTTACCGTTTTTGTAAGCTTTTACTTGAAGTATTCAAAACACGGTTACGAAATTAATGTTGTTGGAGAAAGCTGGAATACTGCCCGTTATGCCGGAATTAATGTTAAAAAAGTAATTATTCGTACTATGGCTTTGAGTGGGGCAATTTGTGGTCTTGCCGGTTGTCTTGTTGTAAGCGGTGCAAGTCATACAATTTCTACCAGCCTTGGAGAAGGTCGTGGTTTTACAGCTATTATTGTTGCATGGATGAGTAATTTTAATACCCTTGCAATGGTGGCAATTTCTCTTCTTCTTTGTACTATGGGAAACGGTGCTATTCAGATTGCAAGTCAATTTGGCTTAAACGAAAATGTTTCTGACATTCTTACCGGAATAATCATTTTTTTCTTAATTGGAAGTGAATTCTTTATCAGATATCGCTTGAATTTTAATAACGAAAAACTTGCAGATAAGGCAGATAAGGAGTAGGACTATGATTTTTATTACATTTTTACAAAAAGCAATTGTTCAGGGAATTGGAATTCTTTATGGTTCAATTGGCGAAATATTAACCGAAAAATCGGGAAACCTTAATCTTGGAATTCCTGGCCTTATGTATATGGGTGGAATTGCCGGTTTAATGGGGGCCTTTATTTACGAAGGTGCCGTTGCAACTCCTATTCCTCTGGTCGGCCTGCTGGTTTCTCTTATTTTTGCCCTGCTTGTCTCTGGTCTTGGAGCCTTACTGTATGCTTTCCTTACCATCACTCTTAGGGCTAATCAGAACACTGTGGGACTTGCTCTTACTACTTTTGGAATTGGTTTTGGTAACTTTTTTGGCGGTTCTATTTCTAAGCTTGCAGGTGGTGTTGGCCAGGTTTCTGTTGCCACTACCGCCAAAGCCTACCAGGCCTCCATTCCTCTTTTGTCAAAAATTCCAGTTATTGGAAAGCTCTGTTTTTCTTACGGTTTTTTGACTTATTTTTCAATCATTCTGGCATTTGCTCTTTCTTACTTTTTGTTGCATACTCGTGCAGGGCTGAACCTCCGTTCAATTGGAGAAAATCCAGGTGCTGCCGATGCTGCTGGTATTAATATTGAAAAGTACAAATATATTGCAACTATAATTGGTGGTGCCATTGCAGGTCTTGGCGGTCTTTACTTTGTAATGGAATACCTTGGTGGAACCTGGACCAATAATGGTTTTGGTGATCGAGGATGGCTGGCAGTTGCCCTGGTAATTTTTAGTCTTTGGGACAGCCGTAAAGCAATTTTGGGTGCTCTTTTATTTGGAGCTCTCTATATCCTTTATATGTATATTCCAGGACTCAGTCGTGCGGTGCAGGAATTATTTAAAATGACACAGTATCTTGTTACAATTATAGTTCTGGTTATTACAAGTATGCAAAAAAAACGCGAAAATCAGGCTCCAGAAATGCTTGGTATTGCTTATTTCCGCGAAGAAAGATAATTATAATAAAGATAATGATTAAGGACTTAGAAAATGAAATTTCTGGAAGATAGAATTAAGAAAGACGGTATTGTTAGAGCTGGAAATGTATTAAAAGTAGATTCTTTTTTGAACCACCAGATTGATGTTGAACTTATGGATATGCTTGGTTCAGAATTTAAAAAGCACTTTTACCAGAAAAAAATTACCAAAATTTTGACAATTGAAGCATCTGGAATTGGTATTGCCTGTTTGACTGCCCGCTACTTCCAGGTTCCAGTTTTGTTCGCAAAAAAAACTCAAACCGTAGTTCAGGATGATGATAAATATTCAAGCCAGGTTTATTCTTATACTCACAAGTGTTCAAATAATATATTTATTTCTAAAAAATATATGAATAATTCTGACCATGTTTTAATTATTGATGACTTTCTTGCAAATGGTGCTGCTTGTATGGGACTGATTGATATTGTAAAACAGGCCGGTGCTACTTTGGAAGGTGTTGGAATTTGTGTAGAAAAGGGCTTCCAGGACGGTGGTAAAAAATTAAGAGACATGGGCATAGATGTGCAGTCCCTGGCGATTGTAGAAAGTATGGATCCAGATACTGGAAATATTGTTTTTAGGGACTAAAAAAATAAAAATTATATAAAAATTCCTGTTTTGACTATTGACCAAAAATGCGAATTTCTATATATTAAATATCACTAAGTCACTTAAGACTACGGGCCATTAGCTCAGCTGGTAGAGCAACAGACTCTTAATCTGTGGGTCGCAGGTTCGATCCCTGCATGGCTCAGAGCTTCTTGCTATTTACAAGAAGCTTTTTTTTTATTACGGTGCCTATAGTTCAGCGGTAGAGCGCCAGATTGTGGATCTGGTTGTCGTCGGTTCGATCCCGACTAGGCACCCGATGGTGCAGAGATTTTTCTTTGCACCATTTTTTTTAAATTGCGCCTGTAGCTCATCTGGATAGAGCATCGGTCTTCGAAACCGAGGGTAGGGAGTTCGAATCTCTTCAGACGCAATAAGACCAAAACAAAAGGGGCTGTCCCAAAAGTATGGGGCAGCCCTTTTTTATTTTTTTAGAATAAATGTAAAAAATGTTTAGAAGCCTATTATTCTGCCTTGTTTATTTTTAATCCGTTCGACATAGTCTTCTATACTGGTCAAAGCTTGATCAAATTCCATGCCTCCAACCTTCATCTTACCTTCATCTTTTTCTTCCAAGGCAAATCCAACATTGTGAATATCCGAGCCCGAAGTTATAGGAAAATCGTAGGCCTTAGCGTATGCCAAAGCTAGTTCATTCTGGTCAGGAGAATTGCCGCCATTGTAAACTTCAACTCCATGAACATCACGAGGGTGCAGGTGAATAGCCTGAATATAACCTCTAAGTCTAAAAGGGTGTGCCTGAATCATTAAGCCGCCTACTTGATTAACTGCATTAAAAAGTTGGGTATGGTTCATTCCTTCTACTTCAGGATGGTCCAATAGCCAGTTTTTGTTAAGGCCGTAAACTAAATAATCATCTCCGTCAAAAGTTTGTTCAATACCAAAAAAGACCTTGAAGTTTCCTCCATCAACCTTATTTTGCTTTTCAGCTTCAGCCAGAGCAGCTTCGTAGCCAGCACAATACTGTTCAACTCTTGTTTTCCAGTCCAATTCAAAAGAAACACAAGTATTTCCTCCAAAAAAATGGTCGGTAACAAAGATTCCGTCATAACCTAATTTTTTATAAACTGAAATATACTCAGCTCCATGCGAAGTTCCACAAGCACTTGCTTCACAAGTATGAAGATGAGTTTCGTATTTGTATGTTTTCATAATAATAAATTAATGAAAAACTAAATTTTCCACAATTCTTTTATAAATTTTTTAGTATTTTTTAAGAGAAATGGATTAAGCCAGATGAGGGTAATAAGTGCTTTTACAAAGAAAATACCTGTTTTTGAATTACTGTGTTTTCTAAGATAAAGAACTCGGCTCAATTCAAACTGAATACGGCTAAAAGTAGCTTTACGTTTGATTGTATAATTAGAACCAACTGAACCTCCGCATAAATGTTGAATTAATGGTCCGTCAATAATTTGTCTTTCTTTATCTTTATCACAAAGTCTTTTATTCAAATCTGTATCTTCAAAATATAAAAAGAAATCTTCGTCAAATCGGGCATCATCATTATTTTTCATAAAAATATCTGCACCAGTAATAAAATCAACATTTCCAACAAAAAAATCTGCTCTATGCGATGGCACAAATTTATTTGGTGATATGTGTAAAATATATAAGCAGGACAAAATAAAGTTGGTGACCGACATTTTAAAAAGCTCTTTAAATGCTGTTTTTAGGCCAGGAAAACTTTCGTAAGAATGTATAACCTGATTATTTGCATTTAAAAGATTTGCACCCAGAGCCCCAAGTTTTCCATTATCATTTGCTTCAAAATAATCATAAAAGATTTTTACAGCATTGTTAAAAATCAGGGTATCGCTGTTTAAGTAAAAGATATATTTTCCCTTTGCAATTTCGAGTCCTTTGTTGTTGGCAGTTCCAAATCCAAGGTTTTTTCCATTATCTACAATTATTACTTGTGGAAAATCAGTTTTAAGCATGGAGATGGAGTTGTCAGTAGATCCGTTATCAGAAACTATAATTTCAAAATCTATATCTTTTGTGTACTTATAAATTGATTTTAAGCAGTTTTTAAGAAGTTCTTTTGTGTTGTAATTTACGATTATGATTGAAACTTGCATGCTACTATAATAATGCATTAAATATGTAAAATAAATACCTTAAAAAATCTGAGTAAATACAATTTTTTTGAAGGATTTCTTACCCAGTAAATAGAGCTATAGTTTTTCTTAAAATATTTAATTGCTTTTAAAGATTTACCTAATAAAAGTTCGTAATAATTTTTTGCCTCGCTTATTGAATCTACAAAGTCTGGATTATCTGTTCTTTTTAATAATTCTTCTGCATAGGCAATTTTTTCTTTGTATTCAAGTTTGATTGCGGCCTTTTTTTCTAAAGCATTTTTTATTGAAGCAAAAATATTGTATTTTTTTGTTACAGTTTGATTGTTTCCGTGTTGGCGATACTTTAAGACAATTTTGTCAGTATATTTACAGCCATTTTTTAAGCATGCAATAGATGCAGCCCACCAATCATGATATTTAGCACATTCTGGAATTGGCAGAAAGTCTTTTACAATTTTATTAGAAATCATTAAGGCTGTTCCCTGGGCAAAGTTTCCGTAAAGAAGCTTTTTGAACAAGTCTGTATTTGTTCCTGGAAAATCAAATTCGGAAAGACATTGATAGGTGGTCAAATTCATACTGTTTCCATTTTGGTCTACCAGCTCGGCATTTCCACAAATTAAATCTTTATCTCCTATTTCATTATAAAGAATTTCCAGGTGGTCTTTTGTCCAAATATCATCCTGATCACAAAATGCTATAAAGTCACCCTTGCAATATGAAATTGCTTTTTCAAAATTCTTCTTAAATCCCAGATTTTTCTCGTTTTCTACAAGAGTAATTCTCTTATCTTTATCCTTATAGCTTTTAATTATTTCTACTGTAGAATCTTTGGAACAATCATCGCAAATAATAAGTTCAAAATCTGAAATTGTCTGATTAAGAATAGAATTAATTTGTTCCCTTATATAAGTTTCACCGTTATATGTAGCCATTACAATAGAAATCATGCTAACTCCTTACTAATATTAAAAAGATAAAAGAATTTTATGTCAATGGACTTGTGATTTTGGGAAAGATTTTAAAAATAAACAACTTTCTTCTATAAAAAAAATCAAAATTCTTCTAAACAAATTTTTTCACATTCCGACAATAAAAAAGATAGACCATAACTTTAAATGGAGACTAAATATGGAAGAAATCTTAAATGAATTCAGCTCAATTCTTTCGGAAGAAGAAAATCTTTTGGATCGTCTTACAGAAAAACAGCGTATTCTTAGAAAATCTTTGGTAGAAAAAGATTGGGAAATCCTTCAGGATCAGATTTCAGAAATTAATCAGATTTCAGATTCTTTCCAAAAATTCGATATCAATCGTGATGAAATTCAAAATCAGTTTACTACTGAAGAATTGAAGCCTTATTTCGAAAGACTTACTCGTCTCCGTTCAAAACTTCTTAAATGTAAAGTAGAAAATCAGGTCATATCAAATTACGTAAACGTAACTCGCGAATTTATTTCTGAAGTTGTGGCAAAAGCCCTTCCTCAGACTCGTAATAAAAACTATACAAAATACGGAACTATTACCCAGCCACAGGCCGCAAGTGTATTAGTTGACATGAGAGGTTAATTATGGGATCAACTTTTTCTGGAATTGAACTTGGTAAACGCAGTATTATGGCTAACACAGATGCCATTACAACTGCAGGTCATAACATTTCGAACGCCAATACAGAAGGCTATTCTCGTCAGCGTGTGCAGATAAAGGAATTTGATCCTCTATATAAACCAGATCTTGAACGTGCTGAACGTGCCGGAATGATTGGTCAGGGCGTTGATGTTCAGTCAATTAACCGTATTCGAGACGAACTCTTGGATCAGAGAATAGTTGGACAGGCTAATCAGGAATCTTACTGGCAGACTCGTTCAGACTACTATACAATGCTCGAAAATATTTATAACGAGCCAGATGATGTTTCTATTCGTTCAAATATGGACCAGTTCTGGACCGCATGGCAGGAACTTTCTATTAATCCAGAAGATAAATCTGCTCGCCAGGCTGTTGTAACTCGTGCAGAAACTTTGACCGACTCAATCAAAACTCGTTGGGAAGCTTTGGAAGGAATTGGAAACCTTCTTGATGGCGATATTGAAGCAACTGTAAAGCAGGTAAATTCTTATGCAAAACAGATTGCCCAAGTAAATGCAGAAATTGTACGCTCTCGTGCCATGGGTGATAATCCAAATGACCTTTTAGACCGACGCGATCTTCTTGTAGATAAACTTTCAGAACTTGTAAACATTCATACAGATCAGCGTGATAGCGATGAATTTATGGTTCATGTTGATGGTAGAGTTCTTGTTCAGGGAAATATTGCCCGCGAAATTGCTCTGGAACCTCGTTTTGATGATACAGGTTACAACAAACTGGTTTGGGCCGATACAAGAAATGATGCTGTTTTTTCTGGTGGTAAACTTGGTGCTCTTGTAGAACTTCGCGATGTAGATGTTCGTAACGAAATTCAGAATTTGAATACAATGACAATGAACTTTTCTGACCTTGTAAACGATGTTCACCGCAATGCTGTTGGTGCAAACAAAGTTACAGGATTAGACTTCTTTACCCAGCATTCATTTGTAGAAAATGCTAATGGTAATTTTGACCGTAATGGGGACGGAGAACTTGATACATCTTACATTTTCCGTATGACCGGTACTAATGCCCTTGATTTGCAGCAACAAGTTGGTATTGAAGGTGTAATGACTTTCAACGGAACTAATGGAAATGTTCAGGTTCCTTACTTCCACACAGATACAGTTGAAACTGTAATTGCCCGCATCAACGATTCTACAAGCGAAGTAAAGGCATATCTCGATAAAAATAATAAACTTGTACTTAAATCAACTACAGCACAGGATATTGATAATCCAGATTTCGTAATTCGTCATGTTGAAGATTCTGGATACTTTTTAAGTGGTTATTCAGGAATACTTGCCGCAAATGGCCAGGCTGGTGCATATGATTTTGCTCAGGCTGATGCTGTAAATGCTTTAGCTGCAAATGCCCAGTTCTCTGTATCACCTGTATTTAATCCATCTGCTTACATTGAAGTAAATGAAGCAATTCGTAACGATGTAATGTCAGTTGCCGCAGGTTATGTAGATGCCGCTGGTAATTCTCCTACAGGCGATGGCCGTGCTGCAGTAGAAATTGCCTCTATCCGTAATTCAAGTGTTATGGTTGGAGGTATGAAAACCTTTGATGATTATTTTGCAGATTCAGTAACAAATGTTGGTCTTAAAGGCGAACAGGCAGAAACTAATTTGCTTAGCCAGAATGCCATTATGGATGACTTGCGTAACTTACGCGATTCAATTTCTGGTGTAAATATTGATGAAGAACTTTCTGAAATTATGAAATTCCAGCATGGTTATAATGCCGCTGCTAAGTTCATAACAGTTTGGGATAGTTTAATTGATACTGTAATTAACCGTTTAGGTGTGTAATAAAGGCTAGGGGGTAATTAAATGACACGTATTTCAAGTCAAATGAATAACAATAATACTCAGAGTAGTTTGAGACTTCAGGAAAGCCGTTTGAACCGTGCTAATAATCAAATTGGTTCACAGCATCGTATTCAGAGCCTCAGAGACGACCCTATTGCTGCAGGCCACCTTGTTCGCTATCAGTCATACCTTGGACGCGTTAAACAGTTCGAAAAAAATGCCCTTACTCTTAGCGATCAATTTCAGGTTCGCGAAGGATATATGACAGATTCTCTTGATATTATGCAGAGAGTTCGAGAACTTGCTGTTACTGGTGCCAATGGTATTTACAACAAGGAAGATTTGTCAAACATGGCTACAGAAGTTGATGAGCTTCTAAAGGCCTTGATTCAGAATGCTAATGCAGTTTCCGCAGATGGTAATTCAATTTTTGCAGGAACAAATACAAAGGCCACTGCTTTTGATATTGAAATGGGCAATGTAGAAGGTTCTGGAGTTCCACTAATTCAGAATGTTCGTTACAACGGAAATATTGATGTAAATCTTGTAGAAGTTGATGAAGGAAAATATCTCCAGAATGATAATGCCGGAGTAAAAACTTTCTGGGCAGAAAACCAGCAGATTTTTGGTGGTCGCGATGCTTCTGGATGGCAGGCTTCTTCTGATACAGTAATTTCTGTTGATGGTGTAGATATTCAGATTAAGCAAGGCGATAATCTTTATGCCCTTGTTGCTAAAATAAATGATTCTGGTGCTGCTGTAAAAGCTTCTGTTGATCCAGTTCGTAATTCCCTTAATCTTGCAACAACTGACGCACGCCAGCTCTGGTTACAGGATAAAGAAGGTTCTGCTTTACAGGAACTTGGAATAATCAAAGATTCATCTCAGCTTCCTCCTTACAATCTTGGAGAAGGTACTCGTGTTTCAGGTGGTTCTATGTTTGATACAGTAATTGCCTTTAGAAATGCCTTATTAGCAGGAGACCAGGAAAGTATTGGTGGACGTGTACTTGGAGCTTTAGATAAAGGAATTGACAGTCTTGTTACAAGAATTGCTAAGTCTGGTTCAGAATACGAAAGAGCTCAGCTTAATGCTACAAGAAGTTCTAAACTTGCTTTGGATGTAACTCAAATGGTTAGTAGAGAAGGTGATTTAGACTTTACAAAAGCAATTACAGACTTAAAAATGTTGGATTATACAAACCAGGCTACTCTTAGCCAGGCAGGAAAAATGTATTCTTCAACATTGTTAAATTATATGCGTTAAAATAAGATTTGCTTAAAGAGGTAGATGATGGAACTATTAACTAAAGCCCGGGGAAAAATAGAAATAAGTGAAGATCGCTTAATTACAATTCCAGAAGGGCTTTTTGGATTTGAAGATTATACTAAATTTGCATTGGTTGACTCAGACTATGAACCATTTATCTGGTTACAGTCTTGCGAAGATCCAAATCTTGCATTTCTTATTGTTGATCCGTTTTTAATTTGCCCTCAGTACGAAAGCGATATTGATGATGAAGCATTAGCTAAAATTGGTATTAAAAAGCCTGAGGACATTATAATTATGACTATTGTAACAGTTCCACACGATGGTTCTGCTATTACCGCCAATTTTCAGGGCCCACTTGTAATTAATAAACAAAATCATAAATGTATGCAGGCCATTTTAAGTGATAATAAATGGTCAACAAAAGTAAACATCATTGATGCCCTTAATTCAAAAGGAGCTCGCTGATGCTGATTTTATCTAGAAAAATTGATGAAAAAATTAAAATTGGAAATGATATCACAATAACTTTAATTGATGTTCATGGAGATCAGGTAAAAATTGGTGTTGAAGCTCCAAAAAATGTCAAAGTTTTCCGTCAGGAAGTTTACGATGCAATTCAGTCAGAAAATAAGGCCGCTGCAATTCCAGAGACCCAAATTCCTAATGATAAGGTTATTTCTGCTGTATCTGCTTTAAGTAAACTCTTAAATAAGAAAAATTAGTTTTTGTTTTTAAGTGCTAATTCGGCTTCGCTGGCTCTTAAATAAACAGGACCATCAAAATCTTTAAGAGCAGCTTCACCCTTAGAAACTTTATCTTCTGTAATAGCTACAAGAGCTTCTGTTGTCATGGCAGAAGCTTTTGTTGTTAACACTTCAATATCATTTTTATTTTCTTTGATGATATCTGCAAGTTTCTGGGCGTCAGGACCTGCCACTAAAACTTTATAAAGACCATTCAGTTTAGAAATAATTTCTTCAACTTCATAATCTCCTTCCTCTAAAATTAAAGAATTCTGGTCACTAAGACAGGCGTAAAACTTATCTTTGTTAGCATCAATACAAGCAAGAATAGGAAGACCTAAATCTTTGTATGCATACGAATAAATTGTAAGCGAAGAAATTCCGTATACAGGAACGTTATAAGCTAATTCAATAGCTTTTAGTGCCGAAATACCTAATCTAAGGCCTGTAAAGCTTCCTGGTCCGATTGTAAGGGCAGAGTAGTTTAAATCAGCAGCTGTAATGCCTGCCTTTGAAAGAATTTCGTCGATTGTTGGAACAAGAATTTCAGATTGTCTCATTCCAATATCATATGTTTGTGAAATAAACTTATCTTCAGTTTTTACCGCAATAGAAAGTTTTGTTACGGCACAATCTAATACTAAAATATTCATTATAAATCAACCTTCCAGTTATCAATTTCAATTTTACGGCTTCCGTCATCCTGGGGAGTAATTTTCAAAATTATGGTTCTTTTAGGAAGTTCATTCATAATCTTTTCAGACCATTCGATAATAGAAACTCCATCACCATAAATCATATCGTCTGTCCCAAGATTTACAAAATCTTCACCACCTTCAAGACGGTAAACGTCCATATGGTAAAGAGGCATTTTTCCATAATATTCACTGATTAAACAAAAGGTTGGACTTGTAATTGTTTCGTCAATTCCAAGAGCTTTAGCAATACCTTTAGTAATTGTAGTTTTACCGGCAGCTAAAGTTCCCTGCATAGCGATTACATCGCCTTTTACTAATTTAGATCCGATTTTCTCACCAAGAGCAATAGTTTCTTCTGGTGAATGAGTAATAAATGTTAGCACGGTATTCGGCCTTCAATTTCCTCTGTGTAAATATATTCCAATAAAGCTTTTTTTACAGGAATTAGAGGATAGTTAATTGCTTGCGTAAAAGTCAATTCAATAATCTTTTTACCAAGTGGAGAAGTTTCTATTGTAAATATTATTGGAACCTTTTCCTGATTCTTAGGTAATTCGAGAACGGCATCACATTTATACTTTCTAATATAAAAGATTTGTCCTTCTTCTCTAGCAAGATTTTGTAGTTCTAAGACTCTCATAAGTATGTAATTTTAACCTAATTTTATGCCCATTTCAAGTTAATTATAATTCAATTATAATTCAAATTTATAAACCAAAGTAAAGATTCTATTTTTTGCTTTCATAGAAATCTTTTCAAACTGAATGTGTAATGCAAAAAGACCAGTAGGAAGTTTTCTAGTTCTTCTTATAATTCCAACTATTTTTTCATCAATTCCCATTGAAGGTAAAATAATACATATGTGTTGTTTTTCCTTAATAGGAAGTTTTGTTTGAATACAGCATCCACCACCAGAAATATTAGAAAGTTTTCCCATATACATTTTATCAGAATATTTGTATGGATCTTCTCCCTTCTTTACATTTGCCGTTGGATCTGGTGTTACAGAAGAAAATATACATTTTTCCTGAATAAACTCTCTCTTAAAATGACGTTGTGCCTGACATTCAAGTTTATCTGTAAACGCAATAATAGCTTTATATACTCCCTCTTGATTTGTATCATATCTTACAATTCTAGAAACAAAATTATATGAAAGACCATCAGCGGTTTTATAATTAAAACGACTTCTTATTAAAAGCTGAGGTTTTCTTGGTGAATTGTATAAGAAGTCTGGAATTTCAACTGTAAAAAAATCCTTGTCGTTTTGAATAACTGTAAAAGGCAGCTGTTCTCCTTCATCTGTAATATAAAAAACCATAGATTGAAGAGGGATTTGCTGGGTTGAAACGATTTTTTTTGTTTGAGCAACCATTAATTCAAGCTTGTACAGACAGTTGAAGAAATTATTCATCTTAGCATCTGTAAAAAGCTTTTTCTCAATCATAAGATTATAAGCTTGTCTGAATAAATCAAGAACATCAGAATTTTTTTTAAGAATATAGAGGATATTGGTGCATTGAGTAACCTGGCAAACTTCCCATAGAATAGCCTGATCTTCTGCCTTAAAATTATTATTTTTGCATAATTTTACTACATCAGAATATTTTGTTTTTCTACTTTGTTCTTTTTGAAGGTATTTTTCTGAAGTTTTATAAATCTGTACTCGTTTAAAAAGGAATGCTACCAAAACTAAAAAGGCAACAATAATAAGCAAAATTAAAATGATTAAGAAAATTGGAGCAGTCTGTCTTGCTTCTATTGGAGAGCCTGATCCTCCGCCATAAAGTAAAAACATATATCCTCCTTTGTTTTTACATCGTTTTTAAGGCTTGTGAAATAGCCTGTAATCTTGGACATATTTCGTATTCCGATAAATCTCCAATCATTACTTGATCATTATTTTTCAGAGCTTCTTCAAAATCTGCTAAAATTGGTGAAAAGTCATTAAAGAATTCCTGAAAACTCATTCCATTTATTGACGTATTTGTAAATGTTTCGGGGAAAAGGCTTGCAAGGGTAGCAATGTGGCAGAATTGATCAATTGAATCTGCAACATTTTTTATAGACTGACTAACTTCCAGATTTTTTCCGTTTTGTAGTTCAACTGGAACTTCTTCCATTTGATTTGCCAGTTCATTAAAAAGTTCCGAAAGTTTTGTATAAGAGGCTTTAATATCATTTTCTGTTACGATTGAAAATTCAAATTTGGTATTTTTTCCAAGAGGTTTTACAGATTCTTCATCAAAAATATCTGCCGTAATTTGTTTACCATCAACTAAAATACCAATTACAGCGACTTTGTTTTCTTCACAAGTTAATTCAAAAGAGTGAAGAACATCTCCAATTGTTTCTTCATCTTCAATCTGTACGTCAATCTGCTGTCCATTAATGTAAAATTCAATCATTTTATGCCTCTTTTTAAGTTATTACATCAGGGTAATAACATCTCTTTTTCTATTATCGGGCATTAGCGTGATGAAGTTAATTAGAATTTTGATTTTGTTTACTAAAGTTACTTATACTGTTTTGCTGACTTTCCAGACTGTTTAGAGAGCTTTCCATTTGACTGTATTTATTTTTAAGAGAAGCTTCCTTTTCATCCATTTGTTCTTCAAGCTTAGAAATCTTTTTTTCTGAAGATTTAATTTTATTATCTAAGGATGAAGTTTTCATTGCAAAAATACCACCTGTTTGTGTGTAGGCAGAAATTTGCTTATCAAGCTTATAGGCAACGCCAGAGTCTACAATCAAATCACCATCAGAATCATATCCAAAGATCGATTTTATTTCATCAAGATGATTTTCTAAAGCTGAATCAAGTTTTTTTTCATCAATTTCAAGATATCCTCTAAGTTTACTCTGAGTATATCCTCCTGAATATCCGCTTTGATTAGTTCCAATTCCAATCTGAGAAAGCATATTTACTTGTGCGTCATCAGAAAATTTATAACCTGCAGAAACTATAGACTGAAGATTTGATTTGATAGAGGTCAAAGAAAAGTCTGTAGAAAACATTCCAAGCTGTTCGCGTGCTTTTTCTTTTTCATCTTCTGTAAAATAGTCTAACTCATTAATGATTTCGGCTTTGTTTTGAGAAAGAATGTTTAATTGAGCAATGGCCTGGTTGTATTTGCCAACAAAAGAAATTATCGCATCTTTAGATGATTCTACATCAGGTTTTACAGCAATTGTCGCAGTTTTTTCAGTTTTATCATGAACATTCAGTGTGATTTCAGGAACTACATCATCAATTTGATTTGAGGCCCTGGTGATTGTGATACCTTCATATTTAATTATTGCATCATCTGCAACAGATATAGGATTTTTTGGCCCATATCCCAAATCTTTACTAGGATCCAAAGCTGAAAGACTTGAAACTTCAAGTTCTCGGCCTGTATTTCTGTTTCTAACTGCCAGAGCCTGAATTCCTGGGTATTCTTTAAGATTAATATCTATTTCTTTTAATTCCCCTGTCAAAAGTTCTGGTGTTGGAATTTCTTTTTCGCTGCCATCTTCCATTACAGCATATAAAACCGACTCTGTTTCAAATGGTTCAAGTGGAGCAGGGGGTTCTTTAGGAAGATTGAGATTTGTGTCGGAATCCATATTGTCTACAACGATTCCTGCAAATTCTGCACTACCTGCACCTGGAATGTCTGGCTGTAAAAGAGTTTTGTTAATCTCTGGCGTGATATCAGGGCTTTCATTTGCCACTATGGTAAGTTGTATATGCTGCGAATTGTCCATCTTGATTTTAGATGGAATTGCAATTTGATAAGCACCTCTCGCTTCTACCAGGATTTTATCTTCAATTAATTTTGTCTTTGTTAATGAAAGTTCTGGCATATATTTACTTTCATCTTCATATTTTATTTCCTGTACAGGTGCGATTTCGTCTTGTGTATCACCAAAAGTTGTTGTTTGTGCTTTTACTTTTTCAATCATTCCTGAATCAAAGGCAAATTTTTTTGCATCGTTTTCAAAAATTAAACGGTTTTCTTTGCCTGTAGGAATTGCTTCAATTAATAATGATTTTTTTCCAGCCGAAGCACCAATTATTGAAGATTTTATAACGCCATTTCCACGCTTATTGATTGAAGTTGAAAAATCTTTAAGACTTCCACCTTTCCAGTTTATATTTATAGATTTTTCACCAACTTTATAAGTGTAAGTTCCTTGTGGAACTTTAAAATCTGTATCAAGCTCTGCAGATAAAAAACGGTCGGAACTTGCAGCTTGAATTACATCTACCTTAAATGATTGTATTTCTGCACTGCGGTTTGCTTCTGCTGTAATTGCATTTTCTTCTGTTGAGGTTGTTAATTTATTGTTAAATGGATTTTCATAAGAGTAGAGAGTTTTTGTAGAGTCTCTTAATGAAGAAAGTTTACTGTTGATGTCTCTCCAGGCGTCCTGCTCTGCCTTATAAGTTTCAAGTTGCTTTTGTTCTCTTACTAAGGGAATTCTTTCAACTTGCATCAGTTTTTCAACTGTGTCGTTAGTATTATATTTGTCAGTAACGCCAGGGATGTTAATTCCGGCCATAAACTATATTACTTCGTCAAATACTGAACCTATGGCTTTTCTCATACGAAGTTTCAGTTTTAACATATCCTCTGATGGAATCTGTTTTACAACTTGATTCGTAGCTGTATCAACAATTGATATTACTACAGAATTAAGTTCTTTATTTACGCTGAATTGAAGCTTATTTCCGGCTACCATTTCAGACATCTTTTGTAGCTCTTGAGTATCGGCTTTAATTTCTGCCATTGATTGTTCAAGATTTTGTGCTACCTGGGCTCCTGTGGGAGTTATGGATTGTTGTACAACTGCTTGTGGTTTTGCACTGCTCGAAGCTGTACTCGATATTTTTGAATTATAAAGAGTTTGGCCATCCATTGCCACATGAACCATTGAATTGCTGATAGTATTCATAGTTCTCCTCCTTGAGCTCTAATAAGTATGGTTTTAATACCCTGCTTAAAAGTGCCTGTCTTACTTATATATATAATTCGTAAAACTTACAAAAGAAAGGGAAGGGGGGCGCAACCCCTTCCTATTCAAAATTGAAACTAAAAAGATGACATCCAGAAATCTCTTTAGTTTTTTAATTTCTACTGTAACAAGCTCAAAACAGTCTGAGATTGTGAGTTAGCCTGAGCGAGCATTGCAGTTCCAGCCTGAGTAAGGATTGAGTTCTTTGTGAATTCAACCATTTCAGAAGCCATATCTGTATCACGAATACGTGATTCTGCAGCCTGAGTATTTTCTGCAGCAATGTTTACACCCTTTGCAGCCATCTCAAAGCGGTTCTGGTAAGCACCAAGATCTGCTCTCTGTTTTGTAACATTTGTCAAAGCTGCATCAACTGCAGCAAGAGTCATGTTAGCTTCATCTGGTGTAGAAATAGAAATCTGTTCATCGCCACCCTGTGCACCCTTAAGTCCAAGAGCTGTAGCTGTCATTGTGCCGATGAAAACACGTGCATTCTGGTCAACATTTGCACCAATCTGGAACTGCATTACAGCGTCTCCAGCCTGAGCAAAACGTCCTGTTAACATATTCATACCGTTGAACTGAGCCTGACTAGCAATGCGGTCAACTTCAGCAACAAGCTGTGATACTTCAACCTGAATCTGCATACGATCTTCATCGCTGTAGATACCGTTAGCTGACTGTACAGCAAGTTCACGAACACGCTGAAGAATATCTGTTGTTTCAGTCAAATAACCTTCTGTTGTCTGAATGAAAGAAACACCATTCTGAATGTTCTTTGAAGCCTGGTTCAATCCACGAATTTGGCTGCGCATCTTTTCTGATACAGCAAGTCCTGATGCATCGTCTCCGGCGCGATTGATGCGTTCACCAGAAGAAAGTTTCTCCATGTTTTTCATGATGTTGTCATTAGAAATGTTCAACACACGATCAGCATAGAGTGAACTCATATTGTGATTAATAATCATATTTTTTGCCCTCCATGTTTACTTAAAAAACACTAATCATCATGATTGTGTTCCTGCAGGTGAAGGCTAGGTTAGTACTGCGCCTCTAACTTAGTTTCAGACCTATTCAGCAGGAATAGTCAGTCTAAAGTGTGAGAATAAACCGACTGTTCTTGCTGCCACCGGCAAAACATGGAAAACAATATGTCAAAGATCAATATCTATCTGAAAGTAGATATATAAAATTTAAAATTCTTTATCAATAGTAAATATACGATGTTTTTGGATAAAAAGCAAAAAAATAGAGTAGGGAAAACACCGCGTATAACTAGTTTTGCATAAAATTATTCATTAAATGCAAAACTAATTATATCTTACTATCTGCGTAAAGACAATACGTTACTACTTACGTCTTATCTTAGAAGGCTAAGTACATTCTGTGACTGAGAGTTGGCCTGTGCTAACATTGCAGTACCTGCCTGCTGGAGTACAGAATTCTTTGTGAACTCAACCATCTGTGAAGCCATATCTGTATCACGGATACGAGATTCAGAAGCCTGTAAGTTTTCAGCTCCAATATCAAGTCCCTTAACAGTAAGTTCAAGACGATTCTGGTAAGCACCAAGATCAGCACGCTGTTTGTTGATCTTTTTCAATGCTTCATCAATAGTACCGATTGCGCGGTTGGCATCTTCCGGTGTGGCGAGAGAAAGTTTCTCTTCTGTACCAATTTCGCGAACTCCAAGAGCAGCTGCAGACATTGTACCAATGTAAACCTGTACACGCTGATCCATGTTAGCACCAATGTGGAACCACATAGAAGCTGTTACTACGTTTTCACCAGTAGACTGTGCAAAGCGTCCTGTAAGCATGTTCATTCCGTTGAACTGAGCTGAACTAGCAACTCTATCAACTTCTGAAACTAAAGCTGAGATTTCAACCTGAATCTGCATACGATCTTCTTCAGAGTAGATACCGTTAGAAGACTGAACAGCCAATTCACGAATACGCTGCATGATATCTGTTGTTTCCTGGAGATAACCTTCTGTTGTCTGAATGAAACTGATACCGTTCTGAGCGTTCTGTGAAGCCTGATTCAATCCACGAATCTGACTACGCATCTTTTCAGATACTGCAAGTCCTGAAGCATCATCGCCTGCGCGATTGATTCTCATTCCTGATGACAGTTTTTCCATATCTTTGTTTAATGAAAGACCTGTCACTCCGAGCTGACGATTGGCAAACATTGCCGACATGTTGTGGTTGATAACCATAGTATTCCTCCTTGGAATATAAGCAGAAGAATCCTTTCTTCTGTAAAAATGCAAAAATGCGTAAATGGAGATTACAAGGCTACATCTACACATTTTTGCTAGAAGAGTCTGACTGCTGCTTCTACGAAGTCGATGCAATCATAACATTTCTGTTTTATATATCGGCAAACTTATAAAATAACTTTAGTAAAAATTTGAAAAAAATTATTTTTTTTCAAATTTTTTTTAGAGTAGGTCAATGATTTTTTTGAGTGCTCTTACAGCTTTACCTCTATGGGAGATTGCATTTTTTTCTTCAGCTGTAATCTGAGCTACTGTTTTATTGTATTGAGGTAAGAAAACAATTGGGTCATAACCAAATCCTCCATCCCCAGCCTGATCTTTTATATCCTTTATCAATGTACCTTCAAAAGTTTCCTGGGCAACAAAAAGTCTGTCTGTTCCGCAATATAAAACCATTGCACATGTGTAATGGCAAGATCTTTCTCCGTTTAGATATGCAGCTTTTGGTAAATTTCCTTTTGCTATTGCATCATTTAATTGTTGGATAAGAAAAATATTCTGTTCTTCCTGACTAATTTTACTGCCATCTGGTTTACCTTTCATAAAAGAAGGGCCGGCATAACGGGAAGAATAAATGCCTGGAGCTCCACCCAAAGCGTCCACGCATATTCCTGAATCATCGGCGATAACAGGGCAACCTACTATATCATATAAAGTACGTGCTTTGATTAAACTATTTTCATAGAAAGTAGTTCCTGTTTCTTCAGGGTTGAAATCAATATTTTCATCTGAAGGAATTAAGATTGTGTGTTCTGGTAAAAGTTCACACATTTCTTTTTTTTTGTTTTTATTTCCAGTTGCTAAGTAAATCTTCATAATGAAAATATAATGAAAAACAAAAGCCTAGACAATTACGCATCAATTTCGATCTTGTTTTTGCCTTTTTTGTAATCCTGTTTTGCACAATTTATATAGTAGGATATTTGTCTTTCGCAAATGCCTAATAAATCTGCAACAGTTTTGTTAGTGGGGCGTAGAAATAAAAATCCATCAGAAAACTTTTTATTGAGTTTTTGCCAGGTTTTGTAGTGTTTCTTTTGCTTTTTTAAGATATTGTTTTTCAGCAAATAATCAGTTTCCTTTTCTGAATCTTTAATTTTTTCAAGCTGACTATCATATTTTTTTTGATGATAGTAGGCATAATTTCTCCTCTCTTGAAGTTTAATTCTTTTTTCGGCTTTATTTTCAAGTGTTTCTTTGCAGTATTGAATTGCATCATATAAATCTTTTTCCTTTAGATTATATATTTCGCAAACTTTTTTTACCTGCTCATCTGTGATATAGAAACAAGATTTTATGGCAAGTACTAAAATCTTCTTGTCGCAGTTATCATTCGAAAGTTCTCGAAACATTTTTTTTAATGCATCAACATTTTGTGGTTTGTAGGCAAATGGAACATCTCTTAAATCTTGATCATAAGATTTTGAGTTTTTGTAAAAATACACTTTTTCATCATTCAAATTGATTCCTTCATGGTAATCAATCTTTTCTTTTAATGATTGAATTGCTAGCATTTTACGTCTTGAATTAATTAAACTTGAGATACTTGAATACAAATAAGTAAAAAAGTCAGATGTTTCTTCATTATAGTTTTCAAAAATTCTATTAGCTTTTTCAAAAAACATTAAGATGATGTCGGATCTGAAATCTTCATCATATTTGTTTAAGCCAAAAACAGGGTAGTTTTGATTAATGAATCCTCCAATTTCATCAATCGCTTGTTTTACAGTAATTTTACCTGACTTAATGAGTCCAGGTAAATCTTTTAGATTTTCAATTGTCATAATTTTTTTTCTTACTCCTTAATTTTTTAATGTGTCGCCGACAATTGAATTTATGCAATTTTTATGCCAAGAAAAAAATATAAAAAAAAGAAAAAAAACTTGTGTTTGCTTGTTGACATTAATCATATATAAATGCTAATATACCATCATTGCATGGCGACCTAGCTCAGTTGGTAGAGCACACGGCTCATATCCGTGATGTCAATGGTTCAATCCCATTGGTCGCTATAAAGAGACTTTTTTATAAAAGTCTCTTTTTTTTTATAAAAATTGCCATTTCTAGCATTTTTTATTATGAGATTTGTAGAGAAAAAAAAGCCTGGTTTTCTTGTAGAAACACAGGCTTTTTTTATGGGAAATATCCCAAAAAATAATATGATTTAATAATTAATAACAGAATATTAGTAATTGTAATAAAACAAAATAAAATTAATAATTTATTAAGTATGTATTATTACATCAGAAAGTTATTTATTCTTCATAACCATCACCGGTTTGTGTTTCAATAATGTTTTCTTCTGCATATTTTACCATAAACTTATTTATAGCTTCTTCAGAAGTCATGTTTAATAAGTCTCTCATTTGAGCTTTAGTAAAATTATATCGTAACATGATTGATTCGCGGCTTACTGTATCGTTTGTGTATGGATAATAATCATTTTCTACTGGATAAATTGTAATTGTAAAATATGGTGATTTTTTTACAAATTCATAACCAATATAAGCTTTTCCGTTTCCATTATTTGGAGTTGAATTTTTAATTGTTCCCCAATCCAAATGAACATTCATAGTACCGTATTTTTTCTTTGAATTTTTCTCTTTACGATCTAGTCTTTTATTTTCAAAATCATCTAAATATTTTTCATATGCATCAGATAATTTTTGGTAGTTTTCTGGGGTGTACTGCATAATATAATAGGAAGCAAGATAAACAGAACCAAATCCAGCTGTTCCTTCTTCTGGATTAATTAAAATTGTAGCTTTTTGCTGGTAAATGCCGACTCCAACTCCATGAGTAAACACTGATGTTACATCATTAGATACAAAGTCATTTTTGTTTCCATATGTAAACATTCTTTCAAAAAAATTCTTTTTTTCAGCTTTTGTATTGTATCTTGAGTTAGTTTTCTTGTTGTCATTTTTTACAGGAAGTGCAGTTGCTTCTTCATCATCTGATAAAGAATCTGGTTGAACTGCAGTATTCTTATTAGAAGCACAGCTGCTAAGAAGTAAAGTAATGCTTAATAATAAAATTGTAGTTTTACAGATGTATTTTTTCATTTTTTCCTCTTTTAATTTTTATATTTATATAATACATGAAAGCCTGTTTTTGTTACATATATTTGAAATTTAAATTCTAAAAATCTTGTTAAAAGATTTTTTTCGGATTATAATTTATTAGTTAGAAATAGGTTGGCGAATAAAAATTTAATTTAAAGATTTTTATCAACTTTATTAATGGAGTGATTATGAAAAAATTCTTAATGATTTTTGCCTTACTTTCAATTTTCACAGTTTCTGCTATTGCTCAGGATAATAGTGATTCAAGTGATTCTAAAAAAAGTTCAGGACCTGAAAGAACTGAAGGAAAATGGTCTGATTTGACATATGTAAATGTTCCTGTTCTAAAGATTTTCGAAGGTGTTGATGCCTATGCCGTAGTTTATCAGAAAAATAGATTTGGAGTTGGTTCTACAGTAATTCCAAAGGCTTGGGCTCATGGAAATCCAGAATCACCAAGAAAGTTAAAGTTCAGAAACGTAAAAACTGCAGTTGGTGCTTACATGACTGTTGTTAAAGATGATGATGGTTTTAAACGTGTAATTCTTTCTATCCCAATGAATAAGTCAAATTCAATTTGGGGTGTTGCTAATACAAGAAAATCAATGGAAGGTTCTGATAAAGAAACTCTTGAAGATTTAGCTTTATAGAATTTTTACTTTTTTTTATGTATGATAAAGAGGATTGATTTTTTCAATCCTCTTTTTTTTTGAGGAGGGGGTATTACAAAGCCTCAAAAAGACAAAATAAAGGAATTAATTTTATGAACCTTGTTAAAAAAGATGATGCAGATGCCTTAAAATCATTTATTGAAAAACATAATTTCTTTCTTATTATTGGACATAAAGAACCTGATGGAGACTGTATTACTTCTTGTTTGGGTGTAGCTGCAATTTTGGATTACTATAAAAAGGACTACCAGCTTTTGAATGCCGGTCCTTTTAAAAGAAATGAAGTAGCCCGATATCAGGAAAAATTTTCAGATACAATGGAATTTTTGGATTCTTCTGAAAGAGAATCTACAGGCCTTATTATTTGTGATTGTTCCGAAATTACTCGTTTAGGAGATATTGATGGAGATTTAAAAGGTCTGGATACTTTTATAATAGACCATCATAAAACAGGTGTATTGGAAGAAAATATGCAGGGTTATATAAATCCAGAAGCTCCTGCATGTGCCTTTTTAATTCAATTGTTCTATGAAATTCTTGTAGGACCTCTTTCTAAAGAACTGGCAGAAATATTGTTTTTTGGAATTTGTACAGATACAGGTTATTTCCGATTTCTTGGAACAGATTCTGCTCCTGTGTTTGAAGCTGTAAGTCGTCTTGTTTCTTATGGAGTTAATCCTAAGGAAACTTACAGATTAATGAATTCTGGAAAACCTTATTCTACAAGAAAACTTGTTGGAGTTCTTCTTGATAAAGCAGAACGTTATTTAAACGGCAAACTTGTTGTAACTTATGAATCTTTAGAGGATACAAAAGCTTATGGTCAGGACGGCAGGGATTCTGATGCTCTATATCAACTTTTACTGGCAGTAGAAGGTGTAGAAGCTGTGGTTTTCCTACGCCAGGATACAGTAACAACTTGTACGGCTGGTTTTAGATCGCAAGATAAAATAGATGTTTCTGCTATTGCTGCAAAATTTGGCGGTGGTGGTCATAAGAATGCCAGTGGAATGTCTTGTAATGGCAAGGTAGAAACTTTAATTCCTCAGATTGTAAAAGAATTTGCAAGGGTTATGTAGTTTTCTTTATCACTTTTATTAAAAAAAAGACTACCTTAAAGCAGCTCCCGAAATAAAAGTTTTTGCATAATCAATTAAATCTTGGGCTTCTTTATCAGTATATGGGTAAATTTCGTTGTAAGATGGATCCAGGCAGTTCTTATTAATAAATTGAGCAAATTGCCAGCTTGCATTTTTGGGTAAAAGTTCTGCCATAGCCTTTATGTCTTCTTTCGTAACCATTTCAGGTACAAGAACAGTTCTGAATTCTCTTTGGTCGGCCGGTAGAGCTGCCACAATTTCGGCAGTTTCTTTGACAAGCTTTGACCAATAGTCTTTATTTCCAAAAAACTTAGAAAAAGTAGGGCAGAGCAATTCAGAATATCTTTGAGGATTTGTTTTAATGTCCATTGCAACAAAATCTGGTTTTAATTCTGGATTCTCTAAAATTGCTTTTAGTTCGAATGGAAGGGTCCCGTTGGTGTCTAATTTTATCTTATAACCAAGTTCTTTTGCTTTTTTTATGATGATGGGGGTATAAGGATTGAGTAAAGGTTCTCCGCCGCTAATTACTAATCCACTTAAAATTCCTCGTCTTTTTTCCAAGTGATCAAAAAGCTCTTGAACAGATGATAAGTGGGATGGATCCTCATTTCCCAATACAAGTCCTATATTGTAACAATATGGACAGCGAATATTACAACCTTTTAGAAAAAAAGAACCTGCCAGTCTTCCGGGGAAATCTACACATGTAGTTTTTACCAGAATGCCGACAGGTTTGTTTAGTGGCAATGCCATATTTATGCGGTAACAGCTACTTTAGTAAATACAGCTTCAAGTTCTTCTACATTGTGACATCTGGCACATTCTTTGCCTTGATTATTGTAGAAAATTACTGTTGGAGTTGCAAAAACACCATTTTCTGCAGCGTCTGTTAAGCCTTCATCTGTATCAACATTGATTGAAGTGCCTTGAAGTTCAACATCATCCATATAATTTTTAACAGGAGGACAATTTGGACATGTTTTTCTAGTGTAAAGCTTATAACTTACGATATCTGAATCCATTTCGTACTTATTATTTTTTTCATTATTGCTTTTTTTAGTCTGTGTAGATTCACGTTCTGTAATATCGTATTCCTTGCTGTCTTCAAGTGTAAACATTTTACGCTGATAGAATTCGTCTCTTTTTCCATTATTCCAATGCTTTACAGCACGGTAATAACCAACGATACGAGCGTAAACTTCTGTTTCGCTTCCATGAACATTCTGAAGTTCAGCTTTTGTTGCTTCGATTTCGGCTTCAATTTGTTCAAGCGTTCTTTTTTCCATTATAAAATCCTCCCAGTTTATTAACTCAACTGTTCTAAATATATCGTTTTTATTTGTTTTCAGAAAGAATCTTTTCTTTTTCTGATTCCAATTTTTTTAATTTTTCTTTTAAGGCCTTTTCTTTTTCTGCCTTACATTTTGGACATTCAAACTGTTGTCCGTTTAAATATCCGTGAATTGGACAGATAGAGTAGGTTGGTGAAATTGTAAAGAATGGAATTCTGTATTTGCTTGAAATAGTTCTGACTAAATCTGCACAAGATTTCCAATCCTTTATAGCTTCGCCCATATAAACATGGAACATTGTTCCACCTGTGTACTTTGTCTGTAATGATTCCTGTAAATCGAGAGCTTCAAATACATCTGCTGTATAATCAACAGGTAACTGTGAAGAGTTTGTATAGAATGGCTCTGTAGTTCCACTTGTAATAATATCTGGGAACTGTTTTTTGTCGTGCAGGGCAAGACGGTATGATGTAGATTCTGCAGGAGTTGCTTCAAGATTGAATAAATCTCCAGTTTCTTCCTGATAATCCTGCATTCTTTCCCTCATGTGGGTAAGAACTTTTTCTGCAAAAGCTTTTCCTGTTGGGGCTGTAATATCTACTCCAAGGAAGTTCAAACAGCATTCATTCATACCACATAAACCAATTGTATTAAAATGATTTACAAGAGTTTTAAGATAGCGTCTAGTATATGGATAGAGTCCACCATCATAAAGTTTCTGAATAACCTTACGTTTAATACATAGACTTTCTTTTGCCAAATCCATAAGGTAATCAAGGCGTTTGAAGAATTGTTCTTCGTTTTGAGCCAGATAACCAATTTGTGGAAGGTTAATTGTTACTACTCCAATTGAACCTGTAAATTCGTCAGCGCCAAAAAGTCCTCCTCCACGGCGGCGTAATTCACGTTTATCGAGTTGGAGACGACAGCACATAGAACGTACGTCAGAAGGATTAAGGTCAGAGTTTACAAAGTTCTGGAAGTTTGGTGTTCCGTACTGAGCTGTCATTGTAAAGAGTAGCTTTGAAATTTCTGAATCCCAGTTAAAATCTTTTGTAATGTTGTAAGTTGGAATAGGGTAAGCAAAACCACGTCCGTCTGCATCACCTTCAATCATAAGTTCTATAAAGGCCTTATTGATCATGTCCATTTCTTTTTGACATTCACCATAAGTAAAGTCCTGATCCTTACCACCAACAATTGCTTTTTTGTTTTTCAAGTCGTCTGGACAAACTAAATCAAGTGTAATGTTTGTAAATGGAGCTTGTGAACCCCAGCGGCTAGGAGTATTTACACCATAGATATAACTTTGAATGCACTGACGTACTTTATCATAAGAAAGATTATCTACCTTTACAAATGGGGCCAGGTAAGTGTCAAAAGAGGAGAATGCTTGTGCTCCAGCCCATTCGTTTTGCAAAATTCCTAAGAAGTTTACAATTTGATTTACCAGTGTAGAAAGATGGCTGGCAGGTAAAGATGTAATTTTGTCTGGAACACCACCAAGTCCTTCCTGAATTAACTGGCGTAAAGACCAGCCGGCACAATAACCACTGAACATAGAAAGATCATGGATGTGGAAGGCTGCAGTTTTATGAGCTTCTGCAATTTCTTTAGAATAAATATTATTAAGCCAGTAATTTGCAGTAATTGTTCCTGAGTTATGAAGAATTAAGCCACCGAGGGAAAAGTTTACATTTGCATTTTCGTTTACACGCCAGTCACTTTGTCCAAGATAACCGTCCATTGTCTTATTGATATCAAGCATTAATTTTTTTGTGTCGCGGGTAGCTTCGTGACGGGCACGATAAAGAATGTATGCCTTTGCTACTTCAACTTCTTTTGCTTCAATAAGAACTGTTTCTACAATATCCTGAATTTCTTCAATGGCAGGAATTGAATGTGCTCTGTTTCCTGCTAACTGTAAACGTAATTTTTCTTCAACTCCATCAGTTAATCTAGATGCTCTATCTGGATCCTTCTGGTGTTCAACAGCTTCGATTGCTTTGCCAATAGCAACTTCAATCTTAAGTCTGTCGTAAGCTGCAATTTCTCCTGAACGTTTGACAACAGATTTAATAAAACCTTTTGTTTCTTTATCAGAAGAGGTGCCTAAAAAACTCCTCCATTCTGGAAAAATTGATTGATCACTCATTTTGACTTTCCCCTTTTTTCGATATTTTTTACTTCGGTGATAAATTCATCTAAGTTTTCAAAATGTCTATAAACTGATGCAAAACGTATATAAGCAACCTTGTCGATGGAGTAGAGTTTTTCTAAGACCAGTTCTCCCAAATCTGTTGTGGAAATTTCTCTGGTTTCTCTGCCTTTTTTTACGGCTAAGTCTTCAATGTCGTTGGAAATTTGTTCAATCATAGATGTGGAAACAGGACGTTTTTCGAGAGCTCGTTCAATTCCTTTTTCCAGTTTACTTCTGTCAAATGGCTGGCGTCTTAAATCTCTTTTTATGACCATGAAAGGTTTTTCATCAATTCTTTCATAAGAAGTGAATCTATATCCGCAGGAAAGACATTCTCTTCTACGTCTGATACTTTCACCATTCACCATTGTTCTAGACTCAAGAACTTTATCGTCTAGATTGCCACAATTCGGACAGCGCATTTCCCCTCATACCCCAACTTTTTGCTTGCTAGCGTTTTTTTTATTGTTATTTATATATTATTACACTAAATATGGAGGGGCAAGTGATTTTGGGATGAAATTTTGAAAATTTTTAAAACTATTTTTCTTGACAAAAAAATTATTTATGCTTGGTTAAGTAAAAACTTGACCAAGTATTGACTATTTATTGATTTTAGAATTCTTTTTTTTGTTTTTTTTGTCCTTGTTTTTCTTATGTTTTTTGATTTTTATTTCGCTAGGAATAAAATCAGTCTTTTCAAAAATTATAAAACTGTAAACCAAATAAATGATAAAGAAAAAAACAAGTGTGTATGGAAGCCAGTTTCCAAAACGTGCGTAAGTAGTCATTTTTCGTTTGTAAACAGGCACATCATAAGAAAGTGCATCAACTGTAAACAAAGGCATATCTGCAATGACTTTACCAGCAGGATCAACTACAACTGAATAACCAGCATTTGTAGAACGAATTAATGTTGTTCTATATTCTATTGCTCTGTAAGAAGCAATTACAAAATGTTGATATTCACTGGATTTTTTTAAGGACCATGAATCATCTGACATATTTACAAAAAGTTCTGCTCCATTTAAGAACATAGGTCTCATGATATCTGTGAATGCATCATCAAAGCAGATTGGGGCAGTTGCTTTAACAGTAGGAAGTGTATTTTCTTCTTCTACCTGTTCTTCATAGCTTTTGTTAAGATTTATGTTTTTTACAGCAGGAAGTTTATAATCTGGTGTTAATTTGCAAGGAATTTCAAAATAAACATACTGGTCTCCAGGTGTCCAGCCCGCAGAAATTCCAATAACCTTAGATATTATATTTCGGATTTTAGGATATTCTATAAAAGGTAAAGATTCTGCAAAAGGAACAAGATGATTTTTTCCGTAGAATCCACGAAGTTGACCATCTTTATCAAAGAGCAGGGCTGCATTGTTGTATTTTTGATTTTCCCTGTCACGAACAAATGAACCTCCAAGTATAAAAGGGGCATCAATTTGATCTATAAAGTCAAATAGAGGGCTTTGTGCAGGCATAAAAGAATATCTTTGTTCATAATCAGGGAATGGATATTTTAAGCAGCCTTCACTCCATACAACTAAATCTGGATTTTTACCTTGTTCATGAAGTTTATTTGTTTGTGTTTGCGTTAATTGCTGTGATAACAAAATTGATGGAATATCTGTGCTTTCATCCCATGGATTGGAATTTTGTTGAACCATTATAGTTGTAAGTAATTTTTCAGGTTTTCTTTCTTTATAATACTGATAAAGACCATGTGCCAAAATCAATATAAGAAAGATAAAGAATACTTGACCTGTTAATGAAGTATAGTAATAGCGACTGTAATCTCTTTTTTCTTGTCTAACTTTATAGTGTATATAAGTTTCTGAAAGGATTGCGTTAAATAAAACAATTACAAAAGTTATTCCATAAGTTCCTGTGATTGAGGCTAATTGTCTTAAAAGTGGCCATTTGAATACAGCCGAAGAAACTGTTCCCCAGGGATAGCCCAAAAAACCGGAAGATTTTACCCATTCGTAAATTGTGTATAAAGAGGCAAAATAAAATATTCTAAAACTGGAAGTATTTCTAAAGCTTATGTAAAGTCCTTCATCATTTAATTTATTATGACTTTTACTGTCTGCATAAGGAAGATAAAGATAAAGACCAAAAATTCCTCCAATACAGGCAGTTCCAAATGCTGATGCCCCTAAAGTTAAAATTGCAAAATCTTTAAAAAAAGCCAGCCAATAACTGGAAATTAAATGAGTTGTTATAGCCTGACAGAATCCGCATAAAAAGGCCTGTTGGTAATTTTTTAGTCTGTTATAAACCAGGTAATATGGTACAAATGCCAGTAAAGTATAAAAGGGAGCCCCTAATAAATGTAATTCATTAGGAATTGCAAGGGCCAGAAGGGCTCCTGAAAAAATAGAATAAAAAACTTGTAAAATCAATTCCATTATATTATTATTTTATCAATATACTGATGAAAAGTTCAAGGTAAAAAAGGGAGGGGGACCAATTTATGAAAGCAGTAAATGATGCTCACGAATTGGAATATGAGAGGAAACCCGAAATTGTTGCTAAAGCACCAGGACGATTTCACCTGTTGGGAGAGCATTCCTGGTTCTTTAAAGATAAAACAATGTCTATGGCAGTAGATCTGCCGGTTTATGTTGCAATTTCAAAAAGGGAAGATTCCTATCTAAAGTTCTACTACAAGCAAATCGACGAAAGAAAAAAATCAAGTCTTACAGCACTAAAATACAAAAAGGAAGATCGCTGGGCAAACGCAGTTAAAGCAATTGTCTATGGCTTTACTTCTGGTGGTTTTACACTAACTGGAATGAACATTACAGTCTTTAGTGAAATTCAACCTTCTGCAGGTTTTGGAATTACCACTGCTATAAAAGTTGCTACAGCTTATGCAATAAAATATCTTCTTAATCTTAATTGTTCTGATGTAGAGTTACTTCAAGTTATCGAAAGAGGAAACAGACGTTTTTTGCAGTCTGAAAATTACCTTTCTGATAATTTTTCTACAATGTTTTCAAAAAAAGGTAATTTCTTAATTACAGACCATTTCAAAAATACCTGGGATTACATTCCTTTTAATTTTGAAGATAAGAAAATATTCCTGCTTGATACAAAAGTTCCTCGAATCGATGTATGGAATCGTGAATCTATTCATGAACCTCAGCATGCACTTTTACTTGGTGATTTGCGAGAAAGAAAGGCCAACGTTTATGGTGGCTGGCAGTACATAGACAATATTACAGATATAAACGAAGAACTTGAATCTGTAAGCGAAGATATAAAACACAAGCTTATGGCAATAATTAATGAACATCATGATTTATTGGAAGCTCGTGATGGAATAGAAAAAGGTGATTTCTTTAAGTTCGCTCGTGCAATTAATCACAGTCATCAGACTATGCAGGAAATGTACAATATTTCTTGTCCTGAAATTGACTGGATTTTGAAGCGTGTAAAAGAACTTGAACCAAATCTTGACTTTGTAAGAAATCCTGTAACTTGTGGACGAATTACAGGCAAGGGCTTTGGACGTTGTCTTTATGCAATTATGCGAGATTCAGATGTAGAAGTGTTCAAAGAAAAAATTTCTGAGTTTGAAAAGATTTTCGGATTTCATCCTTCTGTTTATGAAGTTACGCCTTCTGATGGTGTATCAATTGTAAAAGATTAAAAGTAATTAAAGATTGGTGGTGGGAATGAATATTTTACTTGTAAATGATGACGGTATCCAAAGTGAAGGAATACAGGTACTTTATAAACGTCTGTCAAAGGAACATAAGGTATTTGTATTGGCTCCAGATTCAAATCGTTCTGCAGTTTCTCATCACATTTCAATTTTTAATAAAAATACTATAAAAAGTTATTGCGAAAATCAGTGGACCTGTTCGGGCTTTCCTGCAGATTGTGCAAGCATTGGTCTTACTAGTGATTTGTTCGATGTAAAATTTGATGTTTGTCTTTCGGGCATAAATGCGGGACCAAATCTTGGAACTGATATAGTTTATTCCGGAACTTGTGCAGGTGCCCGCCAGGCTATCCTAAATAAAATTCCTGGAATTGCTCTAAGCGTTGATCCAATTGACTGGTCTAAACCTATAAAATATGAGGCTATGGCAGATTTTGCGGCAAAAAATCTTGATACTTTAATTTCTCTTGTAAGTCTTGATACACCTCGAATTTTCGTAAATGTAAATGCAGCTTCTTTAGACTCCTATAAAGGAGTAAAAACTGGAGAAGAATTGTGTATTCGAAGCTATAAAGACAGGATTAAAATAGAAGATAAGGGTGAATACAAGGAATCTCATTTACTTCCAAGTACCGGTAATGATACATATAGTCAAACCTGTGATCACTCTATAATCCGCGATGGTTACATTTGTGTAAACAGAGTTTATGCAGATCCAGTATGTTCACAAGTTCTTGAAGGTCTAGCCTTTAAATTGTAAAATTAAAGAAATGGGTGGGGAAATTGCAGGACAATAATCTTATTGAGCAGGGAAAAGCTCTTTACAATAAAAAAGAATATGCTCAGGCCTTGGCCTTTTTTCTAGGGCTTCCTACAGATGCTGAAGTCGATAAAATTGATGTAGCATACTATCTTGGTCTCTGTTATACAAAACTCGAAAAATATGATGATGCACTTTTATTCCTTGAACAGGTTGTAACTTCTGGAACTCAGCTTGAACGAGTTTTACAATGCCGTTTTTTACTGGCTGTTATTTATGCCATTTCTGGACGTAAGCGTCTTGCTGATTTTGAATTAAATAAATTACTAGAAACAGGTTATATGACAGATTCTGTATATGCAGCAATTGCTTTTATTGCATGGGAACAGAAAGATACAGAACGTTGTCTTGAATATTATGAAAAGTCTCTGCAAAAAAATCCTGACAATGTTACTTCTATGAATGGTTTAGGCTATGTGTTGGCATGTCAGGAAAAAGATTTAACCAGAGCTTTATCCCTTTGTAAGCAGGCTGTAAAAATTGAACCTAAATCTGCCGCTTGTTTGGATTCTCTTGGCTGGGTTTATTACAAATTGGGTTTGTATGATGATGCCTTACAGTATCTTGAACAGGCAGAAAAATATGCTACTGATAATGAAGAAATTGCAGACCATATAAAGTCTGTTAGATTAAAGGCAGGACGTTAATGAAAAAATTAGTTTCTGCAGCTCTTGTAATTTTTAGTTTAGCTTCAATTTCCTTTGCTCAGGTTACTACTAATAATGCTGGTTTGAGTGTTACAGAAGATAGAATAAGAACCAGTGAGGAAGGTTTGGCATCCGAAGAATTCAGACGTGGGGTTCAAGCTTATTATAAGGGTGCTTTTAATGAAGCAATTGTTCAGTTTGAAAAAGCTTTGTCATTTCTACCAAACGATAATTTAATTTTGGACTGGCTTGGTAAAACCTATTATAAATCAGGTTTGGAAGGTTCAGCCCTTAGTTACTGGCAGACTGCAAGTGATAATGGATATGGCGGTCTTTTGCTGGAAAATAAAATTGAGATTGTAAGAGAAAGACGTGTAACAGGTGATTCTTCAGATAAACTTATGAGACTTTCTGAAGCAGGTTCATTTCCTGGTGATTTTCAGGGAAATATGATTTACAGTGGACCGGTTTCTGTTCAGCCAAATTATGACGGAACAATCTGGCTTGTTGCATATAATTCAAACGAACTTTTGCTGCTTAATCAAAATGGAAAAGTTATTGACCGAATTGAAGGTCCTATAAATGGTTTTGACCGTCCTTGCGATATCTTAAAACTTCACAATGGTAATTTACTTGTAAGTGAACATGCAGGAGATCGTCTGGCACTTTTGAATTCAAAAGGGAAGTTCCAGTCTTATATTGGGACAAAAGGCCGTGGTCTTGGACAGATGGTTGGTCCACTTTATCTTGCACAGGATTATTTAGAAAGAATATATGTTACAGATTATGGTAACCGCCGTGTAGATGTTTTTGATAAAGATGGAAATCCTGTGTTTTTCTTTGGTGGTAAGCAGGGGGATTTTGCAGGTCTAAAGGGGCCAACAGGAATTGCCATAATTGACGAAACAGTTTACGTTGCTGATGATCAGACTGGTGCTGTTTATGAATTTGACCGTTCAGGAAACTTTCTTAGAGAACTGTGCGAAAAAGAAACTTTTAAAAAGCCTGAGGCAATTAAAGTTTGGAATGGAAGCCTTATTATTTGTGATGTAAACAGAATTGTTTCTATTGATTATGATACAGGAGCCTTGTTTGAATATGCCAGAACAGGAAATGCTCCAAGCCGTGTAACTCTTGCTAATCCAGATGTAAATGGTAATATAATTGTTTCTGATTTTACCGCAAATGAAGTTTATGTAATGTCAAAAGTACAGGAACTTGTTGGAGGTCTTTTTGTTCAGATTGAACAACTTGATGCTTCTAAGTTTCCTCAAATTACTCTTGAACTTAGAGTAGAAAATAGACATAGACAGCCAGTTGTTGGTTTACAGGAGGCAAATTTCTATCTTTCAGAAAAACAAAGGCCTGTAAGTAATCTAAAATTTCTGGGAGCCGCTTCAAATAATACAGAAGCCGATATCACTATCATTGTTGATAGATCATATGATTCTGCAAAGTATAAAAATGAAATTCAAACTGCTGTAAAAGAAGTCGCTCAGTCTATGAACGGAAGCGGAACTTTAAGAATTGTAAGTGCATCTTCTATTCCTGTTACAGAATATATTGGAAGTCCAGATAAAATTGGAGATTTTAATACAGATTCTCTTAAAAATAAGCCTTCTGCACAAGCCGCTGTAGATTTAGCCCTTAGGCTTGCTTCAAATGATTTAATTAATGCTGCAAAAAAACGTGGAATTATTTTTGTAACTTCAGCAGATAATAATTCCTTAACTTTTGATAAATACAATCTTGCAGAACTTACATCTTATATGAGTAATAATTCCATCTCCTTTTCTGTAATTCAAGTTACAAAGGAAAGTTTATGCCAGCAATTATCTTACATTGCTGATAATACCCAGGGAGACTCATATTATATTTATCGTCCTCAGGGGCTTGGTGATATTGTTAAGAATATAATTGAATTGCCTTCCGGAATATATCAGTTATCTTATACTTCTGCTTTACAGACAAACTTTGGAACAAAATATCTTCCTGTAGAAGCTGAAGTATACCTGCTTAATAGAAGTGGTCGTGATGAAACTGGCTACTTTGCTCCATTGCAATAAAAAATTAGAATTCTGCTTTAGCTCCAATAGAAATGGTAAGTGATAAAGAACTTGCCGAACCTTCTGTTAGAGCTAAGCTTCCTCCAATTCCACTTGTAATTGTAAAGTAATCAAGGAATGTAAAATCCATATTGTGAGAAAGATTGTATTTTTGACTAAGAATTTTATTTGTTCTTGAAACTTCAATATTTAAATTGTTTTTTCTTGTAATTGCAAAATTAATACTTCTGGCAGGCGGAATAATCCATTTTGCAAGTTCGGTTATAAAACTTGTTTTTCCTGGCCGCGCGTAAATAAAGCTTGTATGCCCTGACCAGTCTAAATCTGTAGAAATAGAAGCATCAAAAGCACTTGTAAGTCTTGCCTGGTCCGAAATCATAAATAAAATTTGAAGATAAGCGGTCAATTGGAAGCTTGTATTTTCTGGTAAATCCAAAGGAACTTTTACTAAGCCTGTAAGATTGGTAATTACTTCTTCTTGTTTAAACCATTTGAAATATTTTCCCCTGCTGTTTGAACCAAAGTTGTTTAGAGATGTGTTTGTAATAACTGTTTTAAACTGATATAGATCACTGTATTTTGCCTGATTATTTATATCTCTTATAACTGCAAACGACGCTTTAGATGGAATAAATAAATCATTCATGTTATTAAATAACTTTCTTTTGTATTCCAACTGGTATTTGCCTGCATATTGATCTGAAATTTTATTTTTTAGATTCTGTTCAAACAGTTCATAAAAAGGAATTTCTGTATAAAGATAAGATCTTTTTGACTGTAAAAGGAAGAGCTCCTGACTATCTATAAGATAATTTTCGCCAGTGTATAAATAATTGCTTCCGCCTGCTTTCCTGTCTATAGTAAATGTAAGAGATTGTGTATAAAAGCTAAAAGGAAGTTTTAATATTAAATTACTTGTATCTGTAAAGACTTTGCTTGTTGAGTTTTGGTAGTTACCAAGTAATGAGTATTCTAAAGACGGTTTAAAACCTGCAAAAGGTAGTTTACCCTCAAAATTAGTTTTGTAGGAAATATTTCTTTGAGATGCAAGACTATGTCCTGTTGAAAACTGGAGAGAAGAAATATCGTACCAGGCAATAAAATAATTATTATAGTTATAAGGATCAAGGTTTACTTTGTTTGTCTTAATCTTTTGATTACTATTAAAAAGTATATTCCATTTGAATCCAGTTTTATTAATGAAGTTTAAGTTTAATTCACTTTTTGCTTCAACTTTTTGACTGCGAACATAAAGTTGATCTTGGCCCTGGGTATAAAAAGATAAAATATAAGGAATATTAAACTTACTCAAATCGAGAGAGACTTTATCTTCTTTTTTTAGGGAAGAATCAGATTTACTGTATCTATAAGTTTCTTCTAGATTAATAAAATTAAAAATTGGACTTTCAGATTTTATAGAATGTCCTATATTTGTAAAACTTGTATTTTCTAAACTTGCATCTGCATTAAGTATAAGACCTGCAAGGGTAAAACCTGCATCAGCATAATTATTTGAATTAAATGAAAGTTCAGACTGATTTGAAAGAATTTGATTTGCATTAATCTGGCTGTGTAAATCTTTTAGAATATCAAAATCATTACAGGTTAATATTTCTCCATCTTTTTTGTAGGCTAATTCTAAACGGTTTTGCAGCTTAAAATATAAATCTGTATCGGTGTAAGTTAATTTGTTTATATAAAAACTTCCTCTTCTGTAAAAGTAAGACCCCTGTATAGTGTTTATAATTAATTTTTGCCGACTTGCACTTATTTTAGAATTTATATACAGATTGTAAGATGATGGAGCGACTTCTTTATCATCAATATATACCTTTTGATTTTTTGTATTAATTGTAAGTTTGTGGTACAAGATTCCTTCCGAAAAAATTTCAGATATATTTTGAAGTTCAAGTTTTACGGCAACCTCAGCAGAGTCTTCATAATCGGAACTTGCTTTATCTAATATTAAGGTAAAACCTGCTTCTTCTTGTAAAAGGGAACTTACTTCTTCCTGGCCGCTGGCATTTATAGCAAACAAAAGGTTAATATTCTGATAAGCCGAAAAATCTGCCGCATCAAAATATGAAATTGCAGTAATGCTGGAATCGTTTAAGCTTGAAATATCACTTGTACTTGGCAGAGTCCATTGTACAAGTGAAGAATAATCGTTAGGTCCGGTATAAAAACTTGAACTAGTAACTATAAATTCTTCATCATTATAAACATTCAGACTTTGGATTATAGGTTCATAGGGACCAATATAAATACTTCCCAATCCATTTGCCTGATTTTTAGTATAGGAAGATGATGGAAGAACAATAATTCTTGCATCGTAAGAGGAAACTAAACGGGCTCTATCTTTATCTTCAAGCGTAACAGAAATTGTCTGCCAGTTTGGATTTGTCAAATCAAGGCCTTCAATTTTCCAGGAAGGAAGGTTTTCGCTGTTTTCTCCATAAAAACTAGAGGATGCTTTAATACCTAGTTGTAAATAAACATCGTAGGAATCTGCTACTGCAATGTCCGAAATATTTGGTTTAAGTGCAAGATTTAATTGTGATGCGTTTTTAAGCAGATTTCCAGATTCTAAGTGTATATCAACTGCTGCCCATCCATTTGGATTATCCGAAAAATCCCAGCTTAAGGGAATTTTGTATCCTGTAATGGTAGAGTCTGTAGAACCTGAATGATTAAGTATTGTTTTATTGTTTTCTAAAGAAAGATAAAGGTCTTGGCATGCTATGTAAGGAGCAACTTTTGTAGTATAACCTGCAGAAGATTCCAGATAGTAGGTTTGAGATACAGTATTAGTCTGATTTGAAACTAAAAGTCCTGTAGAAGCATTGTCTTTTTGAACCGATATGGCACTTTTATTACTTATAGAAAAATTATCGGTTTTATAACTAATTCCTCCCGATAAGGCAGCAAACCCTCTTTGTACATCACTAATAGTGGAGTAGTTATTATTAATAAGGAGAGGCCAGCGTGCAGAAATAAATGCATCGCCTGTAAGAGAATCTGTAAAATGATATTTAATACCGGCTCCACCTGTAAAGGCTCCTCTTGAATAATCAGAAGCATCTTCCTGCCAGGTAATATAAATCTTATCACTGTTAGAAGGAATGTAAGAAAGACTTACACAACCACTGTCCGGATCATACTTGGCAGATGAATCAATTACATTATTTTTGTATACAAGCACGCTACCAGAAGCAATATCTCTTCCGATGTAAAATTCTGAAACACTGGTATAAGTTCTAAATAGAATTTGGATATTTGATTTGTTAGTAAGATTCAGGTATATTTCGGGTGCTTCATCTATAAAAGGATAAAGAGAGGTTTCATTATCCTTATTAATTACTTTTGCGTATATATGCTTTTCATTAAAAAAATCTTCATAAAGACTGATAGTGGAAAGATTACTTTCTTCACCAATGTATTTATTTATTACCGTATCAGAACTGCCATCCACAATCAGAACATCTGCCTCGGAACTAAGTCCTCCGTCATAGGTATTTGGACAAAGATAAGGAGAAAATCCATAAGGACTTTGAATAAGTAATGCTTTATCGCCTTCAATTTCGCATGAAAGGGAAGGAGTGTAGTCTGCAAGGTTATAATTTTTGCCTTTTTGTCCCTTGTTAAAAAGGGTCTGGATTTGACCAGCAAAACTTGAAGAATCTGAATAAGATCCGGTCTCGGCAATAATTTGAGTACAATAGGCGTCGTTAGTAAAAGTTAGGAGAACTGAAGGAACGGAAGAATCTGTTTTTCCGGCGTTTGCATTAGCAGAAAGATAAAGGTATTTTGTGACTGGCGAATAAATATAATCTGCTGTGGATAATTTTTTATAAGTTCTGCCATGTTCGTCTTTATAATTTCCACTTACATTTTCTACATAAATATTTTTAATTGCAGATAAAGAATCTTCGCTTCCATCTGGAAATCTATAACAGTATCCATACATAAAATTTTCAGGATTTATTTTATTGTCTTGAACACTGTTCATGCCGTAAAATGTTGCAGACTTACTTGTAGTCATGTCGTAACGGGCTAACATATCAAGCTCCAGTTTATTGTCTAATGACTGCATGTGTGCAAGAATTCCGGGAGCCTGGTTTTCTCCACCTTTCAGTCCAAATCCAAAAGCATCGGCAGAATAATCCTGATCCAAAGCAATCGAACGGTTTGAAATTCTAACTGACCTTACAAAATCCTGTCCAATATAGCCTAGAGCAAGTGTGTTTTTTTTGAATTCATCTGCAAAATCGGCTTCAAAGTACCATTTTTTGTTTAAGAAAACCCAGGAAGAAAGGTCAATTTCCTGCTTAAATATAGGTACTCCAAGTGCAAAGGCAAAGGGAGTGTTTTGAGAAAAACTTGAACTAAGAGTTTCTGTTAATTCAAGTTTCCAGTATCCAGATAATAAAAACTCAACGTTTGTTTTATCATTTATCTGCCAGTCAAATAAACTTTCCGGGGCTTCATCTTCATCTTCACTTTTGTTTATATCTTTAGCTTCGTCTTTAGGTTGGTAAAAAACTTCCGGGTTACTGGAAGCGGCACCTTTTTGGCTAACGGTATTTTCAGCGGCCTCTATGCCTGGTTTTGCTAGAAATAAAGTCAGAAAGATAATAACAAGATTTTTTAGAGTTCTAGCCTTATTTATTTTTATTTCAGGATGTTTTTTTTGAAGTTTAAGAATTGCTTTTTCAACAGTTTGTTTTTTTGAATCATTGTTTTCAAATAAATCCTGCTGATAAGGTTTTTCTTCTTTTGTGACATTTTCAAAGCCCACACCAAGAAGTCTAATGCCTCGTCCTTGTATATATTTTTTTTCAAAAAGACCTTTTATAATCTGGAAATATGAATCAAGAGTGTTAATGTTATGGTCTTGAGTTTCTTGTACAGTCGTTGTAGAAAAATCTTCGTAACGAATCTTTATAAAAGCCGTTCTGGAATATGCTTCCTCTTTTAAAAGTCGGAAATAAACTCCATGAGCTAATTCCATCAATTCTGTTTCAATTCCGTAAATATCGGTTAAATCATATGGGAAAGTGTTTTCTGCACTTATAGAATGGCTTTTAGTTTTGCGGGAAAAGGAGTCCTTTTCGTTTCCTCTTACAACTTCGTATAAGAAGTTAGCCATATTTTGCCCAAATAAAAATTCCAAGGTTTCAAAAGGCATTTCATAAATATCTCGGGTAGATTTGATTCCTTTGGAATGAAGTAAATCCAGAGATTTCTGTCCTAGTCCCCAAACTTTATTTAAAGGAAGAGAGAGCATGAACTTTTCTTCATCACCTGCATGTATATAATAAAAACCGTCAGGCTTAGAAAAACCAGATGCAATTTTGGCAAGATATTTGGTAGTGGCAAGTCCAACCGAAACCGTCAATCCCGTCTCTTCTTTTACACGGGCCTTAATTTTTATGGCAGTTTCTTCCGGAGCTCCAAAAAGCCTTTGAGTTCCTGTTAAATCTATAAAGGCTTCATCAATAGACATTTGATCTACATCAGGCGAAAAATCCCTGAAAATATTCATAATCTTATAGGATAATTCGGCGTAACGTTCCATTCGGGGGTAAACAAAAATACCCTGAGGGCATAGTTTGTAAGCCTGAAATGTTGGCATTGCCGAATGAACTCCATATTTACGTGCCTCATAAGATGCAGTTGAAACAACACTTCTACGGTCTTCCGGTTTTCCTCCAACAATTAAAGGCTTTCCCTTGTATTGTGGATTATCAAGTTCTTCAACAGAAGCAAAAAAGGCATCTAAATCTACATGTAAATACCAATGGTCTAAACTCATTCTATACTCCCGATTTGTATAGATTTTCTGACCATTTTATAAATATTTTTTTCGTTTCCTTTAAAAATTGCTGTAATTGTAATTTGGCATGTTTTTTTATTACAGCCATAAGAAAATGTCATTTCTTTTGGAGGATAGCAAGGAATTTTGAAAAATATTGAATTCTGGGAAGTTACCTCGTATGCATTGTCGCTATACAAAATAGGATTTCCACTTTGACTATTAATTCTTACATCACATTGAACAGCTTCTTGAGCAATTTGAATGTTTAGAGTCCTTATTACTTCATCAAAAATTTCTTTGTCTTTATAGGAAAGTGAAATAAGGTCCTCATCAGTTTTTTCGTATACAATATTTTCTTTTTTGGATTCTCTTTTTTGTAACTGAGGAACTCTTATAAAAGTAATTATAAAAACTAAGAGTGATATTGATAAAACGGCTGCTACTACACCAATAAGTAGATTTGCAAAATTTTTAGAATAATTTTTTATAAAAGTAAGTACTCTAAAATATAAAAGCATAAGAGGATTTAGAATCAGGGAAAATACAAGTGGAACAAGTTTATCAGTAAGCAAAAAATTACTGAGTCCTGATAATTCGGAGTAGGTAACCATATAATGGGCGTATGGAATGTATGGAAGCAGCATGATTACAAACAGAATTATGTGAACTTTATTGTTTTTTGTTATTAAAGGTAGAATTGAAATCATGCAGATAAACATGAAAATTGGGAAAAGAGAAATATCTACCAAAATAAAAATAGACTGATTTATAAAACTGCACAATAAAATCAAATAATCAACAGAATGTGCTTCAAAGGTTTTATTGTAGATTAATACAAAAAGATAAAAAATTGAAAGCAGGAATATAGTTATTATAAATTGGAATGATAAGAGAGAATAAATTTGACTTGCAAAACTTTCGGGCTTCTTGAAAAAATAAAAAATAAACCGCCCAAAATATATTGATAAAAGAGTGATTACAAAAGTTAAAGGTACCACATGCAAAATGTTTTTTACTCTTTGCCATGCAAAATTTTTAAGATTATTATTTATAAAAATAAGAGTAAAAATAAAAAGTAACCAGATAAAAACAATTAAAATGATAATTTTTAAGGTAGCTATTTCAGTTAGATTAAAATATCGGCCAAAAAGATTAATCATTAAAAAGTGCTGATCCCATTCTCTGTATTTTGTTCTTGAATATAAATCTACAGAATTTAAAATTACATTCTGGCAATGTTCTGCAGAAGCTTCGTCCACTTTAAAGCAGATTTTTATAGCGGGTACATCTGCATTAAAAAAGTCAGAAAGTATTCTTTCGTAAAAAAACTCAAAGCGAAATAATTGGCTTATGTAAAGAAATGGAAGATTTGATTTTAATTGGGAATGAAGAAGTGCATTATATTCGTTTTTAATAAGCCATGATGGAGCTGTATGACCTTTACTGTTAGAATAAATTGTGTTTTCTTCACCGCTTAAGTCAAAAATGATAACTGTATAATCTTCGTTTGTATTTATTGATTCAATAAAGGCTTGATTACCAAATACCATGCCCTGTTTTTCTACTTCTTGATTATCTCCGTATGTGAATAAAACCTTAATGTTAAAGTTATAATCTTTTTCATTTAGTTTTTTAATTGTTTCTAAAATTAAAGATTTATTTTTTGAGTAATCCTCCTGAAAAAAAATAAGTACAAGGTTTTTAGAGGTTTTCTCTTTAGCATATTTATCTATAAATACATTGTAGGCAAAATTATTTTGTCCAGAAACAACAAGACTTTGAGTTTTTGGTGAAAAATTATTCGATTTTAAACTTTTATAAACAGAATTAGACAAGTCTTGTCCAATAAGAAAAAAGTGAGAAAGAAAAAAGATATATAGTAGAAACCAAAATTTTTTCACTGGTATAGATTATAATTTTTTATGTTTACAATGCAAGTCTAATTGTGTATAATTATTTCTATATAATAAGTAAAAAACTGTAAGTGAGAAGTATGGGTTCCGACAAGAAATTTATTCTTGAATTACCATTAAAAGTTGTTCTGACTGAAGATGGTGCTTCAAATTTTATAAGTCACAACAAAAAATTACTAAGATTTAAGCTCGCAGATAATATTGAAGAATACGGAATTTCTTTAAATAAATTCTCCCCACAGTCAATACAGAGTATGATCCTTTTGGATTATATTTCTAAAATCGAAATTTCTATGTCTGAATTCGTTTCTTCCCGTCAGGAAGTAATGGATCTTTCAAAAGTTATTGTATATTCCCTTTTGTATAAACAGTTCGATCGCGATGTTTATTCAGCTCTTATTCAGTGTGAA
>OCTW011605143.1_pt1 | contig 53856 bp, 50 predicted proteins | sample 1539671 | NCBI WGS metagenome assembly OCTW01 (sample SAMN02144230, study PRJEB22623) | gut metagenome | biome: sheep rumen | host: Ovis aries | place: New Zealand | reverse complement strand
CGGAGAAGGAGGGATTCGAACCCTCGATGCGCTATTAACGCATACACGAGTTCCAGTCGTGCGCCATAAACCGGGCTAGGCGACTTCTCCATAAAGCGGTGATCCGCAGCACACCTGACTCAACGTCAAGCAACTTTGTAATTATATCATGTTGTTTTTGATTTGTCAAGACTTTTTGAAGAATTTATATTAAATATCACTTACAATAAAGTAAATAATTTGTTACCAAGTATAGGCTTGTCATTTATTCTGTAAAGAGCTGAGTATCATCTCCTTCCTGATCCGATGAATGTGGTGCTATTGAACAACCGAACCTCTATTTGATTGTACAATATGTTGATTTTAATATTATTTACTCTTTAATATTGACACCGTGTCAGAATTATGCTATTCTGTTTATAGTGACACGATGTCAGAATACAAAGGGAGTGACCACAATGAAAAAGTGCATTGATACGATGCTGGCCCTCTACCCCTCACCTGTGACCATCATAGGCGCAATGAACGGGGATAAGCCTACCTGGACACTGGTCGCACACACCGGTATCATCGGGCATGACCGCATACTTGTAAGCCTTGCACAGTCCCATTTTATCAATCACATTATCAAGGACAACGGCAAACTGAGTGTAAACCTTGTGACAGAGGAAATGCTCTCCGGCGTGGATATTGCAGGCTCTGTGACGGGAGCTTTGCATGATAAATCAGAGCTGTTTGAATATGAGCTCGGGAAAAACGGCACGCCTATAATTACGGCATCAAGGCTTGCACTTGAATGTACTGTAGCTGATATCTATGAGACACCGAATTTCGAGAGCTTCATCTGCACCATAGACAACACCTATGCAGAGGAGAGCTGCCTGAATGACATGGGCAAGCCGGACTATGCGAAAATCAGGCCTGTGCTGTTTGAATTCCCCAATTATCAGTATCTCAGAACAGGTGATGTCATCGGCAGATGCCTGAGCTTTAAGGAGGCTGAGTAATGCCAAAGGGATCAAAGGAACTTACAGCTTCACGGAGAGAAGAGATCGTAAACGCCTGCGAACAGCTGTACAGAACCATGAGCTTCAAGGACATAACAATCAAGGACATAGGTGAGGTCACATCCTTTACAAGAACGTCCATATACAACTACTTCCGGACCAAGGAGGAAATATTCCTCGCCCTTATGCAGCGTGAATATGAGCGCTGGGCGCAGGAGATGAACAACCTGTGCACCGAAAACGAAACCATGACCGCCGAAGACTTCGCCTCGGCTGTGGCACGCTCCCTTGAAAGCCATGAACAGCTTCTGAGGCTCCTTTCCATGAACCATTACGACATGGAGGAGAACTCACGTCCCCAGCGGCTGACGGAGTTCAAGGAGGCATACGGTGCTTCACTGGATGCGGTGAGAGCCTGCGTGAGAAAGTTTTTCCCGGACAGCGACTGTGAGAAGTTCATCTTCGTTTTCTTCCCCTTTCTGTTCGGTGTCTACCCCTATTCGGTGGCGACAGAAAAACAGCTTGATGCCATGCGTGACGCAAAAATTGATTTTAAGCTGCACAGCATATGCGAAATAGTATATTCCTGCGTGATACAACTGCTTGGAGGTGCAAAATGAAATACACAAGACTTGGAAATTCAGACCTTAACGTGTCCCGTATCTGCATGGGGTGCATGGGCTTTGGCAATGCAGCCGACGGTCAGCATTCCTGGACCGTTGATGAGGAACATTCCCGTGAGATAATAAAGCGGGGCCTTGACCTGGGGGTGAACTTCTTTGACACCGCCATCGCCTATCAGTCGGGGACAAGCGAACAGTATGTGGGCAGGGCGCTTCGTGACTATGCAAGGCGTGATGAGGTGGTGGTAGCCACAAAGTTCCTGCCACGCACACCCGATGAGATAGAGGCGGGCATCACAGGGCAGCAGCATATTGAGCGCATGATCGACAAGAGCCTTGAAAACCTTGGCATGGACTATGTTGACCTGTACATCTACCATATGTGGGACTGGAATACACCCATATATGACATACTGGAGGGTCTGAACAACGCAGTAAAGGCGGGGAAGGCTCGCTACATCGGCATCTCAAACTGCTATGCATGGCAGCTTGCAAAGGCAAATGCACTGGCACAGCAGGAGGGCTTTGCAAAGTTCGTATCCGTCCAGGGGCACTATAACCTCATCTTCCGTGAGGAGGAGCGGGAAATGGCTATGCTATGCGCTGAGGACAACATCGCCATGACACCATACAGTGCCCTTGCCAGCGGAAGACTTGCAAGGCTCCCCGGGGAGACCTCGAAGCGGGCAGAGGAGGACACCTACGCCAAATTCAAGTACGATGCCACAAAGGAGCAGGACGAGGTCATCATCCGCCGTGTTGCAGAGGTGGCCCAAAGGCACGGTGTCTCCATGACGGAGGTGAGCCTTGCGTGGCTTCTCACAAAGGTGACTGCCCCTGTTGCAGGGGCTACAAAGTTGCACCACATAGAGGGGGCGGCAAAGGCCGTTGACCTTGAACTTGCGGAAGATGAGCTTGATTATCTGGAAGAGCCCTATGTGCCTCATGCCCTTGCGGGGGTAATGGCACAGAACAAGCCTGCAAACAAAAACGAAAAGCACGTCTGGTCAACAGGCTCACAGAAGATCTGCGGCAGGCATTGACGAGACACTGCGCAAAACAGGCCTTGACTATCTGGATATGATGATAATACACTCGCCCCAGCCCTGGGCGCAGATGATACCATATCGTCAGGCAACCGTAAGAAGCGTGAGGAGTGCAAGATCATAGACAATATCTTACAGGAAGATGTGCTGTTTACAAGCCCTTCCAGTGCAGCTGAGTTTGTTACGGGGAAAAGCTGTAATGGATGGATTTCGTGGAAAACTAAGGACGGAAAAACATTGCATGATTTGGAGGAAACAAATGCAAAGGATTCATAATGCGTGAAAGGATAAATAAATGATTAATCCCTTATCCGAAACTGCTTTGCTGAAGGTTTTTAAGAAATCGTCGAAGAACCCAAATCTTATTGGTACTAACGAAGGAATCACTGTTGAATACAAAGAATCATTCGGTTGGAAAAGCATGAGTGATTATTTCAAAGCTATGGCTGCTTTTTCTAATCGTGATGGAGGGTACATAATATTTGGCATTAAAGATAAATCTCATGAATTACTTGGCTTAAAAGATGATGCATTAAGGCGTTTTGAGGAAATAGACAATCAAGAGTGGTCAACTAATCTGCGAGAACACTTTTCTCCGGAGATTTTTTGGGAGAAAATCACTTTCTACCATGAAGGAAAAACATTCGGAATATTTTACACATATTCTGCTAAAGAAAAGCCTATAATGCAAAAAAGATGCTGGAGAACTTAGAAAAGGGGCAATATACTATCGATATAATTCGCAAAACTCTGAGATTGACTATCCTGAACTTCATAATATCATAGAACTTGAAAAGAATAAGATAAATGCCCTTTGGATGCAAACCATAAGACAGATAGGTGATTCTGGAATTACCAAAACAGTTCTGTTGGATTTAAAGAACGGAAAGATGACTGGAGCAAATACTTCTCTTTATATTGACGAATCATTGTTGAACGATATATCATTTGTGCAAAAATTGATCTTTCTGTTTACAAACTCAGAATATTATGCTATAATAATTCTAAAATCTATAAACAATAAAACTGACGGAAAGCCGGTGATCCCGCTGCTGACATATACATTCGGCACATACATACAGGACAACTATATTACGCTGCTGCTGTTATCCGCGCTTATCATCATGCTAATAGGCGACCGGAAGATGAAGATAAGCGCGGATAACATTGGCGATCACGGTATTGCAGGCTGTCGAGCTGATGTGTGACAGATACGGCTGGAGCCACAGGATACTGTATTACAAATGCGCGGCGACATACTGGCTGTATCAGCTTGCCGCGATGCTGGAGCTGTATCTCGTGGCTCCGATAAAGCATAAATTCCTAATGGCGATACCGTATGCGGTAAACTTTACCTTGCAAAAGCAAAAGCTATGTTCAGATGATAACGCTGAGGCGTTTCATAAAATTTCCAAAAAAGGAGCTTTTCTATGAAAAAAAGAAAGATTTTAGGCCTTGGACTTGCGGCGTGTCTCGCAATTACATCGCTTGCCGCACCGGTATATGCAGCGGATGAGACGACTGCCGCTGTTGCCGCAACTGCATCAAAGTCGTACAAGATCACAAAAAGGAATATCCCTACATATTTCTTTAAGTACAAGTCGGAAGACAACAAGAAGATACCGCTCTACTACATGAACGGCAGTGATGTTCCGTATTTCGAGATCACGGATATGGTATCGTCTCTCGAAACGATCGTAAAGGGGTGCGGAAAGCCCGATTTTGAGCTCAAGGTCGAGAAAGACGGGAATAGAGTCACTCTCACAAGGGAGAATAATTACTTTGTTACTCTTGATTTTGACAAGGATACGGTATTTTTCTGGGATTATGACGGTTTCTTCACATCGAGCAGCACCAAGACTCTTTTAGATCTGATCATGCCTATTTATGAAACTTCAGATTTTACTTTTATGCTGAAGACCGTGGGCTCTACCGAACGTACCGGAAACACAGTCACTCTGGACGCGGGTTCTTATGAAATTGATTTTGTTCGTAAAGGAGATAAGTATTATATACCCGTGCAGACGTTCTCTGATATATTCCTTTCCGGTTTTGGCGCGGGCGTAACGCTGTATAATACCCATTCGCTCATTATCTATCTGGAAGGTATGGATTCGCTGTATAACCATGATACAGGCAAATACACCAAGCTCGGACAGGTCTATTACGGCAAAGATGGCAAATACGCGACAGGCAAAGTCAGTGAAACTATGTCCGAATTCAGCGTGAATGAATTCTGCTTTGCTATGGACACTCTTTATGGTCTTAAGAAAGAGCATAATATCACTGCATTCAAAGAGGTCATCGTTCAACGTGATACCGGATTCAATATGTACAGTACAAACGCCAAGAAGATCGACAGAGAACTCTGGAATCTTATTTATCAGAATGTCGATGATATTCACAGCAGATATGCTTTGAGCTCTTATGCGTCCGGCGCTGATTACAAATGGAAACTCTATGAGAAATACGGACAGGGTTACGCAAGAGATTTCATTTTTACGTTCGATGAGGAACTTAAAGAATTCAGAAAGAAATACAATCCTGATCTGAAAATATACGAGGAGCACGGCGATACTGCATATATCACATTTGATGGTTTTGAACTCGATTTTTCCAGTTTATTATATCTTTTCGGAGATGAACCCGGAGAATCCAATAATATTACGTTGGACAGAGTACATGATACAATAGGACTGATCTCATATTCTGTTCAGCAGATACTCCGCAAGGACAGCCCGATAAAGAACGTTGTTCTCGATCTGTCATTAAATGGCGGCGGAGCTGTTGATGCGGCTGCTTATGTTGTCGCTGCGTTCCTTGGCAAGGCTTCATTCAGTGTCGAAAATGCTCTCAGCGGTTCCCGGATCACAAACGATTATATGTGCGACATCAATTTTGATACAAAGTTTGACAATAATGAGACGCTTGCTGGCAAGGGACTCAACCTTTACTGCCTTACTACAAAGGCAAGCTTCTCCTGCGGAAACCTTGTGCCATGCATATTCAAGGAAGATCCTCATGTATCTATTATCGGACAGAAGTCCGGAGGCGGCGCCTGCACGGTAGGTACGATCTCTACAGCTACCGGTACGGTCCTGGATATTTCCAGCAATACACGTCTGAGCTATATAAAGAACGGTTCGTTCTATAATGTGGATCAGGGCGCGGAACCCGATTTCACGATATCCAAGTACGAACACCTCTTTGACAGAGAGTGGCTTACGGAATATATCGATAATCTTGCATAAATCAAAACCACTGCCAAAACAGCGCCATGCCGGATTTTATGGGACGCTTAAGCTGAATTGTGGCGATCTGGCAGCAATGATAATATAATTGTCTGAATAGAAAAGAGCTATCTGATTCTGTTTTGAATCTGACAGCTCTTTTTGTTTTATTCTAAGCTATTCAAAGAATGGTTACCCGTATGACAATGCCTGCATTGAATCATTTCACTCGCTCATCAAGGGCATAGTCGCCGTAATAGGTGATCTCATAGGCGTTTTCACCCGGATATTTTCGCAGAGAATCCATTGTTTTGTTCTTGTTCTCGTCCTTGAAACGGAAGGCGTATTTTTTCTGCTCCTCCGCTTCGATGATGGGGCAGCGGATATAAGGCTCGGTCACTTCAAGGAGCTTATCGAAAACATCATCGACCTCATCATTTTGGCACGGACTCATAAATATCAGATAGTACCTTGGTTGTTCCGGCTTGCAGAAAACATAATTCTAACAGCGGAAGGATATGGTCGAGCCGCCGTGACAGATCAGATCATAGTCACCGCCCGGATACCGCTTCCAGCCACGCCAGCCGCAGCCGCTCATCAATTGAAATGGATGACCCGGATTCACGCCCTGCCATTGCGGATGACACAGTGGTGCTTGACAGCTATACCACTGTGTATCTGGGCTACCCTATCTGGTGGGGGGATGCCCAGAGGATAATGAGCACCTTTGTTGAGGGGCACGACTTTGAGGGGAAGACGGTCATCCCCTTCTGCACCTCAGGGGGAAGTCCCATAGGCAGGAGCGGCGATAACCTTGCCGCACAGGCAGGGAGCGGGAACTGGCTCCGGGGGGAGAGGCTGGATGCAGGCATCTCTGAGGATGAGATACAAAGCTGGATAGACAAGCTGAACTGAACAGGGAGGGACTGTTATGCGCCCCAAGACTGCGAACATCATCAGAAGGATAGTGGACGTGCTGCTGACAGTCCTTCTGCTGTTTCTGATGGCATTTCAGGTGACAGGAGATGTGCTCCACGAATGGCTGGGGATAGGCATGACCGCAGCGCTCCTACTGCACCACATTCTGAACCGCAGCTGGTACAGGTCGGTTTTCAGGGGGAAGTACACCCCCTATCGCATAGCCGTGACAGCGGTCAACACCCTGATGCTGGTGTCCATAGTCCTCACAGCCCTCAGCGGCATGGCAATGAGCAGCCATGCAGTGCCCTTCATGTACGGATTGATGAAGGTGATGACCGCACAGACACTTCACCTGGGAATGTCCCACTGGTCATTCATTCTCATGGGAATCCACATCGGGCTTCACATGAAGGCAATGACCGCAAAGCTGCTCCCTAAGGGTAAGACGGCATTCAGGGCGATACTCACAGCCATTGCAGGTGCGGTGCTATGGAGGCTCACAAAAAGCGGCATAATAAGCTATATCACCTTCCAAGCCCACTTTGCATTCCTTGACTATTCTGCCCCGAAGTGGCTTATCATCCTCGAAAACCTTTCGATGCTGCTGTTCTTTGTGCTGGCAGGGTATGTGCTGTCGGAGTTCAAACAGCTGAAGAAAAAAGCAGCCAGTGAAAAGACATAGCTTTGAAGACACGTCCCTGAATCCATTGATAACTTCCGCAAGGGAGAGACACGATTATCTGCGGCGGCATTGACCGCTGTCATAAAGTAGAAAAGCCGCCCTGACGGGCGGCTCTTTATTGTCGTATTGCACATTACCAGTTACGCTTTATGAATATTGTACAATACATATCTGTTCTTTTTTCAAAAAGCCCTTGCAATCCCTTCCGGAAAGGATCGTACTCGTATAGAAGCTTTATTAAAACTGCTGTAAACAAGAACTTTACAGCAAGCTATGGGATAAACAGGCAGATACTTTGAGAAGGTATCTGCCTGTTTTCTGTTTAAGTTACATCTTAATGCTCATGCCGCTACTGAACTCGTCCTTGCTGTTTTCATAACCGACATAAAACAAGGCCACCGTCTTCACGGTCACTGCGGGTGATGTGATTTTATCTTTGTTATTCAGCAGAAGCAATATCCTTCTTGGTCACTTTGCTCCATTTGCCGTTTACATAAGCCTTTACAGCAAATCTTTCTCCCTTTTCGCCCTTTACCCTGACGCTGGTCCTGGCAGTATCGCCCACCTTTTTCAGTCTGCCGTCGGTGAAGGTGTATATGCGGTACTTGTCCGCACCGGGAACAGCCTTCCACCTGAGGATGACCTTGCCGTCAGCCGTCTTTGCGGTAACAACCGGCTTATTGCTGCCCACCTTGGCATTTACTCTTGCGGAAAGTCTTGCAGGAGCGGTGAAATCCCCCTTTACATAGCGCACAATGAATGTGTATGTGCCGGCTTCCATGCCGCTCAGATCATATTCCATTGAATCAGTGGTGCCCACTCTCTTCCACTGGGTGTCCCCCTTCTTTCTGGCACTGATGATGAACTTGTCAGCACCGGGGAGGCTGTCCCAGACAAGGGTGTTGTTCATGGCCACTGCACTGAATGTGTAATTCTCCTCTGCTCTCGCTTCGCCAGTACCCACACCCCCTGTGCCGATCTTGGGGGAGGCGGATACAACTACGGGCAGGGAGGGTGCCGGGGCATCGGGAACAGGCGTTACATTGACAACGCAGGTGACTTTATATCCCCCGTCCTCGGAGGTGGCGGTGATGACTGCAATGCCCACGCCTGTTGCAGTTACCACCCCGTCAGTCACTGTGGCGATCGCCGGAGAGGATGTCTTCCAGCTCACATTCCTGTTGTCCGCATTGTCGGGAATCACCTCTGCGGTGAGTGTGGCTGTATCTCCCACTGTGAGTTCAAGTGAAGTCTTGTCAAGGCTCAGACCTGTCACCTTTACAAGATCCCCTGTAAGGTAGCCTTTTTTGCCGCCCTTTCCGTCAATAACCGCATATTCCGCATCCGTCTTGGCGCTGTCAAAGACCGTGCCGTTGCCGCCCACGATGGCTGTGCAGTCTGTGAACATCAGACCCGAATTTGTCACCTGATCTGTCGTCCATTTATCTGAAACGGTTATTGTTTTGAGCTTGGAGCATGACCCGAACATACCGTCCATCTTCTCAACTTTTGAAGTATCAAAGTCTGACAGATCAAGTGCGGTGAGCTCAGAGCAAAATGCGAACATGGTGTTCATATCCGTGACATTTGATGTATCAAAGCCTGACAGATCCAGTGAGGTGAGCGCTGAACAGTCGGTGAACATCATTTCCATTCTGGTTACTCTTGAAGTATCAAAATGGGAAACATCAAGTGTCTGAAGGGAGGCACAGTCATAGAACATTGAACTCATATTTGTGACATTTGAAGTATCAAGACCCGTCAGATCAAGCGAGGTCATAGAATAGCAGTGGTTGAATAAAAAGGTCATATCTGTGACTTTCGATGTGTCAAATCCTGAAAGATCAAGAGATTCAAGCTCAAAGCAGTTGAAGAACATGGAACGGATATCAGTGACACCTGAAGTATCAAAGCCGGAAACATCGAGGGTTTTTAATTTGGAGCAATATCCGAACATAAAGCTCATATCCGTAACACCCACGGTGGATGCATTTGAAAGGTCTATATCCGTGACATTAGAGAACTGGTAGAATAAAGAACTTGAATCAGCAGGGAACTTTGCTCCTGTTTCAGCCACGATCTCCGTTATGTCCGTCTTTGCCTTCCCTGCATTGGCAAGAGCCTTATCTATGCTGTTGGTGGCATCCGTGCCGTTGAACTCACCTACAAGGTGCAGGACATTTGATGTGTCAACATAGGTCACGGTCTCGGCAATATCCGTAAGATAGCCCTTGCTGCCGCTCCTGCCGTCAACTCTTGCATATTCTGCGTCTGTCTTTGCACTGTCGAAAGCGGTACCGTGTCCGCCCACGATGGCTGTGCAGCCTGTGAACATCTGAGTGGAATCGGTAACTGCCGCTGTGCTCCATTTGTCCGATACTAATATGGTTTTCAGGGAAGAACAGTTTTGGAACATACGCTCCGTGTTCGTAACAGTGCCTGTATCAAAGCCTGACAGATCAAGAGTAGTGAGGGATGAACAACTATAAAACATTGCGCGCATGCTCTCTATTTTTGAGGTATCAAAACTCGAAAGATCAACGGAAGCAAGGGACGAACAGCCTGCAAAAAGATTATCTATACTTGTCAGGTTGCTTGTATCAAAGCCGCTGAGGTTGATGGAAGTAAGTGAGGAACAGCCATGGAACATAGCGAAGATCGAGATGGTTTTTGAAGTATCAAAGTTTGAAAGATCAAGTGTGGTCAATGAAGAACAATCTGCGAACATACGTGTCATACCTCCGGTAACACCTGAAGTATCAAAGTTTGATAGATCAATGGAGGTAAGCGAAGAACACCCAGAAAACATCCCGCCCATATCTATGATCTTGCTTGTATCAAAATTGCTCAGATCAATTGAAGCAAGTGAGGAACAATTGAAAAACATATCGTAGGCACCGGTGACATGGCTCGTATCAAAGCCGCTGACATCCAGATCCGTAAGGGATGTGCAGTTTGCGAACATAGCGTGCATATCCGTGGTGTTGATCGTATCTGCATTTTTCAGGTCGATAGTTGTAGCGTTTGTGAAACTATCGAACATATAAGATGAATTTACAGGGAACTTTGCACCTGTTTCCGCTACGACCGCGGTTATATCCGACCTTTCTTTCCCGGCTTTCTCCAGAGCCTTATCTATGCTGTTGGTGGTATCCGTGCGGTTGAACTCACCTACAAGGTGCAGTACATTTGACTCATCCACATAGGTCACATCAAAGGGTGCCGCACTTACCGCAGGCACAAGATCAATGAATTGTACCCCCCCGGGTATGGCAGGCATAGTGCCGCCTATGAGAGTGAGCGCAAGTACGGCAGCAGCCGCACGCCTGATGGTTCTTTTCATTTTCATTCTCCTCCTTGGCTTTATTGCATAAGATCAGGTCATAATTTGCTGTCCATATTATATCTCATATTTTTTCATTTGTCATCTGCCGAAAGTCGTAGACGGAATGACGATAATTCAAGATGCAGCAGCTTCAATATTGTGCATATATCACAAACGCAGAACAACATCACCATCTCACAGCTCAGAGAGCATAATACCAATACTTATTTCTGACCGATGTACAGACGAGGAACAAGCCGCAAATGCCTGAATAAGGGATTTGCGGCTTGTCTATACCAAGAGGAGTATAGTATCACTCCCCTGCAAATATCTTCACAGCCTTCTGCATTACCTCTGCAGGAGACTCCTTTTTCAGCGCAATGGAGATGTATGGTGCCTCCACCGAGAAATTGGCAGTCACACGCCCCCTGAATGCCTCGTTGAGTGCCTGCACCTGCTGCATCTCCGCCGTGCGCACATACATCACTATGCTGTTGTTCTTCTGGCTTATCTCCCGCACCCCTGCCCGTGATGCAAGATTTCGTGTAAGAGCAACATTGATAAGCCCTATGATAGCCTTCGGCGGGTCTCCGTAGCGGTCGATGAATTCGTCCGTGAGATCCACACTCTCCGCCACGCTCTTCACCCCCGCAATGCGGCGGTATGCTTCAAGCCGCCCTGTCAGGGAGGTTATGTAGTCCTCCGGGATGTGGGCATCTATCTGCAGGTCGATAAGGCAGTCCTCCGGGGAGGGCGGAGGGGGTGCCCCTGTTTCCTCCGCAATGGCACGGTTCAGAAGACGGATATACATATCGTAGCCCACAGCCTCCATGTGGCCGTGCTGACGGCCGCCCAGTATATCCCCCGCCCCCCGGATCTCCAGATCCCGCATGGCGATGCGGAAGCCGCTGCCGAAGGAGGTAAACTCCCTTATGGCGGAAAGCCTTTTGGATGCCACCTCTGTCAGCACCTTACCACGTCTGAAGGTGAAATAGGCGTAGGCACGGCGGTTTGAACGCCCCACACGTCCCCTGAGCTGATAGAGCTGAGAAAGGCCGAATCTGTCGGAATCCTCTATGATAAGGGTGTTCACATTGGGAACGTCCACACCTGTTTCAACTATTGTAGTGCAGACAAGTATATCTATCTCGTGCTGCACAAGCTTTGTCCATATTTCCGAAAGCTCCTCCTCGTCCGTCTGACCGTGTGCCACTGCGATGCGAGCCTCCGGCAGAAGTGCCGCCAGACTGCCCGCGCATATGTCTATGGTCTCCACACGGTTGTGGATGTAGTACACCTGCCCACCACGGCGCAGCTCCTTTTCTATGGCCTGGATGATGACCCCCTGGTCAAATTCCATCACATAGGTCTGTACCGGATATCTGTCGATGGGGGGCTCCTCGATGACACTCATATCACGTATGCCGCTCATTGCCATATTGAGGGTGCGGGGTATGGGTGTAGCGGAGAGAGTGAGCATATCTATCCCCGCAAAGGTCTCCTTGAAGCGCTCCTTGTGCTTCACACCGAAGCGCTGCTCCTCGTCTACTATGGCAAGGCCTATATCGTGGAACTTCACATCCTTCTGCACCAGACGGTGAGTACCTATGACCATATCCACCGAGCCTATCTCCAGCCCCTTCAGAACTGCCTTCTGCTCCTTGGGGGAGCGAAACCTTGACATCAGCTCGATGGTAAAGGGGAAATGCTCAAATCTTTTCAGCGCACTCTGGTAATGCTGGAAGGCAAGCACAGTAGTGGGCACAAGTATGGCACACTGCTTGCCGGACACCATGCACTTGAATGCCGCACGGAATGCAACCTCTGTCTTGCCGAAGCCCACATCTCCGCACAGAAGTCTGTCCATGGGGACAGGCTTTTCCATGTCGTGCTTTATCTCGCTGGTGCATTTCAGCTGATCCTCAGTCTCCACATAGTCAAAGCGCCCCTCGAATTCGTGCTGCCAGTCATCATCGGGGTAAAAGGCAAAGCCCGGGGTCTGGGCACGCTTGGCATACAGCTTGATAAGCTCCGCCGCCATATCCTTGACGGCCTTGCTGACACGCTTTCTTGTCTTCTGCCATTCTCCGGAGGAAAGGCTGTTGAGCTTTACCCCCTCATCCTCCCCTGCACCGATATAGCGGGAGATAAGGTCAAGCTGTGTGACAGGCACATAGAGCACATCCGTGCCTGCATACTTTATGGTGATATAGTCCTTGGTAACGCCGTCAAGCTCCAGCTTTCGTATACCCTCGAACTGCCCTATGCCGTGGAGTGAATGGACTACCAGATCTCCGGTGCTGATGTCCTCCAGGGTGCGTATCTCCTCAGCACCGCTTTTCCTCTTCTGGGAGCGGCGCTTTGAGGAAAGAGCCTTTGTCTGTGTGATAAGGGCAACAGAAGCATTCGGCAGCTCAAAGCCCGATGACAGCGCCCCTGTTGTCAGCAGCACCCTCCCGTCTGTAAGCACACCATCTTCCGCAAGGGTATCCGTTGGGATATTGTCGTTGTTGAGGTCGTCTGCGATTATGGGCACAGTCTTTTCCGAGCCTGCAAGGACTGCCACGGAATAGCCCCTTGACAGCAGGGAACGGATATCCTCCTCAAGGGAGCGTATCTCTCCCCCCCAGGGGGAATTCTGAACCGTATTGACTGTAAATGTGCGCACAAGAGGTATATCCACTGCCCTCATGAACGTATCCGCTATGATGAGGGGATATTTCCCCGCCTGCTGTACTATCAGCGCAAAGTCAGAAACATAACCTTCAAGCCCCCTGCACAGCTCCCCCTGTTCGAGCAGCAGCTTGATATCCTCGCTGTACTGGGTCATGACAGCCTTTGCCCTGTTCTGACAGCTCCGGTATTCCGAAAACATCACCACAGGGGAATCAAAGTATTCAAAGATAAGGGCAGGCTCCTCATAGCAGAGAGGGGCATACTTGTCGATGTTGGCGGGGGCAATGCCGTTCCTCAGGGAGTCAATATCCTTCTGTATGTTGGCACGCACCAGTTCTGCCTTTTTGCTGTGTACCGATGATGCCAGCTTTTCCATGCGGGAGATAAGCTCATCCGTGTCGTAGAGGGTCTCCGCCGCCGGAGGGATGACAACACCCTCAACAGGGTCGGTGCGGCGCTGTGTTTCAGGGTCAAAGAGGGAGACTGTGTCTACCTCATCCCCCCAAAGCTCTGCTCTGACAGGGAAGCTCTCCCCTACCGGGAAGATATCTATAATGGAGCCTCTTACAGAAAACTGTGCGGGAGCCTCAACCACTGTGGATCTGGAATATCCCATGGCGGTAAGCTTTCGGGATATTTCCTCCGTGGAGAGGCTATCACCGGGTCTGATATTTACCAAGCCGCCCGCAAAATAGCTTTTCGGAACGGTGCGCTGCATAACAGCCTCCACAGATGCAGTCACCACCCTTGCTTTGCCGGAGGCTATGGCTGAGAGCACCGACAGCCGCTGATGGTCATACTCCCTGGATACAGTGTCCGCCCTGACAAGGGTCAGATCCTTGGCAGGGTACATATATGCCCCAGCACCCGGTTCTCCCCCCAGCAGCTCATTTAGGTCATTTGCGGCTTTTGCGGCGCTCTGCTCGTCCTCACATATCATAAGCACGGGAGAGGAGGTCTCCCCCCCTGCAATAAGCGCCAAAAGGCACTTCACCACAGGTGAAATGCCGGAAACATATAATGGTGAGTACCCGCCCTTCAGAGTCTTGCAGATGTCTTTAAAGCTGCTTTCATTTCTGAGGGCGGACTCAAATGCCTGAAACAGATTCATACTTCTCCTGATCTTTGCTGTGCGGATGACCGCATTATTCTTCACCGGTGTGCGGGCACTGCCCTGTACTTACCAGATTCATGGCAAAGTACGCCTTGCACAGACGCTTGTGCCTGCCGTCCTTCAGCTCGTATATTGATGCGCCGTCAGAGTATATTATGCTGTCACCGGTGATGATGTAGTCCAGCACACCCCTTTTCAGCACAGTCTCCTCTCCGTCGGCCTCACGCTTTACAAGCTCCCTTGTCAAGGGCATGAACCCGGCATCCTTGTCGGACTTCTGCGCCTTTGCCATCTCCTCCGCCTTGATAAGGTTGCCGTCAATGTACATATCCTTTGCACTGCGGTTCTTAGTCTTAAGGTTGGTAAGAGGATCGCTCCCTGATTTAAGGCTTTCTCCGCCCCATATGGTGCTCATGAAATTAGCCCAGCCAAATAATGCCTTTATCAGACGGGGAATGAAGAAAAGCACATCCGTCGCCTTTATGCCGTCCCCCCTCTGCTTTTCATAGGGCTGCCTTATGTAGTAGAGGTTGCCCTTTTCATCATCCTTGATGCGCAGGTAATCGTGCTTCTCATCGGAGATGAATTCCGTTATGCTGTTGTTTTCAATATATGCAGCCGCATAGGGGGAAACGGCTGCTACGGTGCCTGAGTTGTCCCTTGCATTGCCGGAGGCGGAAAAGTATATGCGCCCCTTGTGGCAGCGGGAAAAAAAGGGAAATACCTCTGTGGTGTCCCCGTCGGTCAGCTCCTCATAGGCCGATGAAGGGGGATCAAATACGGCAATGTGGTATTCTTCATAGGTGTGCCCCAGGCTTACTGCCATCTGCCCGCCAAAGCAGTCCATTTCCCCAAGGTGCAGATCATTGTCTGATACTATAAGCCCCTCGTCATCACCTGTGCCTATCTCACGGTGATATATGGAGGCGGATTCGTCAAGCTCCACACCGTAGATGAGCCTGTCATCCTTGACGGCAAGCCCTGTGATGCGTGCATTGACTGCACCCTCACCCCTTAGCGGCTCTGCCGTTCCCATGAACTGCGCCCCTGCACCAGAGGTCTTCCATTCCTTGCGGCGGCGGATGTCATCAAGGGTCTGCCTGTACTTTTCTATGCGTCCGCAGGGTATCTCCTGCTTGTTCCCGCTGTCATCAAGGCTGTATATCTGGTTGTCGGATGTATAGATGAGCATAGTCGTCTCCTTTATACAAAGCTGCTTCTTACGAAGGCTGATGATCACTTTATCTTTCCTACTTCAATGTCCCTGTGGTCGATACGAGTGCGGATATGCTGATCGGACAGATACCTGTATATGTTCTCCGCAAATGTAACACTGCGGTGCTTGCCCCCGGTGCAGCCGAAAGCCACAGTAAGAGAGGTCTTGCCCTCCTTGCGGTACAGGGGGATGAGAAAATCAAGCAGGGATTCCAGCCTGTTTTCCAGCTCCTTTGACTGCTCAAACTGCATAACATAGTCACGGACACAGCTCTCAAGGCCGGTGTGGCGCTTTAACTCCTCTATATAAAAAGGATTGGGCAGACAGCGGACATCAAAGACCAGATCCGCCTCGGAGCACATACCGTACTTGAATCCGAAGGACATTACCTTGACCGTCATGCGGTCGTCGGGGTTGTCCATGAACATATCCGTCACCTTGTCCCTGAAACGGGATATGCTCATATCCGTGGTATCAACATAATAGTCGGCGTGATCCCTCATGCCCGCAAGCATCTGCCGTTCCAGCTCTATTGCCTTTTCAAGGCTGCCGTTAGCTGTGGAATCCAGAGGATGCAGCCGCCTTGTTTCCTTAAAGCGGTGGATAAGTACCTCATTTGATGCATCAAAGAACACTATGCGGAAGGTGATGTCCTCCCCCTTTGTATGCATAAAATCAAGGGACTCCGTCAGCTCCCTGTATATATCCGTGTCGATATTGGCGGCAATGCCCCTTATGTCGGTGACCACCGCATACTTATCCTGGGTGCTGCCGCTGGAGGATATGACATCCGCAAAGCGTGAGATGAGCCTTGTGGGCATATTGTCTATAACATAAAACCCTAAGTCCTCAAGCATATTTGCGGCGGCTGACTTCCCTGCCCCCGACATACCTGTAACTATGAGAAATTTTGTCATTTGTCTCCCCTTTTCATGTGTCATGCCTTTGTCCGCTCATCCGCCATGGGGTTGGAATCCAGCGCCATACGGATATTATCATTGGTAAGGTGGGTGTATATCTCCGTGGTGGAGATGCTTGCGTGACCCAGTATCTCCTTTAACACAAGAGGATCCACATTGCCGTACTGATACATGAGCGTAGCAGCAGTGTGGCGCAGCTTGTGGGCGGAAAGCCCTCTCCCATCAAGCCCTATGTGATGTATAGCCCTGTCCACTATCTGTTCCACCCGCCTGCCTGTTATCCTTGTGCCCCTGTTTGACACGAACAGGGCATTTGAGGCACATTCCTTCCGCACTTCAAGATAGCTCTCTATGGCCTGTACACACCCTTCATTCAGGTGGATGATCCTTTCCTTGTTCCCTTTTCCAAGGATACGCAGTGTCCTGTCCTCAAACTTGATGTCATTCATATCTATGCCCACCAGCTCCGACAGACGCATACCGCAGTTGAGGAAAAGCATGAGTATGCAGAAATCCCTGCGGTAGTTGGCATCCTCCGTGTCCATATGCTCCACGAGCCGCCTTGAATCATCAAGGTCAAGGTACTTGGGCTTTGGCTTTTTGGGTGAGGGCATATCAAGGCTCTCCACCGGGTTCTTTGCCATGTGGAATGAAGTGAGCTTGTTGGAGGTTAGCGCCTTGTAAAATCCCCTAATGGCTGCCACCTTCCGAGAACGGGTCTTGTCTGTGGCGTGCTCTGTGGTCGTGATAAAATTTAGGTATTCATACACATCAAGCAGAGTGATGCCTTCAGCGGCGGAAAAAGGGATATCCCCGATGCTGTCGCTCTCTATGCCGTTTTTATGCGCGTTTATATAGATAAAGAACAGTCTCAGGTCAGAATAATAGGCCTGTATGGTATTCTCAGAGCGGTTCTTTATGACCCTGAGATAGAATAAGTATTCCCGCAGCCAGGCAGGACAGTCCTTCTGATCTGCGACAGCCATGATAACCCCCCGTTTCACAAGTGCGTATCATACAAGTTTGCAACGGGCATCCGCTTTTGAGCCACAGTTCTCTGTGACAGCAAATGCCCATACTGTTTTATTATATCACAGCAGTACCAGAATGTCTATTACTATTCAGCAACATTTTATGACAATTTATGACTTGATATATATGAGCACCGGTTTGCACCGGAACCTCTAATCCAGAAAATATTTTGCACAATTTTTTAGTTCACAAATTGTCTAAAGTGCTGATTTTTCAAAACTAACAAAAATAAAGTGGAAAAATGACAAAGTATGTGCTATAATACAAATGTAGAGCAATCTCACAGCAAAGGAAGGATCCGTATGGCAACCAAAAAGAAATACTTTGGAAACGATATCGAGCCCATGTGCCAGTACTGCACCTTCGGCACCAGAGCTAAGAGCGGCGGCAAGGTACTGTGCGAAAAGAAGGGCATGGTGAACGGCGATGCAAGCTGCAACAAGTTCTCCTACTCCCCTCTGAAGCGTATACCCAAAAAGCAGCTCCAGATACCCGGCAACTTCGACGAAGACTAAACTTGCATAATGCATAATGAAGTTGTGTCGGGCATCGGATGGCTTGTTTTCCTCTTTCACTGCTTCGCTCCGCTTGATACGATGTAAAAGCATACAGTTGGACTGGGATGAGTTCTATCCACCATAAGAGCGCAACACTGCGGGCGGCTTTGCCGCCCGCTTTTCATTATCCCCTGTACACTTTGCCATTTACAGAGCATGAGCGCAGCGTGAAAAGAGGAAATCAAGCCTATGTTCCGTCAGAACGGTTCATTTCATTCTGCATAAAAAATCCTCCCCTCACCGAAAGGCAAGGGGAGGAGCATTATAAGCAGTGATTACTTGTTAAGGCCTGCCATTGCAGCAACCTCTGCTGCAAAGTCATCTGCCTTCTTCTCAACGCCTTCGCCGCGCTCAAAGCGAACGAACTCAGCAACTGCGATCTTGCCGCCCAGCTGCTTTGCAGCGTTCTCAACGTACTTGCCGACAGTGCCGTCGAATACGTCGGACTTAACAAAGGTCTGCTCCAGCAGGCAGTTCTCGGTGTAGTACTTGCCCAGCTTGCCCTCTGCGATCTTAGCCTTTACCTGCTCGGGCTTGCTTGCCATCTTGGGATCCTCGTTCATCTGTGCGATAACGATGTTCTTCTCGGACTCGATAACGGATGCAGGAACAGTCTCCTTGGAAAGGTAGGCAGGGTTCATAGCTGCTACCTGGAGTGCGCAGTCCTTGCCCACCTCATATACCTTGTCAGCAGGGAGATCAGTGTCAAGCTTTACCATAACGCCGATCCTGCCGCCGCCGTGTACATAGGGGATAAGTGTGCCCTCAAGCCTTGCAAAGCGACGGATAACGATGTTCTCTCTGATCTTGATGAACACATCCTGAAGAGCCTCTTCAACGGTCTTGTCACCGCCGGAGATCTTGGCAGCCTTGAGTGCGTCCACATCAGCGGGAGCAGCCTCTATAACGGTCTTTGCTACGTTTGCAACGAAAGCCTTGAATTCCTCGTTGTTTGCGGCAAAGTCTGTCTCTATGTTTACTTCCAGAACAGCACCTACATTGCCCTCTACAACAGCGGTAACGATACCCTCTGCAGCAACTCTTGATGCCTTCTTGGACTGATTTGCAAGTCCTCTCTCACGCAGGATGACAACAGCCTTTTCAGTGTCGCCCTCAGCCTCTTCAAGTGCCTTCTTGCACTCCATCATACCAACGCCGGTGGATCTCATAAGATCCTTTATCTCAGCAACTGATGCCTTGAATGCCATATTTGTTCCTCCTGTTTTATGGGATATGCCCGAATATTCTTCGGGCATATGTTGATCTTTGCTTATTCAGCAGCCTCTTCCTCTTCCTCAGCTGCTGCTTCGGCCTCGGCTGCCTGCTGCTCGCCCTGTCTGCCCTCGATGATGGCATCAGCCATAGCACCTGCAATGAGCTTTACAGCACGGATAGCATCGTCGTTGCCGGGGATAACATAGTCAGCATCGTCAGGATCGCAGTTTGTATCAACGATGGCAACAACGGGGATACCCAGCTTCTTAGCCTCGGATACAGCGATCTTCTCCTTCTTGGGGTCAACGATGAAGAGAGCACCGGGGAGCTTCTTCATTTCCTTGATACCGCCAAGGTACTTTTCAAGCTTCTCTATTTCGAGCTCCAGCTTTACAACTTCCTTCTTGGGGAGAAGGTTGAAGGTGCCGTCCTCCTGCATCTTGTGGAGCTGATCAAGTCTGCCTATTCTTCTCTGGATGGTCTTGAAGTTGGTGAGCATACCGCCGAGCCATCTTGCGTTTACATAGTAAGCGCCTGCTCTTACAGCCTCTTCCTTGATGGAATCGGATGCCTGCTTCTTTGTGCCTACGAAAAGAACGTTCTCGCCGCTCTCAGCAAGGCCTCTTACGAAGTTGTAAGCCTCATCCAGCTTCTTTACGGTCTTCTGCAGATCGATGATGTAAATGCCGTTTCTCTCGGTGAAGATGTAGGGAGCCATTTTAGGGTTCCATCTTCTGGTGAGATGACCAAAGTGTACACCTGCTTCAAGCAGCTGCTTCATTGAAACTACGCCCATTTTTAATTCCTCCTGAGGTTCTTCCTCCACAGCCGCGATAAACTCCCCCTTTCGCCATGGCGTGATGCGACACCCGGGGACACAGCGGCTGCGTGTGTATTAGGTGCTTTGACAGAAAACACCGACTTATATTATAGCAAATACAGCCGGTGTTTACAAGTGTTTGATTTGCAGATTTTATCGAGCTTATCCAAGGCCCTTTTGTGCATTATCACAGGGATGAGATGTGTTCAAACACCTTGTCCGTGCTCCAGAAGAACATCTCGTAGGAGAAGCGCTCCTCTTTCAGCCCTGTGCGCTCGAAGAGATCCATTACCGGGGGCTGCACACATGAGAAGTACACCATACGCCCCTGGGAGATGAGCCGCTCGCAGTATTCATGGAGTGCCTCTATGCCCGATATGTCAGCCACTGTAACTCCCCTCATGGAGAATATGATGTTGTAGCTGTCCCCAAGGCCTGATATCTTTTCCTCCAGCTTTGCACAGGTGCCAAAGTACAGGGGACCTGTGATGTACACCACGCTGGTGTTTGCGAGCTTTTCGGGCTTTATACCCTCACCCAGCTTTTCGGGGTCTACATCCGCCACCGTAACCTGCATATCCGATACCTTTACCACAAACAGTATCAGGGAGAATGCCACACCGATGAGTATTGCCTTGGTAAGGTCAAATACCACCGTTGCGCACATGGTGATGACAAACTGCCCCATGGCGGTCTTCAGCTTCTTGGAGAATATGGACTTTATTGTCTTGAAGTCATTCATCCTCACTGCTGTGACGATTAGCACGCCTGCCAGTGCGGACAGGGGTATCTGTGACATAACTCCCCCCAGTACGAACATGGACAGCAGCAGCACCAGCGCATGGAATACGGAGGTAAGACGTGTCACGCCGCCGCTCTTTATGGCAACGCTTGTTCTTGCTATGGCGGCAGTAGAGGGCACGCCCCCGAACAGGGGCAGCAGCATATTGCCAACGCCCTGAGCCATAAGCTCCACATCCGCATCAAGGCGCTCATTCTTCATGCGCCCTGCGGAGGCACCGCACAGCAGCGATTCTATGAGCCCCAGAGCCGCAATGGAGATTGCAGGCACTATAAGCCCCGGCACATCCCCTATATTTAATGAAGCAAAGTCAAGCCTGTCGGAGAGGAAGAGAGTACGGGGTATCTCCCCTACGGAAGGTACATCAAGCCCTGCGATCATCTTCACGGCAGTGGCTATGATGATCGCCGCAAGGGAGCCGGGGAAGTACTGCCCTATCTTCTTGGGGTATACCAGCATGAACACGATCACCGCCGCACCAATGGCAAAAGCAGTGAGATCAAGGCTCTGAGGAGTGGTGAAATAGCTTGCTATCTTTTCAAGGTTGTTGAGCCCCGATGAGTGAAAGCCCGTCAGGTTGTCCACCTGCCCTAAGGCGATTATCACCGCAATTCCGCTGGTAAAGCCTGTTATGACCGGAGAGGGCAGGTAGCTCACAAGCCCGCCCAGCTTGAATATGCCGCATATGAGGAGCAGTGCCCCTGCAATGAAGGAGGCTATGAACATCCCCTGCATACCGTACTGTGCCACCAGGGATATAAGTATGGCAGACATTGCCCCGGTAGGGCCGCTTATCTGATAGGAGGCACCGGAGAGCCCGCCTATGATGATGCCTGAAATAATCGCCGTAACAAGACCTGCCGCCGCTGTGGCACCGGAGGACACACCGAATGCCAGTGCAAGGGGCAGCGCCACCGCCGCCACCGTCACTCCCGCAAGGGCATCCTTGCCCAGCTTTGCGGCATTGTAGCCTGTAAATTCACGTTTGAGTATGGAAAAATAACGCTTTATCATATGTTTTCTCTTTTCGTAGGATTTGCTTATGCATTTGCCAGAGCATCCGCCATTGCAGACAGCTTTTCAAGGTCATCTGCGGCAGGGGTGGACTTTATCGACACATCCAAATCAAGGATATTCATGCCCAGAGGCTCCAGCAGCTCTCTCATGTGCTTTGCAGCAGACGGGTTCCAGGTGCCGTTTTCGATCAGGGCGACAGTTCGGTTTGTGAGCCCCTTTGCACGAATGGCGCAGATAGCTGCCTCCATTTCCGTAAACAGCAGGGAATCCTGTGTGGGGGATGCAAATACGATCTTGCTGCACCTGAATGCCTCAGCCACGATATAGGAATAATGGGTCTTTGATACATCGTACATACGGATGTTCTTCACCCCACGCTGTGCCAGCATACCCGCAAGCACGTCAGCGGCATTCTCCGTACCCCCGTATATGGAACCGTAGGCTATGAGCACCGTATTCTCCTCCGGGGTGTAGCTGCTCCATTTGTCGTATTTGTCAATGTAAAAGGCAAGGTCACTCCTGATAACAGGGCCGTGGAGGGGGCATATCATATCTATGTCAAGCCCTGCTGCCTTTTTCAGCACATTCTGCACGTTCTTCCCGTAGCGCCCCACGATGTTGGTGTAATATCTCCTCGCCTCATCAAGGTGAGCCGTCCACATATCCGTCTCATCCGCAAATATGTTGCCGGAAAGAGCGCCGAACATACCGAAGGCATCGGCGGAGTAAAGCGCCTTATCGTGGATGTCGTAGGTCATCATGACCTCGGGCCAGTGTACAAAGGGGGCTGTGATGAATTTCAGGGTGTGTGCCCCGAGGGAAAGCTCCTGCCCCTCCTTGACAGCATCAAAGCGGTCGGTTATGTCGATACCGTAGAACTGCGAAACCATACGCTTAACCTGCATAGTACCCACCACACGGGCATTCGGGTACATAGAGAGCACCATCCCAAGGGTAGCGCAGTGATCCGGCTCCATGTGCTGTACGATTATGTAGTCAAGATCCCGTCCGTCAAGGGCTTTCACAAGGTTCTCCCTGAAAAGGCTCTCAATGGAGCGGTCAACAGTGTCCATGAGGGCTGTCTTTTCGTCCCTGATAAGATAGGAATTGTATGCCATACCATTTTCAAGGGGATAGGCATTCTCGAAGAGGGCAAGCCTGCGGTCACTGCCGCCGATGTAGGCGACATCGCTGTTTACAGGGGTAATGCTGTACATAATTTTTCTCCTTACTAAGATATAAATTTTTTATGAATTTGTAACTTTTTGTGCAGATTTTTCTTGACATTTACGTTAAAATGTAGTAAAATGTCTGTAAAGTTTTTTGTTTAGTGTCGTTTAAGGAGGTTTTTTAAATGGCAGATATGGAATTTGGCGGTGATCTGTTCACCTTGCTGGACGAAGAGGGGAAGGAACAGACCTTTGAGCTGCTTGACTCATATGAGGAGGATGGCAAGCTGTACTACGCTTTAGTCCCCTATTATGAAAACCCCGAGGATATGGCTGAGGCCGATGACGAGCTTATCGTCCTGCTTTCCGAGGAGGATGAGAACGGCGAAGAGGAGCTTGTCACCATTGAGGACGATGAGGAATACAACCGCATAGGCGAGATATTCCTGAACAGGCTCAACGAGTTCTACGACAGTGAAGAATGAACAGTAAAACATCCGCTCAAAGCTGTAACGGCTTTGAGCGGTTTTTTCCGCATACCCGCAGAGGATCACCCTCTGCGGGTTTTTATCCCATGTGAACTATTCTGCTCTCTTTCTGCGGACAGCTATCACGATAAGTGCTGCCAGTGCCAGAGCGAAGATGATGACTGCAGGAACAACGGAGAGCACTATGCCTGTGGGCACTGTGCCGTTTCTGGTGTTGGTATAGCCGGTGTATATATCCTTAGTCATGTTATTACTGGACGTGTCATCGTCGAAAGCATCGTTTCCATTATGTTCGGGATCCCAGTCAAGTGTGGAAAGAGTATCTGCTATCTTTTCAGTGGATTTGTAATCCTCCGCATCCTCGGTAACAGTGTATTTCGCACCATCGGGAAGCCCTCTTATAGCGATATACTGGCCGTGCTGGAGGTAATAGGTCTTTTCAAAGGAAGTCGCATCATTTGCAACAGTGATCAACTGTGCATTTTCCTTGTTCTGATTAGCATCTTTTGTAGCAGGGTTTATGCCGGAGGTGCCATCCGCATTGCCGTCCACTGTGTCATTATTGTTGTCATTCTCAAGGGATACGTTGAACTTATCCCCCGCATTAAGGTTCTCTACCTTTACGGTAAGGGCAAAGTACTTGTCACGGGAAGCCTGGTTGCCGCTTACAGCCTTGCCCACAACAAGATTGTGGGTGGTGTAGGTGTTGGTAAGGCCAGTCGCCTTTTCAACACCATTTTTATAGTTATCCCCGGATCCTAAGTCAGTACCTGTTGGTATCTCGGAAGGAGTGCTACTTGAGGTTATCCTTGATATAACATAGGGGGCTTTATCATTGACCTTGGCAATCTGCAGCTTGTGTTTATTATCATCCGTTGTATCTACATAGTCAGTTACATATACATCAATGACAAGCTTATCTGTGGTGTAGCTGATACCTTTCGCACTGCCTGCGGTCTCAGAAACCACATATCTGTATATACCCGGCTCGGAAAAAGTGACACCGGAAAAATCAACTTCAGCTGTCTGTTTTGCATACTTTTTATTAGCTGTGAGCACATCTGTGCCGTTCATTTGCTTTGCAGATGCATCTGAGGTTTTAAAGGTTTTGGTATCATCATTCCAGTCTGTATAGGAAACAGTATCATTACCGGCAGCAAAGGTCACACTGCTTACCTTGGGTGCCGTTACAACATCTCCATTTTTAACTACAATACCGGGCAGCACCGCCATAGTTCCGTTTGATGAGGGAACCTCATCACCTGCAGCAATGGTAAAGCCAAAGGTGACATTGGGAACCTGTGCGCTGTCGTCAAGCACCAGATACTTGTTGAAGGTAGTGGTTGTACCGTTTATGGCAGTATAGGTAAACGCCGCTGAGGTCTTCACCCCGGCAAAGGGTGACACCGCCATTACCAGAGCCGCTGCAGCCGCTGTCAGCAGCCTGCCTAATCTTGTCTTCATTCTGTTGTCCTCCTATTTCTCTTTTTCCCGGCTGTTCTGTCTCCCACGGCGGATGAGCACCGCACACAGCACTATGCACAGCGCTATGCCGAGCAGATACACCACCGGGATACTGCCAAGGAAGGAATCATCTATATTGTTGAGGGTCTCAGGGTCTACCCCCGAGGCACCGCTTATTTCCACTATCTTCTTTACAGCAGCCCCCACATCTATGAGAATGCCGCCTTCTTCAAGCCCTGCCCCCACCGAAGCATCTTCTATCGGGGGCTCTTCATCGGGGGGGGTTGGTTCGTCAGGATCCTTTATCACTCCGCCCGGGATACGTGGGCCGGGGGGCGGGTCGGGAACGCCCCAGTCCGAATTCTTCTTCTTTATTTCAAAGGATACCTCGTCAGGCTTTACCGTAAGCCCGTTCTTCTGGAAGGTGAGAGCATACCGCAGATCCTGCATATCCTCCGTGTTTTCCACAAAGACACTGGCGGTATACACCGTGTCGTCGTAGATAAGCTCATCCTTTGTGCCCTTTATCATGTAAAGACGGTAATAGTAAAAGCCCGGCTCGTCTATGGGGATGACGAACACGCCCCTGTTCCCCTCGCTTACACTGAGCCTCAGTGCCTGAGGGGGCGGGGCACCCTCCAGCGGCTCAATGGCGATGTCATATGTCAGCCTGTTGGTGATGCCGCCTGTGGAAAGGCAGTTTGCGGCAATGCGGACATCTATGCTCTTATATTCCCCCGCAAATGCCGTAAAGGGCAATGCAAAAACGGAGATGATACACAGTATGAGCACTGCCGCTGTTCGCTGCATTGCCTTCATGCTATCATCTCCTTTCATTATTCCATAATGTAGCAGAACACTACCACTCTTGCGGACGCACTTTCATCCGAGCAGGTGGAAAGCCCCAAAATGCGCTCCGTGCGGTCGTCGCTGCCCCTGTAAATCTGTGCATTGTCCCGCACAAAGGCTCGTATATCCGCCTTACCCGGCTCAAATACAGCCTCGTCAAGGGCAGATGCCTGCAATGCTGCAAAGACCTCCAGCCTGTATGCCGTCTCTCCCTCACGCCCTATGAGCAGCTCCCCCGTGGTGTGGGAATCCATGTACTTCTCATCAAGGTAATCATCCAGTGCGCCGAACATACGGCCGTATTCCATATGATGACCGTACACAAGGGAATAGTCGTCGGAAAAGTCCGCCGAATTGCGGCTGTCAAGGAAAATACTTCCTGCCAGGGAATAGTCCCCGAAGGGATCAGTGTTCAGGTACTTAACATTGTCCTCCCCCTGCATTACAGGGTAGTCGATGTTTGTATCATCAAGGGTGATCCACGCCACCATATCAGAGGATATGGTCTTCTCCTGCGCTGTGCCCTCACTGCTGACAGTGCCGGGCTTGTAGCCTGCCACCCTGTCGGAGGTGTGGTGGAATACGTAGTAGTTGTCGTACATACACCACATGGCTATCAGCAGCACCAGTATGAGCACTATGAGCAGCAAGCGCTCGTACCAGAGGTTTGCCGCCTTCCAGAAGCGCACAGGGAATGGCGATTTCGGTTTTCTGAGAGAGGAGCTGTCCAAGACTTATGCTCTCCTTCTGAACAGTATAGGTTGCGGTGCAGAGGCCTTATTCCTCGCTGTCGTCATCCTTGCGGCGCTTTGCAACAAGATAGATTATGCCTGCAACTACCACGATGCCTATGGTGGCGGGAGCCGCTACTGAAAGGATAACGCCTGTGGGGATGGCACCGGAGCGGGAGTTTGTAAAGCCCGTGTGTATATCAGCCCCACCAATGCTGCCCTCTGTTAAGTCTGCAAGGGCATCGTTGCCGCCGGAAGCAGAATCCCAGTCAAGGGAAGAAAGGGGGCGACCGGCAGCATCCAGTTTTTCTATTCCATTAGTGGAGGTATAGTTCTCAGCAGCCTCGGTGACTTCGTAACTAACGCCCTTGCCAAGTCCGCAGATGGTGATGTACTGCCCGTCATGGAGGTAGAAGGTCTCTTCAACGGAGCCGCCGCTGCCTACTTCAAGCTCCTTCTTGTTTGTGCCGCTGACGGTGGTAGCCGCATTTGCCAAAACAGCTGCATCCGCATTGGCAAATACGCCGTTTGCAGTGTCTTCATCGCTCTTTTCCACAGCAACAGTGTACTTGTCGCCCACTGTGGCATTGGATATCTCAACTGTAATGGCAAAGTACTTGTCACGGGATGCCTGATTGCCGGAGACCTCCTTGCCTATGGTAAGGTTGTGGGTCTCGTAGCTGTTTACAAAGCCGGAACTCTTCTTACCGTTGCCGGACTTTACCTCACTCTGATTGTAGCCTATGCCGGTCGCAGCACCGTCGGTGTCAAAATTGAGAGCCGCTTCGGTCATTAGCTTGTCGTAGAGGACATACCCCTCTATCTCAAGCTCAGTATAGGTAGAGCCGTCCTTGACAGTCTGCTTGTCTATCACATATACATCAAGTGTCCTCTGTGTTTCCGTTTCAGCCTTGTATGCCCCTGTGGGAGCAGTTTCTGTAACGGTGTAGCGGTACACACCCGGCTCCTTGAACTCCACAGCGGAGAAATCAAGGGTAACGCTGTCCACTGCATACTTCTCGCTTGCATCATCAGTGATGCCGATGGAAGCACCTGCACCCTTATTGTTGGTAAACTCTGCCGGTGTCCCGCCATTTTTCGCAGTAGCGGTCATGCCCTCGGTGAATGTGGCTTTATCATCGTTTGCAGTTGTATCGTCGCCATCATTGAACACAACACCGTCAAGACCCTTGTACAGCTCCACATTCTGTTCAGTGAGATGAGCAGTTTCAATATCTGCCGGGGCAATGCTGAAGGTGAATTCCGTATTGGGCACCCTTGCATTCTTGTCAAAGATAAGGTACTTGTTGAAGGTAAATGTGGTATTTTCTCCGCTCTTATTGCCGTATCCGCCGGTTATGGCTGTGGCACCTGCGGGGCTACCTGTTGAAGACGAAGCGGGGGGATTCACAGGATCCTCAGGATCTGCCCATACTGTGCCGGAAAAGCCTGCCATTCCCATAGAAATGGCAGTAAGAGCTGCAATTGCCGTTATAAATGTTCTTCTTTTTTTCATTCTGACCACCTGCTTATTTATAGCTTTCATTACGTTAGCTTGTTATTCTGTCATATCCCTCTGCGCCGCATGACGAATATGGCTTTGCCCTGTGTGTCCTCAGCGGGGATCGCACCGTATGTGCGGCTGTCCCCAAGGTCGCTGCGGTAGTCGTTGAGGACGAATACCGTGCCATCCGGCACCGTATAGGGGAACTGCACTGCCGCCCCCTCCGAGGGAGTGGGATACACTGTATCTTCATACAGACCGTAGCCGTTTACCGTCACATAGTCCCCGGCTATGTCCACCACATCCCCCTCAAAGGCGATGACCCGCCCGAAACGGATGCTGCCGTCACGGCGGTATGCGGTCACATCCCCCTGCTTTAATTTGTCAAGGCGGTAGGTAATGACCAGATCCCCGTCCTTTATCATGGGGTATGCCTTGTTGTCGTGGCACATGAACACGCCCCCCACATAGGTGAGCAGTGCCCACACCGCAAGGGCTGTAAGCCCTATTTTAAGGAAAAAGGTCAGTGCATAGTACCATGCAGACTTTTTCTTTTTCTTCCCGGTCTTGGGGGGAGCATCACTCTTTGAAGGCGTTTCTGCCTTCCCTTCATCAGATCTGTCCTGCGCCTTGCCGGTATCAGGCGGCTGCACAGCCTCTTCCCCGGGGGGAGTACCCTGTTCCTTCTCTGTATCCTGCACTGTATTCCCCTCTCCGGAAACGAGCCGTGCCCTCTGTCCTCAAGCAGAAACACTTACCCATATTTACATCTAATACGATTATAGCGCTAAAAAAGAATTTTTGCAAGTATTTTAGCAGAAATTCTGCACTTTTCAACAATATTTGTCAAAGATGTCAAATTCATTTGAATATTTTAACAATGTCGACTAAATATCACGGACATTCGCAGTTTTATTGCCAATATATTATTGTCATTTTTGCTTGACAAGTAATATTTATTGTGCTATACTAAAAGTAAGAAATCAAATGCAAGAAGCAGAACTGACAAGGGAAGGCGGCGTCAGGCTGCCCATTCACTGTCAGGGCGATCCATTGTACTTTGCATTTGTATACTCATCTCCGAAAAAGGTGATCTCCATGACCAACAAGGAAGAAAAAAAGGTGCTCTTCGGTGCTGTCATCGCCCGGGGGCTGAAGGACAGGCGCATATCACAGGCGGCTCTGGGCGATATGCTGGGTGTCTCCCGGAATACCGTCACCAACTGGGTGGCGGATAAGTACAAGCCCGAGCACGACCTGATAGTAAAGCTGTGCGGCATTTTGGGGCTTAGCCTTGAGGAGCTGTACGGCACCGGGAGCAGTGAGGGCATTTCCGCTGTGGAAAAGCGCCTGCTTGACAGCTACCGGCTGCTGTCCGACAGCAGCAAAAGAGCTGTGGAGCGTATAGTTGTCACCCTTGCGGACGAGGAGCTGGCGGAGCAGGACAGATATCTGAAAAGCTCCTTCCGCCTTATCGAGGTGCCCTCCGCAAAGGCTGCGGCAGGGCAGGGCTTTGCCTTCTCCGGGGAGGCATCCCGTCATGTATTCATCCGCAAGAACGAGCTCAACCGCCGTGCCGATGCCATAATAGAAGTATCCGGGGACAGTATGCTGCCGGTATATCACGACGGGGACTTTGTGTATGTGGAGTATGCTGACAGCGCCCGCCCCGGGCAGGATGTCATATGCACCACCGCAGACGGAGGTGTCATAAAGCGGCTCACTGCGGACTATCGGCTCGAATCCGTGAATCCCGACCTCCCCTTCGGGGACAGGTATGAGGATGACAACGTGCGCATAGCGGGCATAGTGTTAGGCCTTGTTGACGGAGGCGACCGTCCTACGGACAGGGAAAACGAGGCGCTGCACATTCTCTTTGAGGAGGAGCTGCGCAGTCTTGATGCCGGCTCCGATGAATAAGGCAGGTGAACAGCATGACGACCGCATTACCCGCCGATTTCCCATATAAGGACATATACTTGCGCTGCAGGCCGAAGCACAGCCGCTTCGATGACTTTGATATGCGCCACCCCTCTATGGACACAGGGAAAAGGGCGAAGATATTCGCTCCCTTTGATGCTCTGGCAGGCTTCTATGAAATGATACTCTCAAAGGAAGTGGCATACGTTCCCAAAAGGATCCCCGATGAGGACAGGGCGGACGACCTTGACCGCAAGCTGAACCTCCTGTCCCGCCTTATCCAAAACATCAACGATGCAAGGCAGCGGCAGATCCGCCTGTATGTGACCTACTATGTGCCCTGTGATGACATTCTGAGCGATGCCTACGGCACTCTTGGCCAGTACGTGATAAAGAGCGGCATATGCATGGGGGTAAGTCTTCCTCTGCGCCGCCTGCGCCTTGACACGGGAGACATCGACTTTGACGACATATACGCAATAACAATTAATAATATATAATGCAGAATGAACCGTTCTGCATTATACATTTCCAGGGGGTGATAGAAGTGTGTACCCGATTTTACATAGACGAAAATGAAAGGCTCTTTGCCCCTGTCATTGCTATGGCAAAAAGGCAGAAGCTTGCAAGGATCTTTCTTGACAAAGGCTCTCCACTTATTGCCGGGGGTGAGGTCAAGCCCACAAATGTAGTGCCTGTGGTCGCCCCGGATCCCGCCGGGAACAAATCCGTATATCCCATGAAATGGGGCTTTACGGACAGTGAGCACGGCAAGCTCATCATTAATGCCCGCCAGGAAAGTGCCTCCTACAAGCCCACCTTTAAGGAGCTGTGGAAGGGACACCGCTGTGTCATCCCCGCCTCCTACTACATCGAATGGCAGCATTACACCACCCCCTCCGGGCGCAGGGTGACAGGGGACAAATACGCCATACAGCCTGTTGATTCACAGGTAACGTGGATGTGCGGTCTGTACCGCATAGAGGAGGGCATCCCCGTGTTTGTGGTGCTGACCCGTGAACCCGACAGCACCACAAGGGACATTCACGACAGAATGCCGGTCATCATACCCGCAGAGCGCATTGTGGAATGGATAACCCCCTCCAACAATCCCGACGAGGTGATGCAGTCCTGCCTGACAAGCATGATAGTAGAAAAACAATGAAGAATGAAGAATGTATAATGAAACGTTCTGACGGATATCAAGCCACCCGATATCCGTCAGAACATTTCATTCTTCATTATCAGGCTCTGTGTCCGCCTATCTGAGCGTTTCTCTCCATTGCTGTGGCACCGTCGAGAAGGTTGAGCCCTGTTACCACCGCATTCTTGCCGAAGCGCCCCCTAAGGCTCTGCATGGCGGTCTGCAGTTCCTTTTCCCGCTGCTCCCTTGCGTAGTCCCTGAACATATCCAGCTGTATCTGACCGCCCTCCTCCGAGAGTCTTTCCGCACAGACGTTGAGCCTGCGGAAAAGCAGCCTGTGATCCGTCCTTGCATCAAAGGAGGACAGCATATCGCCGCAGACACTGCCTGCAAGGTTCGTTTCCTCCCGAAGATTGACCACTCCGTTTGAATGTGCCGGGTGGAGCCTGCCGTAGAAATCCACCGCCAGCTTTCCTTCATAGTCAGGGACAGCCTCAAGGCTCCTGAAATCGTAGCCCGCATACCAGCAAAACCGCTTTGACACTACATTTTTGTCACACATATCGGCACACAGGCCGTTTATCATCTCCGCAAATACTATCCGTGCCTCATCGTAGCGGTAGGTGCGGGGCAGCACCTGCCCCGAGGAAAGGCTGCGGCTCTCGCTGTGATAGCCCTTTATATCCGCCATGGTAACAGGCTCTATCCCCCAGGCGTGGTCTATGAGTATCTGGGCATCTATGCCGAAGCTTTTGTAGAACCATTCCTCGTCCCACAGGCTGCGGGCGGCTATATCACCCATAGTGAACATCATGTTGGATTCCAGCTTCCGTGCCTTGCCCCTGCCTATCTGCCAGAAATCCGTAAGGGGCCTGTGCCCCCACAGCAGCAGCTTGTACCTGTCCTCATCGAGCTCGGCGATACGCACCCCGTCCCTGTCCGGCGGGGACTTTTTCGCCACTATGTCCATAGCCACCTTGGCAAGGTACATATTGGTGCCTATCCCCACAGTTGCAGTGATACCGGTAGTTTTCAGCACATCACGGATAATGGTCATTGCCATGACGTGGGCAGGGCTCTGACCCTCCCTGCCCCGGTACAGGTGCAGATAGTCCGTGCAGTCTATGAAGCTCTCATCAATGCTGTATACGTGTACATCATCGGCGGATACATATTTCAGCAGCACCGAGTATATCCTTGCGGAGACCCTTTCGTATTCCGCCATTCTGGGAACGGCTGTGATATAGTCCACCTTTGTGCGGTGCTTTCTCTCATAGGCTCGAATAGCCTGCTTTGCCTCAAAAAGGCGGGGTCTGCCGGGCACGCCTATCGCCTTGAGGGATGGGGATACCGCAAGGCATATGGTCTGATCGCTGCGGCTCTCATCGGCTACGAGCAGATTTGTCCTCAGCGGATCAAGCCCCCGTGTGACACACTCCACCGATGCATAGAAGGATTTCATATCAATTGCGATGTACTGCCGCTCCGGCATATCCTCACCCCCTGTTATCCGATTTGCAGTAGCTTCATTATAGCATAGTAAATCTTACTTGTCAAGTGTCATATGACAATAATATATTGTCATAACAGAGAGCAAAAAACTGCCGGACATCCAGGGCTACCCGACATCCGGCAGTTGATCACAGCCTCCTTACAGGCTCAGCTCCTTCTTTCTGAAAATCAGTGACGAAAAGCCGAGGGAAATGCCGCAGTACACCATGAAGGTGACTATGGTCATTATTATGCCGTGTGAACAGCTTCCCAGCATAAAATCAGACAGGGCGCTCTCGTTGAGGGCAAAATAGTAGTATCTGTCAAAGAACACCCTCAGCACGACTATATCCCCGATTCCGCCTATGAGCTGGCCTATAAAGCTGAACACGATAAACGCCGCCAGTGTGGTGGGCATTTTAAGGGTCATAAAGGCAAATACGGATGCCAGCGCCATAGTGATAAGTGCGGAAGAGCCCTGTGACACCATAGTGAACAGATAAATCGCAAGGAGCTGCCCTCTAAGGACGTGACCCGTGACAGCGCCGCATATCACCACGGCTGCCCCGCTTGCCGCATACTGCACCGCAAGCAGCACCATGCAGTCGATAAACTTTGCAATGACGAATTTCGTCCTTGAAAGCCCTCTGCCTATGGCGGCTATGTATACCTGGGATCTGAACTCATCGGAATATACCCCGATCAGGGCAGACAGGCTGAACACGAGGGTACCAAAGTTGATAAGGGTGGTCGCTGCCACAAAGAAGGCATAGTCATCGTTATAGCCATTCCCCAGGTTGCGAAACAGCATGATGATCTCCACCAGTGTCATCAGCAGGAAAGCCGCCAGAAAAACGGGCTTTTTCAAAATGCGGCGCAGATCAGCCATTATGAGTTTTCTCACAGTTCAAGCTCCTTCCTTCTGAATACCGCTGCCGAAAGATATGCGGGCAGTATCACATAGACAAGCACTGCGATTATGAGGCGTGCATCAAACGCACCGTTACACAGTGAAACATATGCAACCTCAACAAGCCCCTTCACCCACAGCTCGGTAAATACCGTATTTAAAAGGGAATCCACCCAGGAAAACACGGCAGGCAGCAGGAGCACGACCGCAACATCGGTAATGAACGCCGCCGGCACGCTCCAGGAGGCATACAGCACCAGTGATGAAAGTGCAATGCAGTCAAGAAAGACCACATAGTGGCATATACAGGAGTATACAAGCATAAGATGGTCGTTTTTCGTGAACAGGATGCTGTCATCCAGTGCCATTACCCCGAACATGAGAAGAAGTATAAATCCCAGCTCGAATATGCCGATAATGGCACAGCTCAGAAACTTTGCCGCTACAACGCTGTCACGCTTTATCCCGGCACCTATTGCCCCCTGTATGGTGCCCGCATGGAGCTCATCGGAATAGACCTTTATTATGGCAAGCAGCGACACCAGAAGGATACCTCCCATGGACAGGAAGGAATCCGCCTTGTCCAGAGCGGTCTGCTTGTCTTCACTCAAGAGGAATATGGGCATAAAGAGCACCAGAAATACATTGAAGATATGGAATCCCTTTGTACGGAGGATGCGGCGCAGATCCGCCCTCATGATTCTGATCATTCCTTGCCGCCCCCGATCAGTCTGAAATAGTAGTCCTCCAGAGTGGAACGCTCCTCTACCTCACGCAGGATGTGCACACCGTTTTCGGAGAGCACCTGCTTTGCCCTTGCAAGGTCGTCCACCGCTATCTCGATCACATTTTCCTTTTCCTTCAGGTCATCCTGACTTATCTCACGGACAATGACACCCTCATTCACGATGCCGAATCTGTCGGCAGTGTGTTCAAGCTCCCCCAGTATATGGGAGGACACTATTACAGTCATGCCGTATTCATCACGCAGGCGTTTGCACATATGCCGCACATCCGCAATGCCCTGGGGGTCGAGGCCGTTTGTAGGCTCATCAAGGATAAGAAGCTCCGGGTTCCCGAGTATGGCGTTTGCAATGCCAAGTCTCTGTGTCATGCCCAGAGAGAAGGACTTGAAGGGCTTTTTGCTGTTTTCAAGCCCTACCACCTCCAGCACCCTTTCTATCTCCTTTTTTATCTGTCTGACGGGTATGCCCTTCACACGGGCATAGTATTCAAGGTTTTCCTTTGCGGAAAGATAGCCGTAGAACTTAGCCCCCACAAGGAAGCCTATCTTCTGCCTTGCCTCACGGGTGCTCTTTGCATCCGTGCTGCCAAAGAGGGATACTGTGCCGTCATTCATCTCCGAAAGGCCGAGTATCATCTTGAATATGGTGGTCTTTCCGGCGCCGTTCTTACCCACAAGGCCGTAAATATCCCCCCTGTTCACCTGCATATCGACACCCCTGAGCACCTCATGGCTGCCGTAGCGCTTTACCACACCGCTGAGCTTTAATACATCGTCCATCGTAGTTCTCCTTGTCCTAAAAGCTACCATATCCTTACACGCTTGTCGGGAGCGGTGTACATACCGTCCCCCTCCTGCACGCCGTAGGTCTCGTAAAATTCGTCAAACTGAGTGAGCACCGCATTTATCCTGAGATATGCCAGCGGATGCTCGTCCGAGGCAAAGTAGTATCTTTCCTCGTCAAGGCTGCGGCTTATCTGCCATGATTCAGCCACGCTGCGGAAGTACCTGTCGTAGTCAAAGCCCTCAATGTCCTTTGCCACAGACAGTCCCAGGCGGATACCCCCCATATCTGCTATGGCCTCCGGAGTGACACGGCTGCCCTGATATATGCCGCAGTTGTCATAGGGGTGCATACTTGAGAAGTAGTGCCCCACATCGGAGGACATATCGGAAAAAGCCGCCTGATCCTCCAGAGGCAGCCACATATTCTTCAGCCCCTGACCGTCATATTCCACGCCGTTTATATCGAAACCGTGGGTGATCTCATGGCCTACCACATAGCCCAGGTGACCCAGAAGCTCCTCGTCGGTCATGCCGTCGTGGTACATGGGATCCACCACAATGCCTGCAAAGATATAAATGCCGTTATTGCCGGGCATATACACGGAATTGCACTGCATGGTGTTCAAAGTCACATATCTTGGATCCCACACGTTTATATCATAGGGGGAGGAGAGGCGGGCGGCGGTGTTAAAGCATTCAAACCGCTTCACATCCGCATATGCCCTGACAAAGCTGCCGCCCTGTGCCTTGGATGTGATGTTGAGCCCTGAATAGTCCGCCAGATCCCAGTCCATATCAATAACATGGACACGCATGGCATCCAGCTTTTCATGGGCGGCTGCCTTCCCCTGGTCACTGAGCCACTCCTGTTCGTCTATCACGATGCCGAACTTTGCGATGAGATCCTTTGTCATGTCCCAGAGCCTTGTTCGTGCCTCATCGGTGATGTATGTGCCGCAGTAAAGCTGGGCACAGGGGGCGCTCATGGCGGTGCAGTTTATAAAGGTGTCTATGCGGTCGTATTTGCCCATTATCTCCTCCTCAAACATGGGAGGCTCCTCGCTTATATAGGTAAGGGGCTCTGTGACCGCTGCAATCTTATCCATGTTTGCACTGTCAAGGCAGATGTACAGCTCCTCCAGATAGCGGCATATGAGAAAGTCACGCACCTTGTCCGGGTGGGCGGTGCAGAAGCTGTCAGCCTTTTTCACCAGCCCCTTGTCGGGAACAAAGCTGTCAAGGGAGCCGTAGCCCCAGCTGTCAAGGAACTGAAGGGTGGGATAGCCCTTGTCAAGCTCATCCAGAGCCTCACGGGTGACGGTGAAGGTATCCTCCGTGCCTGCAAGGGGAACGGTGTTTTCAGCCAGGAACTTCTCCGTTTCGTAGCAGTTGAGTATGACCTTCTTTGCTCCCGCCGCATCGTAGCCCACATTTGTGAGCAGATGTTCCATGAGCCTGTCATTGAGCAGCTTGTCCTCATATTCGGAGGCAGTCATATTCGTGTACATGGACTGAGAAAGGGATGTCTCCGGGCCCATGAGCAACACCATATACCTTGTGGGGTCATTTTTAGAGCGGATCGCCTCATAGGGCACAAGAAGGCCGTATCCCAGGGGGTTGCGCTCAGGGTCGCAGATGAAGGAGTACAGCTCCTGTGTACTGTGGATGGAGCCGATGTCATCCGTGAACTCCTTCAGTGGCGCATAGCCCTGTGCGGCGGCATACTCATCGTCGTACATAAGCTCACAGTATTTGGCAAGCTCATCGGCGCCCTTGCTGCCCCCTATCTCCCCGTGGAGCATCTCATCCACACGCAGAGTGAGGTTTGCAATGGTGGCAATAACACCTCCTGCCCTTTCACCGGAGCGGATGAAATCATAGTTTGCATATGCGGCAAAATCGTCCTGAGGACGTATCTCCCCGCCTGTGGGGACAAGCTCCGCCACATCCGAATCCACCCACTGAGGAGCGGAGCCAAATGCAGAGGACAGCCCCTGTCCGGAGCCGCAGCCTGTGAGCAGCAGGAGCGCACACGCCCCTGCGGCAATACGTTTACTTATCATACCTTACCTCGAAAAATAGCCTGCGCCGCTTATTACTGATGTCAAACGGGCAGGCGGTCTGTTTTCTTCCCGTTCTGGTCATTCCTCCGAATGATCGGCTCTGTACTGGTCATAAGCCTTGGTGCTGAAATAGTCATCCAGCTCGGCGGCTGAAATGACATATCCGGAGGATGTCTTCACGTACTCGTTTATATCCCCCGATTTAATGGCATCCGTAATGTCTCCCTTGTCTACGGAGAGATATGCGGCTGCCTCCTCTTCGGTGAAATAGCGCTTTTCAGCCCCTGTCTTAATGCTCAGGTTCGAGGGAGCCGTATAGGATGAGGTGAAGGTCTGCCCCTCCACTGCCGCACACAGCTTCTTTACAGAGCTGCTGACCGTGGATGCGGCTATGATGATGCATATGCCCAGAATGAGAGCCGCTATGATAACAGCCCCTCCCATGCCGGGGCGGATATTCATCTGTCCGCTGCGTGAAGTGCCTGTCCGCTGCTGATTTACATTTGCCATTGTCCATTTCCCCTCTTCTTGAGTTATACAGCCTGTGCGCTGATGCTGCATTCAACACAATTATATACCATAAAAGTCATATCGTCAAGTGGAGAATGAAATTTTTTTACAGCTGTCCATATATGCCCGGTACAACGGCTTTTGTGTACACTCTTTACAATTTGGTAAAAATTTTTAAAAAGCCCTTTACTTTTATAATTTAGTGTGTTAAAATAGAAAGGATGAATTTTCTCATAAAGGGGATGAAACGATTGAAGCAGGGAAATACAGACTTCTCTCTCCTGTATGATGCTCTTCTGTGCCTTGGATCTCGTGAGGAATGTGCGGCATTTCTTGATGACCTGTGCACCGCATCCGAGATAAGCTCCATAAACCAGAGGCTGGTAGTGGCAAAGATGCTTTCCGAGGGGAAGATATACAACGAGATATCCATGACAACAGGCGCCTCCACTGCCACCATATCAAGGGTAAAGAGGACCCTTGAGAGCAAGTACAGCGGCGACGGCTACCGCATCATACTCCCGAGGCTGGCAGACAGCGAAAAAGAGGCAGAGTAATGTACACACACTTTGCGGATGTATATGATATGCTCATGGCGGATGTGCCCTACAAGGATATAGCGGCGCTGTACCGGCAGCTTATAGTGCAGTACTGCCCCGATGGGAAGGTGCTGTGCGACCTTGCCTGCGGTACAGGCACCCTTACACGGCTCTTAGCCCCCGGCTTTGACAGCGTTACAGGGACGGACATATCCCCTGAGATGCTGAACGTGGCATGGAACAAGGGTAATGACGGCATAGCCTTTGTGCAGCAGGACATGAGGGAGCTGTATCTCCCATATGCCGCAGATGTCATCACCTGCACCTTAGACGGGCTGTGTCACCTTGACAGCCTTGCAGACATCTCCATGACCTTTTCCGCAGCGGCTGAGAATCTGGCGCAGGGCGGGCTATTCATCTTTGACATGAACACCCCCTTGAAGCACAGAGAGCTGCTCTCCGGTGAGACCTTCGTCTATGACATGGAGGATGTATACTGCGTATGGCAGAATTCCGAATGTTACGGCGAGGACAGCAGGGTGGATATGTGTCTTGACATCTTCGCACGTCAAGGGGATGTGTGGGAGCGCAGCACAGAGGAGCTTTCCGAGATAACATTCGAGCAGGAGGTCATCACATCCCTTTTAAAGCGCACAGGCTTTGAGGTCTGCGCCTGCTGTGACGGCTTCACCAACAGGGCGGCTGACGGGGACAGCCTGCGCATCACATATGCCGCAAGGCTTTCAGAAAATACATAAGAGGAAGATATGGCAAATACAGTCAGAGTATTATCCCATGACGGCGCCGCAGTCTGCACCGCCATGGACGCACTTGACATAGTATCCGAGATAGAAAGGATACACACCACCTCAGCAGTGGTGACAGCAGCCCTGGGGCGGCTGTCCATCGGAGCAGCCCTTATGGGCATAGGTCTTAAGGGGCGGGACGACTCCCTGACCCTGCGCCTGAACGGGGGCGGCCCTGCCGGGGCGCTCATCGCCGTGGCAGACGGCATGGGCAATGTAAAAAGCTACGTGCAGAACCCTGTTGTGGAGATACCACTCAATGCAAAGGGCAAGCTTGACGTGGCGGGAGCCGTGGGCACAGACGGGATCTTAAGCGTGGTAAAGGATCTGGGGCTCAAGGAGCCCTATTCCGGGCAGATACCCATAACCTCCGGGGAGATAGCCGAGGATATCGCCGCCTATTATGCATACTCCGAGCAGATACCCACCGTATGCGGTCTGGGGGTGCTGGTAAACCCGGATCTAACGGTAAAGGCGGCAGGGGGATTTCTGGTACAGCTGCTGCCCCTTGCCCCGGATGATGTAATAGACCGCATAGAGGCAAATGTAAAGGCTCTCCCCTCCGTGACACAGATGCTCACCTCCGGCTACGATGCCGAAAAGATGGCAAAGGCTGTGCTTGAGGGTCTTGACCCCGAAATCATAGACACATTCACCTCCTCCTACAAGTGCGACTGCTCACGGGAGCGGGTGGAGAAGGCGCTCATATCCTTAGGGCGTGATGAGCTTGCCGATATGGCTAAGGAAGAAAAGACGGAGATATGCTGTCACTTCTGTGACAAAAAATACGTGTTCACATCAAAAGAGATACAGAGCTTGGCATCAAAAGCAACTATACAGGAGTAAGATCATGGCTAAAAAGAAGATCGCAGTCATATTCGGTGGTATGTCCAACGAACATGACATTTCACTTATATCCGCATCAAACGTTATAAACAACCTTGACAAGTCAAAGTACGAGGTCATACCCATCGGCATCACCCGCAAGGGGCGCTGGTACTTCTTTCCCGGCGATGTGGAGGAGATAAAGCAGGACACATGGGAGATAAACACGGACAACGTGCCTGCCGCCATACTCCCCGACCCTCTGTACAGGGGCATTGCCACCCTGACAGGCAATGAGATAAACATAATCAAGGTGGACTGCGTGTTCCCCGTGCTCCACGGCAAATACGGAGAGGACGGCACCATACAGGGGCTGCTTGACATGGCAAAGATCCCCTATGTGGGCTGCGGCTGCTTTGCCTCCGCCGCCTGTATGGACAAGGAGTTCGCCCATGTGATATGCGAATACCACGGCATCCGCATGGCACGGTACAGGAGCATACTCCAGAAGGATCTGGGGAACCTTGACAGCATATGTGACCGGATCGTGGATGAGCTGGACTTCCCCCTCTTTGTAAAGCCCGCCTGCAGCGGCTCCTCAGTGGGAGTGAACAAGGCCACCCGCTTTGAAGACCTTAAAAACGCCATAAAATTCGCCTTCACCCATGACAAGAAGGTCATAGTGGAGGAATACATCAAGGGGCGTGAGATCGAGTGTGCAGTGCTGGGGAGCGAGAACCCCTTCTCCTCCGAGCCGGGTGAGATCGTTTCCTGCAACGACTTCTACGACTATGATGCAAAGTACATCATGGGCACATCAAGGCTTGCCATACCTGCGGACATATCCCCGGCTGCCGCAAAGGAGCTGAAGGACACTGCCGTAAAGGCATTCAAGGTGTTAGGGTGCTTCGGGCTGTCAAGGGTGGATTTCTTCCTTGCTGACAATGACACGGTATATTTAAACGAGATAAACACCATGCCGGGCTTTACCTCCATCAGTATGTACCCAAAGCTTATGGAGAACTTCGGCATAGGCTATTCCGAGCTTCTTGACAAGCTCATCGACCTTGCGGAAGAGAGAATAACAAGATAACCGCACCGGCACACAAGATACACAACTTACAGACAGGTGTTTATATGAAGCTGATGTTTGCATCCGATATACACGGCTCTCTTGGGGGCTGCAGGGCGGTGTTTGACCGCTTTGAGGCTGAAAAGCCCGAAAAGCTCATACTCCTTGGGGATCTGCTCTATCACGGTCCGAGAAACAACGTGCCGGAGGACTATGCCCCGGTACAGGTAACGGAGCTGCTCAACGCCCATGCAAGGGATCTGCTCTGCGTGCGGGGCAACTGCGATGCGGAGGTGGACCAGATGGTGCTCTCCTTCCCCATTATGTCAGACAGCCTTGTGCTGTGGCTGCGGGAGCCTCTTAAAAAGGATGATGACCTCACCGGGGACAGACATTCCCACATGGCATACTGCACCCACGGCCACCTGTGCGACCCGGAGGCTCTGCCCCTTATCAATCCGGGGGATATCGTCATATCGGGACACACCCATCTGTACAGGGCTGAAAAGAAAAACGGCATATACTATGTAAATACAGGATCCGTATCCCTGCCGAAGGGGGGCAATCCCCCCACCTATGCCACCTACAAAGACGGCGTATTCGAGATAAAGACCACCGATGGCCGTGGCATTGCAAGCCTTGTTATCACCCGTGACTGAAACCCTTAAAGGAAAGACCTATGAGCTATGATTATTCCTCCCTGCTTGTGGACAAGAAGACCGACGAGCGCTTCAACAGGCTTTACCGCAATGCCCTGAAGAAGAACGGCTTTGCCGTGGTCAGACGTCCCTCCGGGGATTATTATATCGTCACCGACGGTGAGAACGAGCTGGGCTTTGACATATCCACTGAGAAATTCCTGTTTGCACGCTCCCGTGACGAATCCATTGCCGAAAAGCTGGTAAGGCGCACCGAGGGCGACTTTGATGCCCTTGACAGGCTTGTGTCCTTTACCAACGGACAGGAGTTCCTGCGTTACGTCATCATGCGTGAGGAGGAGATCTCCCCCTCCATGATCGCCGCACCTGTTTCCGCCAAGCTGCGCAAGGTCATGTGCTATTCCGGGGATGATGTCCATGCCCGCATACTTGACAGCACCTACCTTACCCGCTGGGACATTCCTGCACAGGTGATGTTCTCCGTGGCAGACCGCAATCTGTCACGGCTTCTTGACAGCGTGAAAATGGATGTATCCGTAATAAGCGATGATATGCCCGTCAGATGCATAGAATTCACCACCCGCAATGCCTTTACAGCGGCGCTCATGACCTGCTCCGACTTCTACCCCTTTATGGTGCCAAAGCTTGGGAAGGTTTTCCTTGCCTGCGCCCCCTCAAAGGATTTCATGGTAGCAGTGTCGGATGTGAGCGGACATATGCTGGAAACTGTACGGGATGCCCTTAATGAGGAATTCCGCTTTGCCTCCACACCCCTTTCAACGGAGATGTTCAAATTCACCGGAGGCGGCTTCAAGGTGCTTGATGAATAGGCTGCCATGCCTTTTGCACACTGTATCCAATTGTCAGATGGGAGATTATTATGCGTCCTATGAAAAAAGAAACCAAAAAGAATATCATAAGAGTCATCATGTTTGTAGCCGCTGTGGTCATGATACTGGGATTTGTACTGCTTCCCATATTTGAGACCGTTTCCGCTGAGGAGAACGAGGGTTATGTGACCGTGGACAGCTTTGAGACAGGTGCCCTCTCTGCCGCCATAGACAAGGCGAAAAACGGTGTGGATCTCAACAACATCACACGCATCAGCGTATCCGGGGGAAGTCTCAGTGAGGCTGACTACGCCGCCATATGCGGATACCCGAATATCGAATATTTAGAGCTTGCAGGGGCGCAGACCGAGAAGGGCGAGATACCTGCAAACGCCCTTGCCAGCAGAAACAAGCTCTCTTATGTGAGCCTGCCTTCAAATACCGTTACCATAGGCGACAATGCCTTTTCAGGCAACAGAGCTCTCCTTAAGGTGTCCATGCCCGCATCCGTGCGCAATATCGGAAACAGCGCATTTGAGGGCTGTGAGCTGGTGGAGGGCTTTGATGTTCCCGCCGAGCTTGAGACCATAGGAGCAAACGCCTTTGCAGACTGCAAGGCTCTTGCTGCCTTTTCTCTCCCGGAGAAGATAACCGCCGTACCCGAGGGCTGCTTCAACAAAGCATCCCTCACACAGATGCACATAGGTCCACAGGTGGTATCCATCGGCGCAAATGCCTTTGCGGACTGCCATGACCTTGAAAACGTATTCTATTACGGAGACACCGCTCCTCAGATAGCAGAGGGCGCATTCCAGAATGTCCATGTGACCATACACACCTATGAAGGCGGCACGGGCTTTGATGCCCTTGAAAACAACTTCATAAGCGTGGCCTATGACCTGGATCCCGAAAGCACCTATCAGCCGCCGAAGGCCGCTGCTGACAGCGCCCCTGCCCAGACAGAGGCACAGACATCAGAAGTCCCTGCCACAGAGGGACCTGCCTCGGAGGAGACCTCCCTACAGAGCGAGGGCTCCGCATCGGAAGGCTCTGCACAGGTGGTAACAGCCGCCCAGACCCAGGTGACGGGATCAGCACACGAAAAGACAGCCCAGAGCAGCGGCTTTTCCACTCTGTCCGTTGTCATAATTGCAGTTCTTGCACTTGCTGTGGGTGTATTTGCCGCCCTTTTCTTCAGCAGCAGGAAGAAATGAGTTTTTACAAAAAAAGCATTGGAGAATTGATATGGAAAGACCTGCAAACAGAAACGAAAGCCTCGCCGCACTCACAGACAATATAGAAAAGGTCATAGTAGGCAAGAGAAAAGCCATTGAGCTGGTGCTTACCACTATGCTCACAGGGGGTCACGTACTCATAGAGGATGTACCCGGTGTGGGAAAAACTCAGCTTGTGTCCGCCCTGGCAAGAAGCGTGGGAGGGCAGTTCGGCCGCATACAGATGACCCCCGATGTCATGCCCACGGATATAACAGGCTTTACCCTTATAAATCAGGGGGATCATTCCAGAGAGTTCCGCAGGGGTGCGGCATTCTGCAATTTTCTCCTTGCGGATGAGATAAACCGTGCCAGCCCCAAATCCCAATCTGCTCTGCTGGAGATAATGGAGGAGGGTCAGGTCAGCATCGACGGTGAGACCTACGAGCTGCCCCGCCCCTTTATGGTGCTTGCCACCCAGAACCCTGTGGAGACCTACGGCACATACCACCTGCCCGAGGCGCAGATGGACAGATTTCTCATGCGCATATCCATGGGCTACCCCGAAAACAAGGACGAGATAGCCATACTTGAACACAACGAACAGCGCCAGAATGCAAAGTCCCTTTCCCCCGTGATATCATGCGAGGACATTATCGCCCTTTCCGAGAAATGCAGCAGCGTGCGCTGCTCCGAGGAGCTTAAAAACTACATAGTAGCCCTTGTGAACGAAACACGCAATACGGACATAATAAAGCTGGGTGTATCACCGAGAGGCTCCATTGCCCTGTACAAGGCTTCCAAGGCCTATGCCATGATAAGCGGGCGGGGCTATGTCATCCCGGATGATGTCAAGTTTCTTGCGCCCTATGTGCTGTCACACAGGATCATACTCACACCCAAGGGACGCTCCTCCTGCGGCTCACAGGAGGGGGCAATAAACCGCATCCTTGAAACAGTCAGGGTGCCTGTGTGATCACGGCACCCCATCACTGACAGATATGAACAGAAAAAGAAATATTGCCGCAGGGCTTTTCAACTACATTGTTTCCGTTGCGCTGGTGACGGTCTTCGCACTGTACATGGACGGCAGTATCGGCTGGTTCCTGCTGGCTGCCTTTCTCTTTGCGCCCATAATATCCCTCCTGCTGACACTGTGCTTTGTAAGGCGGGTATATGTGACCGCCCAGGCTGATGCAGGCACTGTGGGCAAGGGCGACACCATAGAGGTGGCAGTCACTGTGGGAAATGCCATGTTCCTCCCCTCCCCCCCTGTGTCCGTGAAGCTGAGGAAGAATGTCCACGCCGTGTGTGAAAAGTCATCCTATGATGTGTCGGTCATGCCCCTTTCCGAGGAGAGCTTCATAGCCTCCTACACCGCACAGATTTGCGGTCCCTGCGTGCTCGGGGTGGAGGATATACGGGTGACGGACTATTTCGGCATCTTCTCCTTCAAGCCTAAAAATGCGGATGTAAACACCATGAGCACCACAGCGGACATTATCCCCGACATCACACAGGTGTCCTTCAACAACGCCCTTTACAGGCAGGCCTCCGAGCTTACCGCCTTTGCGGACGACAGCGAGGACACCATAGCTGACAGCAGCACCATGTTTGGCGGCTTTCCGGGCTACGATCACAGGGAATATGTGCCCGGAGACCCCTTAAAGCGCATAAACTGGAAGCTGTCCGCAAAGCGGAATATGCTGCTGGTGCGAAAGGACGACGAAAAGAGTGCCTCCTCCGTGTCGGTGGTCATAGATCCTGTGTTTGACCCTGACAAGGCGAAGATACAGTATTTCCACAACTCCAAGAACCTTATGGGGAATACAAGGGAGGAGCTCTTTGCCCTTGCCTGCCAGTGGGCTGTGGAGACCGCTCTGGGACTTATAAGAAACTTCATCACCGAAAACTACACCGTGACCCTTACCTGCTACAGAGATACGGGCTTTGAAGTGGTAAACATCGTGGATGAGAACGATATTGCCATGGTGCAGACCTATCTTGCATCCTACAAGTACACCTCATCGGATGTGCCCCGCATCCCTTCTGATGAATTAGTGGAGCAGAAGGGCAGTGTGGCAGTGTACTGCACCCCCTATCTTGACGAAGGGCTGCAGGCTGTGATAGATGCCTCATCCGGTACGGGGAAGGACACACTTGTGGCGGCTGCGGTAAGTGTACCCGGCCTTGACAAGGGAGAGGAGGCTGTGATTTGAACGAAAAGACAAATACCCTCCTTGCAAAGGCAAAGGGGCTGGCACTGCCCTTTCTGCTGGCTGTATCCCTTTCCCTTGCTACGTACGGTGTCTACGGTGATTACCTTTTCAGCATATGGACTGTAGGCGTACTCATCGTCACGGCTGTGACCTTCGGGCTGTGCCTGTTCACGGAAAAGCACCACCTCATAGGCGGTGTGCTTTTCTGGGTTATCATACATATATGCTTTATGGTATTCTTCCGCCTTACCTTCGGCAACGACTGGGGTGAGACCTTCCAGAGATGGCTGCTCACCGCATCTGAAGACATAGAGACCAATGACCGCTATCTTGCAGCCCTGCTCATAAGCTTCGTGCCCTTCTACGGAGCTGTGGTGTACTATTTCAGCGAAGTGCTGTACCGCATGATGTTTCTCACCCTGCTGTCCATAGTGCCCTTTGCACTGTATGTAAAGACACTGACCTCAGCGGATAATTTCTTCATTGCAGTCATAGCTTTGCTGAACGTGCTTTTGTTCTTAGCCCATGTCCGCAGGGAGCGCGGAAAGGTGAACGCTTTCATAGGCAGCCCAGCGCAGACCCTTTCAGCCGCCGTGTTCACCGTTGCCCTGCTCATAGTGTCAGCGGGAGTGCCCAAGCAGTCCGAGGCTATCTTTTATGACAGATTTGAAGAGCTGTTCATGGACTCAAACTTCACCGCCAGCCTGAATGCGGATTATACCAACTTCTCCGATTTTTCCGGAGGACCCGACCTGTTCCGCAACTTTGCCAACCGCCGCCTGTATACCCTCAATGCGTCAACTGTCCCCTACTTCAAGAGACAGACCTTTGACATATACGACTACGGGGAAAACACATGGACAAACGCAGACGGCTGGGGAGCAGAGCCCTACTACACCCCGGAGGAATTTACCGAGCACCGCACATACACAAACCTTGCCATGCTGCAAAGCGCCATAAAACGAGGAGAGGAGCTCTCCCCCGGCTTTGCCTCAAAATACGGGCTCACATCTCTTGCAGAATACGAGTCTCTGCCTGATTCCACCAATACTGTCATAGTTTCCTCGGAAAACTTCGGCGCCATGTACTACCTCTCCCCCGCCCGTGTGGTGAATGTGAGGAACTACCTTCCCGGAGAGACACCATCGGTGACAAGGACTGGTGTATACAGACTGAGCGCTCCCCATCCCAATGACTTCGCCTATGCCATTGAGTATTACGACGAGTTCTTTTCCCGCCGCTACTTTTTGTCCCTGGGTGGGGCATCCATGACTGATGAGCAGAGCGGGGAAATGCTCGAAGAGCTTTTGTCCCTGCTGACAGACACCGGGGACGAGGGTGACAGCGTCCACATCAGATGTGTTTCCGCCTATTTAGCCGAAATGCAGGAGGCAGAGGAATACGAGCAGGCTGTATCCCCCTACACAGAGGAAATTCCCGACAGTGTGAGGGAGCTTGCACTGGAGATAACCGCCGGGGACACCTACGACTGGGAGAAGGCAAACTCCCTTTCAAACTATTTTTTGCTCAACGGCTACCGCTACGACCTTGAATACATCGCCCCGGATGATTCCGTGGAATATTTCCTGTTCACCTCAAAAAGAGGCAGCTGCACCCACTATGCCACGGCATTTGTGCTTATGGCAAGGGCAGCAGGCTTAAATGCCCGCTATGACATAGGCTATACCACGGATCTGTCCTCACGGGAGAACACCTTCATCATCAAGGACTCAAACTCTCACGCATTCCCGGAGGTGTACATACAGAACATGGGTTGGGTCGTATTTGAGCCCACAGTCCCCTCGGAGTACGCCATGACAGAGACTGCCGACAATACAGGGGGAGGCCTTAACCTCACTATGGACACATCCCTTGTGTCCGTGGTGCTGACGGTGGTGGGCATATTCTTTGCGGGGACACTTGCGGTGGTTCTGCTCATGCCCCTTATCACAGGCAGATACAGGGAATACAAGCTACGCAGGATGGATCCTGCACAGGGTATACGCAGCGCCTATGCCCTTATACAGGACAGCAGCACAAAGGTGGTCAGAAAGCCGGGGGTAAAGACACCCTTTGAACTTACCTCCTCACTTTCGGAAATAACGGGAGAGGACGAAACGCCCCTTGCCTACACCCTGGAGGATGTGGTTTACGGAGAACAAGCCGCCACGGAGGAAAGCCGTGACCGCTTCGTGGACAAATACATCGCAATCAGAAAGGCCATAGGTCAGTTTGTGCGCAGAAGAGCCCGTGAAGAGCGGAAGAAATACAGATAGGAGGTCACTATGGGAAGCATACAACATATAGCGGTCATAACAGGGGCTTCGTCCGGGATAGGGGCGGAGTTTGCAAGGCAGCTTGCCGCAAGGGGCTGTTATGTGCTGCTCTGCGGGAGGAATGAGGAAAGGCTCAGAGCCCTCAGAAAAGAGATAGGCGCAGATAAATGCGATTATTTCACAGCAGACATATCCGACACAAGGTCATGCATTGACCTGTACGCCGCTGTGAGGGAATATCACCCTGATATACTTATCAACAATGCAGGCTTCGGGGTGTACGGAGATTTCACCGAAAGCTCCCTGACAAAAGAGCTGTCAATGATTGATGTGAACATCAAGGCCATGCACCTGCTGTTCAAGCTGTTTTTGAAGGACTTTGAAAAGCAGGGGCGGGGCTATATCCTGAATACAGGCTCCATAGCGGGATTCCTGCCGGGGCCCCATATGTCCTCCTACTATTCCTCAAAGGCGTATGTGGTGCGGCAGACTGTGGCAGTACACACCGAGCTTGCCATGCGAAAAAGCCCCGTACACGTATCGGTGCTGTGCCCCGGACCTGTCACCACTGACTTCAACCGCAATGCGGGCATATCAAGCATCTTCAAGGGGATAAGCCCCGAAGAGTGTGTATCCTACACCCTCAGACAGATGAAACGTGCTCCCCTGTTCATTATCCCCACCCTGTACTGCAAAGCCATAGCCGCAGGATCACACCTTGCACCCCAGCGCCTTTCCTCCTTTGCGGCATACCTTATGCAGAAGGGAAAGAAACGAATAGCGGATGATGCATAGCATAGCTTAGCTTAGGCAAGCGCAGCGTTCAAAAAGGAAACACAGCTGCCAAAACCCCCGTAAGAACGGTTCATTATTCATTCTACATTACATTAATAAGTGAGGAGATTGAAATGTCAACAGAAAAGATACCCTACAAGATCTTTCTAAGTGAGGAGGAGCTGCCCCGCCGGTGGTACAACGTCCGTGCGGATATGAAGAAAAAGCCCGCTCCCCTGCTGGACCCTGCCACGGGCAAGCCCTGCACTCCCGAACAGCTCTCCGCTGTGTTCTGCGATGAGCTGGTAAAGCAGGAGCTCAACGAAACAGACCCCTATATCGACATCCCGGAGCCTATAATCGACTTCTACAGGATGTTCCGCCCCTCCCCTCTCATAAGGGCATACTGCCTTGAAAAGAAGCTGGACACCCCCGCAAAGATTTATTACAAGTTTGAGGGGAACAACACCAGCGGCAGCCATAAGCTCAATTCTGCCATTGCACAGGCCTACTATGCCAAGGCACAGGGTCTGAAGGGGGTTACCACCGAAACGGGCGCAGGACAGTGGGGCACTGCCCTTTCCATGGCGTGCTCCTACTTTGAGCTTGACTGCAGGGTGTACATGGTGAAGGTCTCCTATGAGCAGAAGCCCTTCCGCCGAGAGGTCATGCGCACATACGGGGCAAAGGTCACACCCTCCCCCTCCGATACAACAGATGTAGGCCGCAGGATACTTGCGGAATTCCCCGGCACCAACGGCAGCCTTGGCTGTGCCATCTCCGAGGCAGTGGAGGCGGCTGTTTCAACACCCGGGTATCGCTATGTACTGGGCAGTGTGCTCTCACAGGTGCTGCTCCACCAGTCCGTTATAGGTCTTGAAGCAAAAGCCGCCCTTGACAAGTACGGGGTAAAGCCCGATATAATCATCGGCTGCGCCGGAGGCGGCTCCAACCTTGGCGGGCTTATCTCACCCTTTATGGGAGAAAAGCTGCGTGGTGAGGCTGATTACCGCTTTATTGCAGTAGAGCCCGCATCCTGCCCTTCTCTCACAAGGGGAAAGTACGCCTACGACTTCTGCGACACGGGCAAGGTATGCCCTCTGCAGAAGATGTACACTCTGGGCAGCGGTTTCATGCCCTCACCCAATCATGCAGGGGGACTGAGGTATCACGGCATGAGCTCCATACTCTCCGAGCTGTACGACCAGGGGCTCATGGAGGCACGCAGCGTGGAGCAGACAAGCGTGTTTGAAGCTGCCGAGCAGTTTGCAAGGGTGGAGGGCATACTCCCCGCACCCGAAAGCAGCCACGCCATAAGGGCGGCAATTGACGAGGCTCTGAAATGCAAGGAGACAGGAGAGGAGAAGACCATACTCTTCGGCCTTACAGGCACGGGCTACTTTGATATGTACGCATACGAGGCATACAACAACGGCACCATGACGGACTACATCCCCACAGATGAGGAGATAGCCGCATCTCTGGCAAAGCTGCCGCATATCGGATGAAAGCTTATGCAAGACGAGAAGACGTATAAAGAACATAAACCGTCCTCCTGGCTTCCAATCGGGTGACGTTAAACTAATCACAACCTTTCTGTGACGGCAGTACTCACAGTGATCTGCGTATCAGATATGATGATGCGATGCTCCAGTCAGGCGCAAGCTAAAAGGAGACTGGTAACTTGTGCGTTCAATTGCGAATGTACTGACCCTGCAAAGCAGGCGACTTCTCGGATGCAAGAAGGGAATCCGATGACCCAACAAAAGTTGGTGACGATGTGGAACAGACACATTGGCAAAGCGGAAAGCAGTGCTGCATCTTCAAACGCTTGACGGTCAGGACAGACTGATACTTTTACAGTTTCGCCGCTCCGCTGTATGGGGCGGCTTTACTAATGCCCTGCCAGGCGGGAGTGTCATACTTGCTCCGTCAGGAGCATTATCTTCCCGGTAGGCACAGACGTGACCGAACAGCGAAAACCCGCCTGTACGCTTTGTACAGACGGGTTTTACTTGTTTTTATAGCTGGTGCCGCTGACCGGACTTGAACCGGTACGGATTTTACTCCGAGGGATTTTAAGTTTTAATAATTCTGTTCCGTTTTAGTCCGTTAGAGTCCCTTTTAGTCCGTTTTTTTCCCGAAATTACGAGCTTTCAGAGTGTTCGGAATCGAGATTTCCCGAATTTGCGCGATTTCTGAAAAGCGGAAAAAAGACGGTTTTGGTAGAAGTCACGGTAGACAGACTTGTTACTCGGTAGAAATGGTAGAATCACAAAATCTGCGGTAAAGCCTGAGCTGTTGACACTCTCAGAGAAAACTCAAAATACATAACTATAAGCGGATGATGTTCCATATCATGGAGCGTTGTCCGCTATTTTTATGCCTAAAACAGAATAGATCAGCAATGCTCCTCATAAATGAGGGGCTTTTTTTATTGCTAAAACTTAAAACGCTCTGCTAAGCCAATTCATAGCCGGCTTGCAAACGTGGCGGCACAGCTTTCACGTTTCTGGTTTCATAGTCATTTGTCCCACAATTCTGTTCAAATGACTATATATTCAACTTTTCCTATTATATCATGGCTATTTGCTTTTGTCAAGCGTTCTGGTATAAATAAACAAATTCAAGATGGTTTTTTCTATGCTTGATAATGTATTCCCGGAATGAAGAACATCTGACAGCAAAAATGCAGGAGGACGATATTATGCCAAAGCTGAGAAAGGAATTTACGCAGGATTTTACGATCATCTACAATACGATTCTCAGGGACAAGAGAGTCGGAAGCTCCCCCCGTGGAGTTTACTGTACAATGGTATCCATGTCTGACGGCTGGAACTTCACGATCAGAGGGCTTGCAGCCGTTATGGGCGAAGGTGTTACCAAGATTGCAAATGCTCTGAAAAAGCTCGAAGAAACTAAGTATCTCAAAAGGGAGCGTGTCTATGAGAAGGGCAGGATCGTGGATTGGGAATACTTCATCTATGATGAGCCTTATGAAGCCCCTGATGAGGACCAGTCCTGTGATAATGTTGACAGTCCCATTTTTATACCCTCGCAAGACGCTGATTTGCAAGATACGGAATTACTTGATACGGAAAACCTAAATCAAGGTCAATCACATCTTGAAAATCAGGACGCTTATAAAAAAACAATCAAAGAAGAATCAAAAAAAGAAAAATCAATGGAAGAAGAATCAATCTATCAATCTGCCCCTGCCGCACAGCGGACTGTTGAAAACTCGGCAGATGACAGACAGATGGACGGATATGTAAGCGAAAAGGCTGTTTATACAGACGTTGTTAAGCAGAACATCGACTTCTTTGACTTCGCTGAATGGCTTAAAGATGAATCTGAGGCTGAGGAGATCGTACAGATGATCGTCAGACAAATCTGTTCCCGTAAACCCACGGAACGTATCTGTGGTCAGGAATTTCCCAGGGAGGTCATTAAGTCGGCAATGCTGAAGGTCGATATTGAGGTTCTTCAGAATGCTATCGAGCAGATGGAACGTATCGACAATGTTCACAACTTTGAGAGTTACCTTATCAGCACCCTGTTCAATGAAGCCAACAGCAAGCGATTCAGGGACAATGCTGAGTCAAGATGGGCGGAATATGCCGTCAAGAGAGACTTTGGCGGTCACAATGACTGACCGTTATGGAAGGAGGTGTACCTATGGCTGCAACCCAAAAGCCTGCAAGAGCTGATCCGGTCTTTACGTGCCGTGATGTTCCTATCAGCGAAATTGCAAAGGCTACAGGCAGAAGTGAGGATTATCTTAAGCGCGGTCTGCGTGAAGGTGTATTCGACTTCGGATATGCTCTGAAAGCTGATAACGGCACAAGATACAGCTATTTCTGTCCTGACAAGCTGGTCTGGGATAAGCTCGGCTATTTCAACCCGAAGCCGGAAGACTAACAACCAATCCCAGGCTACAAAACCCTACCCCAGCTCATAGAGCATAACAGAAAGGATGGTGAAGATCATGGCTAAGTCTATCATTACCCAGGACGGTATTATCGTCAACTACAGCAATCTGCTTGCTGTTTTCGTCGATGATGAACTCGATGATGATGAGAATGTTCTCGGCTATAACCTTGTCGGCGTGACGAGTATGGACGAGAAGAACGATGCTATTCTGCTCGGCAGCTTCGATGACGAGGCTTCCGCTATGAATGCAAAGGCAGAGCTGATCAGATGGCTCCAGAGTGAAGCATTCTCCACATTCGAGATGTCTCAGGCAGGCAAAGGCGGTGACGCCTGATGCCTTCGGATTTTGAGAGCGGTGCAAGGAAAACCATAGATATTTCGTTCAAGGCTGAGAAAATCACGGCTGATGTGCTGAAAACCGCCTTGCAGGAGTTTATGTCCGGTAAGGCAGAGAAAACAGGACGTATGACCTACAAGCAGTTGCAGGAGAAGTCCGTTTCTAAGCTCGACAGCATTGAGGTATCAGACGAGAATATCGGTGATTTCCTGAAAACCGCAAGGAAGTACGACATTGATTTTGCCCTGAAAACAGATAAAAAGACCGAGCCGCCTACTTATCATGTTTTCTTTTCCGCTGCTAAGACAGAGGATTTCAAGAAAGCATTTACCGAGTATGCCGGCAAGGGGCAGGACAAGACCAAGAAGCGCGGCGAGATCACCCGTGAGCAGATGCACAAAGAAGCAGCTCGTGTG
>OCTW013419280.1_pt1 | contig 53975 bp, 47 predicted proteins | sample 1539671 | NCBI WGS metagenome assembly OCTW01 (sample SAMN02144230, study PRJEB22623) | gut metagenome | biome: sheep rumen | host: Ovis aries | place: New Zealand | reverse complement strand
CGCTAATAGAGCCTTCAGCACTATCGTCTGTAACTCCTGTAACTCCTGAACTCCTGAACTCCAAGAAGTTGAGCGAATGCGAAACTTGAAACTATTTATTTCAGCAATGGAGAAAGACAGCATCATCATTCTGAGTGGCGGCATGGACAGCACCACCATGCTCTACGACTATCAGCAGCGCATCGCCCTGGCTTTGTCGTTCGACTACGGCAGCAACCACAATGGGAAGGAGATTCCTTTTGCCCGTTGGCATTGCGAACAGCTGGGCATCGAGCACATCACCATTCCGCTTGGCTTCATGGGTCAGTATTTCGAGAGTTCATTGCTGCAAGGCGACGACGCCATTCCCGAAGGCCATTATGCCGCAGAAAACATGAAGTCGACGGTGGTTCCATTCCGCAATGGCATCATGCTTGCCATTGCTGCAGGCATGGCTGAGAGCCGTGGGCTGAAGTATGTGATGATGGCCAATCACGGTGGCGACCATACCATCTATCCCGACTGCACGCCTGCGTTCGTGAAGGCGATGAGCGAGGCCACCAAGGCCGGAACATTTCCGGGCATCGAGGTGCTGGCTCCCTACACCGTGCTCACCAAGACAGACATCGCCCGGAAGGGGAAAGTGCTGGGCATAGACTACTCGAAGACCTGGAGTTGCTACAGGGGAGGGGACAGGCATTGCGGTAAATGCGGCACATGTGTTGAGCGGAAGGAGGCATTGCGCGATGCCGGGATAGACGATCCGACGGAATATGAAGACGATGGGGCAACGGAATAACCCCGGAAGTCGTTCTGAGTCACGTCGCTGAAATGTTACTGGAGCCTGCAGACAATCCTAACATCCGTTCTTCTCGACATTTCTCCAGGGTTCGTACCTGGTTGACCTTCAGGAACTTCCATTTCCCGCTTCTTGTAAAAGTCGAGCCAGTATGCGGTGATGTGACCTTCTATGTCGTGGAACGACATCGGGATGGCGTCGAAGATGCGATTGCTGTTGTCGTCTACATAGGAAAACTGCACGAGTTCGCTGCAATAGATGGCCCTGTTGTCGTAGAGAAACACATCGTCGTAGGGCCTTCCTACATACTGTAGCGCATTTCTTAGCGTCAGACGCTTACTGAAGGGCTTCGTCAACCGACCGACATAGATGGCGTCGTCTTTGTTTCTTTCGAGAAACAACTCCAGGCTCACCATCTGCACTCCGCCATCGGGCCAGGCCTCCACCACTTTTCTTTCTTCACCTATTTTATAATAGATGGCCACATGGTCGATGGGCATTTCTTCGAAACCCGTCGTCACCTCGGTGATGGCATTCCCCTTGGCCGGTGCCACAAACAGCAGGTCACAGCATTCAAGCGAGTCGAGATGCTGCGGAATCATTGTGCCCGCCTTGGCCGTAAGCATGAGGAAAAGCGCACCAATGGTCAGCCAGAGCCTGCAAGTACGTAGGCTGTCATGTCTTTTGTTCATGCTGCAAAGGTAGTGAATTAAGTGAAGAGTGAAGAGTGAAGAGTGAAGAATTTTTCCCAAAAGGTGAAGATTGTCATGGTAAATGCACAAGAAAACGATAATAACTGTTCACTTATTCGTACCTTTATAGAAGGTCCTCTTGTTCGGAAATGCCCAAATATATTTGGCGTTTCACTCACTTATTCGTACCTTTGCACCGTTTTTTAGCATGATAACAATGAAAATGATGAAAAAGTATTTGTTTGTTTTAGCAGGAATGATGGCATCGCTCCAGATGCTGGGTCAGGGTTTCAGAACGCCAGGCGACGGTTCCACGTGGACGCTGACGCGCTTGTCGGAGACAGAAGGCAGCGGCGTGTCGGTGGCCAACGATGGCTTTGTGTTCACGATGACGACAGACGTGACCATCGCCCCTGAAGACGTGTTCACCCTTGAACCTCAAAAGGAGGTGCGCATGGCCGACGGCGTGAGGCTTGAGATTCTTGGGCCGTGCTCGCTCGATGCTGGCGATTTCACCACCTCGTTCTATCCCTTGGATTCCGAAGCGCAGCCTTATGGCCTGTGGGTGGAAGGCACCGACAGGGTGACCGTTCGCAACGTCAGTTTCGATGGCGTGGGACTCTCGGGCCATGTGGCCGGAGGCATGGACATCGTGGACTGCCTCTTCATGAACCACAATGCCAAGTCGGCATCCTATGCTCTGAGCATGGCCCCCCACCTGAGCAGCTACCGCGTGGAGAACTGTTCGTTCTTCGACTGCGGGCGTTCGGCCATCGGCAGTGGAGCCAACATCTGCATCGACCTCACCGTCAGGGGCTGCACCTTCATCGGCAACGGCACCAGCAATCGCAACTACCCGCAACTCAACCTCACGGTGGGGCAGAACGTGGAGATCAGTCACAACCGCATCATTGGCAATCGCGAGCACACCATGGTGGGCGGCATCGTGGTGGCCAACATGATGGGCTTCAATGGGGACTTCCATACCCTCATCTCTGACAATGTTATAGAGGACAACCGCTTTGGCGTGGCCGTATATACCAATCAGACGGCCAGTGTGGTCAACAACGTGATTCGCAACAACAATACCGAGGTGAACCCCATGAACGGCGGCTCGGGCATCAACGTCTACGACCCCTACGGAATGCAGCAGACCCGCATCGAGGGCAACTATATTGAAGGCAATCTGTGGGGCATCACCGTGGTGGGCGCTAAAGAAGTGAACATAGGAAAGACCGACGCTGATGCTCCCGACTACAACCCCGGTCGGAACACCTTCCTGAACAACGGCTTCGGCGGCGCGGTCTACGACCTCTACAACAACAGCGCCAACACCGTTTATGCGCAGGGCAACTACTGGAAGACGGCGGTTACACAAGACGCTCAAGGCATTGAGGACGTGATTTTCCATAAGGTCGACAATGCCAGTCTGGGGGAAGTAATATTCACTCCTTGGATTACCGACGACCAGACCTTTGTGGAGTCCGTCGATGTTGCAGCGCCTGCAGAAGACGGTGCCGTTTATAGCATCAACGGCGTGCGCCGTAGCGAATGGCAGAAGGGTGTCAACCTGGTGCGCCGCAATGGCAAGGTAATCAAGGTAATTCGCTAATTCAACTTTTGCAAGTTCTGCTTGCAAAAAGTCTTGGAGGTGAGAGGTGAGTGATGAGAGGTGAGAGGTTGGAGAAATGCCGGCAGCTCCAGAATTGAAACATAAGAAGGAAGCGGAAGTAGTATTCTCTTACCTCTCACCTCTTACCTCTCACCTCTAAATGTTGAACAAAGTGAAGCATGCTTTTGCTTTCTTCTCAACTGCAGAAGCTATCCAAACAGTGCCCGAAGTGCCTCTTCGACCTTTCTGACCGGGTGAAGTTCTATTTTGCACTTCTTCAGGTTGAGTCCCGCCATGTTGTATTTAGGGATAATCATGTGCTGGAATCCCAGCTTCTCGGCTTCTGCTATGCGCTGCTCGATGCGGCTGACGGGTCTCACCTCACCGCTGAGTCCCACTTCGCCAGCCATGCACCATCCGTTTTCGATGGGGGTGTCTACGTTGCTGCCCAGTACGGCGGCAATCACACTGAGGTCCATTGCCAGATCGGTGACACGAAGGCCTCCCGCTATGTTGATGAATACGTCTTTCTGGATGAGTTTGAAGCCGACCCGCTTCTCTAAAACAGCCAGGAGCATGTTCAGACGACGTTGGTCGAAACCGGTGGCCGAGCGTTGTGGGGTGCCGTAGGCTGCCGTTGACACAAGTGCCTGCGTCTCAACAAGGAAAGGTCGGACGCCTTCTATGGCCGACGAGATGGCAATGCCCGACAGTCCTTCGTGGTCTTGTGTGAGCAGCAGCTCAGAGGGATTGCTTACCTGTCGGAGCCCAGTCTGCAGCATTTCATAAATGCCTAGTTCCGAGGTACTTCCAAACCTGTTCTTCATGCTTCGCAGAATGCGGTACATGTGGTGCTGGTCGCCTTCAAACTGAATGACGGTATCCACGATGTGTTCAAGAATCTTAGGGCCTGCCAATGTGCCTTCCTTGGTGATGTGTCCTATCAGTATGACCGGCACACCGCTGGTTTTTGCGAAGCGGAGTAGGGCAGAGGCACATTCGCGCACCTGCGTCAGACTACCGGGCGAGCTCTCCACGTCCTCCGTCGAAATGGTCTGTATGGAGTCCACGATGACCAGCTCGGGCTTCACTTCCTTTATTTCGTTGAAGATGGCCTCGAGCGAAGTCTCGCAGAGTATCAGCAGGTTGTCGAGCGTCTCTTCGCTGCTATCAGGTGTTGGTTGATGGGTGTTGGGGGCTGGCGTTTGGTGGCCGAGCAGTCTCTCCGCTCTCATTTTCAGCTGGTGGGCACTTTCCTCGCCGCTGACATACAGGATGCGGCGCTCGGGAATGTTCAGGATGGTCTGCAGCGTAAGCGTACTTTTGCCGATGCCTGGTTCACCGCCCAGCAGCACGATACTCCCGGGCACCAGTCCGCCACCCAGCACACGGTTCAGCTCTCCGTCGTGCAAGTCTATGCGCGGTTCGTCTTTCGCCGTGATGTCTCTCAGTCGCAGGGGCCGGTTCTTGTGGCCCAGCGCGGTGCGCACCGTGGTGGCAGCACTCTTGGCCGCCATCGTGCCCGATTCGTTGGCTATGCGAATCTCCTTGAACGTGTTCCATTGTCCGCAGGCTGGACACTTCCCAATCCATTTCGCCGATTCCTGTCCGCAGTTCGAGCAGACGTAGGCTATCTTGTCTTTTCCCATGAATTTGTTTTAGGTTTTTCCTTCTTCCTCCTTTTCTCCTCCCCTTCCATTCTCCTTTCCATCAACTGCAACAGGGGAGTTCCATCGCTTTATTTTTCGACAAAAGTACGAATATTTTTTCTTATTACAAAATAAATGCTTAATTTTGCACCGCAAACGCGGCTATTATCGCAATTTATTGATAACCAGAGGAGGCGTCGGGTGCCAATCGCCTGAAGGCCCCCTCTATTTTTTTGAGATTACTTATGTACAAGACCATATTGTATGCTTTGGTGCTGCTGGGCTGTGTTTCCGTGCTGTCTTGTGGCGACTCCTACGAAGAGCAGAAACGGCTCAACCGGCAGGAACGCCTGCGCCTGGCGCGCGAAGACTCGCTGGCGCTGAAGGTGGCCACACTGCCTACGCTTGACTGCCTGCCCCTTTTCGTGGCCAAGGAACTGAACCTGTTCGACACGCTGCATGTGGATGTGCGCCTGAAGCCCCACGAAGGACAGATAGACTGCGACGAGTCTCTGCGCACAGGAAAGGTGGAGGGCATGGTGAGCGACCTTGTGCGCACCCAGCGATTGCTGCGTCGTGGCACCGCCATTCGCCATGTGGCGGCCACCAATGCCTATTGGCAGTTCATCAGCAACCGCCTTTCGCGCATCACCGAACTGAAGCAAATGGAGGACAAGATGGTGGGCATGGCGCGCTATTCCGTCACCGACATGCTGAGCGACATGGCCACCGACAGTGCCAAACTGAAGACAGAATATGTGTTCCGTGTGCAGTTGAACAACCCCAACACGCGGCTTTCCATGCTGCTCAACAACGAGATTGACGCCGTCATCGTCACCGAACCGCAGGCCACAGCGGCACGGCTGTTCAAGAATCCCGTACTGATGGACACCCAGAAGAGGGACTTGCGCATGGGGGTCATCGCATTCAGTGAGAAGGCCCTGCGCGACAAGCGGCGGAGCGAGCAGCTCAGGCTCTTCGTGAAGGCATACGACATGGCCTGCGACTCTATCAACAAGAACGGCTTGCAGCGCTATGCCGACATTATCGGCCGGTACACCAAGGCCGAAGCACGCACCATCAAGGCCCTGCCACCCATGCGCTTTCCGCATGCTTCTGCCCCAAGAAAGAAAGACTTAGACATGGCCTCCAGATGGCTCAGGTAGCTTCTGTCCTTCATCCATTCCATCAACTATCATCCCTCATCCACCAACATTCATTCATCGTCCCTTATGAATTCCGCGCTATCCCAAGCCCTCCAGACCATCCATCTTGGCAGACTGACCGATGCCATCAGACAGGTGCGCCAGTTCATGACAGAGCATCCCTATATTCAGAACAGTGACGAACTGGAGCGCATAGAGTCCGACTATCAGCTCATGCTCGACTACATGCAGCGCGGATTCAGCGACCCAGCACGTGCCGACATCTACGCAAGCCTGCTCTCGCGCCTCAGTCGTTACGTGCGAAATCTCAACATTGACTATCTCGTAAAGAAATCGCCGTTCTTCATTGAGACGGCAAAGCGTGTCCCCGCTCAGCGGCTTTCGAATGAGCGCATACGGGAAACGCTCGAGTCGTTTGTCGCCGATGTGGCCATGCTCTCGCTCGAGGCCGATGACCAGCGCCGCGAGAAGTCGGCCACGCTCTACAGCGAGCACCACGACTTCATGTCCTCGTTGTTCTGCTCCATCGTCGTAAGCAGGCAGTGGACGGAGGCCGACGCGCTCTTCTATCAGGAAACACTGCTCTCGCCAACCATCGACGTCGTCGACGTGCAGATGCTTGTCAGCGCCATCATGCTGTCGGCCATGAACAATGCAGACCCACTGAAACTGGCCACGCTCCTCCATGTCTACCGCCACACCGACGCAGAGCAGGTGCGCCAGCGCGCCTTGGTGGGGTGGGTGTTCTGTCTTTCCTCGCGCCACGGCACGCCGGCGCTGACAGCATCTATTCGCGAAATATGTCAGGACGAACAGACCGTTCGCCAGCTTCTGGACATGCAGAAGCAGATGATTTTCTGCATGAAGGCCGATGCCGACTATGAGCACATCAGCCGCGACATCATGCCGACACTCATCAAAAACAACAATTTCAACATTACGCGCCAAGGCATCATCACCGAAAAAGAAGACGACCCCATGGAGGATATCCTCGACCCGGGCGCCGCCGACCGACGCATGGAAGAGATGGAAGAGAGCATCCAGAAGATGATGTCCATGCAGAAGGCTGGGTCTGACATCTATTTCGGTGGCTTCTCCCAGATGAAGCGTTTCGCTTTCTTCTATCAGCTGGCCAACTGGTTCACACCCTTCTATGCTGAGCATCCTGGTCTTTCGGCTGTCAATGCCAAGCTCAAGAATCGTCGGTTCATGAACAATCTGCTGGAAAGCGGACCTTTCTGCGACAGCGACAAATACTCGTTTGCACTGGCCATGTCGAGCATTATCGACCGTCTGCCAGAGAACATGAGGTCGCTCCTCGACAACAGCGAGGCCCTGGGGCCCATTGCACCGCCCGAAGAACAGCAGACGCCTGCCTACATCCGCCGCATGTACCTGCAGGACCTCTATCGTTTCTTCAGACTCTATCCACAGCGCAACAACCTCAGGAATCCGTTTGATGCCGAACATGCTGTGTTCGCGGCATCTCCCGTATTCACATCGACACTCCTCACCAAGCACTATGCCAGCCTCTGCATGTTCTTCAGAAAGCAGAAGAACATGATGGCCTTTGGGGAGCTCATTCATCAGTATTATGACAATGACGACGTGAACTGCAAGCTGCTTCGTGCCACCTATTTCCTCGAATCCAACCAACCCTCCATGGCCAGACCCGAACTGGAACGGCTTCTTGAACTCGATCCCGAGCACGAGCGCGGACTCCTGCTCCTGGCCAGAACATGTTTCATGGAAGAGGACTACGAAGAGGCTGCCGACCTTTATGGAAAGCTGCACAAGCGGCTGCCGCAAAACAAGAACTACGCGCTCAACTATTGTCTGGCGCTTTGCAAGAACGGCGATTACCAGTCGGCGGTGACTCTGCTCTATCAGCTTGACTATGAACACCCCAACCAGCCCGACATCATGCGTATTCAGGCGTGGGCTTTGATGGGAACAAAAAAACTGGAGCAAGCCGAGCGCGTCTATTCTCGTCTTCTCGACAACGCATCGTCCCGTCCGGCACCTGATGGTTCTTCCGCCGGAACCCAGCCTTCCCCTGTCACCCAACAGCCAGACTATCTCAATGCCGCCTATTGCCAATGGTTCAAAGGAGACATCGCCAAGGCAGTTGTCTACCTGAAAGAGTATGCCAAGAATGAGGACGTGAACCTCGACGAGGACTTCGCCAACGACCTGGATATGCTCTCGCTCTATCAGATCAGCGACACCGACCTCATCCTCATGCGCGACCTCGTCATGACGCGCTGAGCCTTTTCTTTCCATCGATACGAAGAAAACAAGCCACCTTTCGGATGCCTTGTAGTTCACCGTTTGCAGAGTCAACGGTTGGTCATTTGTAACCCAGATGATGTTTTCTACCAGATTTTTGTCGTTAATCTGTCAGTTTTAGCAAATCAATCTGACGTCTTAATGAAACAAATCCATTGGTTTTGTTCAGCCATTCCATTGATTTCGTTGAACAATTCCATTGATTTTGTTCAACGATTCCATTAGTCTTGTCCTGTGGTTTTGTCGGTTTTCTTGTCAATAAGCGTTGTCTTGCCAGACTAGTTTTGTAGGTTTCGGTGCAAAAAACTGCGTGAAAAAGGGTGATGAAAGGTGAATATTGACAACAAGACGGAATACTTGCAAGGCAATGTATCACAGGAACGGTGCCAGAAGATGGGCAAACCATCCGACGAATTTCTTCCAGGGGGAGCGCCATTTGTTCCAGGATTCTTGCGTGAGACGGAATGAGTCGGCCTTGTCGCGGTCGAACATATCCGAGAGTTCCTTTGTAGTGCACGGGTCCACGATGACTGCGTTTTCCTCATAGTCCCAACGAAGTGAGCGGGCATTGAGGTTGGCACTGCCAACGGTACAAAAGCGTCCGTCTACCATGATGACCTTGGTGTGGTGGAACCCAGGCTGGTATATCCAGACCTCGGCCCCATGCTTCATCAGCCTGTGCACGTTGTAGAACACACAATCGGGCGTCAGGGGAATGTCGCTATGACTACTCACCATGATTTCCGTCTTCACGCCTCGGCGTATGGCCTTTCGCAGGGCGCGTTTCAGTTTGTGGTTGAGCGTGAGGTAGGGATTCACGAGCTTGATGCTGTCTTGCGCGTCGTTGATGGCGTCGAGATAGAACTGGCGGATGATTCTGTTGCTGGTCTTGGGCTCGCGGTTGATGATTCCCACGAGTTTATGGCCCGCCGTTGCCGTCGTGTCGGGCTTCAGATGTTGAAAGTAGGATGGGGTAGTGTAACCGCGATAGTATTGTTCGCCACTGATGGTTTCGCCAGTGACTCGTTTCCACATCCTCATGAAGATGCGTTGCAGGGTGTTCACCTCGTCGCCTTCGATGCGGCAATGCATGTCGCGCCATGAGCCCACCATTTCAGTTCCCTTGATGTAATAGTCGGCCACGTTCATGCCACCGGTATAGGCAATCTTCCCGTCTATGATGACAATCTTGCGGTGGTCGCGGTTGAAGATGTCGTCAAACCACGGGAAACGCACGGGATTGTATTCGTAAATCTGGATTCCTTTTTCGCGCAGGTTCCTGATGTGATGCTTTTTCAGTGGCTGGTTGTTCGACGAATTGCCGAATCCGTCAAACAAGGCTCTGACGACCACACCTTCGCGAACACGCTCGGCAAGAATGTCGAAAAGAAGGTCGGCTATGGAGTCGTTGCGGAAATTGAAGTACTCGAGGTGGACAGAACTGCGCGCTTGTTGGATGGCCTTGAACATGTCGTCGAACTTCTCCTGTCCGCTAGTGAGAAGTGTCACGGAGTTGTCGTTGGAGAACGTCACGCCTTGGGCTTGTAGCTGGTGAACAATCAGGGAGTCGGATGGAAGAATGTCTTCTGTGGTATCACCGGAGGAGGGGAGCACTTTGGCGAGGAGAAAGAAAACGAGCATAGAGATGCGTAGGGCGAAGAATGAAACTCCGCCCCCTTTGTGGGATACATTGTTATGACGAGTGAAAAATCTCATGAACAAGTTTTCTTTAAGCTCCTGTGTAAACTAAATCATGCACGAATAGTGATCGACGACACCGAGCAGGTGGCGCTCCTGGTCGACAACGAGCACCGTGTGTATCTTGTTGCGGTGCATGATTTTCTGGATTTCTGTTATCTTTGTCGTTGGAAGAACGCATTTCGGGTTGCGTGTCATGATGTCGGAAACGGTCTTGTCGAAGAACTCTGCCTGCCATTTCTCCATGGCTCGGCGGATGTCGCCATCGGTAATGAGGCCCGTCACTACGCCTTCTTCAACAGAAACGCCCAGTCCCAGCTTGCCTTTGCTGACATGGATGATGGCCTCGCCGAGGTGCATCTCCTTGGGAATGATGGGCAGGTCGTCGGAGCGCATGACGTCTTGGGCGGTCGTGAGCAGTCGTTTGCCAAGCTCGCCGCCAGGATGGAACTGAGCGAAGTCGCGGGGACGGAAGTGGCGGAGCTCCATCAATGCGATGGCCAGCGCGTCGCCCATGACGAGTTGCGCCGTGGTGCTGCTGGTGGGGGCAAGGTTGAGCGGGCAGGCCTCTTTCTCAACATGCACGTTCAGGTGTACCGTTGAATACTTCACGAGCAGTGAGGATGGGTTGCCACACATGCCGATGATGGGAATCTTCATGTGCAGGACCAGCGGAATGAAACGCAGGAGTTCGTCGGTCTGGCCAGAGTTGCTGATGGCCAGGACCACATCGTCGGATGTCATGACACCCAGGTCGCCGTGATACACGTCTAACGGATTGATGAAAAACGAAGGCGTTCCTGTGCTGCTGAGTGTTGCTGCAATCTTCGCACCGATATGTCCACTTTTGCCGACACCTGTGACGATGACCTTCCCTTTGCAGTTGTGCATGATCTCTACGGCTTGGTCGAAATGCTCGTCGAGTTGTGGTATCAGGCCCATTACAGCCCCTGCTTCATCCTTGATACATTGGATGGCGTATGCTCGTGTCTCTTTCATTCTTGGTTATTTAATCAGTTCTTTGACGAGTTCCTCCAGTTTGCTGAGCTCCAGCATGTTAGCCGCATCGCTAAGGCCTTTGTCTGGTTCAGGGTGAACCTCAAGGAAATAGCCAGTCGCACCAAAGGCCTTTGCGGCCAGGGCCATGGAGGGAACAAAGCGGCGGTCGCCACCTGTCTTTCCGTTGCTGCCACCTGGGCGTTGCACGGAATGGGTGCAGTCCATGATGACTGTGGGGACAATCTCAAGCATGTCGGGAATGTTACGGAAGTCCACAACAAGATTGTTGTAGCCGAAGCAGTTGCCCCGTTCTGTAAGCCATACCTCTGTGGCACCGGCATCGCGTGCTTTTTCTACTGGGTACTTCATGTCCATGCCTGATAGGAACTGCGCCTTCTTGATGTTGACAATCTTGCCAGTCTTGGCCGCAGCTACGAGCAAATCGGTCTGACGACACAAGAATGCAGGAATCTGAATGACATCGCAAACCTCGCCCACAGGTCGGGCCTGCCAGCTCTCGTGTATGTCTGTAAGAATGCGGAGACCGTATTCCCGCTTGATGTCGGAAAGCATTTCAAGACCTTTTTCCAGTCCAGGTCCTCTGAAAGAGTGGATGCTGGTGCGGTTGGCCTTGTCGAACGAAGCTTTGAAAATGATATCGGTGCCATACACCTTATTTATATATAATAAAGTCTGGGCCACAGTCCGGAGCAGACTCTCTGACTCGATGACGCATGGGCCAGCTATGAAAATCGGTTCGTTTCGCATGTTTCTATCAGTTTTGACACGGCAAAATTAGCAATAATTACTGAATTAGCATGAAAAAAAAAGAAAAACTTGGCATTTTCAAAAATAATAGCTATCTTTGCACACTAAAAATTACATATTAGTCGTTATAGAGCAAAAACAATCGTTATGAAAGTGAGAAAAATATGGCAGCTCGCTATAGCTACCCTATTGTTGGCGTCGTGTAAGACTCCAGCGGGTATTAATTATTTTCAGGATCTTAGAAACGGACAGATTGATGCCGTCAAGTATAATGAAGGTATCAGGCTGAAACCACAGGATAAGATTTCTATTATTGTAAAGAGTAAGAATCCGGAAATCTCCAATCTCTTTAACTTACCATACATCACAGGCTACGTGGGCGAGTCCACAAAGACGGGTTCTTCTGTTAATGGAAGAATCTCTGGTTATACAATTGACGAAAAAGGAGAAATCGACTTCCCGGTACTTGGCCGGTTGAAAGTGGCAGGAATGACACGCGACGAACTCGAGCGTTATATCAAGAGACTTGCAGAAGAGTCGAACCAGGCTAAGGATTTGGTGGTTATCGTAGAGTTCCTGAATCTTCATTTTACTGTGTTGGGCGAGGTCTCTCGTCCTGGTGAGGTGACGTTCAGCCAGGACAAGATTTCCATTCCTCAGGCCTTAGGTCTTGCTGGCGATATGACGCTCTATGGACGGCGCGACAGCGTCTTTATCTACCGTGACAACAATGGTAACCGGGAGACGTATGTGGTCAACATGCTGGATGGAAAATCAATGGCTCAGTCACCTGTGTATTACCTGCAGCAGAACGATATCATATATGTTCAGCCGAATGACTACAGAAAGCGTCAGTCTACGGTAAATGGAAACAATCTCCAATCTACGTCTTTCTGGCTTTCATTCACGTCGGTGCTCACCACCGTTGCTGTTTTCTTGTTTAAATAATCCCATTAAAGAGACATGGCTACTCAAAATAAAAACAACACACCTCAGCAGAATCAGTTCAGCATAAAAGACTTCGCAAGCCTGTGCCTTAGCAAATGGCCTTGGTTCGTGGCATCGCTCCTCGTAGCAATGACGCTGGCTTTCTTGTATCTGAAAAAGAAACAACCTATTTATACCCGTACCACAGAGGTCATGATCAAGGAAGACGGAAAGAGCGGGTCTTCTCTCGGAAGTCAGCTTGGAAGTCTTGGCGAAATGGGCATGTTCAATTCTTCGTCAAATGTCAACAACGAGCTGCTTGCCATCAAGTCACCCTATGTGATGCTCGAAGTGGTGAATCGACTGCATCTGGACGTGAACTACACAATCGGACGCTTTAGAAAAAGAACGTTGTATGGCCACAATCTGCCCGCCATCGTGACGCTTCCCAAAATGGGCGATTATGACTATGTCAAGATGAAGCTAGGGCTCAAGGCCAACGGTACATTTGTCCTGTCAGATATTGAAAAGAACGACACCGTTTATGAAGGGGAGTATGGTAGTCATCTGAATGCTACCGTAAAGACGCCCATCGGCAAGATTATGGTTTCGCCTGGTCTGGCATGGAACATGGTGACGAATGATATGAATATCACAGTAACACGTGTGTCTCCTCTGATTACACGTCAGAACTGCGTTGCCAAGATGAATGCCTCGATAGAGGATAAGAAAGCTGCTGTGATTCTCATGTCGTATCAGGACGTTTCGACAGACCGTGCTGATGACATTCTCAACACGGTTGTGCAGGTCTATCAGGAATTCTGGATGAAGGACAAGAACCAGATTGCTAACAGTACTTCTAGGTTTATCGACGAAAGACTTGATGTTATTGAGAAGGAACTGGGAAATGTGGACAGCGATATTTCTGCCTATAAGAGCCGTAACATGATTCCCGACATTGAGGCATCAACACGAATGTCAATGGCTAACGCAAACGAAGCTGGAGCGAAATTGGTTGACCTCAATAACCAGTTGTACATGGTTACTTATATTAAGGAGTACGTGCAAGACAATTCGAAGCGGAAACAGCCGCTTCCCTCTGGTATGGTACCTCAGAATCCTAGTCTGGAGTCGCAGATCAACTCATACAACAGCCTTGTTCTTGAGCGCAACAGCCTTGTGTCGAGCAGTAGTGAAGGAAATGCGTTGGTTGTTGATATGGATTCTCAGATTGCTGCTGTCCGTCAAGCCATCTCTGCATCACTCGACAACGCAATCAAGCAATTGAAGATACAGATTTCTGGTATTCAGGGACGTGAGAATCAAAACAATGCCCAGGTGGCATCGAGTCCTACTCAGGCTAAGCATCTTCTTTCTGTAGAACGTCAGCAAAAGGTGAAGGAAGCACTCTACATCTTCCTGTTGCAGAAACGTGAGGAGAACCAGTTGTCGCAGGCCTTCACGGCTTATAATACACGCATCATCACTCCGCCTATGGGTGGCTTGCTGCCGTCTTCCCCCAACAAGCGAAACATCATGATGCTGGCCTTCATGCTGGGACTGCTCTTGCCAGCCGCCGTCCTGTATCTGATGGAGATTCTTAATACAAAGATCAGAGGCAAGAAAGACATCGAAGACCTCAGCGTACCGTTCATTGGTGAGGTGCCCTTGTATGGTGATAAGAAGAAACGTTCTGAAGCTGAGACCAAGATACTCGTTCAGCCTAAGAAGCGCAATATGATTAACGAGGCCTTCCGTGTGGTTAGAACCAATATCGAGTTTATGGCCAACAGCTATGAGAACGCAAAGGTGTTCATGGTTACTTCTATTAACGTAGGTAGTGGTAAGACATTCCTCACCATCAATATGGCTTCGTCGTTTGCCATCAAGGAAAAGAAGACGATCGTTATCGACCTTGATATACGAAAGGCTTCCTTGAGCAGATACCTCAGAACTGGAGTGAAGAAGGGCATCTCTTCTTATCTCTCTGGACAGGAGACCGACTGGAGAAAGCTGATTACTCATGCAGATGAGTGTCCCGGACTGGATGTCCTGCCTTGCGGAACAATACCACCGAACCCTGCAGAATTGTTGTCGAATGGAAAACTTGACAAACTAATTGAAGAACTGAGGGCCGAATACGATGTCATATTCCTTGACTGCGCACCTGTAGATGTCGTCGCTGATACGACAATTGTCGCAAATCATGCTGACATCACCTTGTTCATCATCCGCACCGGACTCTTAGACAAGGATTTGCTGCCTGTCATAGAAGAGTACTATCAGAGCAAGAAGCTGAAGAACATGGCCGTCATACTGAACGGAACGGAAGTGGTGAAGAGCAAGTATGGCTACCATCGAAGAGGCTATGGTTACGGCTATGGTTATGGAAGCAAAGCTTATGGGTCTTATACGGAGGAAGACTGATTTGCATAATTAGAAATAAAGCGGAATTCTGAGATGAAGGTTTATAACATGACATAGCAGAATTCCGCTTCTCATTTTATTTGTATATATGTGGTTTTTATCAAACTCAGTTAAAGTTGGCGATAGCGGTCTTCTTGAAGGAATGACCGACTATCACTGCCATTTGTTGCCAGGTGTTGATGATGGCGTTCAAAAGACCAGCGAAACGCTTGAGATACTCAGTCTGTGGGAAAAGGCTGGTGTCAATAAAATCTGGCTTACACCTCATATTATGGAAGACATTCCAAATACGCCAGAAGACCTTCAGCTTGAGTTTAATAAGCTTAAGGAACAGTATGAAGGTAACATTGAGCTATTCCTAAGTGCTGAGAACATGATGGATAATCTCTGTTCTTCACGATTGAAGGAAAAACGTCTTCTTCCGTTAGGAACTGAGAAAAACCATCTTTTGGTGGAAACATCATATTTCAATCCTCCTTACGATATGGATGAAATCCTGTTCAACGTGATAGGATTAGGTTATTCTCCTGTTTTGGCTCATCCAGAACGATATGTCTATATGAACATAGACGACTACAAAAACCTTAAAGATCGGAAGATTCTGTTCCAGCTTAATATTCCTTCATTGGTAGGCGCATACGGAGATAGTGTAAAGAAAAAAGCGGAAATGCTGTTGGATAAGGGCTATTACGAGTTGTATGGAACTGATACCCACAGCATTCGTTTTGTAAAGTTCTTCTTAAATGCAAAGATCAGTAAAAAAACGGCCAAGGATGTCCGTGCGTTAATTGATTCTAATACAATTTAGTAGATAGGATGAAAAGAAATGTAGCTCTTATAACAGGTATTACAGGTCAGGATGGATCGTATCTTGCAGAGTTTCTCATTGGCAAAGGCTATGAGGTCCATGGCTTGTTGAGAAGGAGTTCTTCTTTCAATACAGGAAGAATAGAACACCTATACTTGGATGAGTGGGTGCGTGACATGAAGAAGGCAAGGCTTGTCAATCTGCATTGGGCAGACATGACGGACTCTTCTTCACTTATCAGGATTATCTCATCTGTAAGACCAACGGAAATATACAACCTTGCAGCGCAAAGTCATGTCAAGGTAAGTTTTGACGTTCCAGAGTATACTGCCGACACAGATGCCGTAGGTGTGCTTCGACTGTTGGAGGCTATTCGGATTGTTGGTATAGAGAAAGAATGCAAAGTCTATCAGGCTTCAACATCTGAACTGTATGGTAAAGTTCAGGAAGTGCCGCAAAAGGAAACGACCCCATTCTATCCAAGAAGCCCTTACGGCGTTGCCAAGTTGTATGGCTTTTGGATTATGAAGAACTATCGCGAAAGCTATGACATGTTCTGCTGCAATGGAATCCTTTTCAATCATGAGAGTGAAAGAAGAGGCGAGACATTCGTCACACGAAAGATTACGCTTGCAGCTGCGAGAATAGCCCAGGGATATCAAGACAAACTGTATCTTGGCAACCTGAATTCATTACGTGACTGGGGTTATGCAAAAGACTATGTGGAATGCATGTGGCTAATTCTACAGCAAGAGCAGCCCGATGATTACGTTATCGCAACAGGAGAATACCATTCAGTCAGAGAATTTGCGACGCTTGCGTTCCAACATGCAGGCATAAACTTGGAGTGGCAAGGAGAAGGCTTGAATGAGAAAGGTGTTGATAAGAAAACAGGTAAGGTGTTGGTCGAAGTCGACCCGAAATATTTCCGTCCGGCAGAGGTCGATCAGCTGCTTGGCGATCCGACGAAGGCAAAAACCATGCTTGGATGGAATCCTAGGAAGACACCGTTTGAGGAACTTGTAAGAATCATGGTCGCTCACGACATGAAGTTCGTAAGGAAACTGTATTTGAAAGCAAAAATGGAGGATTGAAAGGCCGATGTTAGACAAGTCAAGCAAGATATACGTGGCGGGTCATCGCGGGTTGGTGGGTTCTGCTATCTGGAAAAGTCTTTTGGCAAAGGGCTATACTAATTTGGTGGGAAGAACTCATTCCGAATTAGATTTAACAGACCAAATGGCCGTGAGGCATTTCTTTGACGAAGAGAAACCAGACGCCGTGGTATTGGCAGCCGCATTTGTAGGGGGAATCATGGCGAATTCGCTATATCGGGCAGATTTCATCATGATGAACATGAAAATCCAGTGTAATGTTATCAGTGAAGCCTATGCCCATGGAGTGAAAAAACTCCTTTTCCTTGGTAGTACTTGCATCTATCCCAAAAATGCGCCACAACCAATGAGTGAAGATGCACTTCTTACTTCTCCCTTGGAATATACCAACGAGGAATATGCTATCGCGAAGATTGCTGGACTCAAGATGTGCGAGAGCTATAATCTGCAATATGGCACCGATTATATTGCCGTGATGCCAACCAATCTTTATGGGCCCAACGACAACTTCCATCTGGAAAACAGCCATGTCTTGCCTGCCATGATGCGAAAGATATATCTTGCAAAACTGCTCAACGACCATCATTGGAATGCTGTTAGGGCTGATTTGAAAAAGCGCCCCGTACAATTCAAGAAAAACGGAACCGTTCAGATTGTTGATGATTGTGCAGAGCAGGAAGATATAGTGGCAGCCTTGGCTCATTATGGTATCTATACAAACAAAGTTGAATTGTGGGGAACTGGTACTCCTCTTCGTGAATTCTTGTGGAGCGAAGATATGGCAGATGCATGTGTCTATCTTTTGCTCAACGTCAGTTTCAGCGATATAATAGGAATTGAGAAGTACTCTTCTGTTTTCTATGGCACATCTGTCGATGGCGACGTCAATCGTAATTCCTCTGAAGGACGTGGAGGCGCAATCCCTTCATTGGGAGAAATACGAAACTGCCATATCAATATTGGAACAGGAAAGGAATTGACCATTCGGGCGCTTTCCCAGTTAGTGGCAAAGACTGTTGGCTTTGAAGGACAGATTGTCTTTGACAAGACAAAGCCAGACGGTACACCAAGGAAGACCATCAACGTCGACAAACTCCATCGGTTGGGATGGACTCACACGGTGGAGATAGAAGAAGGTGTCGAAAGACTGTTTAAATGGTATCAACAAAGTATCACATAAAAAGAGAATGACATGAAAGGAATCGTTTTAGCTGGTGGTAGTGGCACCAGGCTTTATCCCATCACAAAAGGAATCAGCAAGCAGCTGATACCTATTTTTGACAAACCGATGATCTACTATCCAATTTCTGTTTTGATGTTGGCTGGTATCAGAGACATTCTGATAATATCCACACCCGTAGATTTGCCAGGTTTTAAAAGACTGTTAGGCGATGGCTCAAATTTCGGCGTTCGTTTCGAATACGCAGAACAACCTTCACCAGATGGCTTGGCACAGGCATTCATCATAGGTGAACAGTTCATAGGTAATGACTCCGCATGCCTGGTGTTGGGCGACAATATCTTCCATGGAGCAGGTCTTTCGTCATTGCTTAAGCAGGCGGTGATAGATGCTGAGGAAAACTCGAAAGCTACCGTTTTTGGCTATTGGGTAAGTGACCCAGAACGATATGGAGTGGCAGAGTTCGACAAAGAAGGCAATTGCCTTTCCATCGAGGAGAAACCGAAATGTCCCAAAAGCAACTATGCCGTCGTCGGCTTGTATTTCTATCCCAATAAAGTCGTTGACATAGCGAAGCACATCAAACCTTCCGCGCGTGGTGAGTTAGAGATTACTACTGTCAATCAGGAGTTCCTGAAAGCCCACGAACTGAAGGTTCAGACGTTCGGCCGTGGTTTCGCGTGGCTGGACACAGGAACACACGACAGTCTTGCTGAAGCATCGACCTTTGTAGAGGTAATCGAAAAGCGCCAGGGACTGAAAATCGCTTGTCTCGAGGGCATCGCCTTTCGGAAAGGCTGGATTACTTCTGAGAAGATGAAGGAAATGGCGCAGCCAATGATTAAGAATCAATATGGTCAGTATCTCTTGAAAGTTATCAGTGAAGTAGAGAATACTGGGCAGGAAAACCTTAGTTTTTAAACAGGAATGAACGTAATAAAGACAGATATTGAGGACGTCTTCATCATTGAGCCTCGCGTCTTTGAAGATGAACGTGGCTACTTCTTTGAGTCCTATAATCAAAAGGAATTTGATGAAAAGGTAAGGCCTGTTCGCTTTGTGCAGGACAATGAGAGTAAGTCCTCCTATGGAGTTCTTCGCGGACTTCATTTTCAGAAAGGCAATCACAGTCAGAGTAAGTTGGTACGTGTCGTGAAAGGTCGTGTACTTGATGTCGCTGTTGACATACGAAAAGGTTCTCCGACATTTGGAAAACATGTGGCCGTAGAGTTAACGGGTGAGAATCATCGCATGTTTTTCATTCCGAGAGGTTTTGCACACGGTTTCAGTGTTTTGAGCGAAGAGGCCGTTTTCCAATATAAATGTGATAATCTGTATTGTCCGTCGAGCGAAGGTGCAATTGCATGGGATGATGCGTCTTTGGGCATTGATTGGAAAATACCATCAGAGGACGTTGTGTTGAGCGAGAAAGACAGAAGACACCCAAAGCTGAAGGATTCCGATTACTTATTCGATTATAACGAGAACCTTTATCTTTGATTACTTGTGATAGGTTTCTTCAATGCTTATCGCATCTTCACCGACAAAGTTAATAAGTCAGATCAGAAACCGTTGAAATAAAAAAGAAGAACGCGGCCAATGTCAACGATTGGCCGCGTTCTTCTTTTATATACTGTGTGGAACAATTTCCACTTTCTTGATGTAATAGTTGATGATGGCGTGAAGAATGTACCAGATAGCGAAGTCAATGATGGCTATGAAAGTGATGTTCATCCATTTGTTCAGGAAATAGTTCAGTAGTACATAGAACATTGCAACGACAATGATTGTGATGGGCACATACCGTTTGCGCATGCCTGCTCTGAGCAGTTTGTGATGGATGTGGTTCCTGTCTGGTTTGAACGGATTCCGGCCTTTTCGTATGCGATGCAAGGCAACCCTGATGACATCCAGGAGAGGTACTACAAGCGAGCTGACGGCAACAATCACATGGTTTGTCACGAACTTCCCTTCAATGCCTGTCAGGCAGATTCTGAGCGTAAGGAAACTGAGAATGAAACCCAGTGTGAGACTGCCGGTGTCGCCCATAAACAACTTGTGCCCATGCTGCTGGTTTCCAAAGACATTGTAGAACCAGAAAGGAAGCAGAACACCAAGTGTAGAGATAGAAACCAACGCATAGATGAGCTGCCTTTCCTTGATGAAGATGATGCTGAAAACCGTCAAGGCAATGCTCACAAGTCCCGATGCCAGACCATCGATGCCGTCAATCAGGTTGAAGGCATTGGTGATGTAGACCACGACAAACACGGTCAGCGGATAGCCTAAAATTGGCGGAATGGCATAAATGCCCAGAAAACCGTTCAGGTCGTGAATCCACAGCCCCGACAAGGCAAGCATCAGGCCACAGATAATCTGGGCAAGAAACTTGGAACGATAGGAAATGCCTATCATGTCGTCGCCCACGCCTACTACGTAGAGTATGCATGCACCAGCCAGCAAAAACAGGAACTCCACCAGGACGATGCGCTCGGGAATGTGGATGACGTCGTACCCCAGCAGGTAGCGAATGGCCATGAGCAGCGCGATGGTCACCGTGATGGTGGGGAAAAAGGACAAGCCGCCAAGACGGGGGATGGGCGTGTCGTGGATTTTCCGGCTGTCGGGAATGTCGTATAGTTGGTGCTTGTGCGAAATCACCAATATCCTTGGTATGATAATGATGCCCGATATCAGAGAGAATATAAAGGCACATATCAGGAATTTATAGGCTGCTGGCATAGTATATAGATTATAGAGTGTCGTTAAGGTTTCAGAAGTTCCACCAGTGTTTTTTCTCAGGTTTGTCTTCTATTCTTGCATACCTTTCTTTAATAATGTCACTGTATCGCTTGTGCTCCTTGATGATGCGATAGATGGTTCCCCAGTCTGGCAGTCCACCAATGTTTCGGTCGTCTATGAAGTAGTCGGCCTTCAGCTTACGCGAGAAGTGGTTGTTCTTTTCCGGCGTCTCTTCGGGGTAGTCGTTGTTGACAGCATAGAAGTCAACGCCACGCTCATGACACCAGTCAATGGCTTCTTGAAGCAGGTCACCTTCACGAACCGTCCACAATATCAGCTGATGCCGGTCTTCAATCAACTGGCGTAGTGTTTCGGTCGCGAACGGGAGTTCGCGACCGATTTGTGGATACTTATGTTCTACGATGGTTCCATCGAAATCTACAGCTATAGTCATACCAAAACAGTTTGAAATTATAGGGTTATCTCTTCACGGAGTTGTCGTTCTCATCATGATAATGGCTATTGCTGTAGTTGCCATACGAACCGTAGGCACCATAGCTTCCGTACGAACCATATTGTCCGTAGCTGCCATAGCGTCCATACTTGCCGTATGTGCCGTAACGTCCATAGCGTCCATACTTGCCATAGCGTCCGTAGCCATAGTAATAACCATATTTCTTCTTCGACATGTCAATGCCGTTGATGACGATCGACATGTTGGGAAGCTTGTTCTCGGCGTTCAGTCCGTTGATGAGGTCGAAACTGCTCTTCGGCGTGTAGTCGGCACGGCACATGTAGACCGTCACATCGCAGACGCGGCCAATCTGCAGCGTATCCGTTACTAATCCCACAGGAGCCGTGTCGACGATGACATAGTCGTAGTGCTCGCGGAGTATGTCCATAACGATGTCCAGTGATGAACGCGACACTAGCTCGGTTGGGTTTGGCGGAATGGGACCAGCCAGAAGAAGGTCCAGGTTTCCGTGAACGCCAGAGGGCAGAATCTGCTCTTTCACTTCCTCCCACGTGGGCTTCTCGTGGGTGAGCAGCACGGTGATACCGTTATGATGGTTGTCTATCTCGAACTGCTCGGCCAGACGGGGCTTACGGATGTCGAGACCCACCAGAATGACTCTTTTCTTAAGAAGGGCGAAGCTCACTGCCAGGTTGGCGGCATTGAAGGTCTTACCTTCACCCGACGTGGTCGAGGTAAACAAGACGACCTTTTCGTTCTCCTTCATCATGAACTGAAGGTTGGTTCGCATCGACCTGAATATTTCTTCCATCTGGTTGTTCTTGTTCTCGTGCACCACGATGTCACCCTTTGTCTTCACAATTTCGTTGGCCACGGCCACATCGGCCAGAATTGGCAGATCGGTCAAAGTGGCTACGTCATCGTGTCCTTCAATCCTGTAGCGGAAGAAGTAGGCAAGGAAGATGATGAGTCCGGGAATGGCGATACCAAGAGCCAGTGCAATGAGATAAGTCATGTTCTTCACCGGACTGACCTGTCCGCCGTATTTAGGCTCGTCGATGAGTCGTCCCTTGTCAGCGGTAGATGCAAGTGAGATGGAGTTCTCTTCACGCTTCTGGAGAAGGGTCAGATACAGACCCGACTTCACTTCCTGCTGACGGCCTATCTGTGTGAGGATACGCTCCTGGGCAGGTGTGCGGCTGATTTCGCTTGTGTAGCGTCCGTGCTGGGCTGCGGTGGCATCGCGCTGAATCTCCATGCTCCTGCGGGCCTGCGACAGCGACTGCTTGATGCTGCTGGCAAGGTCTTCGAGCTGCTGGGTGAGCGGCTCCACGGCCGGGCTGTTCTCGGCAGCGGTGCGCAACAGGCGGTTTCTCTCAAGCACAATCCTGTTGTATTCGGCGATGAGTGAGGTGGCAACACCGTCGCCAATCGAGACATTCGGAATGAGCTGTGACTTGTTGGCAGTGTTCACCACGCTTGACACCTCGTTGATGAGGGCAATCTGCGTGTTTGCCTCGTTCAGACGCTGTTCCGTAGCATTGGCGTTGGCCGTTGAGGCACCGGCGTTTGCTCTCACATCGTAGATGTTGTTGGCACGCTTGATGCTCTCGATGGCACCGTCGGTGCTTCCCAGTTCGGCATTGATCTTGGCCAGACGGTCGTTGATGAACTCCTCTGTGCGAATGGCAATCTCGTTCTTGTCCTCGTTGGCCTGACGGTTGTAGCAAACCACCAGCTGGCGCAGATAGTCCATGGCGCGGGTGGGGATGGGGTCGTTCTTTGAAAGCACCAGCACCGCCGATCCTTCACTCACAGGTGCCACGCTCAGACTGGCGTAGCGGCCAGCAGCCTGACGGGGCGAAGTGATTCTCACGCGGAGCACGTCGCCGTCTTTCATTGTGCTTCCGTTGGCATTGAATGTCAGGTAGCCGGCGTTCGTCCTGATGGTCACCGGAAGTTTGCTTACCTTACGGTTAATGCCGTATGGTCCTTTGCTCGAGAGCTCATCTACTGGCACGTAGTAAGTTCCTTCTATCTGATACTCCTGTCCCTCACGCGTAATCGTCAGGTTGATGGGAGCATTCATCTTCTCAAGATGCGTGGGGTCAATGTCCACAGTGATGGGCTGGTTGTTGTAGCATTCAATGTCGTGTATGCGACCTACGCTTTGATAGGAGACATACAGTTTCAGGTCCTTCACAGCCTGCTCGGCAATGGAGCTCGACTTGATGATTTCCGTTTCGTTCTCAATGCCATAGTTTTGCGTAATCTGTCCCAGCGTCGATGAATTCCTGATCAGGCTGGCATTCCTTCTGCCTCCGTCCTCGTCTTTGACGAGCATTTTCGCATAGGCGTTGTAAACCGGAATGGTGTAGCGCAGATACAGAAACGCTGCCGCCAGGCAAATGATGATGGACAGCAAGAACCAGTACCAGTTCAAGACAACGGCACGGTAGATGGCTGCAAGATTGAAAAAGGCTTTGCCTTCTTCTTGGGTTTCCTGCTGAATGCTTATTTCTTCAGACATAGTTGTTGGATGTGTTTAACAATATTTGTTTCCTATTTAATATGCAATTCGCTTGCAAAGTTAATAATAAAACTCGAATGTTGAGCGATGAAATGGGAGAAATGTGTTTTTTTATTTTGTTTTTTCGCATTTTAGACGTACCTTTGCGCCATGAAATAAGGAATAAACTGAAAAAACCACTAAGAAATGAGCTTTATAAGTAAGTTATTTGGAAAGAAAGAAAACGAAGAGAAGAAGGCTGGGGGCATGGAAGACTTCATGACGCTGATACGCGTTTACTTCCAGGCTGCCATTGCCGAGAACGTGGGCATCTCCAACCTGGCCATGCTGCCTGACCTCAGGTTGTTCAAGACAACACTGAAGGTGCCAACCGTGAACAACAAGATTGGGGTGGGGGAGAAGAAGCGCTGCCGCACGTTGCTCACAGACCTGTATAAGACCGAAGACACGTTCTTCAAGGAAATAGACCAAAGCGTCAGGAAGAACTGTAGGAAGATGACCGACGTGCAGACGTATCTCATTCAGTTCCAGGGCTTTTCGCAGGATTTGATGATGTTAACCGGCAACCTCATGAAATTCAAGCTTCGCGTACCTTCTATATTTAAGAAGGCCATTTATACGATGACCGAGAAAACCGTTCACGACATTTTCAACAAGAACGATTTCACAGATGCCGGCGTCTTGAAGACCGTTGCCGCCATCCGTCAGTACGACAAGCGCCTGGGCTTCTCTGAGAAGTGGGTCACCGACTTCGTCTACCAGATTGTGATGCTGGCCAAGAAGGAACCGAAGCCAAAGGAAGAAGATAACAAATAACACGCGTTTGTATACGATGACAACCGGCGTTCCAGAGGTGAATAGACTCAGGAGCGCCGGTCATTTTTGTTGCCGTCTTTTTTGATTATATTTGGCGTCTTTTTAGGTTTTATTTGGCGTCTTTTTTGAGTTTTGTTGCCGTCTTTTTTGAGTTTTGTTGCCGTCTTTTTTGAGTTTATACGGCATCATTTTTTCATTATGTCAACATTATCGAGTCCCCGCGCCAAACTACTCGAGTCGCCGCGCCATCCTACTCGAGTCCCGTTGGCGTCCTACAGCAGTCCTTTTGGTGTCGGGACTCGAGTCCTCCAAACGAAAGGTTCAACAAGGACTGCGGTTCTTTCCTCTAAATCCTTCAAAACAAATGACTTAGACGTGTAATGTGTATGTGTTAAAACGTCCATTGTTTAACGTCTTCCAACAGACTTTTGTTCGCAGTTCTATCACAAATAATGAGCCGGAAAGATGTCGTGAGAGACGATTGTTTTGTCCACCTAATACAATAAACGTGGTTTCGTTTTTGCCCTTTTTGAGGTTTTTGATCGGCCAAAACACCCTAAAAATCATAAAATTGAGAAAATTCATGAAATAAATTTTGTGAAGTGAACAAAAATACCTAACTTTGCAACGAAAAGTATTAAACGTATTCTGATGGCAGAAGACAATAAGACTTTACGGCTGTTTACCACTCGCATGAGGCAGATGATTCTCCATTACAAACAAGTGAAAAAGGAGAACGAGGAACTCTATGCGATGGTTGATGCCCGTGACAACGAGGTAAAACAGCTCAAGTCGCAGTTGGAACAAGCCCAGAACGACTATAATAGTCTGAAGATGGCCAAGATGATCGAGATTACAGATGGCGACATGGAGTCGGCCAAAAAGCGATTGTCGGCGCTCATCAAGGACATAAACAAAAGTATCACGCTGCTATCTGAGCAGCAGTGATGAAGGCAATGGCAGAAGAAAGATTACACATAAGGTTGCACGTCTACGATACTGACATCCCCGTGAATGTAAAGCGCGAGGATGAATATTTCTATCGTGAGGCGGCAAAGCTTATATCAAATACGGTAAATACCTACGCTGATATCTACAAAGGGAGAAAAAGCGAGAAAGATTTGCTGTATATGGCGATGATTGATATTGCCCTTCGATACGAGAAAGAGAAGGGCAATAACGATACGTCAGAATATGATAGTATTCTCCAGGGCCTTATTTCCGAGATTGAGGAATGTCTCTGACGGCCTTCAGTTGGGTGAGAGTATTAACATATTCATTAAATATATAAACAGAAATGGTAATAACTATCGTTGCATCCGTAGTGGCACTGGCAATAGGTGTCGGCTGTGGATATTGGATTTTCCGACACGTAGTGACCGGGAAATATAACGAACTGATGGAAGCTGCCCAGAAAGAGGCTGAAGTGTTGAAAGAGAAAAAACTGCTCGAGGTCAAGGAGAAATTCCTCAACAAGAAGGCAGAACTGGAAAAGGAAGTGCAGCAGCGCAACCAGAAAATCCAGCAGAACGAGAACAGACTCAAGCAGCGCGAAATCAGCCTGAACCAGCGTCAGGATGAGATTGGACGTAAGAAACAGGAGGTCGATCAGGCACAACAGCGCATCGACAATGAAAAGAAGCTCATCGCCGTGAAACAAGAGGAGCTGGAGAAAATGCAGTTCAAGGAGCGCGAGAAACTCGAGGAACTGAGCGGACTCAGCGCAGAAGAGGCAAAGAACAGACTCGTGGAAAGCCTGAAAGACGAGGCACGCACCGATGCTGCCAGCTACATCAATGAGATTATGGACGAGGCCAAGCTCAATGCCAATGCACAGGCCAAGAAGATTGTCATTCAGACCATTCAGCGTGTGGCAACAGAGACGGCCATTGAGAACTCGGTGAGCGTGTTCCATATTGACAACGACGAGGTGAAAGGTCGCATCATCGGTCGCGAAGGCCGTAACATCCGCGCACTCGAAGCTGCCGCTGGTGTGGAGATTGTTGTGGACGATACGCCCGAGGCCATCGTCATCAGCGCGTTCGACCCGATACGTCGTGAGGTCTGCCGTCTGGCACTCCACCAACTCGTTTCCGACGGACGCATCCACCCCGCACGCATCGAAGAGGTGGTGGCAAAGGTGAAGAAGCAGCTGGAGAACGAGATTATCGAAACCGGTAAGCGCACTGCCATCGACCTCGGCATTCACGGACTCCATCCCGAACTGATTCGCATCGTCGGCAAGATGAAGTACCGTTCCAGCTATGGTCAGAACCTGTTGCAGCACGCTCGCGAGACTGCCAACCTCTGCGCCGTCATGGCTTCAGAGCTTGGACTGAATCCCAAGAAGGCAAAGCGCGCCGGACTGCTTCACGACATCGGCAAGGTGCCCGATGAGGAAAGCGAACTGCCCCACGCTCTCTATGGCGCAAAGATAGCCGAGAAGTTCAAGGAAAAGCCCGACATCTGCAACGCCATCGGTGCTCACCACGACGAAATGGAGATGCAGACGTTGCTGGCTCCCATCGTGCAGGTTTGCGACGCCATCAGTGGCGCACGTCCCGGTGCACGCCGCGAAATCGTTGAGGCTTACATCAAGCGACTGAACGACCTCGAAGCCATTGCCATGAGCTATCCTGGCGTTACCAAGACCTACGCTATTCAGGCCGGACGTGAGCTGCGCGTCATTGTTGGTGCCGACAAGATGGACGACAAGGAGACCGAGGCACTGTCGGGCGAAATCGCTACGAAGATACAGAACGAGATGACTTATCCGGGACAGGTGAAGATCACCGTCATCCGCGAGACTCGTTCGGTGGCTTACGCGAAGTAAGAAACGCAAAACCGCAGAACGCACAAAAGCGTACCTACATACCAGAGGTGCTGCTATTGTGTGTCCTGCGGTTTTCACATTATTATATTTTAGTATGACTAAATGAAACGTTATGAAAAACCAGAAAATGTATGAGGCCGACGACAAGATGATAAGTCTGATTGCCGACAATTACAACCTGTTGGAGAGTTTGGGCCGCTTCGGAATCAACCTTGGCTTCGGTGACAAAACGGTAAAGGAGGTGTGCGAAGACCAAGGCGTAGACACCTATACGTTCCTGGCCATCGTGAACTATTCCATCAATGGCTATCGCGAATTCGACGACAACGACCGCATGTCTGTCCCAACGTTGATCCACTATCTGAAAGCCTCGCATGAATATTTCCTCGACTATCAGCTGCCCAACATACGGAAGGAACTCAAGGAAGCGCTCGACGACAGCGACAATCTGGCAAGGCTCATCATGAAGATGTATGACTCATACGCCCACGAGATACGCACACACATGAAATATGAGGAGCAGACAGTCTTCCCCTATGTGAACACACTGCTCAGCAAAGAAGTGAAAGGCGACTACGACATCGAAACCTTCTCAAAGCATCATGGGCAGACCACGCAGAAACTGCGCGAGCTGAAGAACATCATCATTAAGTATCTGCCTAGCAACACACAGCGCAACAACCTGCTCACCACCGTGCTCTATGACCTCTACAAAAACGAGGAGTGGCTCGGTCAGCATGCCGAGGTGGAAGACTATATCTTCATTCCTGCCATACGCCGACTGGAGCGTAAGTTGAAGCAAAACGACGTCAGCGTGAAGATTTCTAAGATGATTAGCCAGGGGCCAGAGTCGAACGAGGCACTCAGTGAGCGCGAGAAAGATGTCATTATTTCACTGGTGCAGGGCATGACCAACAAGGAAATTGCCGACCACCTTTGTATCTCTACCAACACCGTGATAACCCATCGACGCAACATTGCACGCAAGCTGCAGATACACAGTCCGGCTGGTCTCACCATCTATGCCATCGTCAACAATCTGGTAGACATTACATCCGTGAAGCTCTGACGGTTGTAATCAGGTGTCTATGTCTTCCTGATCTTCCTGTTCCTTGCAACTTGCGGCCGTGAATGACTGTGAAATGGAGGGGAAATGAAGATTTTTTCAAAAAAAGAGGCGAAAAATTTTGCTGGTTCGAAAAAAGTGCGTACCTTTGCAACCGCAATTCAGAAATGAAGTGAAACGGATGGTTCCGTAGCTCAACTGAATAGAGCATCTGACTACGGATCAGAAGGTTGTGGGTTTGAATCCCGCCGGAATCACAAAGAGAGGAAATCGAAAGGTTTCCTCTTTTTTCATGCTCCTATTTCTAGAGTCATTCGATATTGTTTGCGAAAGTGTCAGAACTGTACTACACCTATTCTCGCTGGATTCGCGAAAGGTTTCCTTTCAAGGTCCAGAAGATTTCAATTGATGCCGGTCTCGGTTGTCCTAATCGTGACGGCAGGATTGGGGTGGGGGGGTGCGTGTATTGCAACAATCGGTCGTTCAATCCTCGCTATTGTGACAGTCGTCAGTCTGTTTCCCAACAGTTGGAAGCAGGCAAGAGGTTTTTCAGGGGGAAATACAATACTGCCCGTTTCCTGGCTTATTTTCAGGCACACACAAACACATACGGGGAGACAGCCAGACTGATGGCGCTGTATCGTGAGGCATTGGAAGTCGAAGGTGTTGTTGGCCTCGTGATTGGAACGCGTCCTGATTGTCTCAACACGGAACTGCTAAATGAACTCGAGGCCCTGTCGCGAGAGACTTTCTTGATGCTGGAGTTTGGCATTGAGTCGGTGAGAGACGACACCTTACGACTCATCAATCGTGGCCATACGTTCAGCTGTTCGCGCCGTGCTATTGAGGAAACGTCGCGGCGTGGCATCTATACGGGAGGTCATATTATACTTGGACTGCCTGGTGAAGACTGTTCGTCTATCCTGCAACAGGCCGATGTGGTTTCTTCACTTCCACTGGATGTGCTGAAGATTCATCAGTTGCAGGTGGTTTGTGACACACCGCTGGCTCGTCAATATGAGTCTGGCAAGCTTCGCCTTTTTGAAATGGAGGAATATATCGAGCTGCTGGCGTCGTATATTCAGAGGTTGCAACCAACACTGGCTCTTGAAAGATTTGTTTCTCAGTGTCCTGCCGATATGCTGATAGCTCCTCGCTGGGGTGTCAAGCCGCAGGAGTTTGAAAGACTGCTGGAGCATTACATGAAGGAAAGGGGTATGAGGCAAGGAGACAGTTTTCAAGGAGAAAAGAAAAGTGTACGCTAAACGCCCATGCCTGAGTAGTCGTTCATCTTGAGCAATTGCTCGATGGAAATGGAAGGATGACGCAACATGTAGGCATCAATTTTGTTGATGTAGTCGGACTTGAAGAAACGCTTTCCGATGGCATAGTTTGTCACCCACATCATCTTTCCCATGTGAAGGTCACGCTCTTCCTGCGTGCGTGCCTCAAAGTCGTTCATGGGATATAGGCTGATAAGGTAGAAGCTGATGCAATCGGGCACAATGTTGTTTCTTGTCATCGATGACCGTTGCTGGGCGTTGTAATAATCTTTGTAGAGCTCATAGTCCTGCCCGAGGTATTTGTCAAGAGATATGCCCACGGTGCCGTCTCCAATGATGATGCTCTGGTCGAGCGCAGTTATTTGCGAGTATATCTCAGGAATGGGGAAACCGGGAATCTGTTCACATAGCTTTTTGAAAGCCTGTTGCAACTGCAGGTTGATGTCATCCATGTTGGCATATTGCGCTTCGGCATCACTAATGATGGTCTGCAGCTTGGGGTTCTGGAAGAAAGCAAGGAAACGGTTGTTCACCTCATGGTCGTTCACAGTGCCGAGTTTCAGCACATTCTCAATCAGTGTGCGTGTTTCCATGGGGTAATCGGTCTCCATCTGCTGCAAGGCAGAGAAGTCGCCGGTAGTAAGGTAGAGGCTTTCAATTCTGTCATAACGCTTCACAACCACTAAAGCCTCTTCGTCGTCTGCGTTAGGCTTTAGCTTCCACTGACACGCCGTCATAATGAAAACGGAAATCAGGAAGAATACGTATGACTTACAGTTCATTTATTGCCAAAAAAGCTAAATTTATTTTGCAAAAGTACTAAAAAATATTTTATTGTGCAAATTTTTAGATAAAAAGGTTTAATTTTTCTTTGCTTTTCTTTATCTTTCATTAACTTTGTAGGAAAAACAAACAAATGAAAAGAACTATATCTATTTGTGGGCTGTTGCTGTTGGCATGCTTTTCAATGGCGCAGACGTTGAAAGTAACCGTTACCAATCCGATGAAAGTGGAACGTAAAGATGTTCCCGTTGTCATGAGTCTTTCTGACTACGGCAAGGTGAGATCTGCGCTTGTAATGCTCAATGGTGTGGAAGTGCCGTGTCAGCTGGATGACCTCAATGGCGATAACGTGATGGATGAGCTTTGCTTCCTTGCCAATATGGATAAAAAGGAAAGGCAAGAGTATGTCGTCACCCTTGAAAAGACCGGAAAGCCAAGGCAGTATAAAGAAAGGACGTTTGCGGAACTGATGCTGCGTAATCCGAAAGTCACCATCAAGAACAAGCACGACATCTTCCTTCACGAACTGACGGTGGAACGAGGTGTCAATCCTTATTCCATTGTCCATCATCATGGTGTGGCCTTTGAGAGTGAGCTCATCGCCATGCGAATCTATTTCGATCACAGACAGACTGTTGATCTCTATGGAAAGAATCACAAGGCTCTTGAAATTAAGGACACGCAGTTCTATCCTGATGAAACACAGCTTGCCAATGGTTATGGTGATGATGTCCTGTGGTGTGGTACAAGTTTCGGACTTGGTGCCATCAGAGGCTGGGACGGTAAGAACCAGACCATGCTCGAAGACGTTGAGGGAAGAACACAGCGCATTGTTTCCAAGGGACCGTTGCGTGCCATCGTTGAGCTTGTTGACGACCAGTGGGTTCCTCAGCCTGGAATGGAGCCCGTTGACATGACCATTCGCTACACGCTCTATGCCGGTCATCGCGATTGTTCCGTCGATGTGAGCTTCGACCGTCCTGTTCCCGATTATCTTTTTGCAACAGGCTTGGTCAATGTGGAAGGTTCAACGGAGTTTACGGACCATCAGGGCCTTCGTGGCTGCTGGGGAACGGCCTGGGCCGTATCGGGCAAGGACACACTTACCCATCAGAGAGAAACCGTAGGACTGGGCATTCGCATACCAAGGAAACATATCGTCAGCGAGCAACCTGCAAATGAAGTTGACTATGGCTATGTGGTGAAGACGTCAACCAATCAGCTGCATTACGATATTGTATATTGCAGTGACAAAGAGAACTTTGGCTTCCATTCTTCCAATGATTGGTTCGATTATCTGAAGATATGGAAGAAAGATGTGGATACGCCTGTTACCATTACTGTGACGAGACAAGAATAAAAGCATTCACACATCAACGATAAAGGGCTGTCATGCATCACCGCAGACAGCCCTTTTTTGCAACCAATAAAACAATCTTAAAAACCTAAACTTAACTTATATATACCTAAAATATTAAATGGTCATTTGCGTCTTCCTGCCATCTGTCTGAATGCCTGACGATGGAATTTCTCCTCGGCACGTATGATGTCGTAGACTTTTTGTGCGGGCAGTATTTCCATAAACTTCAGATGGTACTGCTGTTGAAGCATCTTTACCTGCAGTTCCCTGTCGTCTCTTTGTATGATGGCTTCGCGGCATCCTGCTTCGTTGGCCGGTTTTACATACCTGTTGTGTGGCGCTTTCTCAAACAGTGCACGCTGTTTTTTGCCGAGTTCTCTGAAAACGGGGAAGAACCTTGCTGCTTCCTGAGGGGTCAGGCAAGCCTCATGCGTGATGAACTGCTCGAGGTCGGCCTGGAACCTGTTGGGGTCGAAAACAGCTGAATGCCTGTTCTGAGCCTGCGCATTTGCGTTGAGCAAGAGGAATGCAGCCAATATGATAAATGCTCTCTTCATGGTCTCTTCTTTTAATAGTCTGCCAGATAGCTGTAGAAATCCTGGTTGTCCAGCATGGCATAATCTGCTATCTGATCAATGATGTATTCCTGTGATTGTTGTGCTGTTGGTGTTGCTGCCAACTGTGCAGGCTGTTCGTTTTGCCTGTTGTACAAGATTGTAGCGGCAGAAACAAGCAACAGCGTGAGGCTGGCTGCGATGGCATAGGGCCTAAGACGCTTGATGATGCTTGGCCTCTTTTCATCGACAACCGGCTTAGCACACTCTGTCTCCGGCAGTTGCTGCATCATTTTTTCTGCAAAACTGTCGAAGAAACCTTCGGGAACCGTGAATGGGTTTTTGTTTCCGAATCGCTCTCTGAGTATATCTTCGTCGTTCATGTTATTTTCGTTTGATTGTTTGACGTTGTTTAGTAGATAAGGTTTAATGTGACCTGCAACTTTATTCTTTTTTCTTCACATATTCCGTTATTTTCTTCACAGCAATATGATAAGACGCCTTGAGTGCTCCCTCTGTGGTACCGAGAATCTTGGAAATCTCACTGTATTTCATTTCCTCGTAGTACTTCAGGGTAAAGACCGTACGTTGTACGTCGGGAAGTGTTGCGATGGCTTCTTGCAGCAATGCCTGAGTAGAGTCTCCATCGAAATAATCGTCGGCCATGAGCTTGTTGGCCACACTCAGATCAGCGTCTGCACTAATTTTGTTTTTCTGTTTGCGTATGAAGTCGAGGCTTTCGTTGATGGCAATGCGATAGAGCCATGTTGATATCTTAGACTGGTTCCTGAAATCTCCAAGATTGTTCCAGGCCTTCAGGAATGTGTTCTGCAAGATATCGCTTGCGTCATCGTGATCGAGGACAATATGTCTTATTTTCCAATATAGCGGTTCGCTATACTGGTTAACAATCTTCCCGAAAGCCTCACGTCTTGTTTTCGGGTCAGACAGCTGTTGGGGTAGAAGAGCTGGTTCTTCGATTTTACTTAACAGAAATCTTACGAACGGTTTTTCCCACCTTGACGATGTAGCATCCTTTCGGCAGGTTCAGCTCAAATCGACGGTCAGCACCTTCAACCTTCATGCTCATCACGCGAACCCCTGCCACATTATATATATATAGCATCTGACCGCTGGCTCCTGTCACGTGAAGCGTGTTGTCCTGAATAGAGATGGTGGCTTGCTGCTGGAAATCCTGCTCAAAGATTTCAATGGCCGTCTCTGCATGCAACACCGTCGGCATGCCAAGAAGCATAGCCGAAGCAAAGGTTATCTTGAGAATCTTTTTAATCATAAGCGTATACGTTTGGTGCAAAGATAGAAAAAAACGAGCATCTGTGCAACACTTCTTGTAGAAACAATGAAGAAAAATAACGTTTTTTAATACTTAGACATCAAAAACCATGTTCTCATCGGAAAGATATGTCTCGGAGAAAACTTCTCTGGCTTCATTCAAAAGCTGCTGTTCGTCGTTGTAGCGGGCGGAATAGTGGCCTAACAGCAGTTTGCCCACATGGGCATCGCGAGCCACGGTCGCAGCCTGTCTCGCGGTGCTATGATAGTATTTGCGGGCATTGTCTTTCTTGTCGTCGCAATAGGTGCTTTCGTGGTATAGAAGGTCTACGCCCTCAATCTGTTCATGGAGTCTAGGCATGTAGCGCGTGTCACTACAGTATGCGTAGGCTTTGGGCGGGGTGGCTGGCGTTACCAGTTGTGTGTGGTCATAGTGTTTGCCCTCCTCGGTCGTCCATCCTGCTCCCATCTTGATGTTGTTGATCTGACTGACGGGGATATTAAGGAAGTCAATCATGTCGCGTCGGATGTGTGGCAACGTTGGTTTTTCGCGGAATAAAAAGCCGCAGCAGGGAGTCCTGTGGTCCAGTGGGATGGTTGTTACGCTGAGGCTCTTGTCCTCGTAGATGACCTGGGCCTTTGTCGTGTCTACTTCGTGGAACACCACCTCGTATTCCAGGCCTTGGCAGAACAAATCAATCTGCGCATATAGCATGGCTTTCAGCTCAGCCGGAGCATAGACATGAAGTGGCGCTGTCCTACCAAGCATTCCGAAGGTGCATATCAGTCCGATGAGCCCGAAGCAGTGGTCGCCGTGCAGATGGCTGATGAACACTGCCTGAACCGATGTGAGATGCACGTGAGCTCGTCTCAGCTGGATTTGTGTGCCTTCGCCACAATCAATCATGAACTGCTTGTCGCGCACTTCAACAATCTGACTCGATGCCCAGTGCTTCAATGTGGGTAGTGCGCTACCGCACCCCAGTATATGGATTCTAAACATAGTAACGGCAGAAGATGAACCAAAGGGACTACTTCTGGCGTTTGTAGACGTAGATGCCCTTGGCGTTTTCAAGTTTCAGGGAGTCTGCGCCCAGCTCATACACGTCGAAGGTGTCGGCAGAGAGGACGAGGTGTCCGTTGCAGATGCTCCACTCGGTGTAAGGCTTTGGTTCGCTGAAGTTGCTGACGACGATGCCGCCCTCCTGGATTTCGAAGCTCTTGTCGAGCGCTGTCCACTTGCCGAGCAGCGTGGTCAGGTTGATGGCTTGTGTGACGATGAGCTCCCCTTCCTCACTATTCTGTGCAACCACGGCCATTCGGTCTCCTACGCCCTTTCCGCCCTTGACGGTCTCCATGTCGAGCGAGTCGGCAGGCTCTTCCACTACGAACTGCAGCGTGTCACCCTTGTCTGTAATCAGTTCGAGGGTGTTCATGCCGTAGTTCTCACCCAGTTTTCCGTAGATGGTGGTGTCGTTGACGGCTGTTGTGTCATCGGTGAACTGATGCTCCATGGTGGGCGGTTTGTTTTCTTTGCACGCAGCCAGTGCGATGATAGCGGTGGCAACGATTAAAACACTCTTTGCTTTCATAATTATCTTGGTTCTGGTTATTATTCTGGATGATTTTGTCCCTCAAGTCCCCGGATGGGATTAGAGGAGAAGACTAAGAATCGGAAGGCTCTTGGGCTTTTGCTTCGTTCCAAAGCGCATCCATTTCTTCGAGAGTCATCTCGGTAAGAGGCTTTCCGGCCTTGATGGAGTGCTGCTCAATGTAGTTGAACCGCCGGATGAATTTCTGGTTAGTGTATTCCAGGGCATTGTCGGGGTTCAGCTTGTAGAGTCTGGCGGCATTGATGACACTGAAGAGGAAGTCGCCCAGCTCACGTGTGCTTTTCTCGCGGTCTTCGCGTTGCAGCTCTGCTTCCAGTTCGCCAAGTTCCTCACGCACTTTCTTCCAGACGTCCATCTTGTCTTCCCAGTCGAATCCCACGTTGCGTGCCTTGTCCTGAATGCGGTATGCCTTGATGAGTGATGGCAGCGAAGCCGGCACGCCAGCGAGCACGCTTTTGTTTCCGTCTTTTTCCTTCAGTTTTATCTGTTCCCAGTTCTGTAGCACCTCGGTTGCCGTGGTTGCGTTCTGGAACTCTGTCTGCTCTCCGTTTTCGCCGTAGGGCAGTGGCTTTGGCTCTTTTGCTCCTACCTGCGAAGGGTGATAGATATGTGGATGGCGGAAGATGAGCTTGTCAGCCTGATGGTTGCAGACGTCGGCAATGTCGAAGTCGTCGGTTTCCTGTCCTATGCGTGAGTAGAAGAGCACGTGCATGAGCACGTCGCCAAGCTCTTTGCAGATGTTCTTCCGGTCGTCTTTGAGCAGTGCGTCACACAGTTCGAATGTCTCCTCTATGGTGTTCGGTCTGAGGCTCTCGTTGGTTTGTTTTTTGTCCCATGGGCATTTTTCTCGCAGCTGGTCGAGCACGTCGAGCAGTCTTCCGAAAGCCTCCATTTTCTCTTCTCTTGAATGCATGTTGCGTTATTTTTCTTATGACAGATGCAAAGTTAGTGATTTTTCTTGAAATGTTTGTCTTTTTAGCTGAAAATAATATAAAAACCCCTCTCTTTGGCTTGAAGAGAGGGGTGTTGTATGTGCTATTAGTCTTTCCTGTTGCCTACTTCACGACAATCTTTTTCGATGCGTTTCCTTTTCTTACGATGTAGATGCCGCGTTGCAGTTCTGTTGTGTCAATACTCTGTCCGTTGACCATTGTCTTTCCGATGAGCCTGCCGTTCATGTCGAAGATATCCGCCTCTCCATCGGCCATGCAGTCTTTCTCTGTTTCCACTATGCCGGCTTGTGTCATCTCCACAATCTCCTTGAAGTAATCCAGATTCCAGCTACGGTCGGCCATGTAGGCATCGCGCGCTCCTTCAGGCACATAGAGCGTTCTCATCAAATACTCACTATCCTGCCAATCGTTTTCATTGAAAGCCCTGAAGATATTGTCGTAGTCTTCCTCGTCGTCCATGATGAGAGTGGGTGGAACGGGGTTGTAAGCATACACCTCACACGGCTTATTGTACTGCATGTCTTTTTTATAAAAGGCCCTAACGCCTATCTGGGTGAGACTGGCTGGCAGGTGTATGGTCTTGAAGTCTTGTTCATAGAATGCATAGCGGCCGATGGTGTGCACAGAGTTTGGAATGGTTATCTCGTCAATCATCTGATATTTTCCATAAGGAGGACCATAGGATTCCTTATATACGACGAAAGCCTCGTCGCCTATTTCTTCCAGTCCTTCAGGCAGGTTGATTTCCTTCAGTGGTACCTGTGCAAAGCATCCGTCGGGAATCTTTTTCAGATGGGTGGGCAGCACCACTCTCTTCAGGTTGCACAAGGCGAAGGTCTGTATGCCGAGTTCTTCGATTGTCTCAGGGAGCACCAGTTCTTCTTTGTCGCCGAAGTTAGAAAGCTTGAACATGCCGTCTGGTAGGCGCGTGATTCCCTCAGGAAAAACCACTTCGCGTAGTTTGTGAGATGCAAAAAAGGTGAACGGGCCTATCTCCACGTCGGGATCGGGCAGCACTATGGTGTTGAACCAGTTTCCCGAGAAGGCGCCATAACCGATTCTCCTGACGGTTGAGGGAAATCGTAGTGTTCCCACCATTCTATGACAAGACATACTCCAATGGCACCCGAAAGCACTTTCACCGATGTCGGTCAGTCCCTCAGGCAGTTCCAGTTCTCCTTTCAAGTGTAAAACCCTTGTCAGGGGGTAAGAGTGTTTGAATGCGCTGTCGCCGATTGTTTTCAGTTCCTCTGGCAGTTTGATGTAGTTGAGACAATAGTAGGTGTTCTGCTTGAGTTGCTCATGCGTCTGTTCATCATAGAGTTTTCCGTTGCCCTGAACATTGTAGAAAAACGCATTCGACGGGATGGAGTCGCCCTCCACCTTACAGTGTTTCATGTTGAGTCCCGTCATTCTGCCCCACAGCGCGAGGTCGTAGAGAACGGGGAAGTCGCTTTGCGGCATAAATCCCTTCACAATCAGCGAGTCCACGGTGTAGCGGTCGTCGCCGAGTGCATTGGCAAGGGTCAAGCCGTCTGTCAGTTCCACCGTCAGCACCTTCTTCTCGTCGCTTTCGTTGGTCGCCGGCTGTTCGTCCTCTTGCTCCGCCATCACCACAGGTTGGTTGTGGAACGAAACGGGCATGCAGAACCTCTTGGTGTTGAGGTCGTTCACTTCCTGGGCGCCAGCCTTCATCAAGGAAAGATGCATGGCAGCGCATACCATAACAAAAAATAAAACCTTCGCTTTCATAATTCCTTCTCCTTTTATTTGGTTAATACTCGTAATACTATAATTATAACGGAAATATACCGTTTTAATTGTATGATTATTCATAATTCTGATATTCTAATTTTTTCGCAAAATTATGAAAGAAAAAACAAAGACACACACAAGTTACTCCGCAAAAATCCGCAAATGATTCGAAAATATCTGCAAAAATCTGCAAGGATGCCTTAAGTGGTTGACTTTCAGTGTGTTCTTGATATACTATAACGACTTGATAAATTTATCCCATTGAGAAGGTGTCTCGTTAACATTAAACGTTTTTTTCAGTAGTCTTTTCCTTATTGAAGATATAGTTTTGATGCTGCTGTTGGTCAAGATTCCCATCTCTTTAGGTGAAAATCCTGCCTTTATGAGTAGGCACACTCTGTATTCAGTCTCACTTATGCCGTATTTACCAAGGAGAATTGATTCAAAATTTGGGTACAGTTTGTTTATTTCAGTTGAAAGGGTATTCCAGTGCTCGTTCTTTAAGCCTTTGTTGTGGTTGACATAGTTTTGGATCAACAAGAACACATCGGTTTCCCTTATAGAGGGCGTATGGCTTTGTCTTTCACTCATCACGCTTGAGAGCTGTGATACCAGCATCTCTTTCTCCTTGTCTCTTTGTTCTTGTATTTCTTCTTTCTTTATTTCCAGAAGAGCGATGGTTTGTTCAAAGACTTTTATCTTTTCGTTGTTGTCTTTGATGTTTTTTCTCCATGAGCGGAAAACACTACACGCACAAAGCACAGCTATTATGGATATAATTGAGAGCAGAATGGTCTTCGATAAATCCCGTTGATGTTGTATCTTCAGCGCGTTGTTTTCATTTTCGATATGCTGAAATTTGTAAATGGCTTGCATCTTGGCTACGTTTTCCTGAGCCATCAAAGCTTCAATTGAGTCGTTTTGTTGTTTGAATTTCAGTGCATATAGGTATGCTTTGTCATATTCTTTTCGTGCGTTATAGATGTCAACAAATTCTGAATATGCGTCATGTTTAGCGTGATAAGACTCCTCATTAACCAACTTGTTGCAATAGAAAAGAGCAGAATCGGTATTGCCAAGGAGTTTATAGTTGTGTGCAGCAATGCAGTAAAACGTCATGTCTTCTGCATTTGGGCTTTCATTCTTTGCTTTCGTTAGCCAGTTATTTGCATTCTCGTATTCTTTCTTTTCAGATAGAACAGCTGCCATCTGTACGCATAGTCCTGCAATACGGTTGCTGTTACGGCATTGTTCTGCAATGTGGAGGGCTTTTTGATAATAAACAAGTGCACTGTCCAATTCTAATGTAAATCGGAAAATATTGCCAATGTTTCGTAGAGGGAAAACCATGTTCAGGCTGTCGTTCATCTGAATAGCGCAATGGTAGGATTGTCTGTAATTCTCCAAGGCTTCGTCGAAATAATCTGCGTATAGCATAATGTTTCCTATCTGGCTGTAAGCGACTCGTTTAATCCTCAAATTATTGTCGATTTCAGGTGATTCCAAAGTCTTGTGGAAAAACTGAAGTGCCTGGGGATAATCATTCAATTCATAGTAGGTTCGTCCTGCATAATAGTATGCCATCGGCAACAAATTAGGGTCGCCATCTTTTTCGTAGTATCTGGCTATATGTACAGCAAGTGAGTCTGAAGGGTCGAAGCTTTGAAGTTTATCTGCGCATCTAATAGTAAGCAGTTTATAATACATGCGTGAATCCTTTGCCATGTTGGCTGTATCTGTTTCGATGGACTTGAGCAAAGCCTGTGCGCTATCGGGCCTTGACTCACACAGACTGTCTATGGTGGTCAGTACAACAGGATATTGATGCTTGTGGCTGCATGAGGCAAATGCGACGAGCATGGCTGTCAGAAGAATGTCGCACGAGCGCAAATAGTGTTTTTTTATCATGGTGCAAAGGTAAGAAAAAAAGTGAAGAGTGAAAAGTGATAAGCGAAGAATTTGAGAAAATGATGAATGCTATGATTACGAATTTGAGAATTAAAAGCCTTTTAGTATAAAAGATAATGGTTGAAACGCACTTATACAAATCCGTGAATAGTGATGGGAACATGGTGAAATGTATGGGGAAAAGAAGTTTCTTGCATGGTGTGTATAGTCAGTCTAATTTGTTGGTTTTGACGAGTTTATGGCATGAGGTTGTAGTCCTTGTTTAGTTCTTCGGTTGGAGGACTCGAGTCCCGACGGCAGAAGGACTCGAGTAGGACGCCAACGGGACTCAAGTAGGATGGCGCGGCGACTCGAGTAGTTTGGCGCGAGGACTCGAGACGTTGTGGCACGATGTTGTGAGCATTTACTCTAACTGAGAACGGAGCGCTCGAACTTGTTCGCTTTGCTTGCAAAGAACTGAAAACTGAGAGGTGCAAGCTCCCAGACATCCCTTCCAACTCCCCTTGTTTAGGGGTAAGGAAAGACACCCCTATCCCCGTAGAGGGGATGAGGGGTGTCGTTGTGTATTACCGTTTTTCTTTGATGATGCCGTGGCGGTAGGCGTAGAGGAGTTGTTTGAGGTCGCTGACCTGTTTCCGAAGCTCCGCTCCCTTGTCGGTGTCGGCGACGAGCATGCGGTGGGCAGTCATCTCAACAATCTGCGTGGTACTCTTGATGTCGGCTCCAGTGCGGACGGCTTCCTCCTCGCTGGTGAATGGCTCGTGCTGTACGAGCTGGAATCCCCGTGAGTGGTAGACGAGTGTGTATCCGGCGATGCCTGTTGTCTTGTGGTAAGGCTGTGAGAAACCACCGTCTATGACCATGAGCTTGCCGTTGGCCTTGATGGGGTTTTCTCCTTCGGCTGCGTGGACGGGTACGTGTCCGTTGATGATGTGGCGGTTGGGACCTTCCACCTGGAATGCGTCGAGTATGTGCTCGCAGATGTCCTCGTTGTCGCGCAGCAGGAAGTAGTTGCCTTTGGCTTCGCGGTGCGTGGCTTTGTCGTTGATGAAATACCGCTCGAAGGTTGCCATCTTGGATTTGTCGAAGAGTGGGCTGTCGGGGCCGCACCAAAGGTACAGGAAGTAGTCGATGGCGTACTGCCGCTCTGTCGGCGGGGTGTCGGCCTGGAAGGCAGAGCGTATGAGCATTCCGGTGTGGTGCATCAGGTCTTTGCCGGAATAGGAACCTCCCCCGGCCCCTCCGAAGGAGGGGGGCGCCTGACGGGCAGATGTGGGGAAAAGATTACCTTGGTCTTTCCCTTGGCGGGAGGGGTGCGCCGTGTCGTTTGTATTTATGGGATGGGGGTAGAGGGATATGGACTTGAGAGTGCCGTCGGCATTGAGTGGGCAGGATGCGTGGAAGAGGAGGTTGTGGTTGATGATGGTGTACATGCATCCGTGGGAGAGAAGGAGGTTGATGTGTCGACGCAGCTTCTCGTTGGTGGTGAAGGAACGGTGGAGGCTGGTCATGAGCGACTGTTCCTCGGGAGTGAGGGCGATAGCGGTGAGCCCAATGGGCTCAGACTGAGAACTGAGAGCTGAAAGCTGAGAAGGTTGGATGGTTGGGAAATCGCAGGAAGTGAGCGGATACTCCTTGCCATCGACGCGACAGGTCTTTTTGTTGAAGTCGATGGTGGAGATGATATCGCGGTCTTCCATTCCCCACTCGGGGTGGCGGTGGTATATCTGTGCTTCAATCTTGAATTGCAGGACGGCGATGGCCTTGTGCATCATGGCCGTGAGACGTGCGTTCTTCTGGTCGAGCTGTTCGCTACCTCCGTTGGTCTTGGGTATGAACTCGGTGCATGGGTCGTCGGCGTAGGTGTCGAGAGCGAAGGTGGCCAGCGGTACGAGGTTGATGCCATAGGCTTCTTCGAGCGTGGTGAGATTGGCATAGCGAAGACACAGGCGTATGACGTTGCAGATGCATGCGTCGTTGCCTGCGTGTGCTCCCATCCAAAGGATGTCGTGGTTGCCCCATTGTATGTCCCAGTTGTCGTATTGTCGGAGCAGGTCGAGAATGAGGTGGGCACCAGGTCCTCGGTCGAAGATGTCGCCGAGGATGTGGAGCTGGTCGATGGCGAGACGGTGGATGACCTGGCAGATGGTGCAGATGAAGTCGTCGGCACGTCCGGTGTCGATGATGGTATCGATGATGCCCTTGACGTAGGCAGCTTTGTCGATGTCGTCGGTGCGCTCGTGTAGCAGTTCCTGTATGATGTAGGAGAACGAAGGCGGCAGTGCCTTTCTTACTTTGGACCGTGTGTATTTGGACGACACCTCGCGACATACCTTTACGAGTTGGTGTATGGTGATGTGGTACCAGTCGTTGATGTCGCTCTCCGCCTGTTTCACGAGTTCGAGCTTTCTCTCGGGATAGTAGATGAGCGTGCAGAGTTCGCGCTTTTCGCTCTCTCTCACTTCGTTGCCGAAGATGTCGTTGACCTTTCGCTTGATGTTTCCAGATGCATTCTTGAGAACGTGCTGGAAAGCAGGGAAGGCTCCGTGGAGGTCGGCGAGGAAATGTTCAGTGCCTTTTGGCAGGTTGAGTATCGCCTGCAGGTTGATGATCTCGGTGCTGGCCGTGGCTACGGTGGGGAATGACTTGGAAAGAAGTTCGAGGTAGCGGAGGTCGGGAGCGGTAGATGGTTTCATGGTTGTTTGATTTATTGTTGTTAAATTGGTGAACAAATATGGTTTATATATTGAACTCAGAGACACAAAGACGCAGAGGTCTTGTACAAAAACAAAACCCTCTGTGCCTCTGAGCCTTTTTGTTCAATTCAATCATACAGGATAATTTGATTAGTTACTTATATTTTGATACCCTATGGGTCTCATGCTTGTATGTTCAAGGCTTGCAGGGCTTGCCGTATGGCGGTGGTGCCTTTGTCGTCTCGTGGTTCAATGGGCATGAATCCTTCTTCGAGGGCGAGGGTGTCGTGGAGAATCTGCAAGATGCGCGATGCGAAGGGCGTCAGCTTGAGATGCCTGAGCATGCGTGACAGTTTGTCCTCGTTGTAGTCGGAATAGCGGATGATGGCGAACAGCTGAGCGATGTGTCGCCGTGAGAGGGCGGTATGTCGCAGTTGGTGCTGCACGTTGAGGAACAGGTGGCAGATGGCCATTTCGGTATCGGATGGTTTCTCGTCCTGTCGCAGATGGTCGAGCTTGCTCTTGGTCTTCAGAGCGTGTCGGGCCAGAAGGTGGTCGATGGGGAGTGTGCCGTCGGGCTTCTGCAGTTTCTGCGGGAAACGGTCGACATCGTCGGTGTTGATGTGGGCGATGTTGAGCATTAGGAGATCGGCCGCTTGCTGGATGTAGTCGAGGATGTGCTCGTCGCTGGCGTGGATGAGAATCTTGCGCCAGGAATCGGCCTCCAATGCTTGGACGTTTTGGGGGTTGGTCGTTTGGTCGTTTAGGGGATTGGTCGTTTGGTCGTTTGGGGGATTGGTCGTTTGGTCGTTTTGGGGGGTGGTCGTTTGGTCGTTTAGAGACCATGCCAGGGTGGAGGGAGAGAAGCGACGGGTGTATTCATAGTCGAGGGCAGTTCTGAGCAGGATGCTCTCGGCTTGTTTCTCTTCATCGGTCATGAGTCTGAAGGTATTGCTGTCGATGACCTTCTGATAGAGCTGGGTCATCTGAGCAGCCATGGACGATGTCGAAATGCGATTGGTGACGAGGGCATTCCTGACGATGGCAACCCTGGGATTCCATGCGAGCTGTCTCATTCGTTGCATCTCCATCTCGCCTTCAACGTGAATGGCATCAGCGCGTCGTACAGCCTTTTCGAGGAAGGCGTAGCGTCGCATGTCGTTCGTGATGTTTGTCGCTGGCCGCCATTGCCAAGGTTGCAGTGCACCGTGCAAGGAGATGACGACAGGCAGTCCTTGTTGCTCGGCCCAGCGCGCAGCCGTTGCCACGTAGATGCTCCAGCAGCCGTGAATGTGGATGATGTCGGGCGCCAATGGCTTTGTGGTCTTCCTGAGCTGTGTGATGGATGTGGTGAGAGTGGCTTCGGCGAATTTGTCCATGGCAGACACAAGCAGCTCCACGTAGGATGCGGCGGCCCCTACGTTTTGCGACTTTGGTATGAAATGGACGACTCTCATGGATGACAGCTATACTTTGTGACAGATGAAATCGTACTTGTCGGCCATGTGGTGTTTCAGCTTGTAATAGATGAGTCGCCACACGATCGACCATTCGAAGGGGACGACCTTCGACGCCGGGATGTCTTCGCCAAAGGCTTTCATGGCCTTGCGGGCAATGACGGTGCGAAGGACGGTGGAGATGACCAGAGCAAGGATGGCCGAGGCTGTTATGATGAATGAAGGATGAACGAAGAACGATGAAGGATCTGCGTCAAGCACCAGGGACGTGATGGAAAAGATGAGAGCTGAGATGATGAGCAGCATGTTGAGATGGAGCGCTATCTGATCGACCTTGAAAAGCAAAGCATGGGCAAACGAGCGCTTCAGGTGCTGACGCGTTTCCATGTAGAACAGATGATGGTTGTTCCACTGTTTCTTGGTGGGGGCATCCTCAATCATCCACGACAGCGGGTGGGTTTCGGTTGCGGTGTTGGAGCGCGTTGCAAACTTGTTGACGATGAAATCGTATTCTCCCCTGATGTACTTGAGGTTACCATCGAATGACCTTCCGTTGATGAAGGTACTCTTTCGGAACATCAGGTTGCCGGGTTCCGAGCGGTAGGCTGTTCTCCGTTGGGCCTCTCGCAGAATGTAGCGCTGACACAGCAGTCGCTCAAAACGCTGATAGTGCGTTGCCTCATCGTTGAAGTTGCTGTAGCCGATGACGATGTCCTTGTCGTCGTGGCAGTTGCGTGCCATGGTGAGCAGCCACTGGTCGGAGGCAGGATGGTAGTTGGGCTCCGTGAGGAGCATCCATTCGTTGTGGGCCGCCTTCACGCCGAGCGTGATGGCCAGCTTTGGACGGCTCATGTAGCGGGCAGAGTCGGGAACAAACGTTGTGTAGAGGTTCTTGTGTTCGTTCTTCAGCTTCTTCAGCACGTCTTCGGTGTCGTCCTCGCTCTTGCCCTGTACCACGATGACCTCGAAACCGGCTGGATAATCCTGCTCGAGAATGGCTGGCAGATGCTGCTCCAGGTCGCGTGCATTGTCGTGGGCAAAAAGGACGATGGAAACGGAAGGGTAGTGGAAACGCTTTTCGTCGGTCGCAGAAGTCGTGGCCGACTCCTCTGAGTCCTCGTCTGTTGAATGGCTTTCGGTGTCGTGCTCCGAAGGCAACAGCTCATCGGAAAGCTGGAGTTTGCGGAAGAATATATTCAAAAAAGGTGTGGCAATGCTTACAAGGATAAGCACTGCACACACTATCATCGTTGTGGTTGTTGACAAAATCATCTAAAATCTTCTGTTATATATCCCTTGGGAAGCTGTCGGCAGTTGTAGCACGAAGCCATGATCTCGCCGTAAGCCCCTGCACTTCGTAAGGCGATGAGGTCGCCACGGTGGCATTGGTTCAGGTCGATGGACTTTGCAAAGACATCGCTCGACTCGCAGATGGGGCCCACCACGTCGTAGGTCTCAAGAGGCTCTTCGCTCGAAAGGTTCTCTATCTTGTGGTAGGCATTGTAGAGTGCGGGTCGTATCAGGTCTGTCATGCCGGCGTCGACGATGGCGAACTTCTTGCATGCTCCCTCTTTCACATAGAGTGTCTTTGTGATGAGACTCCCACATTGTGCCACGACGGCACGTCCGAGTTCAAAGTGAAGCGTCTGTCCAGGGCGTAGCTTGAGAAAGCGGGCATAGGTGTCGAAATAGGCCTTGAAGTCGGGAATGGGAACGCGATTGGGATGCTGGTAGTCGATGCCCAGTCCGCCACCCACGTTGATGTTCTCCACCTTGATGTGGTGCCGTTCGAGTTGATCCTGAAGGTCGTTGATGCGGTTACACAAAGCCTTGAAGTCGCCCATGTCAAGTATCTGACTACCAATGTGAAAGTGCAATCCAACAAACTTTACATTCGACAATGCCGATGCCTGTTCTATGATGCTTTCCATGTCGCGCATGGCGATGCCGAATTTGTTCTCGGCCAGCCCTGTGGTGATGTTGGCGTGAGTGTGAGCACCAACGTTCGGGTTGATGCGGAAGGCCACTCGTGCCACCTTTCCTTTGGCCATGGCCAGCTCATTGATGACCTCCAGTTCGGGAACACTCTCCACGTTGAACGAGAAGATGTCGTGGTCGAGTCCTAAATTGATTTCCCAGTCGCTTTTTCCCACGCCGGCATAGACAATCTTGGAGGCAGGAAAGCCTGCGTTAATCGATGCCATGATTTCGCCGCCGCTCACGCAATCGGCTCCCAGTCCAGCCTGGCAGATGATGTTGAGCACCTTGGGGTTGGCATTGGCCTTGATGGCATAATGCACGCAGAAGCCCTCGTGGCGTCCTGCTTCTTCGTTGATGGTGCGCAATGTCTGCCGCAGCAGTCCTGAGTCGTAATAGTAGAACGGTGTCTGCGTCTGTCGGAACTTCTCTATCGGGAATTTACCTTTCATATTTCTATAACTGTTGGCTTGTGTGTGTGTTGTTGTTAGGCCCATTCCTTGTTACCCGTCTAGTTGGAGGAATCCTCATAGACGGGTGTCAAGGCGTTTGGGTTGCGCTGCATGGCCTTAGTTGTTGAACAGCGTGTCGCTGAGGCTTTGCAAGGCGCGTTTCTTGTCGGCTTCCTTGATGAGGAACGAGATGTTGTAGTTGGAACCGCCATAGGAAATCATTCTGACGGGAATGTTCTTCAGCGCATCGGTTGCCAGCGTCTCGAAGCCTACATTGCTCCAGTCGAGGTCGCCCACGACGCAGATGATGCACATGTCGGTGTCCACGGTGACGGTGCCATACTTCTTGAGCTCGTCAACGATTTCGCTCAGATGTGCGTCGTTGTCGATACTCATGGACACGCCGACCTCAGATGTTGCCACCATGTCGATGGCCGTCTGATAGCTCTCGAAAATCTCGAACACCTTGCGGAGGAATCCCGTTGCAAGCAGCATGCGTGAACTCTTGATCTTGATGGCGATGATGTTGTCCTTTGCGGCCACGGCCTTGATTTTTCCGCGCATGGTGACGTTGTCGATGATGGTTCCCGGAGCGTCTGGTTCCATGGTGTTCTTCAGACGAACGGGAATGCCGGCAAACTTGGCAGGCTGGACGCATGTGGGATGCAGGATCTTGGCACCGAAGTAGGCCAGCTCTGCTGCCTCCTCGAAGTGCAGCTGGCGCACGGCCTCTGTCTTGTCGACGACACGCGGGTCGTTGTTGTGCATTCCGTCGATGTCCGTCCAGATTTGTATTTCCTCAGCCTCCAGCGCCACGCCCACGAGCGAAGCTGTGTAGTCGGAACCGCCACGAAGCAGGTTGTCCACCTCACCATAGGCATTGCGGCAGATGAAACCCTGTGTGATGTAAATCTGGTAGCCCTCGTTCTCCTCCATAATCTTGGAGAGCTTCTCCTTGATGTAGCTGGGGTCGGGTTCTGCATTCTTGTCGGTACGCATGAAGTCAAGAGCCGACAGGAGCACGGCGCTGATGCCTTTCTCCTGCAGGTAGTTGACCATCATGTTGGTGCTGATGATCTCACCCTGGGCCACGATGCTCTTTTCTTCGAAGCTTGTGAAGAGGTCCTTGGTGAATGAACGCAGATACTGGAACTCACCTTTCAGGAATTCGTTCGTCTTCTGCTTGTACTCGTCAGTGGAGTAGAGCTCCTCAACGTGGTTCATATAGACCTGCTCCAGCCGATTGATCACGTCGTTGGCTCCCTCAGGGTTCTTTTTGTAAAGGTAGTTTGAGATTTCAACCAGTGAGTTGGTTGTTCCCGACATGGCAGAAAGCACCACGAAGGTGGGTTCGCCGCTTCTTGTAATAAGTTCCGATACGTTCTTCATGCGCTCTGGCGAGCCTACCGACGTACCGCCGAATTTCATTACTTTCATAGTCCTATTCTATTTTGTTGTTTATTTGTATCTATTTAATGGATGAAAGATGATGGATGAAAGATGATGGATGAAAGATGAATGTTTGATGGATGAAGGATGATGGATGAAAGATGAATGCTTGATGGATGTTTGATGGATGAAGGATGATGGATGAAAGATGAATGCTTGATACTTCTCACCTTTAACCTCTCACTTCTCACCTTTAACCTCTCACCTCTCACCTCTCACTTCTCACTTCTCACTTCTTACTTCTTACCTCTTACCTTTCACTTCTTAACTCTTAATTCTTAATTCTTAACTCATTCGTCGTCTTCTTCCGAGAGGTCCAGCTTGTTGTAGTCATCGGTAATGTCTCTGATGATGCCGTCCTTGCAACGATAGACGATGCCTGGGTATTTGTCGAGCATGGGAATGTTGTGTGTGCTCATGACGACGGCTGTGCCTGTCTGGCTGATTTGCTTCAGCAGGTTCACGATGTTGCTGGCGGTCTCGGGGTCGAGGTTGCCCGTCGGCTCATCGGCGATGATCACCTTTGGGTGATTCAGTATGGCACGTGCGATGGCGATGCGTTGCTGCTCTCCTCCCGACAGTTCGTGGGGCATCTTTTCCTTTTTGTCGGCCATGCCCACCATGTCGAGCACTTCGTCGATTCTCTCGTCGCACTTCTTCTTCTCTTTCCATCCGGTGGCCTTCAGCACGAACCTTAGGTTCTTGAGCACCGTGCGGTCGTGGAGCAGCTGGAAGTCCTGGAAGATGATGCCCATCTCCTTGCGCAGGGCCGGTATCTCCCTCCGTCGGATGGTCTGCAGGTTGCGGCCCAGCACTTCGGCCTTGTCGGCACTGTCTATGTCTATTTCGCAATAGGTGGTTTTCAGCAGCGAGCTCTTTCCCGAGCCCACCTTACCTATTATATAAATGAACTCACCCTCGTCAACATGAAAGTCTACGCCCTTCAGCACGCACACCTCCTGTTGGTAGATGTCTACGTTTTTATAATCTATGATCATCTCTTGTCGCTATCTGTTATTGTCCTATTCCATTTCTCCCTTACTCTTGGCCACGCGGCGCTTTTTGTCCCAGTCGGGGTCGTGACGCTTGGCCAGTTCCTGTGCCACGTCTTCTATGCGTAGTCCCTTGGATGTGAGCAGCACAATGAGGTGGTAGAACATGTCGCTCACCTCGTAGGTGAACTGCTCATTGGTTCCGTTCACAGCCTCGATGACCGCTTCGAGAGCCTCTTCGCCCATCTTCTGTGCCTGCCGCTTGATGCCGTCCTTGAAGAGCTTGGTGGTGTAGGAGCCTTCGGGCATTTCCTCGTGGCGTTTCTCAATGAAGTCCTGCAGATGGGATAGAAAGAGCAGCGGGTTTTCGTCGTTGGTCTCTCCCCAGCAGGTGTCGGTGCCGGTGTGGCAGGTCGGTCCTTCGGGATGCACTTTCACCAGAAGGGTGTCGTTGTCGCAATCGTTCTGTATGCTCACCAGATGGAGGAAGTGTCCGCTTGTCTCGCCTTTTGTCCAAAGACAGTTGCGCGTGCGACTCCAGAAGGTGACGTGTTTTGTTTCGATGGTCTTTTCATAGGCCTCACGGTTCATGAAGCCCAGCATCAGCACGTTCTTCGTGTCCGCATCCTGAATGATGGCGGGCACAAGTCCGGAGAGTTTTTCAAAATCTATTTCCATATATTCACGTATTCTTAAATCGGTTCAGAGTGCCAGTGATAGCCTTTTGCCATCCTCACTCTTTGCCGGATAATCCTTTCCTGTTTCAAAGCCTCACCCTGATGCCTTCCTCCAATAAAAAGCGTTTCAGTTCGGGAATGGGTATTTCACCGAAGTGAAAGACGCTTGCGGCCAGGGCGGCGTCGGCCTTTCCCAGAGTGAACGCATCGCGGAAGTGCTCTTTCGCTCCTGCGCCACCGCTGGCAATGATGGGAATGCTCAGGTCGTCTGCCAGACGTGCCAGGGCTTCGTTTGCATAACCGGTCTTCACACCGTCGTGGTCCATGCTTGTGAACAGAATCTCGCCTGCTCCTCGTTCCTGTGCTTCGCGTGCCCAGTCAAACAATCCCAGCTCCACGCGTTCGCGTCCTCCTTTCACGTAGCAATGCCATCCGTCGGCATCGAAACGTGCGTCGATGGCCACCACGCACACCTGACTACCGAACCTGTTTGTTATCTCGTCGATGAGCTCGGGCCTTCTGATGGCAGCCGAATTGACGCTCACCTTGTCGGCCCCGGCATACAGCAGCCGCTCAACGTCGGCCAGCTCGTTGATGCCACCGCCCACCGTGAACGGGATGTTGATTTCCCTTGCCACTCGCGTCACCATATCGGTGAATGTCTTCCTGCCTTCGTGAGAAGCGGTGATGTCAAGAAACACGAGTTCGTCGGCCCCTGCGTCGCTATAGGCCTTCCCCAGTTCTACGGGGTCGCCTGCGGCTCTGAGGTTCACGAAGTTCGTTCCCTTCACCGTTTGTCCGTCCTTCACGTCCAGACACGGAATGATGCGTTTTGCCAGTCCTTTGCTCAAGATTCTTTCAATTCTTAATTAGTAATTAGTAATGAGGAATTAGTAATTATGATTACCGACTGCTGCCTCGTACTTTCTTTAGACAAGCATCGTGCCGCACTGCTTTATCATTTATCATTTATCATTTATCATTTAGGCGCGTAGCGCCGCCATGTCGATTCGTCCTTCGTAGAACGCCTTTCCGAACACCACGGCGGGTATGCCTTCGCGTTCCAGCTTGATGATGTCTTCGGTGCACGACACTCCCCCGCTTGCAATGAGATGCAGCTGTGGATAGGTAGCCATGATGGATTTATAGAGTTCGGTGGCAGGTCCTGCCAGGGTTCCGTCTTTCGATATCTCGGTGCAGAGCACGTTCCTCACGCCGTGGTCGATGTAGTATTTCAGGAAGGGGAGCAACTCTTCCTTGGAGTCTTCCTTCCATCCGTTGATGCTTACCAGTCCGTTGCGCACGTCTGCCCCCAGAATCATTCTCTCGGAGCCATACCGTTCGAGCCATTCCACAAACAGCTCCGGCTTCTTCACGGCAATGCTGCCCACGGTCACCATCTGCGCCCCGTTGTCGAACGCCTTCTCAATGTCCTCGTCGGTCTTGATGCCGCCGCCGAAGTCCACCACCAGGCTCGTCTGCTCGGTGATGCGCCTCAGCACATCTACGTTCACCACATGGCTCGACTTTGCGCCGTCGAGGTCAACCACGTGCAATCGGCGGAAGCCCATCGTCTCAAACCGTTGCGCCACGACCACTGGGTCGTTGCCGTAGACGGTCTTCTGGTCGTAGTCGCCTTTCGTCAGCCTTACGCACTGGCCGTCGATGATGTCTATGGCGGGAATCAGTTCAATCATTCCTGTTTGTTTTTTTTGATGAAGGAGACCCTCCCCGACCCTCCCTGTTTAGGGAGGGAGTGGTGAGAGAACACTTCTTCCGTATTCTTTTTTCACCTCTTTGTGCTCCCTCCTTGGACAGGAGGGTCTTGTCGGGTTCACCCTTCACTTAAGAAGTTTCTCAGTATCTGCTCGCCCACCATCCCGCTTTTCTCGGGGTGGAACTGGCACGTATGAAAGTTTCCTTTGCTCAGAGCGGCGGAGTAGGGCACGATGTAGTCGGCCTCGGCTGCCGTTTCGTTGCAAATGGGAACGTAGTAGCTATGGACGAAATAGACATAAGCGTCGTCGGCCACTCCCTTGAACAACGGGCAGTCTCTGTCAACGCGGATGCTGTTCCATCCCATGGCGGGCACCTTGTCCTCATGGCGTTGTGGCTGGAATCGCCTCACGTCGGCGTCGAACACTCCAATGCAGTCAACGTCGCCTTCCTCGCTATGTCTGCACAGCAGCTGCTGTCCTATGCAGATGCCAAGCACAGGCTGCCGCAGGTTCCTTATCACGTCCACCAGTCCGTGCCGATGCAGGTATTCCATGGCTCCTCGTGCCTCCCCCTGGCCAGGGAACAGCACGCGGTCGGCCTTCTGAAGCATCTCAGCATCGTCTGTCAGGAGTGGCTCCACACCAAGGCGCCTCATGGCATTCACTACCGAATACACATTGCCGGCATTATATTTCACTATCGCAACATTCATCCTCTCTTATCACTTGTCACTTATCACTTCTCACTTCTCAGAATCATGAGAAGATTATCGTCTTGTTGTGATACGTCAGAATCTTGCGCTCGATGTGCTTCTGCACGGCTCGCGACAGCACGATCTTCTCCAGGTCTCTGCCTTTCAACACAAGACTCTCGGGCGTGTCCTTATGCGAAATCCTTACGACGTCCTGCTCGATGATAGGTCCTGCGTCCAGCTCAGCCGTCACATAATGGCTTGTAGCACCGATAATCTTCACGCCGCGCTCCCATGCCTGATGATACGGCTTTGCACCGATGAAGGCCGGCAGGAACGAGTGGTGGATGTTGATGATGTGGTGAGGATAGCGGGCAATCATCTCGTCGCTGATTATCTGCATGTAGCGCGCCAGCACGATGAATGTCACCCTGTTCTCGCTCAGCAGCTTCATCTCTGCTGCCTCCACCTCGGCTTTGTTCGAGTGGTCTTTCTTGATAGACCACACATGATAGGGTATTCCGAACTGCTCGGCTACGTAGCGCAGGTCTTCGTGGTTGCTCACGATGCAAGGAATGTCGCACGCGAACTCCCCCGCTTTCCATCGGGCCAGCAGGTCGTAGAGGCAATGGCTCATTTTCGACACAAACAGCGCCATGCGTGGACGCTCATCTGTGAAGTAAAGGTTGAACACCATCTGGTATCGTTGAGCATAGAGCGTGTCTACATACTCCCGGATCTTGTCGCGAGGAATAAGAAACTCCTCCAGCTCCCATTCTATGCGCATGAAGAACATGCCGTCCTGACGGTCCACATACTGATCCAGATAAACAATGTTCCCCTTGTTATCCGTAATAAACTTTGTCACTTCCGATATGATGCCCGGCTGATCGGGGCAATGCAGAAGTAGAATCGCTGATGATTTCATCTCTCTCTAACTGTCGATTTGTGATGTCTTTTTACAAACAATCTTTCTTTTCGCCTGCAAAGTTACGAATAAACGAGCGAAATGCAAAAGGAAAACTCGTTTTTCTTTTCATTTCCGAGTGCCAGTAACTTCGGCGGAGCCAGAGTTACGAATAAACGAGCGAAATGCGAAAGGAAAACGTGTTATTCTTTTCATTTCCGAGTGTCAGTAGCTTCGGCGGAGCTGGAGTTACGAATAAACGAGAGAAATGCGAAAGGAAAACGTGTTTTTCTTTTCATTTCCGAGTGTCAGTAACTTCGGCGGAGCCAGAGTTACCCTCCAAGGGGCGAGGGGAGCGCCTTCAGGCCATGTCCTTGCCACGGAAAAACACGGACTTTCCTCCTTCACCACTTGGTCGGATGAATCCAACAGAGTGCGGCATGAAAAAAAACGCCAAAAGAAAACAGTTTTCTTGCCACCAAAACATCGTTTTCTTGGCATTTTTTTGTATTAGTGTTCGGGGGAAAAAGCACCGGAGGTGCGATAGATGACAGACAGGGGTGCTACCCTGGTCTATCATCATCTATAGTTTACCAGCCCAGTGAGGGCGACAGAACGTGTTACTTGTTCAGTATCAGTTATATTTTGGTCTCTGTCGCTCCCCTCGGGGCTTTCTTTGTTGTCGCATCATTACCCGGGGACTAACACTCCCGTCTGTGTTCTTTAGTCTCTTCGAGACTTTGACAAGCACAAAGACTGATACTGAACAAGATTCAGAATAGAATATTACTGTTTAAAGTTTCGCATTCGCTCAACTTCTTGGAGTTCAGGAGTTCAGGAGTTACAGGAGTTACAGACGATAGTGCTGAAGGCTCTCTTTGCGTCA